>Ga0351875_1042_pt1 | contig 36109 bp, 29 predicted proteins | sample BONcelFGM3001C14_FD_206784 | JGI IMG/M metagenome (GOLD analysis project Ga0351875, IMG submission 206784) | Enriched cells from coal bed in the Powder River Basin, Montana, United States - BONCAT cells FGM rep3 HSBNCT.FGM.300.1.C14 ... | reverse complement strand
AACATACCGCCGGGCAGTGAGGAATACAGATACGACATCATGGAAGATACGCCAGAGGTCTTTGGCGGTAATGACGTGATCCCCATAATGGGAAAGTATACGTCTCTTACGACCGATCATGGAATGAAGCAGGGCAATGCTTGGCCGGTAACTAACTTGGCATACTGGGCTGAATATTTGATCGATTTCGAGGTGATCGAACTTCCTCCAAACGATATATATGACGGCCCGGGTTGTAATCCGGTGGCTGCCGATTTCGACGGCGACGGTATGGATGATCGCGCCGTCATGTGCGCGGACGGATGGCGCATCGCTTATACGGGTGCGGACACGTTTCTCGATCAACGCGCACCGAACGGGGCGAGATACGTCGAACTCGATTATGATCTTTCCGAATTTTCCCTGCCGGGCCGGCCTTACGTTGGAGGCAGGAGCTACGCGTACGTCCACCAACTCATTGAGTTTTTCATGGAACTGCATCCAGGAGTACCGCCGCCGATTCCCGTCGACATGGTGACCTTTTCCACGCAGTGAAGATAGCAAGCGACCAGCTTGTGGATTTTATCGTTTTGAGAATGGCTTTTCTCACCTCTCTAAAAGATATGGATTTTTAACCCGCCGTTTATACGTCACTTTGCCAACTGTTTGTAATTACGCGATGTTTCATTCCGGAAATTTCGCGAGGACATGGCACGATAATTGCTATGTTATCGATCGTGTGAACAACAACGAATTTGGGGAGCTTATGAAACGTATTTTTACAATATTCCTGATGGCGCTTTTGAGCGTTGCTATAATGGGCGTGCGAATCGCCAGTGCCGGTGAACCGTGCAGCGACGTAAGGACTGTAAAGTTTGGACCCCTTGATGACAGTCCAAAAAAACAAGTTTCAAAAATCATTAATGCGTTGGGAAAATATACTGAACGATCCGATCTATATTTTTCGGAGGAAAGAAATCGTTTTGAATTGTGTTTTGAAGTGGGAGAGTTTTCGCTGGAAAATGCGTGGGTTTCTACGATGCCAAACTTCACCGGTTCTTTCCTTCTCCCCATTGCCGCCGACAACGAGCACGATGTTTACATAAAGGGACTAAACATTACGAGGGAAGACGCCCTCGTCTTTGACGACGCCTTTCTTCGCATTGAGCACAACGGCCAAGGCAAGGTTATCCTCGATGATGTGCGCCTAAACAACGTAAAACACGGGCTATCCGTTTCAGGTAGCGGTCTCGTTGAGGTAAATAATTCCGTGATTACAGGTGACGCAGCGAAGATCGGAACATGCGTTTCCGCCGCTTCAAACAACACGATTTTCAAGGGCCTGACCGTTTCGGGTTGCAATGAAGGAATTAAGCTCTTGGGCATGGATGCGGCGATCGAAGAGAGTACGATTACAAATTCAAACACCTGTCTGTTTATCGACGGTGACGGTGCTCTCGTGAAGAATAGTGAAATTCATACCTGTGTGGGCGACGGCATTCGCATCGAAGCAGATGATGTGCTCATCGGCGCGGCTTCCCGTGAAGGCTACGATGCAAACAAGAACTTGATACACGGAAACGGCATCGGCATCCATGTTGTAACGGGCAGTCGAAATAGGTTTGGGTATAACAATGTTTATGAAAATATGTTGCAGGGTCGCGATGATGCCTCGGCCGACAATGGGATAACTATAGAAGCGGGCGCAAACGAAAATCTGGCGCGTCCGGTAATCGTGGTGGAGGAAGAGTCGGGCCTTCCCCTGCGCTGCACGGCAGACGAAAAGGGCATAATCACAAAACGTGAACTATGGTTTGAGGTTCCGGGTGCCGGCGAAATTGGGATATATAACTCAGACGATGGAGTTTTCAGCCAAGGATCATCGCTGGTGGCGTCTTGTTCTGTTTTAGCCGATGGCAAGTGTGTGATAGAAAACCCAATTCTTCTTGAAGCCTTGCCAAATACGCAATGTGGAATTTCAAACTATTTCGTCACCGCCCTTTTTACGAGTTCTAGCTCGACTAGGTATTTGGCAGATTCAATTGTCTTTAACGGTCGCATCGGTTCCATCATAGCCGTCCCTTATGATCTGCCCATGCCCGTTAGCGGCGTTGTCGATCAGGGCGGAAATGATGGAGGGGTCTTCGATGATGACTTTGAGGGCGGCGAAGATGCCCTCTATATTTCGGGTGGTGGCAGCGAAATGGGCGGAGGCAACGCCATCGCGGCGGGAGGTGCGTCCGCTGGTCTCATGAAATGCAGTCTCTCACCCGACGCCAAGGCCACGACCGAAACCCTTGTCTTGACGGCGTTCTGTTTTATCATGGTTCTTGGAGTTTTTATCTCGACTAGAAAATCCGTAACTCGTAAAATCCGGAACTCGGGATTCGGGATTCGGGACTCGTAAAATCCGGAACTCGGGATTCGGGACTCGTGACTCGAAAATCCGTAAACCGTAAACCGTGAATCGCCTTATCGTCGCCTTTTAAAACGAGAGAACTGAAAACTGATAACAGAAAACCCGTGAACCGTGAACCGTAAAATCCGGGATTCGGAACTCGTAACTCGTGACTCGTAAACCGTGACTCGCCTTATCGTCGCAGTTTCGTCGCTTTCAAAAACGAGAGAACTGATAACCGAAAACTGAAAACTGATAACTGAAAACAGATAACTGAAAACAGATAACTGACAACCGCTCTCAAGGTAACGCCTCGATCTGCACATAGGCCAGACGAAGGCGAGATTTTGAGTTAAGGTGCGCGTGCGGTGGACTGCTGGGGGAAATAGCCGACATCACGGAAATCTGCAAGGAACTTGGTACCGATTGCATTATAGTCAACAAGACAAATCCGACGCTGGACTTTCCTGTGGTCAGGGTTGTAATGCCAAAGCTATCTGACATCCTGTTGTATGTGAGTAGAGTACAACCTTTTACTGGACATTTAAACTGGATCGAAACATATGAAAAGCGACGGGAAACGCTGGTAAAAAGTTTTTTCAGATAATTGCAGCTCAGGGGGATTTTTATGCGCAAACATTATATTTATGCATTAATAGCAGTTATAGCTGCTTCGGCCGCAGCTTTTTTTATGCATGTTTATCTCGATGGTGCGTTGACTTCAAAAATAGAAACAACCATGCGGCAGAATCCGGTCGTAATGCCTCCTTATCCATTCTACATAACGGCAATTGCTTTTATTACTTCTTTCATACCAACTGCTGCGGTGATGATTATTTTCTCGGTTCTTTATGAACGCATTCCCGGCAGGGGACCACTTAGTAAGAGTTTTCTTTTTTGGATTTTGCTCTTAGCGGTTAAGGGGGATTTGATTAGATTCCCACTTATGAACGTCTTGGTCGGCAATCCTGTATGGCTTGCACTCTTGGTACAGGTAGATGCTTGGATTTCAAATCTCGTTCTTTGTTTGTTGCTTGGCTTTGGCATCCATTTCGCGAAAGGGGCGCGTGAACGTTGCGTAAACGCGGCGTCCTTACCGGAATAAGCGTATGACAGCTAATACAAGATGACATGGTTAGCACGGCCTGCCCGCTCGCCTTCTGTCTGCACCGCCGGCTCGATTGCTCTCCCCAGCCCGACAGCGGCTTCATCCCCGCTGGTTAAGCTCTAGGATGGTGGACCTCTAGTCACACTGGCTCCCTTCACACTTTCCTAGCGCACCGCACTACCATCGCCTTGTCGTCGCAGTTTTATCGCATCATCATCGCTTTTTAAAACGAGAGAACTGAAAACCGAAAACTGATAACCGATAACTGAAAACAGAAAACTGAAAACCGATCTCAAGGTAACGCCCCAATCTGCACATAGGCCAGACGAAGGCGAGATTTTAAGGAGCTTTGCTCGCGGCGATGGATCAGCCCGAAGGCCAAGGCCAGATCAAGGGCAGCCGCGACCTCGGCGATTGAGCCTCTGGCGATTTTGAAGAACCGACGCCTTTCGAGCCCGTGCCTTTGCTTGCCGTTTCCTTCCGCTAAATTGAGAACAGCCGAAATCGTGGCCCTGCGCAGCTGATCGACAAGATCTCCGTGCCCCCGGGGCCAGCTGGTCATCCTCCTTGCAACTTCCTCTGCCACCTCAACCAACTGCTTGTAGCACTCCAGTTTTTCGTGATTCATAATTCCCCCTTTAGGTTCGATTTTCGTTTTGGGCTCTCAACCGGGGTAGGAGTCCAAAACGAAAATCGAACCTTGGAGGTATTTAATGTTACACGAAAAACTGGAGTGCTACCGCAGGTCAGTTCAAATGGCAGAGGAGTTAAGCAAGGAGGGTGCCAGCTGGCCCAGAGGGCTTGGCTATTTACACGATCAGCTGCGCCGGGCGATGGCGTCGGTGGTTCTCAATTTAGCGGAAGGAAATGCGCGAAAAAGCGTGGCTGAACGTCGCCGGTTCTTCGAAATCGCAAGGGGTTCGGTCATAGAGGTCGCGGCCTGCATCGATCTCGCCCGGGCCTTCGGGCTAATTCCGAAGCCAGCTGCGATCTCCATAAAATCTCGACTGACTGTAATCAGCAAAATGCTATGGAGCTTGATCAAGCGATAACGAAAACCCGGAACTCGTGAACCGTGAATCGCCTTATCGTCGCAGTACCATCGCAGTTTCATCGCATCATCGTCGCTTTTAAAACGAGAGAAATGACAACCAACGGGATTGCCACGTCGCCCCCCCAAAAAAAAAGATCGCCCGGGGGCTCCTCGTAATGACATCCAGCGGGATCGCAGATAACCGTTCACCGTTAACCACTCTTTATGCATGCCCTACTCTGTCGGCCAGTTTTTTGTAATCGTCTATTCGTTTGCGGTCGTTGCCCATTAGACGCTCTAGGATGGGCAGGAGTTGGCGGGCCTTCTCGGTTTCGTTTTTGGCAATATAGGTTTCGATTTTGAGTTGCACGATTCTATATCTATGAGAGGCGACCCAGGTATTCTCAGGCATACCAGAGAGCATCTTTTCAGCGTTGTCGAAACATTCAAGCTCCTGATCGTATTTTTTTAATTGAAAACAAACCTCTCCGAGACCTAAATAAGCGGACATGACGCTACTGTTTGCCACACCGGAGCCGATCGCTTCCTCGAAATAAACTGAAGCCTTGTCCCAAACTTTCAACTCCTTGTAACAGTGCCCTAGGAGCGACCAAAGTCGTATCGAGTTGAATTTGTGATTATCCGCAGTTTCGATGCAAGCGTATGCTGCGATCTGGTGATTACATTCCTCGATGGATTTTTCGTATTCGTCCATATCGTAATAAAGATAGGCGAGGATGGCATGTGTATCCAAGATAAGCCGCACGAGTTCATGCTGTTTCGCCGATTCGAGAGCTTTTTTCGCCCAGCCGAGCGCGAGGTCGTGTTGGCCGGCAAAGCGATAAATTTCAGCAAGAGTGAGATATGCGTTGTTCAAAGCGGAGATACTGTATCTTTTTGAAGTAAGTTGTCTTTCCAGTTTTTGGGCCGCCCGGGCATAGTCGCCCTGATGATGAAGTATCAGGTAAAGCGAATTATTATCGATCGTGTCACAGCCTCTCTCGCCGAACATTTCATTTTCGAGCGCTTCGCTTTTTTCGCAACACGCCAGCGCCCTTTTCATATATTCCGAAGCGTGTTCAGGATTTTCTAATGCGGATTCATAATGATACCTACCCTCATAATTGAGGAGCCTTAGAGCTGAAACATCGATTTTCGTTTTTGAAAGTTTCAACTTGAGGTCGTTTATGAGCCCCTTCGCGTCCTCATTTTTCTTCATTCGCAGCAGATAATGAATACGCTCAAGTTCAAAAATGGTTTCCCAGTGAGTTGACTTGTCTTTGACGAGAGTCATTCCGGCGCGGATGGCTTGCCAAGCCTCGGTTGAATCGTCACGAAGATGAAGGGCCTTCGTAATCATTAGCAATATGTAAGCGCGTAGTTTCCACCTTGAATCGTCGAACAGGCCGGTCGCTCTTTTAAAAAGTTCGATGGCAATTTCGTCTTTTCCTTCACGAAACAAAAAATACCTCCCCAACTCGATACAATTACGAATCGCGGAATCGACATCACAACTGTAGGCTTTGTGCATTCTAACGCTTGAACTGTTTCGTTCGGATTTCGCCTCCAGACGTTTTGCTATGGCGTCATGTAAAAGCCCCCGTCTGGTCGGATCCATTTCCTCGTGAATCAAATTCGGCATGTAGTCATTGTTGAAAAAAGAGTATGACTTCGACGCCGGCGCTTTTTCCAGAATTCCTTTTTGAACGAGGGCGGAAAGAGTCTGAACCGTAGTGTCACGATCATTGAGGGCGATGATTTCAGACAGCTCCGCCGGAGGCAGGACCGGCTTGAACCTCATGCACGCTACGAGTTCCACGAGCTCGCCTTCGGCGTCCGAGAGACCTTTGTATTGCGCGAGCAGACGCTCGTGCGTGGACGGCGGAGGCCCCTTTTCCTGTTTCTTTTTAACGGCGAGATCTGAAAAAACGATTTCACCGGCCGCATCGAAAACGAGACCCTCGCTGTCTATCGTCTCGAGCGCCTCGACTAGTTCGCCGGGATTTCCGCCGGTCTGCCGGAAGATGGCCTCGATCTGCCAGTCGGCGGGCGGCTTTTTCCGAAACACCGGCGTAGCTGAAAGATAGGTTTTTACCTCGTCCTTTGAAAACGGCTTCAGCGTTATCGTCTCCATCGATTTTCCGGCGTTTATCACGGCTTCGGAAAACAAATCAGATGATCGCGAAGCATAAACGAGCACTGCGGGTTTTATGTCGGAGTAAATCTGCGGATGTTTTTCCCGCGCTACGATGCCTTGCGCAAATCTCGTTAAGACCGAAGCCGCCTGCCCGGATGCCGCCGTCTTTGCGGACAACTCGTGCGCGTCGTCGATAAAAACGAGAATAGGCTTGGCATTGTCGGTGAGCTCTTGGGAAAGCGAGGAGATCATGAGCGTTAGAGGATCGTCGGCCATCGGAAATGAAAACGAGTGGATTGACAATTTCTCAACGTTTTCCTCCGCGAAGGACCTTAGCTTGACGATAAAACGCGTCTTGCCAACCCCCCGATCTCCTTCGATCTTGAAGATAGATGCGTCCGGCTGTTTTCCTTCGAGCATGGAACCTATGGCCTTTTTTACCGATTCCACTTCTCTTTCGCGGCCGACGTATTTGTTTCTCTCGGGCTTGAAATAAAAAGCCCGCGTGTCGGCGTCGCCTCGGAAGGCATCGGGCATGCCGGTTGTCAGCGCGTTGATGACCGCCCGGGCATTGCCATAGTACCTGTTTTCCGGTTCGTAGGCGATAAGGCGCATCACGATTTTGTCGAGATAATCGGGAACAAGACCGGACTCATGTGAAAGTGACGGTGGGTCTGGAGATAAAGTCGCCTCGCGCTCTATCATCTGGCGGATCACTTTGCGCGTGGAATGCGTAGGCCGGGAGACCGGATAGAATCCCCACGTGATGCAATTATACAAAACCCGGCCGGCCGAATAGAGATCGGAACGCGCATCGACCTTGTCTTTGAGACCAAGGGCCACCTCCGGAGCCATCGTGCCAACGCTTCCTAAAAAAGTGCCCCGATATTCCTCGGGAGTCATGGCGAGTCCGAAGTCGATTATCTTCACCTGCGGTTTGCCGTCTTTATTTTGAACCAGAATGTTTTCGGATTTGACGTCTAGATGGATCAATCCGTGACGATGAATGTAATCCAAGCCTTCGAGGAACTGGACAAACAGCGGGATCATCTCGGTGGGCTTCCATCTCTTGACGTACTCAGCTATCGGTTTCCCCTCGATGAATTCGGAGACAATATAGAAGTGTCCGTCGTGAAAACCGATCTTATGAACCTTTGCGATGCCGGGATGATCTAGCTGCAAGATGGTCTGATATTCTATCTTGAAACGCCCGACGTTGAGCTCGTAGGCCCGGCGCGTCTCTTCGGTGAATTCCGTTTCGCTTGTCTCTCCGTCCCGGCCGGTCTCCAGCATCCTGAGAACTTTTCGCTCGATGAGTTTGCGATCGAGAACTTTTATGGCGACCTTCGTCTTTCCGTCGGGAGAGAGCGCTTCATGGACGAGACCGGTTCCGCCGTGCGCGATTTCCGGCCTTGTGATCGTGTAACCTTCCAAGAAAGTAGGGCTATGGGTCATGGGTCAAGTCGTAACCGCTTTAATCATCGTAAGACATTAGGGTCGTCGATCCCTCGCGGGTCATCGTTTTGCATTCGTCGGGCCAGTTTGTTTCAATGTAATTCAAAGCCCCTTTGGCTCGTTTATATTTTCGTTCCTCGGGTTCTTTTTGCAAAAGCCCCATCAAGAATTCATCTAGCTCAGGGGGAAGCTCTTTCCGGTAGAACGACGGGGGCGTAGAGATGTTCTTCTCGCGCTTAACATGATTTAATATGCGCTGTTTGTCGGACTGGGCGATGAACCTGTCCCCGAACGGTTGATTGCCCGTCAGGCAATAATAAAAAGTGACGCCAAACGAAAAAAGATCGGCGCGATAATCGATCTTGTCGCGCTCCTCCAAAATCACCTCCGGAGCCATGTAGAATAAAGTCCCGTTGTATTTCTCGGCGTAGCCCTTGACCGGAACGGCGAAACCGAAGTCCGAAAGCATGACCGAAGGAACTTTAGGACTGAAATCGACAAAAATGCGGGATGGCTTGAGGTTGAGATGCAGAAATTGAAACTCGTGGATCTCACGCAATCCTTCCAAAACCTGCGTGAAAAGATAGAGAATCTGCTTCCAGTTTAGCATGCGGCAGGCCTCGAATATATCGACGCCCGGGGTGAAATCAGAAACGATGACCAGTTGATCTTTTTCGCGATCATAGCTGTACCGGTGAATGGTCGCGACGTGTCCGCACTCCAAGCCCTTGACCCGATCAACGGCTTCCTTGAGTTTCTCCTGATGATCGTGCAGATATTCAAACGCCTCTTTCTCGAGATCGTCAGGCGGGGTGCCGTTTTGGAACGCCCACATCTGATAGCGCTCGATGATCTTGGATTTGTCGATATAGGTTAAGGCCTTGCGATCGCCGGTGCTGTTTTCGGCGAGCACCGTAATCCAGTTTCGGCTGCTGCGTATGCGACGAATGATTTCGTAATCTTCAAATCGGGTGCCGTGATCGAACGTCCAGTCTTGCTCCTCGATCATTTTTGCCTCTGCCGTCTCCCGATCCGCATCTTTGGTTTTGTCGGTCATGACATCCCCCTTCGCGTTAGACCTCAATTTTCCCCTGTCCCCGATTCTCAAATTTACGGGTTAAAATTCACTGCCCGCTGGGATATCATATCCCCATGAAAAAACAAGAGAAATTGATTGTCAGGGCACCTGAAGAAGAAACTCCGTTTGGAAACGGCGCTCGTTTTTTCTCATCCGCGATCACCGTGGCTATCTTGCGCACGTGGGCGATTCGCGTGCATGCAGGATTGGGGGAGACGGCAGAGATAAAAATGTCAGCACAAAAAAACTCAACAATCAACTCGTTACACTTTTGAAATTTCCTTCAAAACCTTTTCGCGCAAAGATTGACATGCCCCGCAAGCACCGTTAGAGTGCCCGCGCCCGCTTGGATGAAACTTAAAAAATAAAAAACAGGAGGCAGAAATGGTGCTTTATGCTGATAGGGTTGCGAAAATAGATACTGAAAACGCATTCAAGGTAGGACCTTACATCAAGGAAGTGGAAGACGCCGGCAACAAGGTCATCAAGTGCAATTTAGGCGAACCGGATTTTGCATTACCAAGACACATACGCGAGGAAGTCAAAAAACAGCTCGACAACGATCTCACCCACTATAACGACCCTCAAGGAATAATTCCCCTTCGCGAGGCAATAGCCAAACATATAAGCGAGACGAGAAATATTAAAATCACGCCGGATCGGGTGGTGGTATTTCCGGGAGCGAAACCACCGATCGGCCTGTGCCAGCAGACCTACTGCAATATCGGCGACGAGGTGATCTACCCAAGCCCCGGCTTTCCCATATATGAGTCTTTCATCTCTTATGTCGGCGCAAAACCGGTGCCGCTGCATCTTAAAGAAGATAAAGACTTTAGCTTCCGGGGAAGCGATCTCGAACCGCTCATCACCCCAAAGACCAGGCTCATCTATATCAACTTCCCGTCCAACCCCACCGGAGGGGTCGCTACGGAGGCGCAACTCTCAGAAATAGCGGAGGTGATAAAGAAAAAGGCGTCCCCCGATGTTCGCGTCTATTCCGATGAGGTATATGAGCATATACTTTTTGACGGAAGCACCCACAAGAGCATAGCTTCTCTTTTGCCAGACAGGACGATAATTGTTTCCGGCGTTTCGAAATCTTATTCGTGGACAGGCGGTCGCGTTGGCTGGGCGGTGTTTCCGACATCCGGGGAAGCGCAGGTGTTCAAAAATCTCAATATAAACTATTTTTCGTGCATTCCGGCATACAACCAGATGGGCGCCAAGGTCGCCATCGAATCGCCTGAAAGCGGCCCTGAAATTCAGCGCATGGTCTCAGCCTTTCAGGAAAGACGCAACCTCGTAGTATCGGGATTAAACGCCATAACCGGAATAACCTGCAAAAATCCCAAAGGGGCGTTCTACGTTTTCCCAAACATAGGCGGGGTTTGCAATTCCATAGGTGCCTGCGACGCCTTCGAAAAACTTTCTGCCGAGGTAAAATCTCACACAAGCCCTTCGACGCTTTTCCAGATGTTTTTGCTCTTCAAATACCACGTCGCCTCTATGGACAGAAAGTCCTTCGGGAAAATAGGCACCTCCGGCATGCACTTTCTGCGCTTGTCCGTAGCCACAGGCCTAGATGACCTAAGGGAGGGCGTGGCACGCATAGCTAAGGCCAGCCGGGACAACGAAGGCTTCGCGGCCTTCGTGAAAGAGGGGAAAAGGCTCTACTAACTCCAAAAAAAATTCGCCGCACGATTGAAAGGAGAAATAAAATGGCATTCGAGTTCGGACCAAGAAGGGCCAAGTTCATAGACATGTCAAAAGAGTCGTTTGATGCTCTCACCAAGGATGAAATAGGACATCTCGAAAAATTTGACCTCATCTACAGATCCCTTTGCGCGCTCATGTACAACTATGTTCCAACATCAGGCCATCCGGGCGGATCGATATCGTCTGGTCGGTTCGTCGCAAATCTTATTTTCAACTCCATGGATTATGATCTTTCAGATCCGGATCGCAACGATGCCGATATCATCTCCTACGCTGCAGGCCATAAGGCGCTGGGGCTCTATTCGATGTGGGCTCTTAGAAACGAGATTGCAAAAATAAGCGCCCCAGAGTTTCTTCCCAAAGATGAAAGATATCAACTTCGTCTGGAAGATCTTCTGGGATTTCGCAGAAACCCCGTAACCGACACGCCATTGTTTAAAAAATTTCATTCCAAACCGCTCGATGGCCACCCCACTCCTGCAACGCCATTTGTAAAACTCTCCACCGGCGCTTCGGGTGTCGGCATTGCAACATCTCTGGGACTTGCCTTCGGAGCGAAAGACTATTACGGAGACAATTCGCCGCTTGTGCATATAGTGGAGGGCGAAGGGGGAATGACGCCGGGGCGCGTGGCGGAAAGTTTCGCTTCCGCCGGAACGTCTTCGCTGTCGAACACGTTCATACACGTAGATTGGAATCAGGCCTCCATCGATTCCAACCGGGTGTGTAGGGAGGGAACCGAACCCGGCGATTACGTACAATGGACACCGGCTGAATTTGCATATCTTCACGACTGGAACGTGGTGATGGTTTCAGACGGCAAGGACTTTGCGGAAGTAGCGGCAGCCCAGAAAAAAGCCCTTCAGATCAAAAACGGTCAGCCCACGGCCATAATCTACAAAACGATCAAGGGTTGGCAGTATGGAATAGAAGGCAGGGCCTCTCACGGCGCAGGCCACAAGCTCTGTGCCGATGGATTTTACGAAGCCCTGAAACCGCTCCTCGGCGACGCGAAATCGAAGCTGCCTGCATGCCCCTCCGACGCGCAGCGCTGCAAAAACGACGATTCCGTAAGGGAACAGTGCCTCTACGACGCCATCCTCGTCGTAAGGCAGGCGCTGGAGAACAACCCGGACATGTGCGCATATCTGTCCACACGGCTTTCCGAATCAAGAAATCGCCTCAACAACCTTCAAAGAAAACCCAGAAGCGCCGCACCGAACGTAGATTCGATTTACGAAACGGCTGCAAAAGAATGCTCAATCATTCCTCCCGAGCTAGCGCTCGAGACGGGAACTTTCACCACCCTTCGCGGCGAGCTTGGCCGGGCACTTTCCTATCTCAACGCAAAAAGCGGCGGTGCAATATTCGCTGCAGCGGCCGACCTTCTTGGTTCCACCAGCGTAAACGCCGCAGCCAAGGGCTTTGCAGATGGTTTTTACAATTCCAAAACAAATCCCGGAGCGCGGATACTTTCCATAGGCGGAATCTGCGAAGATGCCATCTGCGGCGTACTTGCAGGACTTTCCACCTACGGCAGACATCTAGGCGCGGGCTCGTCATACGGCGCGTTCATAGCTCCGCTTGGACACATAGCCGCAAGGCTTCACTGCATAGGCAGCCAATCCAGACAAGAAATCAAAAAAGAACCCTACCGGCCCTTCATCCTGATATGCGCTCACGCGGGGTTGAAAACCGGCGAGGACGGACCGACGCACGCCGATCCGCAGGCGCTTCAGCTATTGCAGGAAAACTTTCCGGTGGGCACTTTCATCTCCCTGACACCTTGGGATCCGCAGGAAATCTGGCCGCTTTTCGCAACGGCGCTTGCAAAAAGACCGGCCGTGATCGCTCCCTTTGTCACCAGACCCGACGAAAAGGTGTTCGACAGAAAGGCCATGGGGCTTGCACCAGCATCGGATGCAGCCAAAGGATTTTACCTCCTCTGCAAAACCGGCGAAAAACCAACCGGCACGATCGTCCTTCAGGAAAGCGGCATCACAAACGATTTCATGAACATCACCCTGCCCCTGCTTAAAAAAGAAGAAATCCATCTAAATGTTTATTACTGCGCAAGCGCAGAACTCTTCGACATGCTTCCCAAATCCGAACAGGATAAAATATTCCCGGAAGCACACGCAATGGAGGCCATGGGCATCACGGGGTTTACTCTTCCCACGATGCACAAATGGATAAGATCCAATTACGGACGCGCAATGACACTGCATCCTTTCATGAACGGTCATTATCTGGGAAGCGGTCAGGCGAAATATGTTCTCAAACAGGCCGGTCTCGACGGCGAGAGCCAATTTAGAGCTATCAAACGATATCTGAAGGAAAAATAGCGATAACCCGGGCAAGGCGATTTTAAAAAACCTTCTTTGATGATGGGTTTTTCGACGCGCCCTACCTAATGCCGTTTTTTTCGAACACGATGGCGACCGGCGATTCGAATGCAACCCCCCAGCCGTCTTTGTCCATCATGAATTTCAAAGGGCCGCCTTCCGCTGAGATCTGCCGCGCGTCGTAGATAACGTGCGACACTTTGTATTTGTTCGCAATCCGATCGAAAGCCGATTCGTCGAAGAGGGCTTCTGAATATTCCTTTATGAAGGCATCGCCATAAACTTCGGTTCTGGTATCTATGAACACCTTCCGTGTCGGCCAAAACCTGTAGATAAAATATCCGCCATAGGCCATATCGTTTAGCATTCGGATGTCAGAAATATTTTTCTCCACAAAAGTTACGGCATCCGAGGGAAACATCGATTCATCAATGCCAAGGCCGCCCCTTCTTCCTTTTTCGAAATATATTCTTCCGTCGTCTATCGCTGCTGAATATGGAACCCCGCAAAAATACGCCAGCGCCGAGGCACCAGCTAGAATCGCAAAAACCGCAAACGGGCTTTTATGCTTTTTAATATCCTCATCTTTCCCGGTCAGGACGCAAATCATAAACAGCAAGGACATGATCGCAAACGGCAAAAACCTAGCCGAATAGATGCCTGCCGCAAGCATGGCCGCGGAAAGTATCGCAAGCCCAAGCTCAATCCTTCTTGTGCGTATCATTGCCCCGGCGGCACCGATGGCCATTGAAATGGCGCCTATCACGGAAAAATCAACGCGCGAAAGCGATAAAGAGGGAGACCTCCAGTCACTGACATTTCCCATCGTGAAACCTGAGAGCAAATGTTTTACAGGAAACAAAACGGCTTCTAAACCGAAAGGCGTTACGCACAAGGCCGCAAAAAGTATCGCAGTGAAAATCAGCTTTCTTCTGATTTCAGGCAAAAGCAAAAACGCTACAACAGGACCCAAGATGGCGCTGGCGTGCATATTAGCCCAAGCAACTTCAATGACAAAAAGTGCTGCGAGTTCCAGCGGCCCGGGCTTTTTTATCTTTAGAAAAATGAGCAGAAAGATCGCAAAAAACAAGAACCCAAAAACCTCAGGCCTTAAAAGCTGCAACCTAAATGCCGAAAAAAACAAAAATGCTCCGCAGCAGACAAGCGCACGAAGCATTGAAGCCGAAACGGCCATAAACCCCGCAAACAGCACCCCGGCAAGAACAAGACCTAGGAGAAGTGAAAACATCGAAAGCCCTGCAAACCCCCACGAACTATCGACAAGGTGAAAGACCAACCCGGAAAGCCACTCCCTGCCTATCCATTGGCTTCCTTCTTTCGTGAAGGAAAATGGATCGCTTTCGGGTATAGAACCAGTTTCGAGGATGAGCTGGCCGGTTCTGATTTGCCAAAATATATCGCTATTGCCTACTGGATGCAGAAATATCGAAACTGAAAGTACGATTACGGCCAAAAGACAGGCAACGGGCATCACTCTTTCGTCAAATTTTTCCGACATGCGTATTTGGATATCACGTCTCAAGGCTTTACACTAGGCGGTTTTGCCCCTATCCTTATGGGTATGCACAACAAATATTTCAGCATCGCGGTGATTTTGATTTTTCTTCTAACTTCAGAGGCAGCGGCAGAGGTCGTCTCGTCAAGATACTTTCACACCGGCGACGGCAAAATACGCCTTAAAAACGCTCGCACCGGCTCTACCTTCAGCGGAAAGTACCGGCTGCAAGATGGAAAATTCTGCGGCGAAGCGTCCAAAAAGATCCACGAAATTTTCACCGCCAGCCCCGGTCAGCCTCTGGCGGAAATATCGCAAAGGCTCATCGAGTTTCTGGATTTTCTGCAGGATCGATTCGCCCCTAACGCCATGATATCGATTGTATCGGGATACCGAAGTCCCCGTTACAATACAGGTCTTAGAAATCAAGGAAGGCTGGCGGCAAAGGCCAGTCTCCATCAGTTCGGCATGGCCGCTGATATAGAAATTTCCGGAGTACCATCGAAAATTGTGTGGGAGTATGTAAGAGATCTTGGCTTTGGCGGAGCCGGCTACTATCAAGGGCGAAACCTACACGTCGATGTGGGACCTGCGAGGTTCTGGGATGAAAAAACATCCGGCGTAGGAAGTGGAAAATCAGACGACAACAAACTCATGGGAATAGTCTCCGACCTCGACATATACAAACCCGGCGAGCCCTTGAGGCTTCGCTTTATAAGGATGACCGCATTCCCCATATCCGCTTCGGTGGAGTTTTCGCTGGAACAAAAGGAAAAGACCGGTGAATTCAAAAAAATAATTTCTTTCATCCCTTCGTGGAATAAAAAATTCGAGGGCCAGTGCATATCCATGTCTAAAGTAGAAGATACCCTACAGCTTAAATGGCAACTGCCTGCAAAAATCAAAGAAGGTCGGTATAGGATCAGCGCTTCGTTTTGCAAAAACCCCTACGAGGACATGCCGGAGTTTGTGCATACGCCAGAATTTGAGGTCGTTAGATGATCTGCAAAAAAGAATTCCATGGAATCATGCTCATGATAATAGCCCAGATGGCCTTCGTGGTCGGCTGGTCCGGCATCAAATCGATAGGACAGGAAATGCCGCTTTTTGAAATCGTATTCTTTAGAAGTATCATCTCCGTTATAATACTCGCCCCGATGGCTCATCTAAGGCTTCGCACCTTCCGCGGAAATGACCGGCTGATGCTATTTCTCAGGGCGTTTTTTGGATACATAGGCATGGTCCTTATATTCTACGCCATAACCAAGATGGAACTCGGCAATGCCGTGACGCTTTTCAATACCCTTCCTATATTCGTGGCGCTACTGGCCCCTTTGTGTCTTGGAGAACCGTTTAAAAAAATCCAATTTCTATTCGTTATAATCGCCTTCATCGGAATCACCATAATAATAAAACCCGGCACCGTAATGATCGGCCTTCCCTCCATACTTGCCCTCGTCGCTGGCCTAGCCGGAGCTATCGCCATGATCGCCTTGAGAAAACTAGGGTCAACCGATTCGCCGATACTCGTAACCCTTTATTTCACCGCATTCGGCGCAATAGTCAGCTTGCCAATAGCCGCCTGGAATTTCGTCTGGCCCGACAAAAATCAATGGCTCATCATCTCCCTTGTAGGAATTTCTGTAACGGTAGCCCAGCTTTTGATGGCCAAAGCCTATAAGCTGGCACGCGCGGCGACCATAGCGCCCTTCGGATATACCTTCGTAATAGGATCGTACATTTCGGGCATGATTTTTTTCGGCGAGCTGCCGGATGCGCTATCGGCGATAGGAGCCGCAATAACCGTGGCATGCGGCGTAATGATAATGCTGACGGCGCCAAAGGCAGATTGCATCCCCGGAGGAACACCCAGCGTCAGGGCCTGAATCAAGTGTCGTAGTGTCCCCGGAATTTGGAATTTCATCCCACCTTGCCCAACCGACATTCCTCATGCCCATTTCCGGCATGATTTTCATGCGCGTGTACAATATTAAAAGGTTAAGGTTAAGGCTAAGGCTGAGGTTCTATTATAATAAACCTCGACCTCAACCTCGACCTCGACCTCGACCTTAACATTAACCTTTTCAACGACTTAGCTCAATTACTCCGTCCCTTTTTACTCCGGGACCGAGGGGTTGGACCGAGGGGTTAAAGCTGTTAGGCACAGTGCAATATAGTGCAATGATAATAATGTTACCATTGCACTATATTGCACTGTCGTGTATAATGCCTCCCATATGCTCAACTACACAATAACAGATTCACTTACAAAAAAGTTAAAAGCCATCGGTGATCTTGCGGCCGAAAAGCAGGCATACCTGTCATCATTAGATGAAACGTGCAGGGAATTTATAAAAAAATCAGCGCGGGTAAGTAATATCGGCTCATCCACAAGGATCGAGAACTCGATACTTACAGACACGGAAATTAGTTGGATGGATTCGGTCTTGAGCGCCGACGGCAAGCCAACCGCCTTCGTCAATGAAAAGAAATATTTTGAAAACAAACTATCAAAGGACAAAGAGAGGAGCATCGAAGAAGTTGTCGGCTGTCGAAGCATGCTTGGGATAATTTTCAATCAGGCAGAGGACCTTTTTCCCATCTCCCAAAATGTCCTTTGTGGATTGCATCGCGAACTACTGCAATTTTACCCGCAAGCAGAATATCACCTTGGAAAATATAAAACGATTTCGAACAATGTCGTGGAGAAAACGAGTTTTGAAGGAAGAGAAATAATTCGAGATGTATTCAAGACCGCCGACCCGGGCCCAATAACAGAAGCGGCAATGTATGACCTTGTTGATTGGTATAATGAAACGCTTACTGCGCATCCTTGGGCTGCGGCGGTTGCATCTGAATTTGTTTTCAGATTTTTGGCTGTTCATCCATTTCAGGATGGAAACGGAAGGCTCGGAAGGGGGCTGTTTGCACTTTCAATACTTCAGTCAAATGAGAAGAATTTAAAAGCGCTAATGCCGTTCATCGCTATCGATCGGCACATTGAAAAAAACAAACAGGAATATTACTTAGTGCTCCAGAGATGTTCGGGCGGAAAATTCTCTGCCGATCCCGCCAAATATGAAACCCAACACTTCCTTACGTTCATGCTGAAAATGTTAAACGATTCTGTAAGTAACGATATCGACCATTACGCCAACAAATACAAAGCCTATGTAGAATTGGCCGATGCTCCGAGAAAGGCGCTGGATTGTTTTAAAGAATATCCGGAACGAAAATTAGCTTTAAAAGATATCTTGTCTTTAACAGACATTCCTCGAAGGACTGCGATCCATGCGATAGGTGCGCTTGTCGCCAAAGGGTTTTTGCAAAAATATGCCAAGGGATCTAGTGCAAAATATCAACTTACGTTTTAGCCTTAACCTTTGCAACGACTTAGCTCAATTACTCCGTCCCTTTTTACTCCGGGACCGGGGGGTTCAGCCGAGCCGCTTGGCGGTGGCAGAATCGAGCCTTAGTGCATATTTCAATAACACGCTCAAGATTCAAGTTGTCTCCACGCGTCTGAAACGCGTGCAACGCCTCGGCAAAGTCACCGCAATATTGCGGCATTGTGATTCCATCTATAAGAGTTCTCTCAGGGTCGGTGATTGTGTGACCCGCGATTCCCCAATCCATATCGTTTCTGTTCCAAAGAATCGATCGGGATTTGCCTGTATGCACTGGAATGATGTGCCGCCAATGACATAGCCACTGCCTTCAGGAAGAGCCCGAGTTCCTCTTGATCTGAGAATCTGGTTTTTAGTTGTCGTAAGAACGAAAACACGTCTGGGCAGTTGCTCCGTCTGGTGTTTCTCAAGCTAATTTATTGACATACTATAGTATGTCGTAATATAATAACCATATGGATTTAATGATAAAAAAACGAAGAGGAAAAAGGCTTTCTCAGCGCTCGATCGCTTCGATGGCAGGCGTTTCTTTTCGCACCGTCCAGCTTATTGAATCGGGTAAACATGACGCAAAGATATCGACCTTGGGGCTTATTGCGGCATCCCTTGGATACCCACCGGACATCATAGCGGTTGCTTTGAAAAATATTTTTTTACAGCCGCCCGATTCCATAGCAATGGTCACGGAAAGAATATTAAAGGATGGTCGGTCATCATGGAAGATCTGGCTCTTTAATTTTGTCGATGCCTTTAGAAAACATAGGGACCCGTCATATATATCGATGCCGCCAGCACAGGGACTTCCTAGAGACCTGATGGCGCTTTTCGCATCGGTGGCCGAGGCCCTTTGTGCTGAGACCGGAGTTCCGGCACCGCCGTGGTGTTCTTCAGTGGCTCCACTAAAAGATCCATGGTTTGTTGCGAACATGGAGAGCTTAAAAGCTACCGCACTTTTGGAATCCCCTGTATATTTCAGGAAGAGAAACATATTCGTATTGGGTAACTTTCTGTCGAGGAGGTAGCCGTGCTTGATGTTAAATTGATCAAAGAACTGTTCAAAGCGATGAACAAGGAACTTGCCAAAAAAAACGTGATCGGCGAGATCGGCATCTGCGGCGGAGCGGTGATGTGTCTTGTATATAACGCCAGAAGCTCTACAAAAGATGTTGATGCGATCTTTCATCCGACAAAAGAGATAAGACAGGCAAGCAGGACGGTTGCCAAGAAATTCGGCCTTGAAGAAAATTGGTTAAATGATGCAGTAAAAGGATTTTTCCATGAGGACCCTCCACGAGAGGAGGTTATGAACCTTTCGCACCTTCGCATCTTTGCGCCCAGCGCGGAATATATGCTTGCCATGAAATGTGTTTCGGCACGATTTGATTCTCTCGATGGTGATGACACCCTCTTTTTGATATCATATCTGGCACTTGAAAGTGCTGAAGATGTTTTTAAGATCATCTCAAAATACTATCCGAGCAGCAAGATCCCGGCAAAAACCCAGTTCTGGATAGAGGAGATAATGGAGAAGAAAAAGTAGCCAATATCCCTATTGCATGCCTAAGAGAGACGTGCGCTGAAAAATCTATTTGGGCAACAGTTGAGCTAATGGGTGACCCCCTGTTCTACATCAGATCGCATCAGGTCTCTGCCGAAGCTTTAGACTACGCTTGTGCTCAAGGATTACTCTTCAACAAAACGAGGCTCGCTTATCTCAAAGATTGTGCCGTGCACTTTGAGCAAAACGGCCTCAAACCAAAACTCGTAGCACCCGAGCGCCCTCCGGAAAGCGTTCATCTTCGCCAAATGACCTTTGCTTCTCAGGAGGTGTGCGATGCTTGATCAGATTAAAAATCTCTCTCACCAGATGAGGCTCTTTGGAATTCACGCAGCTGCGGACAGACGGGCCCAGGAGGCCTTGTCGGGGCAGCTTCATCCCCTAGAATTCTTAAGGCTCATTTTGGAAGACGAAAAACTTTCACGAAAAGATCGGGCGGCAAAAGCTCTGACCCCCTGTTGAAACCATCAGGAGAACAAGGCATAAAAATGGAAAGATTTTTTATCCATAAATTTCACCCATGGTTTGTTTGCTCCGTTATTATTGATGTTCGCAAAAGAAATAGATATGCGTGTCGGGCGGCGTCTGAGTTCGCCGCTTTCGAAGCCTGCGATGCTGCGGCGAACGAAGCGCAGACGAGCGAATGGCGAATGAATGAGCGAGTCGTAGCAAGACACGCATATCTATTTCTTTTGCGAGGTTCAGTAATTCAGGCCCCGGTCGCCATTGCTGTGAAACTCTGCCGAATTAAATGTCGTGTCCCCGGAAATAAGAGATCCCCTCTAGTCACTTATACGCATACGTCGGCTTTATATCCACCGGCACTGAACCGAGTTTTTCCAGAGATGCCTTCATGATGTCTGGCATCTTGCGATATTTCTCGACAAATTTTTTGGCACCGTCGTAATCGCCCCTCGCTTCTATCATCAAAAGTTCGGTCGCCAGTTCTTTTATCGCCATCGCTATTTTTTCCCGGTTTATCGAATATAGTCCGGATGCATCATCATACTCCACGGCGCCCTTTTCGATCAGATAATTAAATTGAATGGCGTTGCCTCCGCCATGGGCTTGATTGATTCCAAAACGAACCGACCTGAACATTCCGGCCAGATACGTCGGCCACAAGCCATTTTCAAAGCCCTTCGGATAAAGCCCTTTTTCTATGAGATAAATATTGTTGTACACGCCCAAGGTGTCGGCCTTGGCCTCCTCAATTACGGAGTAGAGATCTTTCAATTCGCGGTTTACCGTCGTCTTTTTGCCCTTTTTGATTATTTCGCCCGGCCCTATGCCATGAGAGACCTCGTGAAGCAGCGTATGCGCGAAGAAAGCCTCGAAATCCACGTCTTTCGCATCTTGGGCGCTCAAAACTTTTCTGGCGATGGGAACGAGAATTTTTTTAAACTTTGCCTCCTGAACATTTTTGAGCATCACCTTTTTTGAGCCTTCTTCGTTTCTCACCTTTTCATCGTTTGGCAGATTAAATGCGAGAGTTTGAATTCCCGCCTTGGTGTCGCCGGCGGTGTAGATTTCCTGAGCGACTATTATCGGCGATTCCAGAGACCGGCCTATGCCCTTGTATTCCTCGGCTATTGGAAGGTGGCTCTCCAATTCGTCTAGGTACGCCACAACCTTCGCAAGCCTTTCACTTTCCTTCGGATCGACCCTTGTGACAAAGGCTTCGAAGGCGGCCTTATATCCAAAGAGGCTGTCCTCATATACTTCGTAAGGCCCGATAACTACCTCTATGTCGTGATCTTTAAGTCTCACCCAGTCCACATCGCTTTGATAATAGTCGTTGGATAAAAACGCACCCGCGCGGCTGTTGAGATATTTTTTGAGACTTGCGTTTTCGGTGTAAGTGGCTGCGTTTCTAAGATGCGCGGCCGCAGGCACGAGAAGGTCCCGGTACTCCTCGGAATACGGTATGGCCACAAGCCTGCCGTCTTTTCGTTTTATGACGGTGAAGCTGCTTTCAAAGGCGGTTTTGTCGGCTGGATTTTTCTTTATCCAATCAAGAAATTCTTCTTTGCTCATATCGCCGGGATAGAAATTTGCACCGGCAGGCTTTGGCAAAACTCCTTCGATGAAAGGCTCGTTTTTATTGAGACGATCGAACGGACCGAAATTTACGTCGAAATATTCGGAAAGCACCTTTCTCTTGCCTTTCGAATGCGCGAGTTTTTCCCGAAGCTCCAGATTGCCATCATAAACCTGCCTCAAGAATATCTGGTCCATGTAGTCGGCAGCCCGGACGAGTTCATCGACGAGCTTTTTTTGATTTTCATCAAGAAGCGATCCGGGCACCTGAATTTTTACCGGGGCGAATTTGCGAAGCTGCTCCTTTACAGTCATGAGATCCTCCATTTGTGTAGCTGCAAAAACTACACTGGCAACCATCGACATCGTCACAATCACCGCCATAATCGCTTTTTTCATAATCCCCCTCCATTAGGTAAATCATGATGAACAAGAATTTCTACAAGTTCAGAAGGGGCAAAGCCTATTCACAGCAGAAATGAAAATCAAGGTATTTACAAGATTCTTGCAAGGCATTGGCAAATCCTCTATTCCCTTAATTCAAAAGGGGAAGCGATGAATATATCCGATTTTCTAAAAGAGGAATGGGTGCCGGCACTTGGATGCACGGAACCGGCCTCCATAGCCCTTTGCACAGCCGCCGCCTCCGAAGGACTTGAGGGCAATATCGAGAAAGTGGCCCTGACAGTCGATCCCAAGATATACAAAAACTGCTACGCCGTTGGAATTCCGGCAAGCTCCCATAAAACCGGCATACTCTGGGCTGCGGCTATCGGAGCATCCATCCGCGATCCCTCGCCGGGCCTTGAATGTTTCGGGAGGATAACCCCGGCTGTAATGGACGAGGCCGGTACATTGATAAAAGAACACCGGGCCGGGGTTACTGTGGATACGGCTAAAAAAGATCTCTACATAAGCTGCAAAATCGAAACCTCGAAAGAAACCGGCGAGGCCATCATATCCGGATACCACACGAACCTGATTAGGGTGGTAAAAAACGGAAAGGTTGTTTTGGAACGGCCGGCCAAAGAGAAAGGGGCGATAACTCTCCTGCGCGAAAAGATAGCGGCTATGCCAATCGAAGAGCTTATAGGCATTTCTGAAAAAATCACCCAAGCCGACGGCAAGAAGCTGCAAGAAGGGATAGCGCTCAATCTGAAGATAGCGGAGCATGGGCTTTCGCTCTTTCCTGAAAGATTTGTAAAACTCGCCTCGACCGACGCGCTCACCCGAATGTCTATGCTGGTATGCGCCGGGGTCTATGCAAGGATGTGGGGCGAGGATTTTCCGGTAATGTCGCTTTCCGGAAGCGGCAACAAAGGCATCACGGCGTCAATACCGATCGCCGTGCATGCCAAGGTTTTGGGGAAATCCTCCGCTGATGCTCAAAGAGCGCTAGCGCTTGCATGTCTTTTAACCTCCGCAACCACCCATCATTTGGGAAGCCTTTCTGCCGTCTGCGGCTGTTCAAACGCCGCCGGAATAGGCCTGTCGGCTGGGCTGGTACTGCTAGAGGGTGGAGGCGCTTCCGAAATCTCGCTTGCCATAAACAACATGGTGGGAAACGTAACAGGCATGATCTGCGACGGGGCCAAGATCGGATGCGCATTAAAGACCATGACCGCGGTGGATGCGGCATTTAGGGCATCTTCGCTGGCGCTTTCCGGAATAGGAATACCAAAAACTGACGGAATAGTGGGCGAAACCGGAATCCTTTCGCTCGAAAATCTTGGTAGAATAGCAACCTCGGGTATGATATCAACCGACTCGGAAATACTGAAAATAATGCAGGAGAAACTTAGGCGGCAATCAACACCCTAAAAAGCTACAGGAGAAATATATGAAGAAAAGAACACCTCTGATTCTAATTGCACTTGCAACCCTCGTGTTGGCCACGGGATGCCAGCACATGAAGGCGCGATGCGAAAATTGCGGGAAAGTCATCAAGGTAACGACCCTTCGCGGCGTGCATTTTGATTTCGACAAATATGCGATAAAACCCGAAGGAGTGCCGGTGCTTCAGGAAGATATAAATCTCCTAAACTCCGACGCGACTCTCGACATCTCCATTGAGGGGCACACCGATAACATCGGCAGCGAAGCCTACAATATGCAACTTTCAAAAAGACGCGCCCAAGCCATCTATGACTATTTCATCAAAAACGGAATATCCGCCAATCGCATGAATACCGTTGGCTTCGGCAAGAGCCGGCCGATAACCCCCAACACCGGAAAATCAAGCCGGGCACTCAACCGCAGAGTCGAAATTCATGTGATAAAGGTTCGCCCGTAAATTTTAAAGCGCATTTGTTTGGGGGAAAATGAAAAAACAATTTGAGGAACTTGCGTCAAAAATACGCGACATAACTTCGTTAGGCGGTGCCGCCGGAATAATCAGCTGGGATCAGGAAACCATGATGCCACCTAAGGCCATAGGCGTGCGCTCGGAACAGCTCTCCGTTCTTTTGGGCATCGTTCATGAAAAATTCACGGACAAAGCGATAGGCCGCGCCCTCGGCAACCTCAACGCAAATCGCTCCAGGCTAACCCCCAGACAAAGGCTTTGCGTAAGGCTCTGGCTTCGCGACTACAAAAAGGCGACAAAAATTCCGCACCAGCTCGTGCGCGAGCTGGCCCTTGTGGAATCGAAATCTCATCACGTCTGGATCGAAGCCCGAAAAAAATCCGATTTCAAAGCCTTCGCGCCTTGGCTCGAAAAAATAATAAAATTGAAGCTCAAACAGGCCTCGGCGATAGGATATAAAAAAATTCCATACGACGCTCTGCTAGACGACTACGAACCGTTCATGACGAACGAAGAGCTAGAACCCGTAATAGAAAATCTAAAAACCGGTCTTTTGCCCATAATCGAAAAGGTGAAGTCCTCGGGTAAAAAAATAGACGATTCATTTTTTAGAAAAAAATACCCCGAGGCGCTTCAAGAGGATATCTGTAAAAAACTCCCGGAAGTTTTGGGGCTTGATCTGCAGGCAAGCAGGCTCGACCGCTCCGCGCATCCTTTTTCGCTGGCGGTTTCTCCAACCGACACCAGAATAACCACCCGCTATGACGAAAGATGGCTTCCACAGTCCATAGGTTCGGTGATACACGAGACGGGCCATGCTCTCTATGAACAGGGACTTCCCGAAAAATACTACGGCACGCCTTTTTGTGAATCCGCATCTCTTGGTATACACGAATCTCAGTCGCGTTTTTGGGAAAATCATGTGGGAAAGAGCCTAGCCTTCGCGTCTTTTCTGCTGCCGTTGCTCAAAAAATCCTTTCCGGGCGAACTCTCGGGAATAAACGAAAGGCACTTTTACGAGGCATTGAACAAGTCGGGACCGACGCCTATCCGCACGGAATCAGACGAGCTCACCTACAACATGCATATCGTCGTACGCTATGAACTGGAAAAAGCATTCATGTCAGGCGATATAAAGGTAGGGGAGCTTCCGGCGCTTTGGAATGAAAAACTAAAGACCTATCTGGGCATAGTTCCAAAAAACGACGCCGAAGGCGTTCTGCAGGACACGCACTGGTCGCAAGGAATGATAGGATATTTCCCCACCTATTTGCTTGGCAATCTATACGCCGCCGGGTGGCATCATTTCATGAAAAAAGACATCCCCTCCTTCGACCAAAAGGTGGCGTCTGGAAAATTCAACGATATACTGGGCTGGCTGAGAATCAACCTACATGCCCACGGCCGCAAATATACAGCCTCCGAACTTGTGAAAAAAATTACGCGCAGGCCGCTTGATGCCAGTTATTTTCTGGAGTATCTTGGCAAAAAGTTTGGAGATATCTACGGTTTTTAGGAGAAATTTATGATGAATGAAAATTCTTTTTACGCCGCAAGCGGTCCCGATGCCAGCATCGCGGCCCAGCAATTCATAACCAAGGTTTATGGCTGGATGTGCGCAGCCCTTCTAACCACCGCCGGCGTTGCTTACTACACGGTGTCAAATGAAAATCTCATGACGGCAGTATTTCAGCGCCCCGGACTTTTGATGTTCCTCATAATAGCTGAGCTTGGCCTAGTTATGGCCCTTTCATGGGCGATAAACAAAATATCGTCGTCTGTAGCCACCGCCATGTTCTTTTTGTATTCCGCCCTAACCGGCGTAACCATATCCGTGATATTTATAGTTTACACCCAGGAATCCATAGCGAGCACCTTTTTCATAGCCGCCGCAACGTTCGGAGCCATGAGCTTTTACGGATATGTCACCAAACGCGATCTGACGAGCGTCGGCAATCTGGCATTTATGGGGCTTGTGGGAATCATTCTGGCGTCTATATTAAATATCTTTATAGCCAGCAGTTTTCTTTATGCCGCAGTCACCTACATAGGAGTGCTCGTTTTTGTAGGGCTAACCGCCTATGACACTCAGAAGATAAAACAGCTGGGTGGTCGCTTTGCGGAAGGCAGCGACGAAGAGCGCAAAGGCGCTATAATAGGCGCTTTGAGGCTCTACCTAGACTTCATAAATCTTTTCCTCATGCTACTTAGAATATTTGGAAAAAGGAGATAAATTAAAATGAAATTAAAGACAGCGCTCATTACGTTCATCATCTTTTTTTCATCGTCCTTGGCTTATGCCGAGCAGGCAAAAATCGATGAGCAAGCGTTGTCGCCGCTCGCCTCGGCCATAGAGAAAGATCTCAAAAAATCCCACCTATCCGGAATTTCCCTAAAAAGCAGTGCACAGATGAACGCCTTCTACAAGACAAGAAACTATGAACCTGCTTGGTCTAACGGAAAGAACTTAAACGCAAACGCCAAAGAGTTCCTCAGCATGATAGAACATTCGTACTTAGATGGGCTTCCCCCGTCGCTTTATCATCTGCCCGAGCTAGAAAAACTCTTCAAAATTTCAAACGAACCCGGCCACGATGACATAACCTCTATATTTGCCCACCTAGACATACTGATGACCGAAGCCTTCTTTCTAATGGCGGCGAATTTCTCAAACGGCATCACCTACCCGTTTAGAACCGGTTTCGATCTCTATAAACCCGGGAAAGAACTGGATCTGCCGGTCCTGCTTGAAAATGCTCTTTCTAGTAAAAACGGCATCGCCCAGATGCTCGGCAAATTAAAGCCATCCCTTTCCATGTACGGATACCTGCGCGACGAGTTGGCTAGATATAGGACGATTGCCCAAAAAGGCGGTTGGCCGCTGGTGGGAAACATCGAAGGAAAGGAAAAGAAGATCGAACCCGGCCAGACAAATTCCATAATTCCGTTTATCAGGAAACGCCTAATGGCGACCGACAAGTTAAAACAAGTCGGGGAAGAAAAGGAACTCATCTACGACGAAGACCTCGTGGAAGCCGTAAAGAGCTATCAATCCACCTACGGACTCAATGCTGATGGCGTAATAGGTCAGCTGACGCTAGACGCCTTAAACACCTCGGTCGAGGAAAGAATATGCCAGATGTCCATAAGCCTTGATCGCATCAGGGCGCTCTCCGACGTTCTTGGCGGAAACAAATACATAATGGCCAACATACCGGCTTTTGAATTAAACGTCGTCGAAAACGGGAAATCGGCCCTCAATATGAGGGTGATAGTGGGAACCTACCGCGACAAAAGTCCGCTCTTAAACGAGCTTATGCAATACGTAATCTTTAGCCCTAAATGGCATGTCCCGGAATCCATCGCCATAAAGGAAGAACTTGGCAAGTTGCAAGCAGATCCTCACACCTTTCGCCGCCGCGGCATGCGCGTTTACAGAAGAAACGAAGGTCGAAAGGAAGAAATTGAGATAGGCAGCATCGATTGGGGCACCATCGACAAAAGTTCTTTTGAATACTCTTTCGTGCAGGATTCCGGAGGTGGAAATGCCCTGGGAGGTATAAAATTTCTCTTCCCCAACAAGGAAAGCGTTTATATGCACGACACTCCCACGAAGCCGCTTTTTCAAAGAGACACGAGGGCGTTCAGCCACGGCTGCATCCGTATTGAAAAACCCGTGGCGATGGCGGAGTATCTTCTAAAGGATGAGACGGAATGGACCACCGAAAAGATCGTCGCGGCCTCGAAGCTGGGAAGGGAGAGAACCGTAACCTTGAAGGAAAAAATTCCGGTACACATAATCTATCTCACCGCTTGGGCCGATGAATCCGGAAAGGCCCAGTTTCGAAGGGATGTCTATCACTACGACAAGGCGCTGCAAAAAATCTTCTGCAAAAAATAGCCTCCCCGGTTTTTTCATTCATACGGGCATTACTCCCGATCGCCTTGCTCGTAGTTGAGAAGACTTGAATAGAAATTGAAATCGGGATGCTTGCCCTGAATGTAGTTTAGCTCCCACTCGCTTTTGAAAAGTATCATGGGATAATCCCTGACATCATAGACGATATGCTCTTTGTAATAACTTTCGAATTCTTCCTGTTTTTTACGGTCGGCACAGCGATACCAGCGTGAACACGTGTAGTTCATAGGGTGAAATACCGCGTCCGCACCATACTCGTTTAAAAGGCGAAACTTGACCACCTCGAATTGCAGCTGTCCCACGACGCCTATTATGGCATCGGAATTATGCCTTCTGCGAAACAACTGCGAGCTTCCCTCCTCGGCTAACTGTTCTATTCCCTTATGAAGCTGTTTTATCTTGATGGGATTTTTGAGCGTTACGAGGTTGAAACGGTCGGGCGAAAACTGCGGCACTCCCGTAAACTCAATGAGCTCTCCTGTGGTTATGGTATCTCCTATCATGAGATTGCCCCGGTCGTGCAGACCTATTATGTCGCCCGCATAGGCCCGGTCTATATTGCTGCGCCTGTGCGACATAAACTGCAGCGCGGATTTGATCTTAAATTCGCGCGCCGATCTTACCTGACAAAGGTCCATTCCCGGAACAAATTCTCCGGAACATATCCTCATGAAAGCCACGCGATCCCTGTGTTTAGGATCCATATTGGCCTGTATCTTGAATATGAGACCCGTAAAATTCTTTTCATACGGGCCTACGGTGCGCGTCTTCGCCGGGCGCGGCATAGGCGATGGCGCGTATTGAATGAACGCTTCAAGCAATTCTTGTATGCCAAAATTATTTATCGCGGAGCCAAAAAAGACCGGCGTGAGCTTTCCTGAGATATAGACATCCTTGCAAAATTCCTGACCGGCGCCCTCTATAAGCTCAAGATCGTCTTTTAGTTTGGAAAGAGCCCCTTCGCCTGCAATCTTCACAAGCATAGGATCGTCGAGATTTTTTATGACCTTAACTTCTTCATTGCGCAAACTTCCACCCGACTTGAAAAGACGCACACACCGGTTTTTGAGATCATAGACGCCTTTAAAGTCCCGGCCCTGACCGATGGGCCAAGTCATCACGGCGCATGAAAGATGCAGCTGCGTTTCGAGCTCATCTAAGAGTTCAAACGGATCGTTGCCCTCGCGATCCATCTTGTTCATGAGCGTCATGATAGGCATGTGGCGGTCGCGACAAACCTGAAAGAGTTTTCTCGTCTGCGCCTCTATTCCCTTGGCGGAATCGATCACCATGAGCGCGCTATCGACGGCGGTGAGCACCCGGTAGGTGTCCTCGCTGAAATCGGCGTGGCCCGGGGTATCTAGCAGATTTATCTCGTGGTCGGCATAGGAGAACTGCATCACCGAGGAGGTCACTGAAATTCCGCGTTGTTTTTCTATTTCCATCCAATCGGAGGTAGCAAACTGCGCCGAGCGTCTTGCCTTCACTGTGCCGGCCATCTGAATGGCGTTGCCATAGAGGAGCAACTTCTCCGTCACGGTCGTCTTGCCGGCATCCGGATGTGAGATTATGGCGAAGGTCTTGCGACGGGATATCTCCGCGTGCACCGCGGGATCGACTGTATTCATAAGGCCCAGACCAATACCCGCCCCTCGCCTGTTTCGCAAATAAAAAGTGGCTGATATCCTGCCGGGGTTTTCGAGCTCCCGCTAAACGTCATCAGGCGGCGTCGGACGGGTGAAGTTTACATCTCTAGTTTCTTTTTTGTCGTACTGTTGCAGTATCGACAGCTCTACGCATTGCTTGAAGCGCTGAAAATTGACGGAGGGGCATCGGGCAAATCCTTAAGAGGGCATTTGTCGCATTCTGGATTCTTGCGACAAAAGTCTTTGCCGGTTTCCACTATGAGAGCATGATATTCATTATACAAGGTCACGTCCTCGGGAAGAGAATCCATAAAAAGCGTTTGTAAATCATCATAGGTGGCGTACTCGTCACACACGCCGTGACGCGAAAAAATTCTTTTGGTGTAGGCATCTATTACAAACACCGGTTTCCCCAGAGCATAGAGCAGAATTGAATCGGCCGTTTCAGGTCCGATACCGGACACCGAAAGAAGCTCCTCTCGAAGATCTTGCGGAGAATGCTCCATCATCGAACTTATTTCGCCGTCATAGGTTTTGATAAAATATTCCAGAAAATTTCTCAAACGCTTCGTTTTGACGCGGAAATAACCCGCCGGACGAATCAAAGATGCAAGCGTATCCGGAGGAAGCGCAAACATCTTATGAGGATCGAGAAAGCCCGATTTCTTTAGATCTGCTATCGCCCTCTCGACGTTTTTCCAATTCGTGTTTTGCGTAAGAATGGCGCCGACCATAACCTCAAAAGGAGTGTCACCGGGCCACCAATGGCGCGGACCGTAGCGATCAAAGAGCAGATCAAATGCGGATTTCAAAACCTGAGAGGTTTTAGACATGTGATTATTTTAAATGAAATGATAGGCGGTATTGCTAGGCCTTTGGAGCATCGGCTGATCCTGCCGAAGCAACTTCCGCCGGTGCCGTGGCAGCCGCAATTTCCTTGGGGGCCTCGGGCTTTTTGGAAGCCGACCAAGCGCCGTAATGAGCCTCACACATTCCCTTTTTAAACATGGGTTTTTTACAGTTCTCTTCGCCGCAGATCTTATATCTACCGGGCGATTCCATCTCGCCGCGCCTCCACTTGCGATAGTGGACGTTACAGTAGCCCTTCGCCCGATACGGTCTTTTGCATCCATCCATCCTGCAGGTCTTTTCGTTTGCCTTCGTTTCCATCTTTTTATTCCTCCATGGCCTTGTCATTCAAGGTTGTTTTTTGGCATCGTATTGGCATCGTCACGCTTTTGAGGCGGGAGCGCCTCCTGATTTTCAGCACCCTCTATCGGACTACTACCCTTACTAATTTCTTTTTTCAAAAGCCCCTCGAGTTCTCCCCGTTCATCATCGGTGATATCCTCGGAAATCGCCTCACCGGCAGCCTTTAAACCTTCGCCCACTATAGAACGCACGTCTCTGATACCTGTTTTTACCATCTTGGATTCGGTCACCGGAGCCACCCACTCGCCTATGGTTTTACCCTTTAGCTTGTAATCTGTAACCCACATCGCAACGCCTGCTATAATAGCTATGATTATCAGCCATTTAATTAGTCTAAACATATTTCACCCTCCTCGTAATATATTGATTTCGCGGAGAATATGCGCCAGATGCCCGTGTGTCAATATCTAAACCTTTTTTCCTTTTTTAGGTTTAAGGTCTAAGGTTTAGGGTTTAAGGACCTTACACCTTACACCTTACGCCCGTTCACCGTTAATCTTTGACCTTAATTTTGAATTTGTTATAGATTCCCTACATATGCGCAACTCAAAGATACTCATCGTTGATGACAATCCATCTGTAATCGAGCTTTTAAAGAGCCAGCTTAAGCCGTATAAGTATGAAATAGAAACGGCTACTGACGGCGAAAAGGCGCTTGAACAAATAAGACAAAGCCCGCCCGATCTCGTCGTTTTAGACCTCATGATGCCAAGGATATCAGGCTATGAGATCTGCAGACGTCTTAAAAACGGCAAAGATACGCGCTTCATACCCATAATCGTCGTAACCGCACTTCAGGAACAAAGCGACAAGCTAAGGGCCATTGAACTAGGAGCTGACGATTTTTTGGTAAAACCCATAAACAAACTCGAACTCACCACGAGGATAAAGTCGCTGCTTCGCGTAAAACTTTTACACGACGATCTCGACACCAGCGAAAATATACTTTTTTCTCTCGTTGGGGCGCTCGAAGCCAAGGACTTCTACACCAAGGGTCATTCAGAACGAGTTGCAGAACTCGCCTGTAAAATTGCATGCCGCATGAAATTTTCCGAAAGAGAAATGGATGCAATCCGAAAGGGCTCACTGCTTCACGACATAGGCAAAATCGGAGTTAAGGAATCCATATTGCTAAAACCCGGAAAACTCACCGAAGAGGAAATTTCCCATGTAAAGATGCATGCAGCACTTGGTTATGAAATTTGCCAGCCTCTAAAAAGCCTCGAACCTTGTCTGCCGCTGATACGGTGGCACCATGAACGTATCGACGGAAACGGCTATCCCGACAGTATGAAAGGCGATAAAATACCGCTCATGGCGAGGATCGCCGCTGTGGCGGATTGCTTCGATGCCATGACCACCGACAGACCCTACAGAAAAGGCATGGAAATCAAAACTGCAGTCAGGATATTCACCAATGAACGGACAAGCGGCCAGTGGGATCCCGAATGCGTCGATGTGCTCTTGGATATAATTCGAAGCGAATCGAAATGAAAAATCCCGGAAAAATTTTTGTGACCGGCGGCGGCGGACTCATAGGTTCTGCCGTGTGCGCACAACTTTTTTCGCGCGGGTTTGAAACTGTCTGCCTTCTCAAAGAAGACGAGAGCCCCGAAAATGTGGCGTCCATTCCAAAAATAGAGATAGTGAAAGGGGACATCAGAAACGGGTCTTTTTTATCGAAAGCAATGGCCGGATGCGATGGCTGCATACATCTGGCCGCTTTAAACAAGCTCTGGCATAAGCCGGTTAAAGATTACTACGATGTCAATTTTTCCGGCACCAAAAACGTTTGCCAAGCCGCTTCCCAAAACGGGATCTTGAAATTCATACACATAAGCAGCTGCGAAATAATGGGCCAAATGAAAGTTGGCCAGACCGGCAGTGAAAAAAACTCCCCCGGCAAAAAAACGCTTCTCGGCCCTTATGCGCAAAGCAAATATCTGGCCGAAGAATATGTACAGACCCTTATAGCCACCGGTTTCCCGGCAACGATCATAAGGCCCACAGCGGTGATAGGGCCGGGCGATATAAATCTAACGCCCCCGGGCGAGCTCATCCGCTCGAGTCTGGGAGGCAAACTCAAAATCTATTTCAACGCTTTCATAAATGTCATCGACTCGCGCGATGTCGCTCATGCGGCCGTCGAGGCGCTTTTCACGGAACCCGGCAAGACCTACATAGCCGGCTCGCACAATGTTGAGATAGCAGAAATTATTCGCAGGATATCCAGGACAACCGAAAAAAAGAGGATGCCCTTGAAACTGCCTTACTTCGCAGCCTATTTTGGCACCGCCCTGCTTGAGCTTGCAGGGCTTTTGACAAACAGGACGCCTGCCTTTACGACCCGCGATCTCGCGATCATAAAACATCCTTGGACGTTCGATTCTTCGAAGGCAACCAGAGAACTCGGACTTACCTCGCGCCCTCTTCAGACAACCATCGATGACGCCGTCAACTGGCACCGGAGAAAAATATGGATGAACTCCTGAAATCGGTAGTAGTGAGACCCTACGTCTTTGCATTTTTAGCGGCATTTTTGTTTTTGGCGATACGTTTTATGGGAATGAAACGCACCCTGATATGGCTTGTGAGCGGTTACACAATAGCGTGGATATCGGAATTCTCATCTATCAACAACGGCTTCCCGTATGGCGAATATCATTACCTATACGAAAACATGTCAGGCGAGCTGATGATAGCCGGGGTTCCGTTCTTCGACTCCCTTTCTTATCCGTTTCTCATATTCGCCGGTTTCACCATGGCTTCATTTCTGTTAGACACCACGACCCGAAAGGCGCGAAACGACATCGTGCATATCGCGCTCGGCGCGCTTCTCACAACTCTCCTGGATGTCATAATAGACCCGGTGACAAAACTTGGAAGCCGCTGGTTTTTAGGCGAGATCTACTACTACGCAACACCCGGATGGTATTTCGGAATTCCAATGTCCAATTTCGCAGGCTGGTTTCTCGTTTCGTTTGCGATTGCTGGTTTCAACGTTTTCCTCTGGAAATGGGCAAATTGGAAAAACCCCGGCAAACCAGACATTCTCTACCCGCTTTTCTACTCTTCAATAGCGCTTTTCATGATAGCGGTGACCTTTTACATAGGTGCTTGGACGCTTGGAGTTTGCAGCTCGGGACTTCTTGCGGTTGTCGTAGTTCCCTCGTTTAGGCGTGTTCTTCCCGGACGTCCACTCCATCGCAGATGAGAATTTTGGCCACTCCGTCATATTTCGTTTCTATGGCCACCGGACGACGCCATATATTGTGAAGCCGCTTTAAGGTCTCGCAGGCATAGCTATGTTTGAGATCAACGCCTTCGTGGGTATGCTTTAAAAGCAATTCACCGCGATTTTTGAAATTGCCATCCACTACGTTGATGATGGGTTGACCGAAGTTGGTCAACTGAAAGAGAAACTGCTTTTTTATCTTTTGAAACTCGCGGCTGGCGATTTCATACTGGTCGGACGAGGAATTATAGGCATAGACAAAGAGTTTGTGCCTTCTGCAAAACTCCGGAGTCAAGAATTCGTCTATGAACATGATGTCGTTGTAGAGTTTTCTAATCTCGAATATCTTCTGTCTGCCAAGGCCAAGTTTTAAATCCCAGTTCTTTTTGGCGGCCATATCGTCACACTCATTATATTCTTTGCCGAACCGTCCCTTGTTCCACCTGTTTTCAATATCTCGAAAAAGCTCAAGGCCTATTTTATAGGGGTTTATTCTGCCGGGTCCCATTGCAACGGTTCCGGAATGATGATCGGCGTAGTCTATCACTTCCGAAGCCTCGAGCGCCTTCTCGGTCATTATTTTCGAGTGCCAAAAACTGTTATGGTTTATGAATCCGCCGGCTGCATATCGATGAGAAACGTTTACTGTAAAATCACAAACGTCGGATCTGCCATGTTCAACAGTCATCACCGCATCGGCAACTTCTTCTTTCTTGAACCATTTTCTGTCCGAAAGATAGGAGTCAAGCTTTTTGGCCTTTCTTTCCAAGGTAAAACCTATTTCATCCCTGAAACGTCTGGCTGAAAGGCCTGTGATGCGAATCTGCCATATATCCTTCTGCTGATTTTTTCTGGTGGCAACGATCCCGAAATTAAGGAGAACGATCTGAACCGTCTTCGCCATTTCGAAACTCGAAGTGGAAAGTACAATTCCGGAAGGTCCGGCATGCCCATCGCTGTCGTAAAGCCCCTTAAGAAAAGAGGCCATGACTTTCTTTGGCGAGCGCATCACAAGAGAAGGTATGTTTTTCAGTCCGGCCGCCTGCCCCGTCTCCAGCCCCAGATATACAAGAAAGCCCCCTAGATTTTCAGAGGACATGGATGCCCTGAGCCTGTTCCCGTCCTTTTTCACGCTCGGCGTGATTCCGAACAAATCCTTCGAAAGCCGGCAAAAATGCTTGATCTGATCGGCATCGTCGGAAGTCAGCCCGATAGTTTTCTTGACTGTGCTTATATGTCCATCAGCTGTCAGGTAGCCCATAAACAAGGCAAGCCTCTCGTCAAGAACCGAGGGGATATTTATCTCCATGCATGCATTTTGCATCATGGACAGACAAAGGCCGTCTGATTCATGCAGGGCCATTGCCGAATTTATCGCTGATGCCGATCTCGATTGCACCATGCCTGCCGGGTGACGAATGACCGTCCAGATGCCACATCCCGCCTCATCGGCGACATCGCCTAAAATCTTTTTCTTTCCTTGCATCCATTCAAGGCTTACGTATTTCTCCGGCCATAGCCCGGCGTTGCCTGACAAGGTTACCAAATCGCCGGGAGCTATTTCACTAAGCCGCTTCCATGAAGTCCGATCGCCCATGAGAACCTGATGGGTTGTGGATCCTTCAAGCTCATAGCCTCTTTTGGTGGTAATTTTTACGGTATTTTTACCCTTAAACTCCGCATGGTCTATGACTTCCCGGGGGGATTCCCCGTCGTGGATCATAAGGCGCATTCTGCAATCAACTATTTCCGAAGCGGCAAGAATGCCATGATCGGTAAAAACGAGAGTATTCGGAACCACACAGGCCCACCCTTCGTTCATTATTTTGGTCTGACCCTGCGGGGCGAAATAGTAGGACTCCTCGCGAATTATAGACAGCACGTCCCTTTCCCAAGGTTCGAGAGGGGCATATTCCATAAGAAACAAAAGAACATCTTTTTCGGGATCCTCTGGAAAGAGCTTTTCCCGTTTCATATCGTCTTCAACCGATTTCTTTTGATCCTCCATAAAATCTTTGGGGT
>Ga0351875_1041_pt1 | contig 37320 bp, 25 predicted proteins | sample BONcelFGM3001C14_FD_206784 | JGI IMG/M metagenome (GOLD analysis project Ga0351875, IMG submission 206784) | Enriched cells from coal bed in the Powder River Basin, Montana, United States - BONCAT cells FGM rep3 HSBNCT.FGM.300.1.C14 ... | reverse complement strand
CAAACGACGATTCCGGAAAATTTGGCTTCAATATCGCAACTCTGACAATCTTCATCGACAGTATACCGCCCAATTCCGGGACCATAGCAATCACTGATAATGCGAGTTGGACCAATGACAATACCCCGGAAATCCTGGTGTCCACCACAGATAACGGCGGCGACGCCATGCAGTCCAGTGATTCCATGCGGTTCGCATGCACGGAAGCCACGCTTGCCGGAGCCACATGGCAGCCTTACGCCACCGGCACAACCGCATTCAATGTTGAATCGGGAACGGGATGCTCGGCTGGCGACGGTTTGAAGAATGTGTGGGTCGAATTTATGGACGTGGCGGGTAACGTGCAGACCACGCATGTGAGTGATTCAACCAATCTTGAGACTAACAACACAGACGTGATTACCGGCCTTCTGGCCTGTGAGGATGCGGCCTGTGTTACACAGATTAATTTGACGGATTACAGCATGGTGCCCAGTCCCTATTTCTCCTGGTCGGCGCCAGCCACGGGGCCTGCGCCCTATGAAGGTTATTCCGTGGGCATTTTGCCTGTCGCGGATCCGGCCTGGTCCTCATGCACCGTCAATGCCACAACAACGTTGTTCCAGTTTACTACCGCATCCATGACCGCGGCCGTGGCCGGAACAAACGGGGAAATGAGATTTTATGTGAAGGCTGTGGACAAGGCCGGCAACTGCGGCCCGGCTGTGGGGCGCAATATCAACATTGACTCCGGGCCTCCCGAACTTCCACAGGTTATTGTAGAAAACTATGAATATTATGATACGGCCCCTGCCACACCCACATACTGGGTCAAGCCCAGCAACACATTTAACATTTCCATCAGGTATTACGAACCCATTTCTATCAACAGATCCTATCTGATTTTTAATCAGTCTCAACTTGACAACATGGAGCTGTACCACGACTGGAATGACGGAACCAGCATTTTTACGGAAACCACGAATGGCGCCATGTTCCTGTCCCCGATTGCCGGCATTGAAACCGAGGGAAGCGGCAACGGAGCTGTATCCCCAACACCCAGCGGCACAGGGCACTTCAAATACACATGGACCATGAATCCGCTCAATACCACCACCGATTATTCAGTGCGTGCGCGCGCAGACGACCAGGTTGGCAACGATTCCGGCTGGTCCACGGACCAGGTGTTTATCCGAATCGATGCAAACGTTCCCGCGTTCGCGTTAACAAACGTCAACACCGACAGCGCCTCAACAACGGTGTCCGTGAATGACCAGGATATATTCACCAACGATACCACCATCACCGGTTCCGGAACTCTTACAGATTTGGAGAGCGGCGCTTTCCGCATTGACCTCGTGAGTATCGAGGGCAATGATTCCGGCGGTGTTCTGCCTTCGTCGTGGACCACAGCCGCGAGCGGCACAGTGGCCACATGGACATACACAACGAGCCCCATCAGCGGCCATAACGAAATCCGTTTCCGCGGCCTGGACCGTGTGTTCAACGTGCACAGTTCAGCCAACAGCGCCATCGGCGATATTGATGCATTTGTTGACGTCGCCGCGCCCCTCAGCGTTTCCGGTTCGCTTAACGCCACATCAACCACGGCCACGAGCATCGATCTTTCATGGACATTACCCCTGGATCAGGGCTCTGGAACCGGAGCAACCAGCGGCGCCGGCGAGTCCATGGGCGAAACCCAGGACTGGTACCGGGTCGGTGATGTGGGCATTATTGCGTACCGCACGAATAACGCTACAGGCGCGACCGCCACGGCCTACGGCTGGGGTTCTTCCACCTCTCTCAATGACACTGGTTTGAGTCCGGACGTACCTTACCAGTACAACATTGTTACCCGCGACAACAATGCGGAAACACGCGGGGCCTGGCACAATCAGACCGCCACATATACATTCACAATCAGCACTCTGGCCAATGCCGTGAGCGTGGCCTCGCTCACACCATCATACGACCCACCCGTGGCCCAGGGCGGCACAGGGCTCCTGCACATTCTGACCGTGAACGTCAATACTAACGGCAATGTGGCGCCGACAACCTTTGAATACAAGATGAAAAGCCCAATCACGCAGACCGTGACAACCACCAATCCCGCCTACCAGTTCACCGGGCTTACCGGCAACACCCAGTATTGCTTCACTGTGGCCGCTATAAATTCCGACGGCATAAAGACAACCGAATCTGCAGTTGCGTGCGGCAATACAATCAATTTCAATGACACAACGCCTCCTGTGTTCGCTGGTGTTCAGTCTGTGTCCGACCCGCAGGTCGGCGGCGCACTGGACGTGTCATGGAACGTGGCCACAGATGATTCCACGCCCATCACATATCGCATCTTCGTATCCGCCACATCCGGCGGACAGAATTTTGCTGGAACCTCGTTCTCAACAACCAGCACAACCCTGCGTGTAACCGCTCTCAACGACGGAACGCCGTTTGTCAACGGAACGCGGTACTACTTCGTTGTGCGCGCCGTGGACGGCTCCCCGGCAGCCAATATTGACTCCAATACCGTGCAACGCGACGGCGTGCCTTCAGTGGACACGATTCCGCCCACACTCGACCTTGATCCGCCCGGCGTCGCCATCGCCATCGACGGAACCGTCACGGGCGTGAATTCCGTCACCGTCACAGGCACCACAGAAGCCAACGCCGCGGTCTCGGTGTTGAATCAGCAAAGCGGCACAACATTCCCCACCACAGCCGCTGCAAACGGCGCGTTCAGCGTTGCCGTGACACTGGTCTCGGGTACAAACAATCTGGTCGTGACCGCCACCGACCCCGGCAACAACTCCGCGCAACAGTCGGCCACTGTTACTTACGACACAATAGCGCCCACCGCGGCCATATCGTCGCCGTCCACAGGCGACTCCGTTTCCGGCATCGTCACAATCACAGGCACGGCATCGGATGACCACGCGGTGTCTTCGTACATTTTGGAATATGGCCCCGGAACATCTCCCACGGCGTACCGTACGATCTATACCGGTACTGCAGCAGTCAACAGCAGCACACTGGCGACATGGGATTCTTCGGGCCGTTCCGGTGTATACACATTGCGGCTCACAGTCACCGATGGCGCGGGCAATACCTCGCAGGTCAGTGTGCCGATAACCGTAAGCAATACATCGTCGATTTCCGCCACGCTCCCGGCCGGAGCCTGGAGCATGATCGCCATTCCCGGCGCGCCTCTCAGTTCCAATCCCGCATCGTTCCTGGGCAGCGGCAGCTATGCCATTCGCAAATGGGATCCCTCAAAAACAACGAGTGATCCCATCCTTTATCAATACGACACAAGCTTCAGCCTGAACACCGGCGACGGCTTCTGGGTGCGGCCGTTCGGCAGCGCCATCAATTACACCCTCACCGTGGAAGTGGAATCCACAACCGGCGCCAAAAGCATCCATCTGAAAAACGGCTGGAACCAGATCGGCGTGCCGTTCAACCGCGACATGCTCTGGGGCGATGTCCAGGTGCGCAACACCAGCACCGGGCAGACGCTGAGCATGGCCAATGCCGCCACGAGCGGCTGGCTTGTTGGCGGCGTGGCCTATGGGTACCAGAACAGTGGATATGTGCAGAAAGCGTCCACGGATCGCCTCACCGCAGGTGTGGGCTACTTCGTCAAATGCGGCGACAGCACACTGGTCCCAACAGGCTGCGATCTGCTGTTCGACCCGGGCTCAGAACAGATCAACGGCGTTGCACGCATCGTAAGGCAGCCCGCCTATGATATGAAATTGCAGGTGGCGGCGCGTGTGCAGGACACCGAGGACAATGACAATTACATCGCCGTCGTATCTAATGCCAGCGCCGAATACGACGGGCTCGACAAACCCGAGCCGCCCACCATCGAGCCTTACGTTTCCCTTTACTTTGAAAAGAAGGAATGGAAGAAGTTTGCGGGCCGTTATGCCAGCGATGTGCGCGCATCATTCCAGGGCGTTGACACCTGGGAGTTCTCCGTGGAAACGGACCAGGCGGGCCGCGAAGTCACGCTTTCATTCCCCAACGCGGGAGATCTGCCGGAATCGTTCCAGGTTTCCATAGAGGATGTGAAAACAGGCGCGCCCCTGCGCATGAACGACGAATACACATTCACCGCCGGGCAGGAGCCGCGCGTGTTCCGTGTGGCGGTCAGGTCCGGCGCCATTAAGCAGCAACGCCTCACGCACACCGTGCAGCCGGGGTGGAATCTCATCACCATTCCGCTGGACCCGCAGCAAACCGATGCCCGCGACAACCTGTCGGATAATTTCGACGAGCTTAATATTTATCAGTTCTACAACGGTGAACTCTACGACACGGAACACGAACAGAAAGTGGATATTCAGGCCGGCATCGGCTACTGGATATTTGCGGACGCCGCCACGGAAATCGATGTTACTGGCCGAACCATACCAGAGGACCAGGCGCTCAGCCTGCCCCTCGCCCAGGGCTGGAATCTTATCGGCAACCCGTATACCGCGGATATTCCATGGGGTGAGAATATCCGCATCTCCTGGACCGGCGGCATGTACACCCTGGCCCAGGCGCAGGAGCAGGGGCTCATCGACGCCGCACTGTACGAATATGACGACACAGGCGGCTACGCGCCGAATCAGACCGCTGTGATGAAACCATGGAAAGGGTATGTCATCAAAGCCAATGCCGAGTGCGAACTGATTTTTTCACAGCAATGAGCGCGGGCGCACAGTGAATAGCGAAAAGCCCGCGTTGAGCCGAAAATAAAGATTGGCTCGCACATATTGTATAGAAGCAATAAATAGGATATTAATATAGAATCATTGTATGCAAATTTGCATCGAGTCATACCGCAATGCGATGATACAAATACTATGAGCGTTACAAAATTCAGGTCCGTTCTTGCCACGCTTGGCCGCATAGTCCTGATCCTCATAATTCTGGGCACACCCCAGAAGGGACGTTCCCTTGAACAGGATCAGCAATCGGCTTTGGGTTTGCCATCCCTCAACGAAACATGGCTGAACCGAGACAACAGCCGGAATGAAACCGGATTGCTGCTCCTGGCCCAGAGTGGGCATGAACTCAAACCGCGCGGCGCCGCACAGCAACCGGCTGCACAACAGCAAACCTCGGATTTCGTCAAAGACGGAGTCATCACATATCCCCAGCCATCGGCTAATCTGCAATCCATGCGGCCTGTGATAGGCGCCGATTACCGCGGCGTCCAGGGCCGTGCGCCCAACGCGAAATTTCTGCTTATGCTGGACGGCCAGAACGTGACCGCAGCCAGCCAGATAACCTCCGATTATATTTTTTACACCCCCGGCGCCGACCTGGCCGCGGGCCGCCACCAGGCTTTGCTGAAAATGTTCAGCACCGATGGTGAAAGCACAGTTATCGCTGACTGGACTTTTTATGTGGCCGGATCCCGGCCCCTGCGGTATGCATACCCCAGCCCAGGGGTTGTACTCGACTCGTCGCGTCCGGTCATCGGCCTGCGCTTCGACGAATTGCCACAAGACCTGGACCGGCAGACAATCCGCCTGGTGCTGGATGGCAAGGACATTACCGCCTCGTGCAACATCACCGATGAATACATATTCTACGCCCCGCCGGCCAGTCTGGGAAAGGGCGCACACACCGCGGCTGTGAAAGTCAAACATGCCGGCAGCGGCGACATGGAAACCATAGCCTGGAACTTTACTGTGGGGCAGGGCGGTCAGACTTCTTCTTCATATGCAGCTGCCGATGCCCGGGAACCGCGCGGCAAACAAGCAAGCGCCGCCGCCATCGCAAAGACGCAGCGGCAGATTAATTCCATAGCGCGCGCCACGCATGAGGCCGAATGGGTTCTTGGCGGGCCGCCCCAGCCCGAACCCCCGGAAACCGCAGCGCGCACCTCCGGCCAAACCGGTCCGGATCGGCCCTTGGCCGATGCACAGGACCCACTTGCGGCTGAGCAAGAAGAACCCTTTGAAGGCGGATTTGAATACGCATGGAACACCATGTACGGCTTTGAAAACATGGCTGTTGACGGGGATCAGGATCTCAGCTCCCAGCGCACGCGCAATGCTTACCTGTATAACTTCGGGCTGCGCACACAAACCTACCTGCAAAGCCGTCCCGGACGCGGATGGTTCATCAACCCGACCCTGGGCGTGAATTTCCGCATGGAAGGCACGAGCGACGGTGACGAATCCGAATCCAGGGTAATGATTAAGAACTTTACAGCCGTTCTGGAAGATGACACCAAGCGGCTTTCCATGTACGATATCAACCCGAAATACACAGCCTATTCGCTCACAGGCCAGAGGCTGTACGGCGGGGAATTCAAAAACCAGCTTGATGAAAATAATTCGTATCATATGTTTGGCGGTAAATTCAAAAACCCCCGGGCCGGCAAAGATATCGACATATACGGCGCCCGCTATGAAAACATCACCGGGGACGGCATGAAATACGGTGTGCACTACGTGGGCACGCACATGAAAACCGTGCGCGGCGGCGTGGACAGCAGCAGCGGCCTGTTTGGCATCGATGCAAGCAAGAAATATGCCTATGGCGAATCCAAGATGGAGTGGGCGCAAAGCCGCTACAGTGATTTGGCCGACGCCATGGCGTACCGGCTTGAAGGCACATGGAGAAAAGAAAAAGCGTACCTTACCGCCAAGTATGAAAATGTGGGCTCCAATTTCCGCACAGAAAGCGGATTCGCATCCAAGGGCCTCGTTGAATTCAATTCGTCCATGCAATATAAAAACAACAACCGTCTGACAACAGTGCTTGGCTTCAGGCGCAGGACATTCAGGGATGGCGGCAGCCACACCATGTCCGTGCCCGTGGTGTTGAAATACTCTCCCTTCGCCTCCAAACCTTCAACAGCAATTGAATACCGTTACAAACTGACTTATTACGACAAGGGCGATGCCTGGAAAGACACATTCTCCAACGAAATTGATATCCGCCATGTGTTCGGAAGCGTCAAGTCCCAGATCGGATTCAAAAAAGAGCGCAAATTGCGTAATCTGCGGGAACCCGAAATGGAGCGGCTGTTGTCACTGAATCTCAGAACGCCGATCTTTGATAAGACTGAATTTATTTATTCTCTCTCAAAAATCAATAACAATTTCTTCGGCCCCGATAGTAAAAATGTCTATTCCGTTACTTATGAACTGTCGGATTGGAGCGATATGCGGCTGGCCCAGGAGTACGTGAACAAGGTTCAACCCACCCTGGATCGCACAACAAGCAAGCTGCGCTGGGGCAAAGTTAACCCGGACACAAACACTGAAATGAACTTTGAAATGATGTACAATAACTTCCTTATGTATGATGAAACGTACTTTACGTTCAAATATTCAGTGTTCTACTGATTTTTTCATGTTTTTGCATTTGCCCTCAGGAGACGGTAAAACATGGGGTGAACAGTGGGGATTGCGTAAGATTTTTCCGTACAAATTGTTTCCATTATTTTTTGTTTTAATGTATAATATAAGGGGTAATGATCTTGAAACATTATGAAGCAGTATAATGTTACATATAAAAATATACAAAACATCATAGGGGGAGATGCACATGAAAACCAATTACAAGAAAATCGGTTTGGCCCTTGTGCTTGTTGCCGGGTTCTTTGTGGTTTACGCAATGAACCTCACAGCATTAAGCACGCGCCGCGCCACAGTGGAAAGCCTCAAGGGCACCGTTGAAGTTCAGAAAGCCGGCACCGGCAAATGGGTTCCCGCCACCAAGGGAATGGTTCTTAACGAGGGTGATGTCGTTAAAACCAAATCAGGGTCAAAGGTCGTCATCAAATTGGACGATGGCTCCATCAACCAGTTGACATCTTTGTCCACACTCACAATCCAGAAACTGGATCGCTCCCTGCGCGGCAAGAACACGGGCATGGACGTGGAAGTGGGAAAAAGCTGGAACAAGGTCAAAAAGCTCGATGTGGAAAGAGATAAGTTCAACGTCGGCACCCCCACAGCAGTGGCTGGTGTGCGCGGCACCTATTTCTCCACCGAAGTCGAAGCCTCCACGGACAGCACTTTCGACGTGTTTGAAGGTGAAGTCGCCGTACACCAGCGCAATGATCCCACATACCAGGTGGCTGTGCGCCAGAACCATCGCACGGAAGTCAAGCAAGGCGCAGCCAAGCCTGCAAACGCCAGCCAGATTCCCGCGGATCAGTTGAACGAAGGACTGGCCAACGGCATCGAAGGCGCTCTGGATCCGGGTAACGCAATTTACGACCTCAATATCAACATCGATCCCCCCTCCATAAAGCCCGGCGCACGCGCCACCGTTACCGTTCAGTTCCTTGAAAATGGAAAATCCTACAACGGCTCAGTTACATACATCCTGACCCTGGGCGGTTCCGCAACGTTTATGGACAACGGCTCCCAGACCCTCGAAGTCACCAGCAATGAAAAGGGTAAGGTTACCGTGGAGATCACCGATACGGTTCGCGAAGAAATCTCCATCAACGCAGATGTTCAGTTTGAAGATCAATAAGTGATGACAGCCCGGCGGCTCAGGCCGCCGGGCTTACTTTATTATGAGAACTTCCCACAAAGCCTTTTTCTTTCGCCTGTCATTTGTTTTTTTGATGATTGCCTGTGCAATGCTGTGCAGCAGCGTTGCTTTTGCGCAGGCCGATTCCCCGGCCCAGGGCGAATCAGCCGGTAAAGGAATCTTTAAAAAAGAGAAAGATAAACAAGAGTGGCAGAAGCAGGTTGAGGGTGTTGATTACGCGAAGGACAAGGATATCAAGCTGAGCTATGGCGATATCCTTGCAACCAAAGAAGACACTCTGGTTTTCCATTTTTCAAATTATCAAATTTGGATACAGCCGTTTTCCGTATTTCGCCTGAACAGCATAGCCGCTGGAGATGATGCAACGGCGGTGGTGCCGGAACTGCTGTTCGGGGAGGCCCTGTTCAAGGGCAACAAAGGTCTGCTGCTGCTTCCGGGCCATAGCATGGAAGCTCAGGGAACAGCTTACATTGTTGTGGATGAAGAAAAATATACGATCATCGCTTCCGTGGATGGGCAACAGACTGTGCTGCCCCACGGTTCCGAGCAAACAATAACCGTGTCTCCTGCATCAATGATTGACCTGGGCCCCGCCGGAGAAATCGGCGAGCCATTCGATATGTTTGAAGATGATGTCGCATATTATTCCGAAATGCCCATTCCGGACGATGCGCCGCGTGTGTCCGTAAATACAGATCAGAAGGCATTAACACTTGAAGCGCTCAGCGAATATTGGACCCAGACCCGGGTAACTCTTTTGGAGAACGGTCCGGAATCCGAAGTGGGTCTGGCTATCTCCAGGGGCGAGCATCGCCAGGCCGAGCCACCGCCAACAGGTGATAACATACAGGTTTTCGATCCCACCAAAGGGCCCACGCAGAAAACCATGAGTTTCTCCACATCGGTTGGTGCTTCAGACGCCTCGAATGTTATTGAAGGAGCGCCCGCATTAACATCGATAACCATAGGTGGCGTGAAAGCCTCCATCGGAGAACTGATCAATCTCACGCATAAAAATCTTGATGACGGTACAATAAAAATCGTGGGCCGGGCCTCTGTGGATGATCCCGAAAAGTGGAAGCTCGTGCTCAAAGTCAACGATGATGAAACCCTTTTGGACAGTGTCACGAGTTTTGATTACAGCCTGCGCGTGGTTCAGGAATTTCCCAATGCGCCCACAGTGTATAATATCACCATCGCCGATCAGCCCGCCGAGTCCTTTGAGGAAGGGACTGTTCTGACACGGGAACATCTCGAATCCGGGCGCATCAAGATTGCCGGTAATGCGGCCGCCGGGCAGAATATTTTGAATTACAAGATTGAACTTGTGGCTCGTGATACTGACGACAAAGAACAGAATATCGGCTCATTCCAGGTGGACCTGGATCTGTCCACATTGGATACCGTTGAAATATCCAAGGACAACGGCATTTCCTGGGACCCCGTTTCCGGACTTGAGGAGTGGTCAACCACTATCAGTCCCACTGACAGTGAAGTGTACAAGATTCGTGCGCGAACCCAGGACGTGATGGGAAACAAATCCGAGGAACAGTTTGAAGCATATGAATTTACTTATCGGTACAAAACCGATAATGAGACGCTTCGCGAAGTATTTGAATCCATGATGCGAGCATTTCTGGATGAGGATCGAACCACATTTATACGAAACACATCGAATGATTACAGCAGCAATATCGAGGATTTGCGCGATTTGAATGAATTGGAGACGTCCATCGAAGAACGGTTCCGCTGCTGTACGGTGAGCATTCAATATACAATTCAGGACGTGTATGCCAACATTCAGGCAAAAACCGGGTCCGTGGAGTTTCACTGGAATGATAAGACAGGCGTTTCCCGGACAACGAACTACGCTGTATTCAATTATCTGTACGAAGAGGGAGAATGGAAATTCTCCGAAGTCATTGACCCGAACACTTTTCTGCGCGCATCCCGAGTGGCTTTTTCCGTGGAACTGGAAATCGGCGCATTTGATATGACCGCCGACGGAGCAGAAACCACGACATTGAGCGCCAGAGTGCTCGATAATGCGGGCAGTATCGTGGCCGACTATGTGGAAGTGGTTTTCACAGTGGATAATGGCAGCGTATCGCCTGCCACGGCCCTTACTGTGGACGGGTACGCCAATGCCACATACACGGCCGGCGTCACACCCGGAACCGCCACCATCACCGCCACTTCGGGAACCGCTGTGGATTCGGGAACCATAACCCTGAACCCCGTTGCTCCGCCCCTGCCTCCGGACCAGGAACAATAGGGGAGGGCGCACATGCATTTGTTTTCCCTGACCACACATAAGAATAGAATATTATATTTTGTGATTGTTGTTTTCGCATTCGTTGTTATGGCGGCATCCTGCGGCGGAGGAGGAGGCGGCGGGGGCGGCGGCAGCACAGCCGACACCACACCGCCTTCAATACTCTTTTCATCTCCCGACCCCTCTGGAACCCTGTCCTTTAAGGCCGATCCCGCAGTTCTCCCACAATCAATATCCGTAAGCTATTCCGACGCAAGCGGCATCACCTCCACCTCTTTTTCATCGGCTTTCACATTTCGCGGCCAGTCCCTGGATATTACCAGGGTTTTTTCAGCCGGAGCATCATCGGCTTCAACCGGTTCAAATACATCTCCCTTGTACTGGACTGTGCTGGCCCGGTATGACATGACTACGGATACGCTCTTGGGCACAGTGCCTGTCTTCGGAGTTTCCAGCGGTTCCGCAGGGCGGTTCAACCTGGCGGAAATAGATGACACCGGCAACCTTTTGTATGTAGCAGCCACATCGCGCAACAAATTGTTGTACATCAATCTTGCAACGGGCGCCACACTTAAAGAAGTGTCTCTTCCCGGCAAACCAACCATCATTCGCGCCTGCCCATCTCAGGGAAAGATTTATGTCGCGTTTGAAAACAGTGCGACCATCTATGTGTATTCATCCGCGGGTGCGGCCCTGGGAACCATAGCCATGCCCGCGACGCCCTGGAACATGGTCATAAACCGCACCACAGCCACCGCATATGTGATATTCAGCAACAGCACGGCCATGTCCGTTATCAATTGCGCCACGGACATCGCGGTCTCCACAGCACTCGGTAATATACCTCAGGTTATTGCCACAGACGGGTTGTCCACCGGCAGGGTATATTACGCCGGGGGGCTCGGCGCCGCCAGGGGGATATACTTTATAAGCGGAGGCGTTGAAACCCAGCTTACATCGCTGGCGGCGAATCCCGAAGATTTGGCTTATGATGCTTCCAGCCACAGGCTGTTCGCCGCTGATTTTGATGCGGATTCTGTTGCGGTGTATAATGCGGGCACCGGTTCGCTGATTAATAACACGGGCCTTGGACCCATCAGCCAGGCGCCGTTCACCATGCGCGCGTCGCCTCAGTCCACGGGGCTGTCAAAAATGTATGTGTTGAATAAGGACAGTGATACGGTCAGTGTGCTGAACACCGCGAATGCCAGTGTCTCTGGCACTATCAACCTGGCTGCGGAACCCGTTGGCCTGGCTGTGGACGGGGTTGGCAAATCCTTGTACGTGCTGTTAAACCTGTGGGACCTGCAAGCCTCCGAGCAACTGAAGCTTCAGTCAACTATAAGAGACACGTTAGGAAATGCAAACACGGCGTCTGTGACGCTCTCCATTCAGCCGGACGTCACCGGCGGCGGCGCGCCTCCGGCGAGAATCATATCCGAGAAATCACGCTGAAATCACTTATCCAATTGAATCAACAAGAATGCCCAGGGTTGCGCGGCGCATATTCTGGTCGTTTGACAGTATACCTGTTGCGGAGTCGCGCATGATGGCGGCGCGCGTGCTGGCAACTATTTCCTGCGCCATGTCCGCATCGGTGATGCGTGACCGCGCCGCGCTCACATTAATGTGCATGGTTGTGTTGTCGTCGATGACGTGTTCAAGTCTGCGCGACATGGTTCCAATCTCGGCGCGGTAGTCGCCAAGGTAGGCCAGAGCGTGATCGCACAGTTCAATGGCTCGCCCCGCCTGTTTCACTGTGGTCACCCGCAGCCCGGCCACGCCCAGCGTCTGCGGGCTTACTGGCCGCAGATTTAATTCAAAGTGGTCCGTTGAATTTGGCCCGGCCTGGATGTTCAGGTCCAATATGCTGAGATACCAGCCAGTCTGCACGGCGAGGTCATACCCCGCGGATTTCGTGAGATTTGTTGCTGGCTCTCCGGAATTGGGATCCACGATATAGACGTCCCAGTCCCCGCCTCGGGCAGATGCAAAACCAATGGTTGTGCTGTCAGGGGACCAGAATGGATATAAATCCATGGCCGCATTGTCGGACACCATTTTCAGGCCGGACCCGTCGGCATTGACCATGTAGATATTCCAGGAGCCGTTGCGTGGTGACGTGAAAACGAGTTTGCTGCTGTCCGGGGACCATGCCGGGTATTGGTCGAAAGCTGCGGCATTGCTCACATTCACAAGGTTTGTCCCGTTTTCATCCATGACATATATCTCAAAATTGCCGTCGCGCGTCGAGGTGAACGCGAGTTTGGAACCGTCAGGCGACCACACGGGCCAAAAATCTTCCCCGGCATTATTCGTAAGGTTTGTGAGATTGCTTCCGTCGCTGTCCACCACATACAGTTCCTGGTTTCCATCGCGCGCACTCACGAAAACAATTCTTGATCCATCCGGTGACCACATGGCCGGAACCGTATCTATGCCGGCATTGTTGCTGATGTTTACGAGATTGGAGCCGTCCTTGCCCACGACATATAATTCATAATTCCCGTCGCGAAATGTCCTGAATACAAGGCGTTCACCATCCGGGGACCACATTTTCCAAATATCTTCGGTGGGGTGGTTTGATATGTTGATGGGATTCCCGCCGTCTTCGAGGTCCACGATAACATCCCAGTTGCCGATAAAGGAATCGTATGAAACATGGGAGCCGTCCGGAGATGGCACGGCGTTTCTCTGTGTTCCCGGCATGTTCGTGATATTCACCTGGTTGCTGCCGTCGGCGTCCATGGTGAAAATGTCGGAGTCTCCGGTTCGTTCCGACTGGAAGACTATTTTTTGTTTCCCATTGAGGTCTTTGCTGTTGAATTTGAGATCCAGGGACATTTGGCGCATGGCGCTCGCCAGGGACTTGATTTCGTTCTGTATGATGTCGCGGTCACGGACCGTGAGAGTCGCCTCATTGGCTGCCCGCACACTGAGATCGCGCATGCGCTGCACCATGTCCTGCAGCTCGGCCGCAGCGCCGTCCACAGTGTTCAACATGTTGACGCCGTCCTGCAGGTTCTGAATGCTCGTGGCCAGGCCGCGGATTTGTGCGCGCATTCCCTGGGATATGGCCAGGCCCGACGGGTCATCCGCGCCTTTGTTAATGCGCAGACCCGAAGATAAACGCTCCAGATGCGTGCGGAAATCGCGATCACTTAACCGAAGTGAGTTCTGACCCAGCAGGTTGGCAATGTTCGTCTGTATGACCATAGTCGAAAAATGACATGTATCCAAACATCGCAGCCATTATCCAGCCGCTTTGCCTGGCGTTTTTCAAACCTTCCGATCGCATAAATAATTGCGATGGCTATCCAGTTTGCGTCATTCTTCCGACCGGTCTGTAGCCGGTATGCTTTTCATAATGTTTTTTAGTGGTTGAAAAGCACTTTGTTGCAGCCAATATTTCTCATAATGACTTATTATTTCATCGGCGGAAATATGAAAAACCTTAAGGAATTCAACAAAATATGTGGCGTATGCTGTTTTGTCGCAATTGGTGCTGTTAAGCAATTGTCAGTATATTATGGATTACAAACCATGAGCATAAATGAACATTGCAAGAGTTGTTTCTCAAAACTGGTGTGGATTTTCCGGTTGAGTGGTAAAGTAAATTATCAGGATAAATAGTGAAGGAGCCAATGTGATTTGGGTCAAAGTGAAGTTTCCCTGTATCCACTTCTGCTGATCAGCGTGCTTGCGCTGGCTGTGCCCATTGTGCTGCACCGCATTCGGCGCGTGCACATTCCCGTGGTTGTGGGGGAAATCGTGTGCGGCATCATTATCGGCCGCAGCGGGCTGGACATCATCAGTCCTAATCAGTGGCTCGATTTTTTGTCTCTTATCGGTTTTACATACCTGATGTTCCTGGGGGGCATGGAAATTGATTTTTCCATGGTGCTGGGACGCGGGAGGCGCATATCGGAAAATGAGCCCCGCGATGCGTTTTCCCCCATGACTCTGGCCGTACTCATATTCACGGGAACGTTGACTCTCAGTTTCGCCTTCGCTTTGTTTCTCAAGGGCACTCATTTGGTTGCGGACCATTCGAGTTCCATTATTCTCGCACTGTTGCTCGGCGCCACGTCCGTGGGCGTGATCCTTCCCGTGCTTAAAGAATCCGGTGTCCTCACCCGGCCATACGGGCAAACATTATTGCTTGCGGCAACGATTGCAGATTTGGTTACCATCACCCTGGCTACTTTTGCCGTGATTTTGCTGGGACGCAATCCGGGTAATTTTAAAATGGCGGCCATGGCCGCGCTTGGACTGGCGTTTTATCTGATTTACAGTGCGGGCGCAAAAATGGTTTCCTTTCCCATCATACGCCGTGTATATATGGAATTGTCGCACACTTCGGCGCAGTTGCGCGTGCGCACCGCATTTGCGTTTATGCTGCTGTTCACCGTGCTCAGCCAGGTGGTGGGTGTGGAAGTCATCCTCGGGGCTTTTATCGCCGGCGCCATTTTCAGCAGCCTGTTTGAGAGCGAAACATGGGAAGACGAAGTCAAATTTGACGCCATCGGGTACGGGTTCTTTATCCCGGTTTTTTTCATCATGGTCGGGGTGCGGCTGGACCTGTCGCAGATTTGGCAAGCGCGTCATGCGGGACTGCTCATTGCCGTGATGCTTGTTGGTGCGTTTGCTGTAACAATGATTCCGGCCCTGATCATGGCGGTTCGCTTTGGATGGCGCCGCGCCATTGTCGGGGGCCTGCTGCTCAGCGGGCGGCTGAGCCTGTTTATTGCTCTTGCCGAAGTGGCCGTCAAGTCCGGCCTTCTATCACCCGCCATGCAGGCAATTTCCATATTAATTGCCGTCATCACGTGCATGGTCGCTCCCGTGGCGTTCATGCGGGAAAAATTTGATGGGGACGAGGCCAGGCAGCGCGTGGGCATCCTGATCCTGGGTGCAGGCAAGGTGGGCCGCCTGCTTGCCCGCAGATTTCATGAGCGCGGGCATAGTGTTTCTTTGATCGATATTGATTCTGAAGCCGTTGCCAAGGCGAGCCGGGAAGGATTGAACAGTTTCCATTTTACACATATTGACGGGCAAACCCTGGAGCGCGCCGGGGCGTCTTCATCGCACACATTCGTGGCGGTTACCAATGATGACAGGGCCAACTTTGATGCATGCCTGGCCGCGCGCGATCAATTTGAAATCAAATCCCTGGTTTCCCGCGTGGGCAATCCGGCCAATATGAAGTCTTTTATTCGGCATGGCATACGCCCCATGAACACAACCCTGGCGTCGGTGGTAACCCTTGAAAATCTGATTTACCGGCCGAATGTTTTTAATATTCTCTCTCATGAGGATGGGGAGAATGAAGTTGTCGAAGTGGTGATCACAAACCCAGGGGTGGCCGGGCGCAGAATAAGCGAAATGCGCATTCCAGAAGATGCGCTCATTCTGATGGTGCGCAAAGGGGAAATTACCAGCGTTCCTCATGGAAATACACGCCTGGAACTGGGCGATATCATTACGCTGTTCGTGCGCACCGAGTCTTTGAATGTTATTGCCCGCCTATTTGATCCCGAACGGCCCGACCATCACATAAGGAGTGAGGACGAGTTGTTGTGAGCTGTCGTTTGACACCACACCAGCGCGTTTTTACAATGAAATGATGAATGACGCCATTGTTGGTTCCATCGAAAAACTGATATCAAACATAGAGACCGTGTTCGTGGGCGGTCGGCACACTGTTGAGCTGGCGCTGATTGCGCTTTTCAGCGAAGGGCATTTGCTGATTGTGGATTTGCCCGGATTGGGCAAAACCACGCTGGCCAAGGCCATGTCCCGCAGCATCAGCGGCACGGGCAAACGCCTGCAGTTTACGCCCGATCTGCTCCCGAGCGACATCACCGGCGTCACCATTTACAGGCATGAACAGGACTCGTTTGAATTTCATCCGGGCCCGGTGTTTTGCAACGTGTTGCTGGCCGATGAGATCAACCGCGCCACGCCGCGCACACAGAGCAGCCTGCTGGAAGCCATGGAAGAGGGCCAGGTGTCTGTGGACGGCGTCACGCATCCCCTGCAGCGGCCGTTCATGGTCATCGCCACGCAGAATCCCGTGGAAGTGCAGGGCACATTTCCGCTGCCCGAGGCGCAGCTCGACAGGTTCCTCGTCAGCATTTCCATTGGCTATCCCTCGCGTGAGCAGGAAACGCGCATCATGCAGGACCGCGCTTCGGGCAACCCTATTGAAGCAATCGAGCCTGTGATGTCAACCAGCCAGGTTGTGGCCATAGCCGATGCGGTGCGGCAGATTTATGTGGATGAGGCTGTCAAAGATTACATCCTGGATATTGTGGAAGCAACACGCCGCAACGATGAGATTATGCTCGGGGCAAGCCCTCGCGCGTCTCTTGCCCTCATGCGCGCATCGCAGGCACGCGCCCTGTTTAATGATCGGGATTTCGTGACGCCCGAAGATGTTAAAATTCTGGCCGCGCCCGTGCTGTCCCACCGCATTATCCTGCGCGCGGCTACACGACTTAACCTGAATAACAATCAGGCGGTGATCTCCAACATCCTGGCCCGGATGCCCGTGCCCATGAAATCCTGAATGCCGCCGGGCGCGATTCGCATCATTGCTTTTGCCGTGAGCGCATGAGATTCGGAATCCTCCATACATTTTCACGCCTCGGAAAATTCAGCCGCATCTCGTTCATCATGATCTGGCTTGGCGCTCTGTATTTGATCGCTTCCAATATCCAGGCCGGATGGCTTTATGTTGTCATCGCACTGTTTCTCATGGTTGTGGCCATTTCCATGGTGTTCCCGTTGGTTATGGTGCGGGGCATTGATATTGTGGCGGAATTGCCGCGCTATACCGAGCGAGGCGCCGCCACCAGCGGCAGTATTGTAATCAGAAACAACTCGCGCCGCAGGCGTGTCATGATACGGATTGAACCATCGGGAGAGGGTTTTAGCCTGGAGCCCGCCGGGCTGTTTTTCGCGGTTCTCGAGCCAGGAAGTGAGCGCGCCGCGCCCGTGCGTTTTGTGTCTGGGCGGCGCGGCCGCTGCGGTCCGCGCGCTTTTGTTCTGTCATGCGGCGCGCCCCTCGGGATTTTTGTTCATAGAAAACGAATCATGTCCCACGCCGAAACTCTGGTGTATCCCAGGCTTGTGCGCATCTCGGGACGGGACTTGCTCAAAGAGTATGGCTTGCACGATCCCGGCCCGGTGCCGCGGCCGCTCGCCACCCGCGATCCCTATCATTACACATTGCGTGAATACAGCCCCGGGGATTCTTTGCGCGACATTCACTGGAAACTGACTGCGCGAATCGGCGCGCCCGTTGTGCGCGTGCGTGAACGCAAGATAACGGGCCGCGCACTCGTGCGCATTGATAATCTGAAGAGCAACTGGCCGGCCGGCAATGAAGAATTATTCGAGAACATGCTGGAGCGCGGGCTCAGCGCGGTCCATGCCCTGCTGTTCGATTTCGGCTACACCGTGACCATAACCGGAACCGCCGCCGCTGCCGTCACCGTGCAGTCCGAGGCCGAATGGGAACGGGTGCTTGAGTGGTTCGCCCTGGTGGATTTGCAGACAGGCGTGATCGAATCAACATACGGGCAGCGGCGCGTTACCTCATCAGCCGATGTGTCAATGGATTTTGGCGCCACGGATTCCCTGCACATGGCGAACAAAGAGGAAAGGGACATCATGGGCTGAGGCCCGCATGCCAGCCTTACCATTCATGGAAAAAGCCATTGCCTACATAAACCGCAGAGCCGCGCGCAGCGACACCGAGCATTCCATGTCCCTGCGCCTGTTTACATATCTGTGTGTGGCGCTGGGCATCCTGGTTTCCGGATGGTACAACGAATTGTACCGGCCCATGATTGGCGGTTTTGCAGGAATCACAGCAGGGTATGCGTTCAGCTACATAAGGCGCGAATATACAAACTGGTGGCTGCGCATCATCCTGTCTTTCGGCATCCTCTGGGCGGGCTGGTATTACGTGGGCCAGATGCTTTTCACGGCGCGCGACCACGTTATTATTCTCACGGAGTTGCTTATTGTCATGCAGGTTATGCACAGTTTCGACCTGCCGCGCCGCAAAGACCTGGTGTACTCCGTACTGTCCGCATTTATGTTGTTGTGTGTGGGTGGAGTCCTGAGCCGCACAATATGGTATGGAGCATATCTGGCCGTATTTGTGGTGCTGTCCGTAATCATGCTGCTTCTCTTCCACTATCAGGAAGCATCGCAGGATGCTGTATCCTGGGGGCGCCCCTGGCAGCTTGCGCCTATGATGGCAATTTTTTTCGGGCTTATCGCACTGGGCGCTCCAGTCTTCTTTGTGCTTATGCCGCGCATAGAAACCCATGCTTTCGCGGGACTTCCGGTGAGCGGGCGCGTGCGGTCCATGGTGCAGCGCTATGGCGGAGAGATTATGTATCCGGAGCCGCCGAACCGCATGGGGCCGGATACCGGACCCGTAATCATTGACGGCGAATCGGAGATTGATATCGCAGATCTCGATTTCGATTTTGGCAATCCATATTTCGGGTTCATGCCGCGCATGAACCTGAATTCGCGCGGGCGTCTCAGCAACAAGTTGCTCATGCGCGTGCGTACGGGCAGTGCAAATTACTATCGCGGCCTGGTGTTCGACAACTACGCGCAAGGCGCATGGGAAATCACGGATATCAAGGGAATGCGGCTCATGCAGAACAAGGCCAAGTCCAATATCCCCGTATCCTCCATGAGAAAGCCATATTTTTCAAATCCCTACACCGGTGCTGATGATTTCGTTTACCAGACTTTTTATTTTGAACACGATATGCCGAATATCATTTACAGTGCGCTCGAGCCTGAGGAAATCTATTTTCCCATACCGGAAATTGTCGTGGATCGGAACATGGCCCTGCGCGCCGCGGCCATCCTGCGCAAGGGAACGGTTTACACGGTCATTTCAAGGATGCCGCAGTACGATCCTAAAGCCCTGCGCATGGCCAGCAGGCCGTGCCCCGAGGCGCTTGCCGCATATTGCAGCACCACAGGCATTCCCCAACGCGTGCGCCAGCACGCCCGGGCCGTAACACAGGGCGCGCCCACGGATTTTGATAAACTCATGTTGCTGCGCCAGGATCTCATGCAGGCAACTCAGTATGATATCGATGCGCCCCGGTCCCCCAGGGGCATGGACCCCATCGAGTATTTTTTGTTCCATTCCCGCAGAGGGTATTGCGAGCATTACGCCAGCGCTTTTACTCTCATGGCGCGGTCTCTGGGCATGCCGGCCCGGCTGGTCACTGGCTTCAGTCCAGGGCGCTATAACCCGATTACCGGTTTTTTTGAAATCACCGGGCAGGACGCGCACGCATGGAGCGAGGTCTATTTTCCCTATGCGGGCTGGGTGCCGTTTGATCCCACGCCGCCCGGGCCCGAGGGTCCTATCGGCATGGAGCGCATGACGCCGCTCACTTATTTTCTCACAGAATATGTGGGCAAAGCGCGTGAATCGCTGGCGGCAATGTATATGCGCATACGCAACGGGGCCGGAGGCGGGGGATGGGCGTCGGCCGCTGGTTTTCTGTTTATCGCCGCGGGGTGCGTTATGGCCGTGTTCAGCCTGTTTGCCTGGAAGTATCGCAAGACCGCGGGCAAGGGCGGGGCGCCGTTGCCGCATAGCAATATGCGGGTTGTTGCAGAGTACCGGCTCGCGGTGCGGATGTTGAAGAAGCGGGGGGCGCCCGTTACGCCCGCGTCAGTTCCAGGCGATGTCGCCAAAGAGCTTGATACGCATGCCGGCGAACATTTCAGCGCCCTGGGCGGATTATTTGAAAAAGCCGCGTACAGCAATCATACAATGGCTCAAGCCGAAGTGCTTGAAGCCCGACTTCACCGCAGAAAACTCATTGCCTGCAATAGGAAGAATAATCTTCGTTCTCAATAATCAATATTTTCGACGGCTGCAAAAATTATCAAATCAGTCAGAATCGATTTAGCCTGCATCAAGAGACAGAATAAGCGCAAAACAACCGTCATTCCAGCCGACGACATGCTGGAATGACGATATTCAACAGCTTCTCACGAGTGAAAGACCACGGCTGCTTCGCTCTTTTAAGCAACCATGCTGTGCGATTTTAACTTCATCATTCTTTTCCGGGATTGCGATATGTATTGTGAATTGATAAATCTATTCGGTTTTCTGGTTTTGGAATGATTTGACCGGAAGGCCTGTATTTCTGCATCGCATTCCGGCTTCACTGATACGTTGTTGAGCCGAGAAAATCAGAGCCGCTTTTTCTTCATCATTTATCTGCTGTTGCGTTTCATTCATGACATTGATGGACCAGTCGGCCTGGGCTACGCGCGCCGTGAGCGCGCTGAATTCTTCGTACTCGCGGCATTCGCCAAGCAGAGCGGAAAGAATGGCCAGCAGGCCATAGGCATTGTGTGTGAGCGCATTGGGGACAACGGGGAGATCGACTTCGGTGCTTTGTCCAGGTGTTTTTTGCAATTCCAGGACGCGCAGCAGTTTATCGCGCGCAGCGCGGTAGCCCGGCAGCCCGCCACGCTCATAATCGGAGAAGGCCTGTTTGTATAATTCATTGGCGCGCAGGTAATTGTCCTGTTCGTACCTCTTTTCCTGGGACCGGAAATATACAGTCGCGGCGGCTGCGATTGTGAGCGCCAGTACGCCAACAACTACCAGGCCAATGCGCAGGCCTGTGGTTCGGGTTTTCTTTTTAGCGATTTGTGGCGTTTGCTCCATCGTGAAAGACCTTCTTCAGCGGTCGGACACCGCTTCGGTTACCTGGAGATACCTTTCTTTCAGAGGCGAAAAATCCTGCCAGGGGTCTGTGTCCGGCTCAACGCGCACATAGTGGCGGTGGCATTTTGACTGGTGGTATTCCAGTCCCCAATCCACAATGCGATTAATGTCCTTAACAGGCATGGCAAGCGTTTCCACGCGCCCGGAAACCAGATTGGCGATTTCCACACTGTCGGGATACCATGTGGTTGTGGTGTTATAGTCGCTGTTGCGCAATCGAAAATCAAGCAGGGCCTTGGTTGATGCCTGGGATACTCCGGCGCGATCCGCGTAATCGTTGAGCACGCCGCCAAGCAGAACCCAGGCAAAATCCGTATCCGAATTTTTCGATCGCATTTGTCCGGATTTTCCCACGCCGATAAGCTTGAGCACTTTTTCGATCATCGCATATACAACGCTGTTGGAATAATTGTGGATGAGGAAAAACGTGCGCATGATGCGTTTTCCATCTTCAAAGAACGTGTATTCCGTGAATTCGTGCGCGGCATCGTCCCATCGGCGCAGAATTGTGCGCGCCACGGGCGCCAGGGGCATTAGAAGATGCCGGTTGACGCCGATTTCGCCGGCGATGTAGCTGATGACATCCGCCAGATACTCTTCAGGGCGGTGCGTGCGGCGCCACACGGTCTGCTCACAGATTTTGCTTTCGATTGAATATGCCAATTTTAATCCCTTGTCTTCCCAATTGTTGTGTGCATTGTTAAGGGCTGATTTCAAAGAGGTCCATGGAGTGCAGACCTTTGATGCGATCCAGGGCATAGCTGCAGGCTTCAAAAGCCGCTTGCCTGTGCGGCGTGGATACGGCCACAATGCATATGATTTCCCCGATGGACAATCGGCCGAACCTGTGCGCGATGATTACATCCTGCACGGCCGGCCATGTGCTTCGCACTTGGTTTTCGATGATTTCCAGATCCTGTTCAGCGCTGCCGGAGCGCTCCAGCACTATGGCTGACACAGGTTTGTCTCCGGTGCGGTTTCGCACCAGACCAATATGCATGACCAGGGAGCCTGATTTTGAGGTCTTTAATGCACCAAGGATGTCCTCGACCCGTAATGCGCTTGACGTGATGCGTACCATTATTCTTTATTGTAACTTTTTTCCTGTGGGCCGACATATGAACTTGAAAAAATTGGAACTCGTTTTAGTATGATTTTACAAAGCTTTGAAGATAGTTGCCGGCGCGCATACCCCCCCCCGGTTTGTTTTTACACAAAACATGCGCCGGCAACTGTTTTTTTGTTTACGTGCATATTTCCAGCGTGTTCTCCAAGTCAAAATACTTCTTCGTAAATGAGTTTTTGAAGATTCCCCCCAAGCGCCACAGGCCCATTGCCTGTATCCCTGTTTGCTATGAATATTATTTAATAGCATTTCATTGATTACCTGTGGATTTCGCATTGTTGGGCGCCATGGAAAGACATATTGGCGATTATACAGAATGAAACACAGGCTGAGGCCTGTGTTTCAATTGATTTTCATTCGATATCGGGTTTTCTATAAAATTACTGAGATGCCCCGCAAACATTGCAGAATTTGGAGCCGGCGGGAAGATCCGCTCCGCAGGCTTTGCATTTGAGCTGGGCCACCACTTTTTGGCCGCAGAACAGGCAGAACATGCTTGAAGCAGGCAGATCCTTGCCGCAGTTTGAACAGGCCACAGTGTTTGCCGCGGGCGCCGGCGCCGCAGGGGGCGGCGGAGCCGGTGCGGTGGGCATGGACGCCGGCGCCGGTGCGGCGGGGGGGGGGCGGGCGCTGCCGGCTGCTCCTCGACTTCATTTTCGGCGGCATCGTCGAACTCTTCTGCACTGTCATCAATGAGATCCGGCTTCAATTCTTCATGGTTTTGGGACGGTTCCATGCCTGCGCCGGTATCTTTAATTTCGGCCAGCGTGACATATGCGTCAAAAAATTGCCTTAGCTTACGGTCAGAGATGCGGTTGGTTGTGGGGATTTCAAATCCGCCCACTCCGCGCACGCCGCTGTAGAACAGGAAAGAGAGGATGTGGCGCCGGTAGTATTCGCGGAAAGCGCGTTGCTTAATGAGTGCGCTGGCGTGTGTGGGGAAGATCTGCCAAAGCGGTTTATTGCTCGACGCCTTGGTTTTGCGTCCGATGATGGCGAAGCCCACACCCTGCTTGTCGAAGATGTCTTTGGGAGCGTCGACCCACAGGGCATACCGGAAATCGCCGAGTGCGGACACCACTTGATCGATGGGTGTGACTTTGGGCGGGCAAATCGTGGGCATGAGAATGACGTTATTGATGTAGTCAAAGCTGGCCAGGCCCTCGCCTTCGACCATGATTACGTTTGGTTTTTTGCGGATGCCAATTCCATCAAGGTAAATGTCCAGGTCCAGGTGTCCGCCGAAAACGTATTGATCGCACTTGGAAAATTCAGAAATGAGAAGGGCGGCCTGCTCGGAATTCAGCCTGGCCCGGTATTTCATGGGGTCATCGGTTTTGGATGGCTCGAAACGGGGGTATGATTTGGGCGCCTCGGCGTTCGGATCCATTTCCTCGGCCAGAACGCCGATGGGCTTTTGTATGTGATAATAAACATTGAAAAAATAATCCTTGTCGACTTTTTTCGCGCCCATGGTAAGGGTCTGCTCGATGAGTTTTACGTCTTCGACCATTTTTTGCCAGATGGTGTGCGGCGTGAGAAAATGAATCGCCGCAGAAATCATCCCGCGCTCGTTTTCAACCAGTTTGTCGCCTTCGAGGTTGAATTTTGCGCGTTTCTGCCGGTAGCCGCCTGTTTCCTTGCGTTCCACATCCAGGGGGCGGTATGTTGCATTGCGCAACTGGCGGAATTTTTCTACGAAGAATTGAGACATGCCGTGAAAATATGTCATGTCCGGAACATCTTCTTTGACCCGAACATTTTGAATATGCTGGTTGGGGGGCAGGGGCTTCTTGGTGCCGGAAAAATCGCTCATTCTCTCCACGCCGTAAATTTCGCGCACCGCGTCGCGCACCTTGATCCGGAGCGGTTCGTCGTAATCATCGTCAAGAACCTTATCGCCCTGCACGAGTTGCCTCTTGTCAATGTCTGCTTCCCGAAGCGTAATCAAGGGGTCGGGCACGGGACCGGCAGAAGTGTCCAAAGGCAGATCCATGCCCAGCATGCGGTCCAGAAAAGCCTGTTCTTCGGGTTCAAAAACGAGTTCTTTCTGAAGTTGTTCAATGGGAGAATCGATATGGCGCCAGAGTTTCACGCTGATAAGCAACTGGGCAATGCGAAAATACGCTTTGGTCATGGCCGACGGGTCTTGCGCCTGGAAGGCGGCATGCATGTCGTTGTTGATAAGCAACATACTTTTGCCGGATTCCAGGATATGGCGCTGAAAAGCCGTGAGCCCGCGCAGGAATTGAATGGCCTCCTGGCGATCCTTTTGTTTTTCCTTGAGTGTAGCCAGCATCTCGTTTGCACTGGCCGAACTGTCTCCGCCTGGTTCTTTGACATTTACCAGGTATTTTTTGTGGATGTATTCCAGAATGGGCAGAATCTTCTGGGCGTTACCGTTTTGTGCCTCGGCCATGAGTGAAAACTCCCTGTGAGATAATACTGATCATCGTCATTGTAGCATACAAAAAATCAATCAGCGTGTCTGACATAATAACATCAGAATCAAGACGCGGTCAACTATAATGGATGTGATATAAATCAATTATAATGATAATGCCGAGGGACGGAGTTGAACCGCCGACACGCGGATTTTCAGTCCGCTGCTCTACCAACTGAGCTACCTCGGCTTTTGGTATGGCTGAAAACAGTGGCGGGCACGGAGATGCCCCTTGCGCGATCAGCCGTGTTTTCGCGTTTTTCTGGCGCGTTTCTTTTCGTTCTCTTTAATCTTGCGGCGCCGTTTTTCGCTTGGCTTTTCGTAGGTTTGGGCGCGTTTGTAGCTTTCCTGAATTTTTGCGCTCCGGCACACATTGCGGAACCGGCGCAACGCCTCGTCGATTGTTTCTCCGTCTCTGATCGTGACTCCTGGCACTGAGCAACACCCTCTTTGCGATTTAAAAAAAACGGGGTTGACGAGACTTGAACTCGCGACCTCCGGCTTGACAGGCCGGCGCTCTAACCAACTGAGCTACAACCCCTGATCCTGCGAACGCTTCTCGCGCCAGTGGGCGGGGCGGGGATTGAACCCGCGACCTCTTGCGTGTGAAGCAAGCGCTCTCCCACTAAGCTACCCGCCCGCTTTTCTTCATGCCCCCAAGGGGACTCGAACCCCTGTCGCCGCCGTGAAAGGGCGGTGTCCTAGACCGCTAGACGATGGGGGCCTGTGAGCCGTCCGGGACTCGAACCCGGGACTCCCGGATTAAAAGTCCGGTGCTCTACCAACTGAGCTAACGGCTCGGTTTCATCTACTGCTAAGGAGCATGTAACCCGGGGTTTCAACTGATTTTGTGGTCAATCGTATGCCGGGCACCCTGAAACGTGGCTTTGAAAAGGTCCAACAGGCTAAACAGTATTATAGCCTGCACTTTTTTGATGTCAATATTTTCTTTGTCAAAATACCAGTCTTTTCGGCTTTTTTTTAAGCCACTGTTTAATGTCACTTCACAGGCGCGGTTTTTTGACATTTTTCTCTAATTTCTTTTATGTCTGTTCCTTAATCTAATATGAATTCTTCTGTTTAGCTCTTGTTTGACGCACCGATTGCGCAACATTATGATATACCGAACAAAAGCAAATCTGCGGGAGGCCATTTTGATCATCAGACAACTCGAAGTTAGTCCTTTTATGGAAAATGCATACATTGTGGGCTGTGAAGAAACAAAACAGGGTGTGATTTTTGACCCGGGCGATGAAGCCGGCCGCATCGCCGCCGAAGTGGAACGCCTGGGCCTGAGCATTGTGGAAATTATCGCAACCCATGCGCACATTGACCACATCGGCGCGGTGCAGGCTCTCAAGGAAAAACTCAAAGTGCCGTTCCGTATCCATAAGAATGAAGAAATTCTGGTTAAAGCATATGACCAGCAATGCCGCATGTTCGGCATCCAGTTCGGTTCAGAGCCTGGTATTGATGGATTCATAAATGAAGGTGACGAAATTTCCATCGGCAATCTCAAGGCCAAGGTGCTTCTCACCCCGGGCCACTCGCCGGGCGGCCTGTGCTTTATGTTTGAGGGCAATCCGGGCCGCGTGATCGTGGGCGACACGTTGTTCCTGGGTTCCATTGGCCGCACCGATCTCATCGGCGGCGACATGAAAACCCTCATCGGCAATATCAAGAGCAAAATACTCACTCTGCCCGATGATACCGAAGTGTACTCGGGGCACGGGCCCGCAACCACGGTGGGCCGCGAAAAGCGGTCTAATCCCTTTTTGCATATGTCCTGAAACCCAGGGTGCGTTCTGCACAATTTTTCTAATTCAACACACCGGCGCATGGGATCCTTGCACGGAAAGCGCGATGCAATCCCGCTGCGCGTACTTTTGCCGCTATGGCCCGGATTTCTTTGTCTCAGGCCTATAATATGAAAAATTAAACTGTCAGGACCTGTCGCATATGGATCAAACGGATCGCCCGGAAAAACTGCTTGTGATAGGGTTGGACTGCGCACCCCCGGCCCTTGTGTTCGATGCGTTTCGCGATGATATACCCAACCTTGCTGCGCTCATGGATTCAGGGATGTGGGGTCCGTTGCGAAGCTGCAACCCGCCCATCACAGTGCCGGCGTGGGCCGTGATGACCACGGGCAAAAGCCCCGGGCGCCTGGGCGTGTATGGATTCCGCAACCGGGTCGATTATTCCTATGGCCGTCTGGCCGTTGCGGATGGTACTTTTATTAAGGAAGATCGCGTGTGGGATATTCTGTCCCGCCTTGACCGTAAAGTCGTGGTTCTGGGCGTACCCCAGACATACCCCCCGAAATGGGTGAACGGTTCACTCGTGGCGGGGTTCCTGGCCCCGGACACAAATTCCAATTACACGTTTCCGATTCCCTTAAAAATGGAAATCAAAAATCAGGTGGGCGAATATCTTATTGACGTGAAAAACTTCCGCACCGATGACAAAGATTATCTCATAAAGCAAATCAATGACATGACAGACCGCCGGTTCGCCCTGGCACAATATCTGGTTAAGAACAAGCCGTGGGAATTTTTCATGATGGTTGAAATGGGCCCGGACCGCATGCACCATGGCTTGTGGAAACACTGTGATCCGAAACATCCACAGCATGATCCCGCAAGCCCCTACAAGAATGCATTGAGAGAATATTACATGCGGCTGGACAAGCATATCGGAGCATTGCTCGATTGTGTGGACCGGCGCAAAACCGCGGTCATGGTGGTTTCCGACCACGGCGCCAAAAGCATGATCGGCGGCGTGTGCATCAACGAATGGCTCATGGAGCAGGGTTACCTGGTGCTTAAGCACAAACCTGTGAAGCAAATGAAATTTGACGAGAGCCTGGTGGATTGGCCCCGCACCAGGGCATGGGCCTCGGGCGGATATTACGCGCGCGTTTTCATCAATGTTGAGGGCCGGGAACCTCAGGGCATCGTGCCCGGGTCAGAATATGAATCCTTCCGCGATGAACTCGCCCAGCGCATCAAATCCATTCCCGACCACACAGGACGCGCCATGAACACGCGAGCGGACAAGCCGCAGGATGTGTACAGCCAGGTGCGCGGCGTGCCGCCCGATCTGTTTGTTTATTTTGATGATCTGAACTGGCGCTCCGTGGGTTCTGTGGGCACAGGCGCCATTTACACATTTGAAAACGATACCGGCCCCGACGACGCCAACCATGACTGGAATGGAATATTTATTGCAAGCGGGCCTGGAATCGAAAAGCGGGGCCACACACCGCAGATGAGCATTATTGATGTGGCGCCCACCATGTTGTCATTGCTGGGCGCGCCCGCGCCCCAGGATATGCAAGGCGGGTCCATGCTGTAACCCGTAACATGGTTTGCACGGCATGTGATTTCATTGCTATAATGTCACGCACTGCGCCGGCGGCTCACACGGGCCGCACCCACAAGGAGAAAACCCATGGAACAACAGGGATTCACACTCTGGCTCACGGGCCTTTCGTGCTCGGGCAAAACTACAATTTCTCAAATCGTATCCAATGAACTGCGAGCGCGCGGTTTAAAGATAGAAGTTCTGGATGGGGATGTGGTGCGCACAAATCTCAGCAAGGGGCTCGGGTTCAGCAAAGAAGACCGCGACTTGAATATTCTGCGCGTGGGCTTTGTGGCCAAACTCCTCACTCGCAATGGAGTCGCCACCATCGTGGCCGCCATTTCCCCGTACCGGCTTGTCCGCGATCAGGTGCGCCTGGATATCGGCAATTTTGTCGAAGTGTTCGTGAAGTGCCCCATTGAAGTGTGCATTGACCGAGACGTTAAAGGCCTTTACAAAAAGGCGCTGGCAGGGGAAATTAAGAATTACACAGGAATCGATGATCCATATGAAGAGCCCACTGCGCCCGAAGTGGTTGTGGAAACAAATATCGAAACCCCGCAGCAAAGCGCAGCCATCGTGATCAAGGCCCTGGAGCATTTGGGATATATCAAACCCCAGGGCCGCAGCTTGACCACGGAAGTCTATTCCGTGGAAGAGGAAGAGGCCGTGAAAAAGCGTCTTGAGGATCTGGGTTATCTATAATATTGATTCCCGCGCTTCTCAGTAGTAAAATGAAATGACAAACTGAAACCGGCCGCGTGCCCAAGTGGCTAAGGGGGCGGACTGCAAATCCGTTATCGCCGGTTCGAATCCGGCCGCGGCCTTTTTTCTGACAAATTTGCTATAATATGATCATGTTGTCTAAGCGGATATCTTTAAACAATCTGTGTTTGATGTGCTTTCTTGCATTTCTGTGTGCGGGCTGCCGCGGCGGGGATGACACGAAACACAAACCTGAACCACGGGCGAGCAATCCACCCCCGAATATCCTTTTTATTACCATCGACACACTGCGCGCAGATTATGTGGGCAAAATTGGCAACAAGCCTATCACCCCCATCATGGATCAGGTCGCGAATAACGGGGTGCTGTTTACACGCTGCATCTCCGCGGAATCCATTACTGGGCCGTCGATCGCGTCCATAATGACCGGAATTATGCCGCACCGTATTGATGTACAATATAACGCCGTAACATTGCATGATAAGCTGTTCACCCTGGCCGAAATTCTTTCCTTTGGCGGTTATGAAACCGCGGGATTCCCCGGGGCGTCCCTGGTATCGTCTGATTATGGATTCGACCAGGGCTTCGATGCATTTGTGGAGTCCTTTGACCGCACCCAATTTGAAACCAATTACTGGCGCGCCGCGGAACCCGTGACCGATGATGTGCTGAAATGGATTCAGGGCAGGGACGCGTCCAAACCGTTTTTTATGTGGGTCCATTATTTTGATCCGCATGCCCCCTATAACGCGCATTACGGCGAACGGGCCGGTGAAAGCTACACATACGAAGAATTGTATAAGCTGTACATCGCACAGGACCCTGCCCGGGTGGATGCGGAGATTAATGATATCCTGAATTTTTATGCCCAGGAAGTGTATTACACGGATCAACAAATCGGGCGCATTATACAATATCTTCAAATGAATGCGCTTCTTGACAATACCATGATAGTGATTACCGCGGACCACGGCGAAGAATTATTTATGCATGATCTGTTTCACGGACACGGGCGCACGTTGAACGATATTGTGCTTAACGTGCCGCTTATCATCCGGTTTCCTCACAGGCGGTACGCCGGACGCCGCGTGGACAGTGTGGTGCGCACGATTGATATCTTTCCAACCATCCTGGGGCAGGCGGGGCGCGGTGTCCCGGAACCCGTGCAGGGCCGCTCCCTGTTCCCATTGGCAACGGGCGCTGAAAAGGGTGTTCGCACAGCGTTTTCAATTCGTGAACCCATTGCATTTTACCAGGATGGCCATGCCGCCTCCATGACGACTGCCGAGTGGAAATACATTTACTTTCATAATGGTCCGGGCCGCCTGTTTCATATCGTCGAGGATCCCGGCGAATTCACTGATTTGTCAAAATTATATCCAGATATAGAGAAAAGAATGAAAAATAGTATTTTTGAAAATATATTCAATGATCCCGGTTATATCCATCCCGTGGAACCGGAACTTTCCGGAGTCGATCGCCGTTTATTGAATGAACTCGGTTACATCCGTTGAGTCAGGGCCGCAGTTGACAGCGCCTAAGCGCTGTGGTGTAATGGCTGCGTGACGGAGGATGTCAAATCCGGCGCACGACGTGAGCGCGGCTGTGGCCACGGCTTTGCTGGTCGGACTGGCCCAGGTTTACTGGGGCGTGTAGCTTGTCATCGGCGGCGCGGCCGCCGGCACACTGAACCTCTTTTTCGTTAAAGCTTATCCTGCGGCCCTGATCATCCTGCTTGTTCTGGCCTGCATTTGCTTTATTGTTACAATTTTTTATGTTTCAGGAATTCTTTCCTCAGTTGTTAGTCTTGAAGAAAAAAATTAATTCACCTGGCATCCCGCACAATATTCTTCATTCAAGGGCTCCGGGTTTGCCCGGAACCGGCGCAATACCTATACTTTGTAGAAGCAATGCGGTTCTCGTTACGCGCTGCATAAATTATAAGAAGATTCAGGAGACCAAGCATGACAGAGCCGGGCCAACTCAGGATTTATGACGATATGCATCGCATGGCGCGGGTTTTTGAACCACTCACCCCAGGCCGTGTGAATATGTACGTATGCGGAGTCACCGTGTACGGGCCCTGCCATATCGGCCACGCACGCGCCTATATTTCCTTTGATGTGATTCGCCGCTACCTCGAATTCAAGGGCTACGCAGTCAATTACATACAGAATTTTACGGATATCGATGACAAAATAATCAAAAAGGCCAATGAGGAAAACGTGAGCATCAGCGTGATTTCCGAGAGGTATATCAATGAGTATTTCCGTGATATGGACGCTTTGAATGTAACGCGCGCCACAGCATATCCGCGGGCCACCGGGTATATCGATAAAATGATTGCCATGACGGACGTTTTGATCGCCAAAGGTTTTGCTTACGAATCGGACGGCAACGTGTTTTTCGATGTCGCGCGGTTTGAACCCTATGGAAAATTGTCCAACCGCAATCTTGCGGACGAGCAGGTTATTCAGGAACCTGCGCCGGGCAAGAACAATCCCGCGGATTTTGCGCTGTGGAAGAAAGCGCAGGCCGGCGAACCCGGGTGGGACAGTCCCTGGGGCCGGGGCAGGCCGGGCTGGCATATCGAGTGCTCTGCCATGGCCCTGGAACTTGCGGGCGGAACCCTGGATATCCATGGCGGCGGCGAGGATCTTACGTTTCCACACCACGAAAATGAAATTGCTCAGTCTGAAGCCGCCACTGGAAAACCGTTTGTGCGCTACTGGATGCACAACGGGTTTGTGAATGTGGACAAGGAAAAAATGTCCAAATCCATCGGCAACGTGCTCAATGTCGGGGATGTTCTAAAAAAACACAGTCCCGAAGCTTTGCGTGTGCTTTTTCTCAGTGCGCATTACCGCGCTCCGGTACAGTTCAGCGAGGATCGCCTCATAGAAGCGGGCAAGGCTCTGGACCGGTTTCGCACATTCCACGAATCCCTTGAGCGTATCAAATGTTGCGCTTTAGATAATGAACCCACGGCGCAGAGCGCACAGGAAATCGATGAATTCAACCTGGCTGTTAATGACGCCAGGCTGGCGTTCTGTCTTGCCATGGATGAAGATTTCAATACGCCCGCGGCCCTGGCCCAGGTTTTCACCATTATTCGAAAAGGCAATGCGCTCGTGCGAGAACTGGAAATATCTCTTGAGAACGGCATTCCGCACCGCGCCGTGGATGTGGTCTCGGTGGCATGGAAAGCCGTTGTGGAATTGGCGGCTGTCCTGGGGCTGGATATGCAGCGCGTGTTGTCCGCGGGCGGCGGGGGCGCGAATGATGTTGATGCGCTCATGGATATCCTGATCCAGACGCGGCACAAAGCAAGGGAATCCAAAGCGTGGGAAATATCGGATTATATTCGCGATGCGCTCAAACAGGCCGGGTATGCGATCGAGGATCGCCCGCAGGGAACGTCGTGGAGAAAAGAGTAGTGCGCGGCAGCCGGTGTGTTTCATGATCTGTTGCCGTCTTAATTGCAGGATTCCTATAATAAATATGCTCAAGAATTTCATGCCGGGTTTGCGGCATGGTTTGTGAAGATTTATTTTGTAAGGCAAATATTAATGCGGCTGGTGCAATCATGGGAATGACGATTACGGAAAAAATCATAGCGGCTCATTGCGGGGCCGAATCAGTGGCGCCGGGCCAGTATGTGCTGGCTGAGTGCGATTTAATGATGGGCCACGACGTGACAGCTCCGCCGGCCATTAAGGTTTTCAGGCAGATCGGCATGGATAAAGTTGCGGATCCAGACCGCCTGGTTTTGATCAACGATCACTTTGTGCCGAACCGCGATGTGCCTTCGGCCGAGCAGGCTAAAGCCATGCGCGAGTTTGCGGCCGAGCAGGGTGTGAAAAAGTATTTTGAAGTGGGCCGTTCAGGCGTGTGCCACGTGCTGCTGCCCGAGCAGGGCCTGGTGGCGCCCGGAGACCTGGTTATCGGTGCGGATTCCCACACATGCACCTATGGCGCCCTGGGCGTGTTCAGCACCGGGGTGGGCAGCACGGACCTGGCCGCGGCCTGGGCCACCGGCAGGATCTGGCTCAAAGTCCCGCCCACAATCCGGTTTGAATACAGTGGAAAAATGCCCGCATGGGTCTATGGCAAGGATTTGATACTGGAAACTATCGGCCGCATCGGCGTGGAAGGCGCGCGCTACAAGTCCATGGAATTTTGTGGCGACACGGTCAAAGCCCTTTCCATATATGACCGGTTCACCATGGCCAATATGGCTATCGAGGCCGGCGGCAAAAACGGAATTTTCGAGCCGGACGACAAGGTTCGCGAGTTTCTGACAGGACGCGGCGGAAAACAGGGCTTGTATTTGTCCAGCGACGAGGATGCGGTTTTTGAAAATACCATATCCATTGACGTATCAGAACTGCAGCCCGTGGTGGCGTGCCCGAGCCTGCCGGACAATACCAGGCCCGTGTCCGAACTGTCGGATGTTGCGATTGACCAGGTGGTGATCGGCTCCTGCACCAACGGGTGGCTTGATGATCTGCGGCTGGCGGCCCGGGTGCTCAAGGGAAAGAAAGCGCATCCCGGCGTGCGCCTTATCATTATTCCGGCCACGCAGGATATCTGGAAAGCAGCCATGAAAGAAGGGTTGTTTGAAATTTTTGTAGATGCCCAAGCAGCCGTGAGCACGCCCACGTGCGGCCCATGCCTGGGCGGGCACATGGGCATTCTGGCAAAGGGTGAAGTGGCGGTGTCCACAACCAACCGTAATTTCGTGGGCCGCATGGGTCATCCGGAAAGCCAGGTGTACCTGGCCAATCCGGCAGTAGCCGCGGCATCGGCAATCGCCGGGCATATTGAGCATCCAGACAATGTTTGATTGCGGCATTTTGAATCGATAACAGGGAAAGCCAAGAATAATTACAGCGCAAGGGAGCAGCGCCATGAGTGCATTGACAGCCATAAAAGGGAATGCCTGGGTTTTTGGAAACCATGTGGATACGGATGTGATCATTCCCGCAACATATCTTGTGACCAGCGACCCGGCCCAGCTTGCCCTGCATTGCATGGAAGGCGCCGGCCCCGGGTTCATCGACAGGATTGAGCCGGGCGATATCATCGTGGCCGGTGAGAATTTCGGGTGCGGCAGTTCGCGCGAGCACGCCCCGGTTGCCATCAAGGGGGCGGGCATCTCCTGCGTGCTGGCTGATTCCTTTGCCCGAATCTTTTTCCGCAATGCCGTGAACATCGGATTGCCCGTGTATGAAGTCCCCGGGATTGGGCAGGGCGTGAGCGATGGAGACAAGCTGGAAATTCTCGCGGAACAGCGCACAGTCCGAAACCTGACGACCGGCAAAGAATTCAATTATGAGCCGTACCCGGATTTTCTGATTGAAATTATCGATGCCGGCGGATTGATTCCATGGGTCAGGAAAAAGGTCTGATTGAATAAAAAATCCTTTATTTATAAGGTTTTTCTATAAAACGATACCTGCCGCTACAGATTTTATGCAATAAATCAAGAGCAAGATTTTTACCACATCCGCACATACTGAAAAATAACAAGGCGCTTGCGTTTGCCGGCAGATTCGGATTCGCTGTTTGGCACAGTTTTTGTTACGCTGAAAAATCCCTATTATACCCATAACTTTTAAATTTAAAACTGGTTTTTGTATATTTATTAAATGATATATTAACCTTTAAATTCACTGTATATGTGATAGAATAAAGCCTACAAAAATAGAGTAAGAGGCTTTGGCGTGGAACTACGGCAGGAAATCAGTATAAAACAGCTTCAAACGATCAGTCCGCAGATGATCCAGGCGCAGCGTTTGCTGCAGGTCACGGCCCTGGAATTGCGGGACGAGATCGTGCAGGAGATGAGCGAAAACCCTGCGCTTGAAATGGAAGACATAATGACCTGCCCGCACTGCCATCGGCCCATGGATGGCAACCGGTGTGAGTTCTGCGGCCAGAAACCCGTGGACCAGGCCGCGGAAAGCGAGCAGTTTATTGAGCGCCAGATTATGGATTACGATCCGGATGAAGCGCCGTACACGGGATCTTCGCAGGGCGTTCCTGATGACGACAGGGCCACATTTCTGGATTTTTACCAGCAGGGCGGAGATTTTCACGAAATCCTGCTGAATGATTTTTATACCCTGGATTTTGCGCCACAGTGGCGGTGGCTGGGAGAGTATCTGATTTACACCATTGATGAAGACGGTTACCTGCGCCTGGACACAGAACCCTTGCGCGGCCAGGTGCTGTTTGTGATAGAAATCCTGAGGCATGATCCCGCACAAGAGGGTGGATATCGGTCGGTGCAGGTTGGCCGGCTCATGCAGTGGCACCGCATCTGGTCCCTCAAGGATATGCATCCATTTATAGTGAGAGTTTTACAGAGTTTTTTCACAGAGCGGTTCGATACGGATTTAGAAGACATCATGCAGTTTGCAAAAACCCTGGATTCAAGCATGGAGCGGGATGTGCGCGCATTCTATGATGCCGTGAGCCGGGGCGATGTGCGCGATGTGGCATCCTACATCGCGTCCGATGCACAGGGCCGTTGGGCGGCAGCGGCAGAATTCGCCGCGACTTTGGACACGGTGCGCGCACGGGCGCTCAGCGATTGTTTCATGGCGCTTTTCGGCAGCGCCCTGGATTCCCTGATAGAAGATGCCCGCACCAAAGTTATTCCCGTTCTTGAGACGCTTGAAGATCAAATCGAGCACTTCATCAGCCTCATCCAAACTATGGATCCTCCGGGCATCGGCGCTCGCAATCCGCGGGAAGCGCTTCTCATCCAGTTGCATTCCCTGCAGGCGCACGATCCTGAATACGAGTTGTCTTTGCGCATTATCACCGATCAATTTGAAAACCTGGGCAAAAGTAAAATCCCGGAAATCGCCGCAGAACTCGACGTGTCGAGCGCGGACGTGAACCGGGCCATTGATTTTATCCGCCGGAATCTGACTCCGTATCCCGGCCGCGCGCTCATCCAGCGGCCCGCCGAACCCGTGCAGCTTGCCAAGCCTTCCATTGCTTTCCTGTATGATGGCAAAAAACTGTCCTATGAAATTTTGGAACTCAATGATTTCCGGCTTCGGATTAATCCATTCTATATCGACATGTACAAGAAATACCGTGACGGCGTCTCTGAGATGTCCAGAAGTGACGTTCAACATGTCAAGGAATACTTCAAAAGAGCGAAGTTTTTTATTGACAGCATTGGCTCGCGGCGCAATACCATGGAAAAGATCACCAAGGTGTTGCTGCGCGAACAGCGCGATTTCCTCATCCACGGCCTGCCGCATTTCAACAGTGAGCTTACGCAGACAAAGCTGGCTGAAATGATCGCCGACGTGTCCGAAGACCATGAACCCTTACATGAATCAACAGTGTCCCGCGCCATGTCCGGCAAGTTTGTTCAGTTGCCGAACGGAAATATTGTGAGCTTCGCGTTTTTCTTCGATTCATCGGTGCGGCCCAAGGAATACATCAAGAATTTCATTAATAAAGAAGATCCTGAGCATCCCCTGTCGGACAGCGACCTGATGGAACACCTCACGGCGTTAGGCATTGAGCTGGCGCGAAGAACCGTGGCCAAGTACCGCGAGGAACTGAATATTCCTTCATCCTTCATGAGAAAACGGATGAAAGAAAGACGAACGACATGGCAGTAGACGAAAGAGCCGTCAAGTTTCACACGCTCGGCAACACGCTCATGGCCGAGCAGAAGTTTAACGAGGCCATACAGAACTATCAGAAGGCCATTGATATTGCGCCCGATTATGCGGCGGCCGTATATCACCTTGCGGAAGCTTTTGAGTCCAAGCAGTTAGAGGACAAGGCTTATGACATGTTCATGAAGGCCATTGATTTGAATCCCGCCTATGCCACCGAGCACATTGACGCCGGGCTGGATTCATTGCTGTCCGGACCATTGGGCAAAGCTGTGGTCGCTTATAAGAAAGCCTTCACAGAAGCCCCGCCGGACGGTGCGCAAGTGCGGGCCGGCGACCCGCCGCAGGCCCCGTCGCAGATGGCGCAGCAGTCAGCCGGCGCATATGATGGGCCCATTGCCCAAAAGGGGCTGGAACCGCGTAAATTAATCG
>Ga0351875_1040_pt1 | contig 37333 bp, 30 predicted proteins | sample BONcelFGM3001C14_FD_206784 | JGI IMG/M metagenome (GOLD analysis project Ga0351875, IMG submission 206784) | Enriched cells from coal bed in the Powder River Basin, Montana, United States - BONCAT cells FGM rep3 HSBNCT.FGM.300.1.C14 ... | reverse complement strand
ATTGGGATCATTGCCGCTACGGCGGTTTAAGGAGAATTGCCAATGCAACTGGGAATGTGTTCATGGTCTTACCATCGGGATTTTGAGTCCGGCAAGATGGATATCTTTGAATGGATGACAATCTGCGCACGGGATTTGAAGGTGCACGGCATTGAGATCACGGACACGCACATGCAGAGCACGGACGAGGATTACGTGAAAACCGTGAAGCGCGTGGCCGTGGACATGAACCTCACCATTGCAGCGCTCACGGTTTCCAACGACTTCGGCAAAGAGCTGGAAGAAGACAGGACCAAAGAGTTGGAAAAGATAGAGCGGGCCATTGAGACGGCCGCGGAACTGGGCGCTCCCATCCTGCGCATCTTCGCGGGCTGGCCCGAGGGATTTAAAGAAAAAAGCGCGCGTGAGCGCGCAGACCAGTGGAACGAGATGCTGCGCTGCATGTCCATCGCCGGCCTGCTGGCGGACCGGTACGGCGTGGTTCTGGCCGTGGAGAACCACAACCACGGCGGGTTCCTTCAAACCGGGGATGATGTCATGCGCCTGCTCGCGGATGCAGACAGCGAATGGCTGCGCCTGAACCTGGACACGGGCAATTATGTGGACGGATTCGAGTCCATTGAAAAAACGCTTGTCTACGCCGTGCACATCCACGCCAAGATGATGGACATCAATGAGCAGGGGCTGGACTTCACCACGGACTACCCGCAACTCATTAAACTCCTGCATGAAAGCAACTACAGGGGTTTTGTGTCCATCGAATACGAAGGCGAAGAAGAATCCCTGACCGCGGTGCCGCGGGGACTGGAATACCTGCGCCGCCTGGTGCGCGAAGCCCAGGAAACCGGTGACGCTCACAAAGCGCCATAAACGAAAAGCGCAACAAATCAAAAATAGCGATGCGGAGATTTTCCGCAATCATTCAATGTGGCAATTGCCAGCGGGATTTTGCCGGGGGATTGCCCGGAGAAGGTTTTGTGAAGATTCCCAGGAAACGCCTGAAAAGAATGAACGGCTGCAAAAACCGAAAACCAAAGATTGCCGAAACGTGAATATGACAAAAAAAACAGCGACAGCGATCATCATGTTATGCCTGCTTTTCGCGGCGCGGGCCATGGGCGCGACACCCGCCGTATCCATCATGCCCGTAAGTGAACTTACGCCGGGCATGGAAGGCGTGGCCCTCACCGTGATGCAGGGCGGCATGCCCGAGGAAATGCCGGTGCGCATCCTGGGCGTGTTGCGCAAGGGCAACAGCGGCGGGGACCTCATCATCGGCCGGCTCCTGGGCGAAAAATTCGAGCACACGGGCGTGGCCGCGGGCATGAGCGGTTCCCCGGTTTACATCGACGGGAAACTCGTGGGCGCCGTGGGATACGCATGGTCCTTTTCCAAAGACCCCATCTGCGGCATCACGCCCATTGAAGACATGCTCACAACCATCGACGCCAGCCAGGCGTGGCGCGAAAACGAGTCTCATAGCTCCGCCGGAACACCCGTGACCAATGAGACGCTCGAAGCCCTGGCTTCGGGTCAGACGCCCGGGCGGGCCTGGGAACCGCTGCACGTGGATCTCCCGGACGTGGGGTCCGGGGAAATGGCGCCCATCGCCACCCCGGTCATGGTCTCCGGGTTCAATGAACGCGGCCGCCGGTTCCTGGAAGGCGCGCTGGAACAGGCCATGGGCGCGCCCGTGACCGTGGCGGGCGGGGGCTCGGAATCCGCGGACGGCATTCCCGGCGCCAGGGACCTGGGACCCGGCCACGTGCTATCCGTTACCCTCATGAACGGAGACATGGAAGCCGCAGCCATCGGCACGGTCACATACCGCGACGGCGACATCCTGCTGGGCTTTGGCCACCCCATGTTCAACTGGGGCAAGGTGTCCGTGCCTATGGGCGGCGGCGTGATCCACCACGTCATGGCCAGCAGCATGAATTCATTCAAAATGGGCGACCCCACCCAGGTGATCGGCACCCTGGTGCACGATGGACAGTTCGCGGTCATGGCGCGGCTCGACCGCAAGGACGGACCCATGGTGCCAGCCACCATCACCGTTCGCGAGAGCGAAACCGGACGCGAAAAAACCATTCATGTAAATGTATTCAACCACAAAGATTTCATGTCATCCATGCTCTATTCGGCTCTATATAATGCTGTGTCCCAGCTCACCGGCGACATGGGCGAAGCCACGGCGCGCGTGCGCATCCGCATCGGGATCGAGGACTGGCCAGAACCCCTGGAATTCGAGGACATGTACTACAGCAGCGACCTGTTCTTCATCGGCGCTTTCGAGTTCCTGTCCGCTATCAACAACAATCCGTTCCGCGAAGTTAAAGTCACGTCCGTTGACGTGTCCATGGATATTTCGCGCGAAAAGCGCCTTGCGGAAATCAAATCCGTGACCCTGGGCCAGGATCGCATTCATCCGGGCGACACAGTCACGCTCAACGTGGAAGTGGACCCGTACGACGGCCCGCCGGAAATTCTGCGCGTGCCGGTTTCCATTCCCCAGGACGCAGCTCCGGGCATGTATAAGCTCATGGCCATGAGCGGCGTGGAGCGCGGTCCCATGTCCGACGTGCTGCCCGTGAATTTTGAGCAGTACATCCGCTTCCTTAAAATGTGGGCGCCCAACAACAGCCTGGTGGTCATGACCGTGTATCCTGAAAAAGCCCCGGCCGTGCGCGGCGAAGAACTCATGGAAATGCCGGCGTCCCTGCGCGACGCCATGCTCATGGCATCCAATTATTCCGGGGTCATGGCCATCGATAAGCAGGACCGCATGGTGGTGCCCACGGACAGGATTCTCATGGGCGCGGCTGTGGTGCCTATTTTCGTGGAAAAGAAATAGCGCGCCCAGCCGGGCCGCAACACAGCAGCAAGCACGCAGCATTCGATCAAAACATAAGGAACAGAAACAATGACAAAAACAAAACGGATATTCAGCACCCTGGGCGCAGCCCTGGCCGTGCTATTCATTGCGTGGGCCGCACCCGCATCCGCAGCATCATCCGCGGTCTGGACCCAGTATGGCGCAGAATCCTTTTTCACGGGCACGCTCGATGGCGTGTCCCTCACAAGCGAAGGCAGGCTTGAACTGGGCCTGCGCAGCCGCGAAATCATGCAAACCTCGGAACCCTATATCTGGTCCCTGGCGCGCGACGGAAACGCTCTCTTCGCGGGCAGCGGAAACAAGGCCATGGTGTACCGCCTGGACACATCCGGCAACTACGACGAAATGGCCCTGCTCCCGGGCATTGGCGTCAGCGCCCTGGCCGTGGGCGGCAAAGGCGAACTGTTCGCAGGCACATTCCCGTCCGGCGAAGTCTATCGCATAGACCGGCGCGGCAAGCACGAACTCCTGGCCTCTTTGCCCGGCCGCTACGTGTGGGCTCTGATTCCTGACGGCCGCGGCAATCTGTACGCGGCCATGGGCTCCCCGGCGGGCGTTCACCGCATCGGGCCCAACGGCGATGTCAAAACCCTGCTGCGCACATCCGAGCGGCATATTCTTTGCATGGCCCTGGATGAAAACGGCAATATCTATGCAGGCAGCAGCCCTGGCGGGCTGGTGTTCCATATTGACGTCAAATCAGAAAAATCCACTGTGATATACGATCTGGACGAGGAAGAAGCATACCGCATCATATCCCTTGGCGGAGGCGACGTACTGGTGGCGGCCAACAAGGATCAGAACCCCACGGCCGCGCCACAGCAGGGCAACGGAGGTGGCAATGCGCAGGCCCAGGCCGGCGGCAACAGCGACGAACCCCTCAGTTTTCCCCTGCCATATTTCAGCCCCCAGGGCGGGCCCCCGGCCGCGCCCAGCGTGATCTACCGCATCCGGCACAACGGCGATATCCGCCGCATGTTCACCCTTCCGGACCCCGTAATCCTGTCTTTCTTAAAACTTGATGACACACACTACATGGTGGGCACAGGCAACCGCGGCAATGTGTACACATTGGACCTCGAGACCCGCAAATCGGTCATGCACCAGTTGCCGGTCAAGCAGGTGCTGAACATCACGGGAGACCGCAAAGCCCAGTATTTTGCAACGGGCAATCCCGGCTCGGTCTATACCTTTGAAAACGCGCATAACGCCACCGGCACCTACCTGTCGCCGGTGAACGATACCTTCGCGCCGTCCACCTGGGGCCGCTTGTGGGCGTCGGGCGACGAGCCCGCGCGCACGCGCCTGGTGTTCAATGTGCGCACCGGAAACACCGAAGACCCCGACGACGGCACATGGAGCGAATGGTCTCCGTCCATTAAAAATCTTTCCGGGTCCATGGACGCGCCCCCGGGCCGGTTCATTCAGTACAAAACCGGATTCTTCGCCAGCGACACCGCGGCCACCCCGCACCTGCGCGAAGTAAACATCGCTTACCTGGCCGCGAACCAGGCGCCGCGCATCAATGACCTGGCCATCTCGCAGGTGCCGCCCAAGCGCCAGGCGCCACCGCAGGATTCCCAGGAAGGCGGCAACGGCAAAGCCGGACGCGCCGCGGCCCCGCCGCCGGGCGCCAATCCGCAACCTATGGCCAATTACATGGTTGGATCCCTCACCGCCAACCAGGAAGTCACTTTTACCTGGAAAGCCGTGGACCCGGACTATGACGCCCTGCGCTACGCTCTGTATTTCCGGCGCCTGCCCTCGCAGCACTGGACGCTCATCGAGGACGAATACTACGCCTCCGAATACCGGTGGCTCACCGAATCCGTGCCCGACGGCCAGTACGTGGTGCGCCTCACCGCCTCCGACATCCCGGACAACCCGCCCGAACGCGCGCGCAGCGTGGAAAAAGAATCCGCGCCCTTTATCATCGACAACTCACGGCCCGTGCTCACGGCATCGGTCGATGCAGGCAAAAAAACCGTGGCCATATCCGGCACAGCATCGGATGACACCAGCATCATTTCCGGCCTCGAATATTCCCTGGACAACCTGGAATGGCGCATGCTGTTTCCCGCGGACCGCATTTTTGATGCGCAGACCGAGCCGTTCCGGTTCGAACTCCCCGGCCTGGCCCCCGGGGCACACAGCGTGATCGTTCGCGCCCGCGATTTCGTGGGCAACACGTTCAGCGTGTCCGTAACATTTAATGTGAAATGATATCTGAATTAATGATATGAAAGGGAGGTTTATCTTTCGTATTATTTATGGAAATACGAATAGCCCCCTAAATTGTCGATACGCTGCGACCCCAAAGCAAGAGCCATGTACGACAGAATCAAATGCGGGCACGGCTCACGCCGAGCCATCACCGCCATGGCAAGACGCCTTGCCGTCAGAGTGTGCCACCATGCAAAAACAGGCGCGCAACTCGAACAGGCCGCTTCATTATTATGTTTTTGTTTCGTAAGATTGTATCTTGAAAAGGCCTGAACTACAGGGAAGCGGGACCACGAAAAGATGCCTGCTCGCCACGTACCGGCGTTCTCAAGATTGCAGCCCCGCATCCGTTGTAAAGCTCAGTGCGCATTATGCAACCGGCCCATCGAGGCCGCGTGCGAATAACAGGTATTTACAGGACTCCTCGCAAATGTGTTGACTTTCTACATGACAGGAACCCATTTTCAAACGGGTTCGTTGCGTCGTGAAATACAATTATATCAATCTATTTTAGCCGCGATTACGCCAGGTTGCGGATGACGGCGTCGGCGAATTCCGAGCATTTGACTTCTGTTGCACCCTGCATGTTGCGTGCAAGATCGTACGTCACGGTTCCGTCGCCGATAGTCACTTCGATGGCCTCGTAAACGAGTTTGGCCGCAGCGTCCCATCCCAGGAATTCAAGGAGCATGGCGCCGCTGAGAATGACCGATCCGGGGTTGACCTTGTCCTGGCCCGCATATTTGGGCGCGGTGCCGTGCGTGGCTTCAAAGATAGCGGCGTTGTCGCCGATGTTGGCGCCCGGAGCCATGCCCAGGCCGCCCACGATGGCCGCGCACGCGTCGCTGATGTAGTCGCCGTTAAGGTTGGGCGTGGCGATCACGTGGTACTCGTCGGGCCGCAGCAGCACCTGCTGGAACATGGCGTCGGCGATGCGGTTCTTGAGCAGCACTTTCCCCTGGGCCGATGCGCCTGTGGCCACATCTTCTTCGGTAACCACGGTGTCCGCGAATTCCTCGGCCGCCAGCTCATAGGCCCATTTATTGAATGCGCCCTCGGTGAATTTCATAATATTGCCCTTGTGCATGGAGGTGACCGTGGGCTTGCCCTTGCTCAGAGCGTACTGGATGGCGCGGCGCACCAGGCGCTTGGACCCGGCCGGGGTCATGGGCTTGATGCCGATGCCCGCCGTGGGGTCCACATTCTTGCCCAGGGACCCATTCATGAAGTCGATAATTTGCTTTGCCTCGGCCGTGCCGCTGGCCCATTCGATGCCCGCGTAAACGTCCTCGGTGTTCTCGCGGAAAATAACCACATCGAGCTTGTCCGGGTGCGTGACCGGGCTGGGCACGCCCTTGAAATGGCGCACGGGCCGGATGCAGGCGTAGAGGTCGAGCACCTGGCGCAGGGTCACGTTGAGGCTGCGGATGCCGCCGCCCACGGGCGTGGTGAGAGGGCCCTTGATGGCCACGCCGTACTCGCGGATAGCGTCGATGGTCTGCTCGGGCAGCCACTCGCCGGTCTGCTTGTGGCATTTTTCCCCGGCCAGAATTTCCATCCACGCGATTTCCTTTTTACCGCCGAACGCGGCTTTAACAGCCGCATCCAGCACGCGTTTGGCAGCAGCCCAGATATCCGGGCCCACGCCGTCGCCTTCTATAAACAGCACGATGGGCTTGTCGCCCACAATCGCGCGCCCGTTTTCCAGGGTGATTTTCTGCCCGTCTCCGGGAGGTGTGTATGTAATGTCCGCCATGTGTTTTCCTTATCCTTTCCACTGGCCCGCTTCGTTCAAAGCACGCGCCGGGAGATACAAACTGTTTATAGAATATAACAGACCGTGATTTTCAAAAAAACCGTTGCGCGGAAAAAGGCGGCGCACACCGCGCAGAGATACCGCCCACACTCTTCACGTTTTATGCATAATTCGGGTACAATGAGAGCGGCCCGTAGGCCGGGGAGAGAAACGCATGAAAAGAGCTGTGATCATCGGCGCCAGTTCGGGCATGGGTCTTGAGCTGGCGCACGTGCTGGGCCGCGCAGGCTGGGCCGTGGGCCTGGCCGCGCGCCGCGCGACCGAACTCCAGGCCCTGGCCCGGAACCTGCCCGCGGGCGCGGCCTTGCGCACCATGGACATCGCGGACACAGCCACAGCCGCGGAGGCTCTCAAAGAGCTTATCAGCGACCTCGGCGGCATGGACCTCATGATCATTTCCGCGGGCGCGGATCATTTTAATCCCGATCCGCGCGCGACCCTGGACCGCGCCGCAACCCAGCGGATTATCGATATCAACGTATCCGGGTTCTGCGCCATGGCCGACACCGCATACGAACACTTCGCGCACCAGGGCCGCGGCCACATCGCCGGCATATCATCCATCGCCGGCCTGCGCGGCAGCGCCGAGCACCCGGCCTACAGCGCGTCCAAAGCCTTTGTGAGCAACTACCTCGAAGGCCTGCGCCTCAAGGCTGACAAATCCGGCCTGGCCATCACGGTCACAGACATCCGGCCCGGCAACGTGGAAACGCCCATGAGCGCGGGCCAGCCCGGCCGCTTCTGGGTGGCCCCGGCCCGCCAGGCTGCGGAACAGATTTTTGGCGCCATTCAGAAAAAGAAGCACATCGCATACATCACCCGCCGCTGGGTCCTCATCGCAAGGCTCCTGCGCGTGCTGCCGCTCTCGTTGCTGAAAAAATTATGATGTGCGGCCCGGTTATATAAATTAAATTATCAGCCAAAAACCTCCGCCCCATTAAAGGGCCAACCACAACGATTTACGTTAAGGAGAATAACAATATGAAAATCATCGGAATCGCGTGCAGCCCGCGCAAGAACAAGACCTCGGCCGCAGCGGTCAAAGAAGCCCTGGCCGCGGCCAGGAGCACCGTGCCGGGCGTAAAAACCCAGCTTATCGAAATGGCCAAACTGGATGTCAAAGGGTGCATCGCCTGCGGCAAATGCATGAAAAAACTGCAATGCACGCACAAAGACGATTTCATGAAGGTTATCGTGCCCGCGCTTTCAGACGAAGACCTGGCCGGCGTGATCATCGGCTCGCCCGTGTATTTCCAGAACATGACGTGGCTGGCCAAAATCCTGTTTGACCGGGCCGTGATGCTGCGGCGCAACGGGTTTATGCTGCGCGACAAGGTGGCCGGCGCAATCAGCGTGGGCCATTCGCGCAACGGCGGCCAGGAACTGACCCTTCAGGCCATGCACGCGGCCATGCTGTGCCAGGACATGATCGTGGTGAGCGACGGCCGGCCCAGCGCGCACCTGGGCGGCACTCTGGTGAACGCCAACAACAGCATCGACGGAGACGAGTTCGGCCTGGCCACGGCCCGCGGCGTGGGCGCGCGCGTAGCCGAGGTGGCGGCAAAGTTACATGCGTAAAATGAGGCCTTAAGCCGCTTGTCATTGTTTTCCGCTAGCTGCTGGACAGGTTGCTGAGCTGGCTGGTGAGGTATTCGCTTTGCGACTGGAGTGTGGACAGGTACGTTTCCATTGCGGAGAACTGTGTGCGGTAGCGATCTTCGATGGCGGCGATACGATCTTCCCAGGTGGCTATGTCTTCATCAATGTTATCCTGTCGGTCGTCAATGCTGAGGATTCTGCGATAGAAATTGCCGGCCAAAGTGTCCACTGTGGATACTTTGGTCTGGCTTTCAAGGTAGTCGTCCATTTGGTCTGCGAAGCCCTGCAGCAGGGCGGCCACTTCTTCTTTATCGTCGTTAAGGGCCGCGCGCAGTTTGTCTTCATCCACCTCGATGTTATCTGACACCAGGGTGCCCACTGTGGCTTCGCTTGTGATGCCGATTTGCGCCAGGATTTTGTAAACACTCAGAGTGTTGTCCACATAGCCGGTTGTTTTCATGCGTATTTCGGACTTGGCCGAGGCCAGATCCCAGTCGCCCTGGAGCACGCCTTGTTTGAGTTCGGCCTCGGTTGTGGGGTCTTCCACGCTTTCTTCATTGATGTAATCGTGCAGCAGGTCGGTGGTGGTGTTGAACTGTTCCACAAAAGCAACGACTTTGCTGACAATTTCATCGACGTCCAGGCCCACGGTGAGGGTGGCGTTGCCGAAGTTTTCCTGCAGGGTCATGGTCACGCCGTAGATTGCGGAATCGATGGTGTTGCTGTCCGAGGTGATGGCCACGCCGTTGATGGTGAGGGCCGCGTCCTGTGCAGCCTGTAACTCGTTTTTAATGGCGTCGAGTCCGTCGAGGATGCCAAGAGAGGTGAGGATGTCGTCGGGCACGTCGTTGAAGGATAGGGCGTTGCCCGCGCCCGTGTCCAGAGATTCGATGATCAGTGTGACTTCTCCGGCGCCGGGGTTGGTGATGATGGAGGCCTGGCCGTAATCCGTGAAATCCTTGCCCCCGCCGCTGATTGCGCTGTTGATGCGCTGCGAGATCGCAGCCATGGAATCGCCCGTGTTCACAGCCACGCTGAAGGTTTCGCCGCCCACGGTGATTTCAAAAGAACCGTTGGCGCCGGCGTAGTTGCCTGCCTGCGCGTCCGAGGCCACGCGGTGCGCCGTGGCCAGGTTGATGATGTTGATGTCGTATGTGCCAGGGGCCGCGCCCGCATTGGCCGTGGCTGTAAGCACATCCTCGTCCGATGATGAGGCTTTGTTTTCGAGAAGAAGGCCGTCCTTGAAGTCCTGAATCAGGTCCTGCAGGGACAGCATGCTTGTGTTCACTTCCTGCAGGGCTTCCCGTTCATAATCGAACATGATCTTTTTATCTTCGAGAAGGCGAATGGGTTCTTCTTCGATATAAATCAATTGTTCGATGATATTGTCTGTGTCCAACCCGGAAAACAAACCCGAAAAACTGATTCCGCTTGTACTCATAATTTAGCACTCCCCTGGTTTGTGGGTTTAACCCCTGCAAGCGTTTTGCGGGATTGCACCATGCAAAAACCCGTTAATGTGGATCACATCATGACCATTCCATTTATTGGTTCAGGAACTTTGGCGATGCTGATATTAATGCACGCCACAAAAGATGCGGCGTGAGCGTTTTTGCTCAAGCCTGTGGTTGCGATCCCTTGTGGGCAACTCCCGGACCTTGTCCCTCTTCGCCGGGCTGTTAATGGGTTAGACCTGCATTTGTTTTGATTTATTCCAGAATACCGGATTTTTTTCAGCCCCTGCGCGGCACCCATTCCAAAAGTCGTCAAAGATAGACAAAGAGCACGCCGCGCTTTGTTACGGAATGAAGGAACAAAAGGGCTGTGACAGCATTGGGGCTATGGTGAGAAATGCGGATTAGCTCCTGCAAAAAGCAAAGCCGCCCTCTGGGCGGCTTTGCGAAATGTGCAGCGAATGACTTGAATTGTTTTCGGTGCTGGAAAACAAGCCGAAAAAATCAGAGCAGCTTGATGCCCTTTATGGTCATGATTTCGTTGGTGGCGTCCATGATTTGGAGCAGCTTGGCGTCGCGCATGTATTTTTCCACATTGTATTCCTTGGACACGCCGTACCCACCCAGGATCTGAACCATCTCCACGGTGTGCTTCATGGCCTGGTTGGTGGCGAATACGCGGGCCGCAGCCGAGAGCTTGAGGTCGCCCATAAACTTGTTGGCGAGTGTCCATGCGCCCTTCCACAGCAATGCACGCGCGGCCTCGATAGCCTGGTAGCACTCGAACAGGCGGAAGCCCACGGCCTGGTGCTCCAGGATGGGTTTGCCGAACTGGACCCGTTCCTTGGAGTACTGGAGCGCGTCCTCGAACGCTGCGCGCATGAGGCCCACAGCCAGGTAGCCCACGCCCAGGTTGCCCACGGTTTTGATGGCGTTGTGGATGAACGGGTAATTGTCGCTCGGGGGCATGAGCATGTTGTCTTCGGGGATCTTTGCGCCGTCGAAAAACACCTCGCCCTGGTTGAGCGCGCGCATGCCGAGCTTATCCATGGACTTGCCCCGGGTCACGCCGTCCTGAAGCGGCACCAGGAATACACCCGAACCGCAGATGCCTTTTTCAGGCACCACATTGGCAAACACCAGGAACAGGTTGGCGATGCTGCCATTGGATACAAAACTGCTCTTGGCGCCGGTGATTTCATAGCCGCCATCCACTTTCTTGGCGGATGTTTCGTGGCGCACTTTGGGATCATAGTAGTTGCTGCCGTCCGAGCCGATGTTGCCTTCGGAACTGCCCCAGGCCGAGATATTATCGGCTTTAATATCATCACAGTAAGGCCGCACATATTGATCGATGAGCGCGGTTTTGCCCTGGGCCAGAACACTGAGGAACGCGGGCGCCACAGACCCGGCGAGCAGAGTGGCGGGAATGCCGATGCCGCCCACGGCCAGTTCTTCCCACACCATGGCCGTGCTGAGCGGGTCCAGGCCCAGGCCCCCGTGCTGCTCGTTGATGGTCATTTTATGGAACCCGAGTTCATAAGCCTGGGCCAGGGTGTTGCGGAACTCCGGGCTCTGGTACGCGGCGTCCGGGTCCGGCATTTTGTCGATAGCCATTTCCGCCGGACGGATCACTTCCTTGGCGAATTTACGCGCCATTTTTTGGAGTTCAACCTGTTCTTCAGTTGGTTTGAAATCGATCATTTCTCATACCCCCAGTCCGTTCTTGAGAAGGAATATGGCAGGAACGCATCGGGATCGGCCTCGCCGACTACGTCGCCCGGCAGCATGGTGGTATCGCCGGTGAAGTAGTAACAGCCGATCACGCTCTTACACGGCACTTCGCTCCAAGGATCAAATGGAGAATCCTGGAATTCAATGGATCCGCTGCCCATCTCGAAACACTTGTACGCGATCTCGGTGCGCTGGCGCACGAGTTCCACTTTGCCCGCGAAACCGGGCTTGAGGTCCGCGCGCGGCAGGAACTTGAACAGGAAGCTGGGGCCGGTCTTGAGAGGCGGCTGGTCCATTTTGGTCATGAGTTCGGCTTTTACGTGGGCGAATTTCACGCCCCGGCGCTCCACCCAGCCCTCGGCAATTTTGCCGTCGCGCTTGAGTGTGATGCTCGCTGTTTTCTTGGGGAACCCGTAGATTTCGCGACCGTTAAACACGCGGTCATCGTGCCCGTCGAGCGGCATGCTGAGGCAGTAGTTGCCCACTTCGCCCTTGTACTGGCAGCGGATAAACAGTGCTGTCTCGCGGTACCCGGGTCCCAGGTTGGTGTCCTTGAACTGGCAGAAGTACGTGAGCGCCCACGGCTCGGCGGCCGGCTCCAGGGGCGGAGGCAGCAGCCGCTTGATGGCCTCGGGGTCGGTCTGGTACATCATGCCCAGCATTTCCGAGTCCGGGAACTGGCGCACGCCCAGGCTGAAATAGTGATCGATTTCCTCTTGCGTCTTTACAAATCCCATCTGAACCCTCCCCATATCTGTTGTTTATTTATTGGCGATGCATTTTGGTTGCTATTTATCAACCCATCAGGTGGTGCTCTGTGCGGGAAATAATCTCGTTCTGGATTTCGATGCCCAGTTCGGTGAAGTACGCGCTGTAGCCGCCCACCTTGACGATGAGGTCGCGGTGCTGCTGCGGGTCATGCTGAGCCGCGCGCATCATTTCCGCGGACACGACCGTGGGCTGGAGCTGCGCGCCGCCCAGGGCGAAGTAGGTGCGGATCAGGGCCGCCCATTTGGCGCGCGAATCATGCTCTTTACCGAGTGCGGACGGGTGGAATTTCATGTTAACCGCCGCGCCCAGCATATCGCGGAAATCCAGGGCGGCCACGGAACGCATGGCGCCTGTGACCCCGTTTGTCTCCACATTGTAGGGGTTGCAGCTTGCGGCGTAGGGCATGGCCGCGCGGCGGCCGTCGGGCGTGGCGATGCTCACGCGGCCGTCGATGGTGTGCGTGATCATGCTGATCACGTACGGCACGAACGGCGCGCCCTTGGGCGATGTGTACTTGTAGGTTTCCTTAAACAGGGCCGTGGTCATGCGGCGCGCCAGGGCGTCCACTTCGGGATCGCCGTTGCCCCACTTGCCGCCCACGGCCTCGATCTGTTCTATGATATGCTCATGGCCCACGTAGTTGCTGTCGATGGCGGCCACGAGTTGCTCAAGAGTGAATGCTTTTTTCTCGAACACGAGCTTGTTAATCACGTGCAGGGAATCCACCACATTGGCGATGCTGTTGATGAAAGACACGCCCGTGAGGTCATAATCAGCGCCGCCCTGGGTGATGTCCCTGCGGGACTCCAGGCACCCGTGCATGAAGGCCGAGATGCAGGGCGCGGGCATGGTTTCGCGGTACAGTTCGTCGCGCAGGTTCGATGCTTTGGCCAGAACCTCCACCTGGTGGCGCGCCTGGGTGAGGAAGGCCTCCAGGAACTGCTCAAAGGTTGTGAAATCCTCGAGCGCGCCGGTTTTAAGCCCCACATTGCGGATGCGGCCCATGAGGGTCTGCGAATCCCCGTTGCGCAGGGTCATGTCCAGAAGCCGGCTGAGCAGAATGGCGTTGGCGCTCATGCTGCCGGTCTTGCCCGGACACTCCATTTCCACGCAACCCATGACCGCGTAATCCCGGGAATCCTCCTCGGAAAATCCGCGGCGGCTCATGGCTTCCACGTTTACATCGTCGTTGAACAGGGACAGGTTGGAGCATCCGTTGTGCAGGGCGTCGGCCACGGCCAGGAGCAGTTCCTCGGGCGCGTCCCTGTGCACGCGCAGCGATACATTTGTAACCGCCTTGGAACGGCTCGCGGCGTCTATGAAAAGATATGTGAGTGCGTTGGTGCCGTCTGTTCCATCGGGCTTGACCCCGCCGATGGTGATGGGGATGGAGCCCAGGTAACGGTGATAAAAATTGCTTAGAATATTGGATTCGGGCCTGATGTTCTGAGACATGGCTTTGAGGAGCAGTTCTTCAAGAAGTTCACGCGCATCATCGGGCGTGATGCGCCCGGCGGCCAGGTCGCGCTCATAATAGGGCAGAAGGATCTGGTCCATGCGGCCGAAGCAGTGCAGGTTGATTGGGTGCGCGATTTCCACGGCTGTTTTCACGGTCCAGGATGCCTGCACGGCTTCGCGGAACGTGCGGGGCGGCTGCATGGGCGTGTGGCGGCAGATGTCGCGCATGAGCTCCAGCTCGGCGCGGCGTGCGGAATCAGGTTCTGTTCCAGCGGCCAGGTCCAGGGCGTCGGCCAGGCGGCGCGCATAGATCATGGCGCCCTCGATGGCGATGTCCATGGACCGCAGAGTGTCCCGTTCGTCTTCGGACAGGTCGTGGCCCTGGAGCGCGGCGCGCACATCGCCCTGCATGGCGGCCAGGCCTTTTTCCAGAATGGTTTCAAAGTCAATAATCACATGGCCCTGAATGGTTGCCACCGTGGCGCAGGGCGAAACCATGGTGGTCTGCCGCGACGTGTTGGCGGGCAAAGCCTGGGAGAAATCGCGCATGTCCCCGCCGATAAGATCCGAGGAGTCAAATTCCTTCTGAAGCCGGTCGGCAAGGCACTTGCCCTTCCAGTAGGGCAGCAATTTGGACTTGAGCAGCTTTTTGTTTTCCGGGGTGATGGTGTAGCGGTTGATCTTGCGCTCGGTCATGGTGTCAAAACCCAGGTCCATGGGCTGCGGGCCCATGGCGCGGGTGAGGCGTACGTTTCTGATGGTATCAGCCAATTGCCTTTTAGCCACAAGATAAGACAGGGTGCCGGCAAAGGATTTTACGCGGAATTTAACCATGTCCCGGCGGTCCAGCTCGGTTTCCAGCACGCTGTTGTACTCGCCGCGCTCGATGGGGATGGGTATACCCAGGAACTGCTCGGTCCAATACCCGGCGATGCGGTCATCCGGGTCCACGTGCATGCCCATGTTCTCGTATACATTCTTCATGGCCAGGGCCACGCGCACAGCAAGGGGTTCGTCGGCCGTGCTTTTCCAGCTTTCTGTATACAGCCGGGCGCGCTCTGTGGAGATCACGGGCACGTCCTCGATATATCGCCCTCTGAGGCGGTCAATGCGATTCTCTTTCACCTTGGTCGCCACGGTCATGGCGCATCACATCCTTTTATGCTTCGTATTCCTGAAGATAGGCGTCCAGGATCGTATTGAGCATTTCGTGCAAATGCTCGCGGCGCTCGGCCAGGGCCTTTTTGCCCATGGGGTCCACACCCCACAGCGGGCCCAGCACGGGCGCATACGTATAGTAATTGATTGCCATTCCAAAAATCGTCATGAAAAAGTGGCGGGCGGACAGGGGTCCGTCCTTGCGCAGCATGCCCCCGAACACGGTGAGGCCCCACTGGTACAGGGGCGCCATGTACTGCATGATCTTGTCCAGGTTGCGGGACGAGGAGCAGATCTCGCGCTGAATGAGGCGTGAGTAGCCCGGATTGTCTTCAATAAAATCCAGGTACGCGTCAATGCCCGCGTGGATGCGCTCATGCGTGGTGCGCGCTCCATTGCCCATGGCGTCCATCAGGGCCTGGGCCTGGTTCCGGTAATACCGGTCCAGCACCGCGTCGAACAACTCCTGCTTGCTCTTGAAATAGTAGAACACGAGCGCCTTGGTCACGCCCGCGTGCTGCGCCACGTCATTCACGCTCACACCGTCGAACCCGCGCTTCACAAACAACTCTTCGGCGGATTCCATGAGCCGCTCCTGAGTCTCCACGCCCTTGTCGTAGCGCTCGTGAGCCCTGGTGTTCGCAACCTTGTTTTTTGTGTTTGACGACATATTGTCCGCCCGTATTTCTTTTCCTGATTTCTTTGGCCGAACCCTTGACCGTTCGGTCAGTTTCTGATAACATATTAACCGTTCGGTCAAATAGTGTCAAGCCGGGCGTTAAAATATTTTCATGGGGAAGGGCAGACCATCCCCCCCCCGCTAAGAAATCAAAGGAGTAAACAACTAATGAAAACACTGGTAACCGGACCCGACGGACTTCTGGGCAGCAATATCGTACGCACGCTTCTGGACGCCGGGCACGAGGTCCATGCCCTGGTGCACCCGTCGAGCCGCTCCACCACTCTGGACGGCCTGAGCGTGCAGATTTTTCAGGGAGACATTCTGGATCAAAACAGCATCGCGGCAGCCATTGCGGGCTGCGATAATGTAATTCACGCTGCGGCCAGCACAGCCATGTACCCGCCGCGCGACCCAAAAATCACAACCATTAACGTGGACGGCACGCGCAACATGCTCGAAGCCGCGGAAAAACAGGGCGTCAAACGCTTTGTACACATCGGGTCGGCCAGCTCGTTCGGGTTCGGAACCATGCTCCAGCCCGGAACAGAGGAATCCTCTTATAAATATAAAAAGTACGGCCTGGCATATTACGACTCCAAACTCACAGCTCAAAAACTCGTGCTGCAACATGTGAAAGAAGAGAAGATCGATGCCGTGGTTGTGAACCCCACATTCATGTTCGGCCCATTTGACTCTGGCCCCAGTTCGGGCCGCATGCTCCTGAAATTCAAGGAAATCCCGTTCCCCGTGTATCCGCCGGGCGGGCGCAATTTCGCGGATGCGCGCGACGTGGCCGCGGGTGCTGTGGCCGCCATTGCCAAAGGCCGCACCGGCGAATGTTACATTCTGGGCAACCGCAACATGGACATGAAAGACTTCTTCGCCCTGGTCGCTGATACAGTTGGTGAAAAGGCCCCGAACATCCCCCTGCCCGAATGGGGCATGCTTTTTGCGGGCGCTGTGGGAACGGCCATCGGCCGGATTGACAAGAACGCCAAACCCGAAGTCACCTGGGAAATCGCTCTGAGCGGCAACACCGGCAGCTACTACAGCGCGGCCAAGGCCATTCGCGAACTCGGCCTGCCCCAAACGCCTGTGGAAAAAGCGCTTGAGGATGAATGGCGCTGGCTCAGTGACAATGGGTATGTGGCGCCCAGGCGCAAACTTATCGATATGCTGCGCAAAGGAGACTGAACATGGCTGGCAAGGCACTGGAAGGAAAAGTCGCACTGATCACGGGCAGCAGCCGGGGCATCGGCCTGGCCACAGCGCACGAACTGGCGCGGCGCGGTGCGCGCATCGTGCTCAACGGGCGCGGCGGCGAGCGCCTGGATAACGCCCTCAAATCCCTGGAATCCCAAGGCGCCGAAGTTATTGCCGCGCCAGCGGATGTCACGGACCCGGACGCGTGCCGGGCCATGATCGATAAAGCCGTGGACACGTTCGGCCGGTTCGATATCCTGGTCAACAACGCGGGCCTGTCCATGCGCGCCAATCTCGAAGACCTGGATGCGGCGACCTGTAAAAAAATTCTGGACATTAATATACACGGGTGCGTATACCCCACCCTGTTCGCGATTCCGCAGTTGAAACAGAACAAGGGCAGCGTAGTGTTCACGTCCAGCATCGCCGGGCTCATCGGCCTGCCCACGGCGTCGCTGTACTGCGCGGCTAAGACCGGGCTGCGCGGATTTGCGGACTCCCTGCGCTGCGAGCTGGCGCCCGCGGGCGTGCATGTGGGCGTGGTGTTCGTGGGGTTCACGGAAAACGACCCGGAAAAAACCGTGGAAGGCGCAGGCGGGCAGGCCGTATCTCCGGACCGCCCCGGATATATGTCACAAAAAGAGGTGGCGCACGCATTCGCGGACCTGATTCAGCACCGCCGCCGCCAGGTGGCGCTTACGCCCGTGGGCAAATTCGCAAAATTCGCGGCCTGGCTGTCCCCGGAATTCGTGGAAAAAACCATCATCTTCAGCCGCCGCACAAACCTGTCTGAAAAACTGGGGATTCGTTAGGCAAAACAGAGCAAAACAGAATGCAGAGTCTTCGACGACTCTAAAAACCTTAAACCTTTTTTTTCAAGGGGTTTCTTGAGAATCCCCCCCCAAACATTCAATGGGCAATTCCCCGACAAAAAACATGTCGGGCAATTGCCTTTTTGGACTATTGCCAAAAAACCCATGACAATCCTATAAAGACATTACTGCTGCTCGTTCAATGAAAATGCCTTGCCCGCGCTCCCGGGCTTCCAGCCCGCACCGCACGGCGATGGAAAAAGCCCAACGCTACCCGATGCGCGAGATACTGTTCAAGATCGGCGCGCGTATTTTCATCACCGTGCGCCAGGTTTGGACACATAATTTCAATGCGCATCGGTTCAGTGAAATATTTGAGACAGCCGTGAAAAAGATACGGCGCCTGTCACGTGTCGAAACATAGACGCGACGCGCGCCTGTACTACTTGGAATCGGGAATGAGTTCGCCGCCGGAATCGAGAAAATCGATGAAGCGCCGCATGTCGGGCGCTGGCGGTGCGGTGAAGGTGAGGCGCTCGCCCGTGCGCGGGTGGTTGATGGCCAGGGAGCGGGCGTGCAGGGCCTGGCCCTGGAGCATGTCCAGGGCGGACTGAATGGCCAGGCGCACGGGGTGGTCCATGCGCATGCCCATGCGGAAATTATCTCCGCCGTAAAGCTGGTCCCCGGCCAGGGTATGGCCGATGTGTTTCATGTGCACGCGCACCTGGTGCGTGCGGCCCGTGTGCGGATGCACATCCACCACGCTGAAGTAGGTGTATTCTTTTTCACATGTCCATTCGGAGACAGCGTCTTTGCCTCCTTTGGGTACGACTTTCATGCGCTTGCGGTTTTTTGGGTCGCGTCCGATGGGGCCGTCCACGGCGCCGCGCTCGGTGCGCATTTTGCCATGCACGATAGCCATGTAATGCTTGTCCACGGTGCGTGCGTTGAACTGCGCGGACAGGGTCTGGTGCGCGGTGTTATTGCGGGCGATGACCATGACGCCGGACGTGTCTTTATCCAGGCGGTGTACGATGCCGGGCCGCAGTTCGCCGCCGATGCCGCTCAGAGAATCGCCGAAACGGAACATGAGGGCGTTGACCACGGTGCCTTCGGGAAAGCTGGACGCGGGGTGCGCGGGCACGCCCTTTTGCTTATTGATCACGATGATGTAGTCGTCCTCATAGAGCACGTCGAGGGGGATGTCCTGGGCCACGAGATCGGTTGGCCGCAGGGGCGGCAGGTCCAGCACCACGTAGTCGCCGGTGCGCACCGTGGCCGAGGGCTTGCAGCGCTCGCCGTTGATGGTGGCGCCGCCCTGCTTGATGACGTGGGTGATGTACGAGCGGCTGATGTGCAGGAAAATGGAACGGAGAAAGGAGTCCAGGCGCGGGGCGTCGCACTCGGCCTCAACAGTCAGCCGCAGCCCCGGGTCTTCGTCAAATGGTTGTGCGCCGTCATGGTCTTCATGCCTCATCCGGGACCTCCGCCTGTTTTTTCCATTTGAGGCTGTAGAGCAAAATGCCGCCCAGGATCATGGCCATGCACAGCCACTGGCCCATGGTGAAGCCCCAGTACCAGACGATGGCGGTTTCGCCGCGCCGATACTGTTCCATGATGAAGCGGGTGATACCGCTGAGGATGAGCCAGAAGGCCATGAGGTCGCCGTCTTTGCGCTTGAACCGTTTCAAGGGGCCGATGAGCAGGGCCATGATGGTGAGATTGAAGGCCAGGTCGTACAGTTGCGTGGGGTGGCGCGGAATGCCGTCATGCAGCGCAGGGAACACCACGCCCACGTGGCTGTGCGTGGGCCGGCCGTAGCAGCAGGCATTGAGGAAGCAGCCGATGCGGCCAATGGCCAGGCCCAGGGCCAGGGCAGGGGCCACGGCGTCGCCCAGGCGCCACACGATAATGTTGCGCCGCTTGCAGAACCACAGCCCGGCCAGAACGCCGCCCACCACGCCGCCGTGGAACGACAGCCCGCCCTCATAGATCTTCATCATGGCCGCGGGGTCCCCGTGGTAATCGCTCCAGTTGGTCAAGATATAACCCACGCGGCTCATGACAATGGCCAGGATGATCACGTAAATGGCCAGGTCCAGAACTTCATCCACTGTGATCCCGACCTTGCGCGCTTCCCATGATGTGAGCGCAATGCTGAAAAGGAATGCAAAGGACAGCATCACGCCGTACATGAAAATGGGCAGGGGCCCGAACGCATGGCCGAATAATATAAACCTTGGAATTTCCGTTAGAATCGGATGCATAAGTTTTTCGCGTTTCGCCTCGTGTCGTCAATCTAAAATATAACGTGCATTGCAAAAAATAAAGGCTTGAGAAAACAAAAGTGCGGGCGCGGCGCTCTCAAAGAGCGTCTATGGCGTCGCGGAAAGCACGCGCGGCTTCCTGGAAAGATCCGGGTTCTTTGCCAGCCACGATGGCGCCGATCATGAGTCCCGTGACCACAGGCCCGGCGGCCCCGGGCATGGAATAAAGGGCGCGCACCTGGTCCGGCCGGATCTTCTTTTGCGTGGGCACAATCACGTGGCCCTTGAACCGCTGTTTCACGGCCCGGTAGGTTTCAAAATCTTCGGGCGTCAAATCCTGGCCGTACAGGGTGTAGTCCACCACCGAGGCTTCGATCATGTGGATACGGGTGTCCGCGGCCAGCATATCCACCTCATCCATGGCGAACCCGTGGCCGATGGCGGGCATGGGGTCCAGGCCGGGCGTGTCCAGATATCCGGGGTCCGGGATATGGGTATGGTAAATATCCAGGAAGCCGATGCCCATGGCCGCGAGTTCGGCCAGTTCATGCGGCGCGGCGCAGGTCGCATCCGTGCCCGGCATCACGCCCGCCGCGCACCCGAAGTCCCGGACGCACGACAAAATTTCCGCAATAGCCGATTTTTCTTCATTGAAAGAACCGAAATGCGTGCCGCTGGCCGCGTGGGACACGTTGAGGTGCACTTTCACGGCGTGCGCGCCGCCCTTGCAGGCTGCGTGCGCCAGCCGCGGGTCATTGCGCGGCAGACTCGCGATTAACACCATTTTTTCCCGCTCAAACAATTGCTTCATGGCTCCCATGGCCGCATCCCCCAGTTTCGCATGCGCACACGCGGCGCGCTTGAACAATGCCTCATTATAATCCATTCTTTTTTTTACGCGCCATATTTTATCCGCGCAGTTGCAAAACACCAGTTAAAACGATAAAATGCCCGTGATGGAACTTACGACTCTGGCTTACGTTGCCCTGATTATTATTGCTTGTGCAAGTATTGTAATTGCAATCGGATTTGTGTTTCTGGTCAAAGCCCTGCTGCAAAACACACAAGTAATACAATCAGCGGTCAGCCACCTGGACAAGAATCTGAACCAGGCTCTGGAAAGCGTTCAGAAATCCATAAACGATGTGAACGTGATTACTAAGCGGGTCAGCGAGCAAATGGATCGCGTGGATTCCATCGTAGGGAATATCGAAACCGCCACCGGCGACGCGCGCCACAGCGTGCACATGGTCAACAGCACTGTGGTGCCCATGCTGGCCAATCTGCACGGAGTCATGGCGGGTGTAAAAAAAGGCGTAGACACATGGAAAGCAAGCGCCGCGGAGGAAGTGTATGAGCCCGAACCGCCCAACCAGCACTGAACCGTGCTCCGGAGACGCCGCGAGCCCGGTGCTTACTTTCGCGGCATGGTTCGCCGTGGGCCTGGCCGCAGGAACAGCCGCAGGCCTGATTCTGGCCCCGGCGCCCGGGCGCGACACGCGCGAAGCCATCACCGCGCGCGCTGGCTACGCCGGCGAATCGGCGCGCCTGTATCTGGACAAGGCGCGCGACATGGCACGCAGCTTCGTGGAAACAGCCCAGGAACAGGCCACGCGCCTTTCCGAAGCCATGGCCGCGGGCGTGGAAGAAGCACGCCGCATCAGGGACGACCTTTCCGATTTGGATTCGCAACAGGAAACACACGGCTCATCGCATCCGGAAGAGGAGGCGTGACTGTGGAAGCAGACAATGTCCAGAAAGTGGTTAACCGGCTCAAAGATATCCCAACCCTGCCTTCGGTTATCCACAAGATTATTGAAATCGTGGACAGCCCCAACACCTCGGCGTCGGACCTCAATAAAGCCATTTCCATGGACCAGGCCCTGAGCGCCAAAGTGCTCAAACTTGTAAACTCAGCCTTTTACGGCTTCCCAAAGAAAATCGAAACCCTCACCCAGGCCATCGTCATCCTGGGCTTCAACACCGTGCGCAGCCTGGCCCTCAGCATCTCCATGGTGGACTTCCTCACCGGGCGGCCCGGCAAGCACCAGATCAACTACAGCGAATTCTGGAAGCACAGCATCGGCGTATCCATCATGGCCCGCGCCATCGCCAAAAAATCCTTCCCGCCCCTGGCCGAGGAATCCTTTGTGGCCGGCCTTTTGCACGACATCGGAATCCTTATCTTAGACCAGTTCCTGCCCAATGAGTACTCCAAACCCATTGCATTAATGCACGAAGAAAAAATACCCCTTTACCAGGCGGAACAAAAGGCTCTGCAAATCACCCACTGCGAGGTGGGCCGCATGCTGGCCGTGAAATGGAATCTGCCCGATACTCTGCTCCACGCCATCGCCTACCACCACAACCCGTCGCCCACACGCGACCACTTCGCCATCACCGCGGTCATTCATGCGGCCAATGTGGGCGCCAAAATCCTCAGACTCGGCGGAACCGGCGACGAAGATTACATCCGCGCATTCCACATCAGCGACGAAGCGCGCCGCGTGCTGCACCTGGACATCGAGTTCCCCGAAGACCTGCGCGAGTATGCGGAACAGGCGCTCGTCGAGGGTGAAGAATTCATTGCCACAATAACTAAAAAATAGATTCTTGCGCTGTGTTGCTCAGGGTTGCCCCAAACACCGCGTGCATTTCGCGTTTGCGGAAAGGGCAGGGCGGCGCGGCCCCGCGCCCGAAATCCCGCGCTGGCTCGTTCCTGCGGGGTTTTATGAGGCGAGCATGCATCAACATGCATGGGGCATCAAGCGCCGGGTGCTTCCTTGCCGCCGCCAACCCGCGGATACGGCAAGCTTCGCTGTTGCGCAATGGATCGAATCCTTCGATGTTGTCCGATTGTTGAAAGCTTTTCAGAATTCGGGAAACAGATATAGATTTAAAAAAAGCATTCCGCTTTGCGGAAATGTCTTCGGATGAAACCGCACGGACGAGCGGTGAATTCCGGGATATGGCCGGAATGCAGCTTACGATCCCGAATCTCGCCCCCGTGTATGCCGATTATGCGACGTTACCCGGATGATGGATTTCACTGCTGCGGTTCCTTGTCCGCATGGCCGCCTCCAGGCAAACCATGCCGGGCCGGCCCATGGCATTGAGCCATTCAAATTGCCGGGACAGAATATGCGCGCCGCGAATATATGCTTCTGAAAAATCCATATAAAATGCAGGATGCGGCCACCGGATCGCGCCGCCGCCAGGCAATACTTTGCAGAAAATTGGCATGCAACCGAAATCAAGCGCCATTGCGAATCCGTGAAGCTTATCGAACACGCGCACGGAGACATTCGGCGATGCCTCTATTTATCATCCGTTTTGGACGTTATCAAATGGTTGTGTGCACAGGCTGCGAATCCGGCGCGCCGATTTCATGGCCACTGAATTATAATTCAGAAATCCCCAAAGCCGTATCGGTTCTAAGCGATTTTCAGGCGCCGCCTAAGGGGTTAATACCTTTGAAATTAAATTCGCAAATTGAATATAATCCATTACTCTCATTGCATAGCAGCCACAATCCAAGCCAACATAAATAATTGAAGATTTCACACCGGATTTCCATGTAATCTTCACAGGCTCATTCCATAAAGCAATCGTCAACGCAATCGCCGGTATGATTTTTACCGTGCTGTTGTCTGAAATTTTTATAGCTAATCCGCAAGCAATCCTTTTTCAGGTTTCCCCGGGCTGCCAGCACACAAAGTTGTTAAAAATGTTTTCATGCCGTGCACGATGAGCGGAATTGTAATAAATCCAGGTCATAAGACGATGAGGCCCGAATATGCCTGGAATGCCATACCGCGATATCCATTTTGTATTAAAGCAACGTTTAATACAATTTTTAAATTCACACACAGCCAATTGTCAGATAATGTCGAATTTTCGTATGATACCCTCTCTGATGAACATGCCACTAAAGTGTCCGGCGTAAACCTGCCCGCTGCAGGTGGAGGCAGAGCGAAAATCGGGAATCCCAACTGTGACAACGTTGTCAATATTGCAGACCCGGTACCATTAAAACCTGGATTTGGAAAAAATGAAGGGGAAGATGGATATCAGGTTTATCTGGACTTTGACGGCAATGGAGTCATTGATGTTGCAGATTTCTGGTGCTGAAAAAATACTTCGGCAATGATCTGCCTGAAGCACTGGATAGGAATAGTTCCCTGTGAAACCATAAGCTTCTCATCGCATCAGTCTTCTACATCACATTTTCGCGTCTCGTCTTCTGTCACATCTGCGTACTGGTTGTATGTGGCTTGCGCGTGCATGTGATATCTAATTGCTGTCTGTTTCAATTTCTCTCTATTACGAAAAGGCTCACTATTTAATCCAGCATATTACATATTTGATTTAAAACAACCTAAATCCGTTAGCGAATCGCTATATGCGGCCACAACAGGCGCACACGACCGCCGCTCAAAATATACAAATGAATGCCATATAAATTGGTAGACATATCAAAATATAAACAGCAACAAAATGCGGCCTGTCAGGCGTGGTGCGTCATCCCTGTTAGGAACGTATAGGCTATTATTTCTTCCCCAACTGATTTTTGACGAAGTTGAGTTTGCCGCCGGCGATGAGAATTTCGCGCTCGCGGGCTGACACTTCGCAGCGCACGATGATCTCGGCGCCGTCCACGGTGATGGGGAATTCCTGCATGCCGTCTTCAAGATGTTTGCGCACGTCGTCCATTTTTACCTTGGCGCCGACTTTGATTTTGGCGTGGTCGGCCGGGTCCTTGAACACCAGGGGCAGGATGCCGAAGTTGATGAGGTTGGCCTTGTGGATGCGCGCATAGCTTTTGACGATTTTGGCCCGGATGCCCAGGAAGCGCGGAGCCAGGGCCGCGTGCTCGCGCGATGAGCCCTGGCCGTAGTTTTCGCCGCCCAGAATGAATCCGCCGCCCTTTTCCTTTGCCCTGGCGGGCAGGTCCTTGTCGATACGGGTAAAGGTGAATTCGCTGATTGCCGGGATGTTGCTGCGCAGTTTGAGCACATCGGCCCCGGCCGGCATGATTTCGTCGGTGGTGGTGTTGTCCGGCGCGGATAGCAGAATTTCGCCCTCCAGGCTCTGGGCAAGGGGGTCGAAGTCCATGAGGGACACCACGTTCGGGCCCTTGACCAGCTCGACCTTGGCGGCCTCGTCTGCGGGCAGGGGGAAGATGATGTTGCTGTCGTCGGTGAGGAATGTATCGGGATCCTTGACCTCGGGATATGCGCCCAGAGTGCGCGGGTCCGTGATCTTGCCGGTAAGGGCTGCGGCCACGGCTGTTTCCGGGCTGCACAGGTACACCTGGTCCCCGTCCGTGCCGCTGCGTCCCGGGAAATTGCGCGGGAACGTGCGCAGGGACACGATGCCCTTGCCCGGAGCCTGGCCCTGGCCGATGCAGCCCAGGCACCCGCTCTGCTGGATGCGCACGCCCGCCTTGCTGAGGGTGGTGACGCCTCCGGCTTCGGCCACGTTCATGAGCGACTGGCGGCTGCCGGGATTCACGTCCATTTCCACGTTTTCATGCACGACCTTGCCCTCAAGGGCTTTGACCACGATCATGAGGTCGCGGTACGAGGAGTTCACGGATGAGCCCGTGATGACCTGGCCCACTTCGAGGCCCGCCATTTCCACAACGGTTTTCACGTTGCCGGGCGAGGACGGACACGCGAGCATGGGTTCCACTTCGCTGAGATTCAGTTCCGTGACCATGTCATATTCCGCGCCCTCGTCGGCCTTGATTTCGCGCCACACCTGCCCGCGTCCCTGGGCTTCAAGAAACGCCTTGGTGCGGTGGTCGGACGGGAACATGGTGGATGTGGCGCCCAGTTCCGTGCCCATGTTGCCGATGGTGCCGCGGTCGGACGCGGACAGGGTTTCCACGCCCGGGCCGAAGTATTCGAGAACCATGCCCACTGCACCTTTGACGTCGTAGCGGCGCAGCATTTCGAGGATCACATCCTTGGCCGAGACCCAGGGGCTGAGCTTGCCGGTGAGATGTATGCCATGGACTTTGGGGCATTTGAAATAGAACGGCATGCCGGCCATGGCGAGGGCAACATCCAGGCCGCCCGCGCCGATGGCGAGCATGCTGATGCCCGCGCCCGTGGGCGTGTGGCTGTCCGAGCCCATAAGGGTTTTGCCGGGTTCGCCGAAGCGTTCGAGGTGAACCTGGTGCGAAATGCCGTTGCCGGGACGTGAAAAATGCACGCCCCATTTTTTGGCTGCGCTCTGCAGGAACCGGTGATCGTCGTGGTTGCGGTAGTCCACCTGGAGCAGGTTGTGGTCCACATAGCTGGCGGACAGGTCCGTGCGCACGCGGTCCAGGCCCAGCTTTTCAAATTCCAGGTACACCATGGTGCCTGTGGCGTCCTGTGTGAGGGTATGGTCGATGCGGATGACGATATCGCTGCCGGGCTTGAATTCGCCCTCCACCAGGTGGTCGCGGATGATTTTTTCGGTAACGGTCATGGGTTTCATAAATGCGCTCCTCATATGTGATTAATCTTAACTTATGCAAAATAAATGCAGTTACAAAACATCGCAGACAATTATATTGTTCCATCATAAGCTGCGCAATCATTCTCACTGTTTGAGTCTTTGGCTGTTGAAAATGTCTCACACAGAAAAATCGCCTGGAATGCAGGGGCGCGGCATGGATGCTGCGTGCCCCGCTCAGACGAAACGAATCGATGGTTTTTAAAAGTGGATGCATTGGACCTGCAAGGCCCTGATTTTCAGGCGACCCTTCGGCCGCACCCCGAGCGCCCAGCAGGTCAAATTCCTTGTCAAAGAAAATCCATGTGGGATTAAGCGCCGCGGCACTGCGGTTGAGCGCTTTTCCGCTTCAGAAAACAATTTCGCGGTAACCGCCCTTGAACCAGAACACGAAATAGGAAGGATCTTCCACGCAGCCGTTGCTCATAAGAAACCCTGGGCGGCGGCTTTGCAGGGCGAAACTCACCTCGGATGCATCGGCCCACATGGGGAGCTGCTCGGCGAGGGCCTGGCGCTCGCCTTCGGTGAAGGGCGCAAGGATGACGGGGTCGCGCGCCACAGTGGTGTAGGGGTCGTGGTCCGGGCCTGCGCCGGGCGGCACTTCACAGGCCTGCATTTCAAAAACGTATGCCTGGCTTTTATCCGGGGCGATGACCTCCCAGCGCAGTACGCGGTGCAGGGGGTCGCCGGTGAAGGCGATGGTTTCCGGGGTTCCGTCCTCGTCCATGTCCGAGGATTTATCTGCGCGGGCGGGTCCTTGCGGGCCCGCGGCCAGGCCGTCCACGCGCCAGGCGCCGGTCTCGGTTTTGATGAGAATATAGAAATACTCCCAGGCCTGCTTTTTGCCCTGGTAAATAACGGTGGCGTCCACGAATGCCGTGGCGCGGGCTGCGGATACGTCCGTTTCCGCGGGCAGGGTCATGGATTGAATATCTGGCTCGAATGCGCCGGCTTCGCGCCAGGAAGTGTAGTCGGCAGGGTTGCTGATGCGCGTATCCGGATAATAGGCGCGAAGCCTGCCCTTGAGGCCTTCACTGAACAGACGGTATAAATCGTGGTATCGTTTGCTGCGCTCGGCGGCCCACAGGTCTTCGAGCACCGTCTGAACAGATCCGGATTCGCGGGCCTGCTGCTCGGGCGTGAGGGACGCGGCCGGGTGGCCGGTCCGGCCCGCAATGGCCTTGTCCACGTCAATAGCGCCTGCGCCCTGCCCGGCCGGGGATCCGATGCCGTCGGACATGGGCTCGGGCGGGGGCGGCGACAGCATGGTCCACGGCTGATAGAACCATAGTCCCGCGACCGCGGCCGCTGTGAGAATCATGGCCAGGATAAACCCCACATAAGATGTTCTCTTCACGCCCCGGCCCCAGGCCGGCCCGCTCACCGCGTCGACCTGTGGCTGCCTGCGCCCACACGCCGGGCAAAACCTGGTCCCGTATTCGACATCCTTGCCGCAGTATGCGCAATTCATGGTAGCCAGCCTCCCGAAGGGTGGTTGCGTCTTTTAATGGATCTCCGGCGCCACGGGCGTATTGCTTTCCGGGGCCGGGGCCTCGGTGTCTGAAAATTTGATCGCCCACTTGATATCGCCTGCCGCGGATGGCGTGAAGCGCATGTGCATGATGGACCCCTGGCGGAGGATCTTCACTCCGGCCGGATCCACAACGTCGGACTCGAAAATTTTGCCGGTAATCTGGAATGCCAGGGGCGCATAGAAAACCAGGTGGTGATTGAATCCCGCGCGCACGTCCATGGCGCCGTTAAGCGTGAGGGCCACGGCGTCCCAGTAATCGCTCGCCACATCGCGGTCCAGAGCGGCGAGAGAGGAATTGCTGAAAAGCAACTGAGGCGCGGGCGCCTCGGGCCGCACCACGAACAAGCCGGGCGCGGATCCTGAAAACGCGGAATCCGGGCCATCCAGATACACGCCGCCCAGGGCATTGTATGCGTGGCACGCATCGGATGGAGAAAACCCTGCAGATGCGCACACGCCTTGGGGGGCCGCGGCCGTGGAAAGCAGGGCCCATGGCCGCTCGGGAATCTGCCCCTTGATCACGCCCTGCGCCGCGTCGGCGCCGCGGAACGCCAGGGGATAGATCATGAGCGCGCCCAGGGGCGTATCGCCCCACACGGGCAGGCGCGCGAATTGATCCGGGGTTAACGCGAGCACACCCGAGGACAGCGCGGCACGCAGGAGCTGCGCGCCGAAATCCGCGTCCTTGCAATCCCCGGTTTCGCACAGACCCGGACCGCGCTCCACGGCCCACAGCCTGCCGTGGGCGTATTGCTCAATAGCATCCGCACCAAGGGCGGGATGCAGGGCATGCGCCACGCCCGCGGCTAAAAGCGGGGGAGCGCCGCGCACCACAATCACAGCTTCCGCGCCCGCGGCCGTGCGCACCCGCGCCAGCATGGCCCGGTACATTTCCTGGCGCGACAAACCCTTGTGAAAAAAGCCGTTGGCGCCGAGCACGGCCTGCGTGTCTTCAAGCACAAGGGCGCTGAAACCCCAGTCCGCAATCATGCGCGCGGCCATATCCGCAATATATTGCTGCACTTCGGGCCGTGAAATATCCAGCAGGGCCTCGTGCTTGGCGGGATTATCCAGAAGCCATTCCGGGTGTTTCTGCGCCAGCGGAGAATCGGCCGCGATGTGGAATGGCCGCCAAACCAGGCCCGCGCCGAACCCGCGCGAACGCAGGGCCGCGGCCGCGGCCGTGAGTCCGCCGGGCATGCGCGACGTATCCAGGCCCGGGGCCAGAAATATCATGTCCGGCGGGGACGAAGCCGCGGCCAGGGCATCGGCGCGTGCTGCCAGATTGCCCTCTTTAAGCACCAGATCGGCGCCCTGTAGCTGTGCGGCCAGCACCGCCCTTTTCAAAGGCCGGGCGCTGGTATACGCCGCGGCCATGCGCGCCAGCTCATCGAGTTCACCGCGCACAGAATCCCACGCCGGAATCAGGGCCATGGTTTCGGATGCAAGGCTTTCGCCCGCAGCCAGGCGGTGCGCGGGCGCGTATCCGCAATTGCCGCGGAACTGGGTAAATCCAAGGCGGTCGCCCTCGGGCTCGCGCTGGGCCGCGCCCGGTTCAAAAGTATATTCCATGTGTACATCCGCGGCGGTTTGCGTCACGAACCCGGCGACCAGGCCGCGCTTGGCCAGGGGATCCTGCACGGCCACATACCAGCAGCCCGCGCCGGACAAGGCGCCGCCCGGCATTTTGGGTTGCGCGGCGGTATCCGCGCACGGTGCTCCTGAAATTTCGGCGCCTGCCGGAGACAGGCCCACGAACAGGCCGCCCGTGGGCGGGCCGGCCACAAACGGGCGCAGGGCTTCTACAATCAACCCGCGCGTGCCGCGGTTGCGCACCTTGAGCGACACCAGCATTCCTGCGGCGGTCTCGTAGGTGGTTATGGTCTGGATCAATTCCACTTTGGGTTTCTCAAGGCGGCGCGTGACAACCACGCGCCGGCCCTTGCCCAGGGCGTCGCTGACATCTTCCTTATACCATGAAAGGCGGCTGTCCGCGCCCAGGGTCAGGGTGCGCGGCGATGCGCCTGTCACAGACAGCACGGCCTCGGAATACGCCTGGTGCGCCAGCATCTCGCCCTGGCCCCGCACCACATTGAACCGGCCGCTGAGCAGGTCGTATTTCAACATCACGCCTGTGCCCGCGATGAACAGGGTGTCACCCTGCGCCACAACATTCAGCACCTCGCGCGCGGCATGCGCGCCGCTTGCGGAGACCAGTAAAAGCAGCACCGCCAGCACCGCCGCACTACATTGTTCAATACCGTTTTTTGTCATCCTCATACTTGTTCACGCCGATTATCCAATAGTGTATTTACTGCTGCATTATAGGCGCGGGCGCGCCGCCCGCGCAACACGCAACCCCATGCTTATCAAAACGAGCATTGACGTTCCGCGCGTGCTTCTATACAATAATAGTCCGGCGCAGGGCGTTCGCCTTTCACAAACGTCCGAAATCGCGGGAGCCGAAGAACCTTATGGCTGTATCCTTAAAAGAAAACGACATAGTCTGGCACGAAAAACACGGCATGGGCCGCATTGCACTTTTCGACGATGACGGAATGCTCATCGAATTTGACACAGGCGCCGAAGAACTCTTCGACATCGGCCCCAGAAAAAACCCGCCCCTCGTCAAACTCGACCCGGCGGGTTTTTTATTGCGTTTCAAGGAAGACCCCAGCGCCGTGCGCGACATGGCGCGGGAAAATCCCGCCGACGTGATTGCCCTGCTGCACACGGATTTCGGGGAAACCCTCAAAGCCAAACAGATTGAAACCCACGTGCGCGAGCAGGCCGTGGACAAAGACGAATGGGCCCAGTGGTGGAAAGCCGCCCAGGCCGTTCTCAAAGAAGATCCGCGCTTCGCAATCGAAAAAGGTGTGGTGCGCTACTTAGGAGACCTAGTGGAAATAGCCGGCGATTTGCTGCATGAGTTTAAAACCGCGCGCAACCTCAAAGAGAAACAGCGCACGGCGCGCAAAATCCTCAAGATGGAAGAAAAGGGCCTGCCCGTGGAAGAGGCCAAGGAGGCCGCGATTCTGTTCTTCAGCGGCACCGCGGCCAGCACCTCCAACAAACTGGGCGCGCGCCTTGAAGCCTTGATCTTCCTCGAAGGCCTGGACCCCCTGGAATTTGAACGCCAGAAAAAAGCCATTGAAAGCAAAGTGCGAGCACAAGACGTGCAGGACGCGGCCCAGGCCTTGGCCGATATCACGGACAAAACCGTGGCCGGCCGCCTGCTCGATATCTACAAGGTGCTGCTCGCCGATGTGTTCATCGATATCGCCTTCACCCTCACCAAACGCTACAAAAAGCAGCAGCGCGACTGGATCCTCGACTCCCTGCTGGCGGACAAGAATCCTGAATATATCAAAACCATGCTGGACGCGGCTCTGCGCGATGTGCCCACCAACCAGCAGCCCTTTGTTTGGTTCGGCATGCGCATGCTCGAAAAACCCGAAAAACTCATGTCCCTGGGCTACGAGCGCGCCGACACCATCCGCCGCTTCTTCAAGCTGCTTCTGGACGCGCATATCACGTCCGCGTTCTCGTCCAACCCCAAGGACGGCCCCTCGGTGAGCCGCGAAGAAGACGAAATCAAGAAATTCCTGCTCCAGAAAAAAAATCTCATCAAGCTGCTCAAAAAACATCCCGGCGATATCATCGTTCTGTTCGCGCAGCTTTATATGGATAACAAGGCCGTGTCCGACGAGGACAAAAAAGAAATGCTGGACCTGATGCGCGAAGCCTGGACCGACCTGGATTTCGAGTCCGCAGCCGCGGCCGCAGCCGCAGGCGCAGCCAACGAAATCGTGCTCACCCAGGCCACGTACGACAAGTACGAAGCCGAGTACCAGGACATCGTGGACGTGCAGATGCCGGACATCGCCAAGGAAATCGGACGCGCGCGCGAGTTCGGCGACCTGTCCGAAAACGCCGAGTACCACGCGGCCAAAGAGAAACAGGGCATGCTGGCCAGCCGCATGCGCTACCTTGAGCGCATTCTCGAAACCGCCAGCATCCTCAGCACCTGACCCGCACGCCGGCCACGGTCGCACGAGGAATGCCTTTTATTTATTCCCTTATCGTGACGATTGAAGTCTAATAGTTCTTGGCTTTGGCCCTGATGCTGGTGCGTTGGGGCAGATAGCTGCGGAACAATTCGATGACAGCATCCTCGGAACTGAACTGCGGCTCATAGCCCAGAATCCTGCGCGCTTTATCCGAAGAATAAAAATTATCATAGAACAGATAGTCGAGTTGCTCGGGGGGGAAATCGAGGATATCGGTTTTGGTCATGAATTTGGCGATGGCGATGCCGGGCTCGCGGGGTACGCGTATGATGGGCATGCGCCGGCCCAGATGGTGCAGGCAGGCTTTCATAAGCTGCACGGGCGTGGACGGCTCCGAGCACGACACGTTGAACACCTGGCCATCGGCTTTGTCCGGGGCTTTGCCCGCAAGCAGCAGGCCCTGGATTACATCTTCGATATGCACGAAGTCGCACTTGATGTCGGGCCCGTCGATCCAGATGAGCGGCCGGCCCTTGGAAATCCAGTCCATGAGGTCGAGCAGGGATTTGCGTGCGTAGTAGCCCGGGCCGCAGATGGTGGGAAACCGCAGGGTCACCACCGGGAAGTCGGACATTTCGTAGTATTCCTTGGCCAGGCGCTCCACCGCGGCCTTGTGCCGTCCGTACCAGCCATAGGGATGCTCCACGTTGGCCAGTTCGGTGCACGGGCACGGCGGGCGCGGGCTGTACACGTCCATGCTGCTCACCAGCACGAACCGCTTGACCCCGGCGTCCTGCGAATACTCAATAAAATGCTTGGTGCCCTTGAAGTTGATGTTCCAGCGCTTGGCGCGCACATTTTTGGAGGATGCCTGGATAAAGGCGAGGTGGTAAACCACATCCACGCCGCGGCACGCATGGCGCACGGCCCGGCGGTCCCGCATGTCTCCGGCGTACATCTGCACACCCTCGGGCACGCGGTCCGAGTGCACCATGTCGAAGATGCGCACTTCTTCGCCCTGCTCAAGCAGGCGGCGTGCAAGAATGCTGCCCACAAACCCGGCTCCGCCGGTTACAAGGTGAAGCGCCATATGCCTGTTCCTCCCCGCCGCGCAATGCATATTTCCCAAACGCAATTCTCACGCCGCGCAAACATTGTAACATATTCCCGTGCAATTATGCCAAACCCGCACCGATTTAAGGCATTTTTTAATGCATTCAAAAAACAACGGAGCTCACCCCCTGCGCCCTGGCGCATCATTTCCCGACACGGGCCATGCGGTTTCTCTTGTTTATGATTGGCGCATGCGCAGCCGTTTTGCTTATAATGAGACAACGGCGATACCCGCCCGCGGGTTCGCGCTTTGTTCGAGGAGCGCACTATGGAACTGGTTCAACAATATGACGAGCACCCCGGCCGGCCCGGCCTGTACCCGGATAATGTGCCCGAAGAAATCACGGACGAGGACGAACGCATTTTCTGGGAAACCGTGAGCACGGACCTGGATGAGGAGCAGATACAGCGCGTGGTCACGCCGCCCGATGTGTTCCCGCACCAGGAATCCCTGCTGGCCGTACACTGGCACCCGGAGTTTGTGCCCCTGGATCTCGTGGAAAAACGCATTCACGCCATGTATCCCAATGCGCACAATTCCCTGATCATTCCCACTCAGCATAACGTGCTCATGACCATCGGCGACTACTCGGGCGTGGAAGTGGACTGTTTTTCCAACCGGTTCAATCAGAAAGTGCAACTGCTGTTGCACATGACCGCGGACCGAGCGGCCAAAGCATCCAAGCTCGAATCCATGCTTGCCTACACATTCAAGTACCGCTCGTCGCAATTGTTGGATTTAATGGACACCATCGTTAAACCCGCCAAGCGCCGCGTTGAAAGCGCGGCCGAGGAAACCGGGGCGGACAACGATATCCTGCGCTTTTGCGCAATCTATGTGAAAAAGATCCGGGATTTGCTTGACCGCAACCTTGAAAAGGTGCCCCCTGGATCCGTAAAAAACAAACTGCTGCGGGATTATTTCGACGCCCTGCGCCCCATTTACGGAGATCGCGTAATCAAACGCGCGCAGAGCTTCCTCAAGGCCGTCAAAATCATTGTCAAAGCAGAGTTCTCCATGAAATATTTTTACCGCACCATTGAAATTGTGGAAGAAGCGCGCGGCCTGGGCGCGCGCATCGTGATCCCGCACCCAGAGCAGTTCTGGCCCATCCTGCTGGCCGACTATGATGTAAACGGGCTCGAGGTGTGGAACCCGCAGTCGCATACGCTGACGGACTTCCTCATCTCGGTGGTGGAACGAACCAACCTGAAACATCCGCCCGGGCACCGGCGTATGCTCATCTTCATGGGCGACGACACGCACATGGGCGAAAAGGTGCGCCCGCCCGCCCTGCAGGTTAAAAGCAAGGCCGGCCGGGAAATCGGGGTGCAGCCCGCCTGGGACGATCTCAATATCCGCAAGCACCTGATCATCGCCAACATGGACCGCGCGGATGTGATTGATGAATACCGCGAACGCCTGCACGCCTGACCCTACCGGAGAGCACTATGGCTGTTAAAGAAAATTTTGAATACGAATCCCTGCACGACGCCGCGTCCATCGGCGAATACCTCAAAGCACTGCGCAAGGGCATCGCCAAAGGCGAAATCCATTTCACGTCGGGCGACGACGAACTGATCCTGCAACCCAATGACCTGGTGCACTTGTCTGTGCGCGCGCGCCGCAAGGGCCGCGATTCGCTGATCCAAATCAAAATCATGTGGAAGGAGCCGGACCAGGATTCCGGCGACCCGGACAAGGAGACCCTGGGAATTTCCTGACTATGATCCCCTTTGAAGGACTACACGAAAACTTCCGTTTCATCGCACTTGAAACCCTTAACCTGGTAAACGCCACGTATGAGTGGATGAAAAACCCCTCGCCCGCGGGCCACGACCGCATCAAGGCCCGCGACGATTATGTGGATAATCTCAAAAACACCATTGAAAACCAGTGCTACACCATCATCAACACGCACAAGGATCTGCGCAATGAGGAGATCAGCGAAATCCGCGGCATCCAGATCAGCGCGGTCAACATCGAGCGCATCGCCGACAACTGCATCAACATCCTGGGCCAGGTGGCGCACCTGCGCGACCCGGCCGTGCTTGAGAACTATAACCACGTGGAATGCTTTTCCGTGATCAGCAACACCATGGCGGGCGTGGCCGACGCATTTGAAAACCGCAGCCTGTCCGATGCCCTCGCCATCTGCCGCGCCGAACCCGAACTGGACCGCCTCTATAAAATCTATTTTGACCGTATCATGGCGGAAATGAACGCGGGCGGCGACGCGCAAACCCTGCTCACGGTGCTGTTCATCTTCCGCTATTTCGAGCGCATGGGCGATACCCTGCTCAATATCGGCGAAGCCCTCATTTTCTCCATCCTGGGACAGAAAATCAAAATCCACCAGTTCGAAGCCCTGCGGCAGAACATGGAGGAGTCCGGGTTCGACACGTCCATGGAGGACACGGATATGGAGGCTATCCTGGGCACGCGCTCCGGGTGCCGGGTGAGCCGCGTGGAACAGGGCGCCGTGAAAAAGCGCCGCCAGGACGGCATCTTCAAAGAGGGCAACGCCTTCAAGCTGCGCGCGGAAAAAGCCAGCCTGGACCGCTGGGCCACGCTCGTGCCCGGCCTGGCCCCGAGCGTGCTCAGCTTCCGCGAGACAGGGGAAACCGCGGGCATGCTCGTCCAGTTTCTGCCCGGCCACACATTCGACGAGGTGCTGCTGAACGCGGACGACACCCTGCTGGCGCGCGCCACGGGCGCGCTCACGGGCACGGTGCGCCATGTCTGGGAAACCACGCGCAGGGACACGCCCGTGTGCACCGATTACGTGCACCAGATCCCTGCGCGCCTCAAAGACGTGCGCAAAATCTATCCCGATTTTTTCCGCGATGCGCAAGCCATCGGCGATGCGCACTCCGCCTCTTCCCAGGAACTGCTCGACATATGCACCGATATCCAGGAACAGCTCACCGCTCCCTTTTCCGTGCTTGCGCACGGGGACTTCAATGTCAATAACATCGTGTACAACCCCGACGCAAACAGCGTGCATTACATCGACATGCACCGTTCGGACTACGCCGACTATATCCAGGACATGTCCGTGCTGCTCATCTCCCATTTCCGCATCCCGGTGTTCAAAACCAGATTCCGGCGCAGGCTGAACATGCAGATTCACAGCCTGTATTCATTCGCCGCGGACATGGCGCATGCGTGGGATGACCGCACATTCGACGCGCGCATGGCCCTGGCCCTCACCCGCTCGTTCTACACGTCCACCCGGTTTGAACTCAACGAGATTTTCGCACGCGCCATGTTTCTGCGCGCGCACTTTCTCATGGAAAAAATCGCGGGCCACACGCACTGCGGCCGAGACTGGTCCTCATTCAAATTGCCCGAGGCGGTGCTTTATTACTAATGGCTGAAAAAATATTAAAAATAGGCGTTGTGGGCACGCCCGGCGGGTGGTCCAGCGAAAACCTGGCCGACTCCGTGGCCGAGCGCACGGGGTACCGGCTGCTCGTGGAAATGAACAAGGTGCGCCTGGATGTGAATGAGGGCGTCGCCTGGTTCGGCGGCATCAACCTCATGAGCCTGGACGCGCTCATCGTTAAAAAAATCGGATCGCGCTATTCCGCGGATCTCATGGACCGGCTGGAGATACTGCGGCTGCTGCACGGGCAGGGCCTGCCAATCTTTTCCCCGCCCCTGTCCATGCTGCGCGTCATGGACCGGCTCAGTTGCACCATTTCCCTGCGCCTGGCGGACATTCCCATGCCGCCCACAACCATCACCGAGGACATAGACGAAGCCCTGCGCGCACTGGCCGCCTACGGCACCGCCGTGTTCAAACCCATGTACACGTCCAAAGCGCGCGGCATGGCGGTCATCACGCACGGCCCGGACGCGCGCGAACAGGTTGCCGCCTACCGCCAGGAAAACAAGGTCCTGTACATTCAGAAAATTGAAAAACACGACGGGTGCGACCTGGGTGTGGCGTTCCTGGGCGGCGAATACCTCACCACATACGCGCGCTGCAACCGCGGCGATTCCTGGAATACCACAACAGCCTCGGGCGGTAAGTACGAATGCTTCGAGCCTTCCAGGGAAACCATCGAAGTCGCGCGCCGCGCACAGGCG
>Ga0351875_1034_pt1 | contig 38864 bp, 33 predicted proteins | sample BONcelFGM3001C14_FD_206784 | JGI IMG/M metagenome (GOLD analysis project Ga0351875, IMG submission 206784) | Enriched cells from coal bed in the Powder River Basin, Montana, United States - BONCAT cells FGM rep3 HSBNCT.FGM.300.1.C14 ... | reverse complement strand
CAGAAGATAAACGAAACTGAAAAGAGATAAATTTGTAGCTTAAAGAAACAAAATGGATAAACAATCACGGACAAATGCAATAAGAGCCGTAAATGCTGAACTAATTAGCCTCTACTGGAACATTGGAGAATATATCAGCAAGAAGATTGAGCAATCAGAATGGGGCGACTCTGTTGTAACAGAGTTAGCTAAATACATTCAACAAAATGAGCCTGAAATAAAAGGTTTCTCTGACAAGAACCTATGGAGAATGAAGCAATTTTACGAGACCTACAAAGGCTATCCAAAAATCTCAACAGTGTTGAGAGAAATTAGCTGGTCTCATAACCTTACAATAGACCGAGATATAAAAAGGCCAAATGAAAACCCAAGTATTGGAATTTTATTGTGTAAGGACAAGGACAGCGAAGTAGTTGAATATGCTTTGAGCAGAAGTCTTTCACCGACAATGGTGTCAGAGTATAAGACACAACTTCCAGACAAAAAATTATTGCAACAAAAACTACACGAATTATTTAACAAAGAAATCATTGAATGAAAGAGCAACAACTGCTAACCAAGGGTATGGGTGAGCCACCCGGAGGCATAAGGCATTATAACTTATCTGACGGCACAAGAACTTTCAAACCTAATACTCTTGGTTCTGAATTAGTTTCGGATATGAAATTGGTTTCCAAAAACATTTTTGTAAAATCCAAAGGTAACGCATTGACCAGCGAAGATTTTGCTGACTTTATCAAGAAAAATGAAATAAGCGAATTTTACATTGCAGGAGCAGACGCCATTGCCTGCGTAAAATCAACCGTATTTAATATGTGCAAGGAAAATTACATCGTTACAGTCTTATCAGATTGTATTACGAGTTATGACAAAAGGAAAATTGACGAGATGCTCAATTATTACAAAAAAAATGGCAGTAAAATTTTGACTATCAACCGCACGACACAATAGCCTCAGCCGTTAGTAACAAGCATATTAAACAACTTAGTTAACAGAAGAAACAATGAGAATAGCATTTTTAATAATAGTAGTACTTCACGGACTTATTCACCTGTTCGGATTTGTAAAAGGTTTTGGATTCAAGGAAGTAGAGGAGTTGACACTTCCAATATCAAAACCATTGGGAATTTTTTGGCTCACAGCAACTGTACTATTTATCATATATGGAATTTTACATTATGCGAACAACAAATATGCTTGGTTTTTTGGACTCTTTGCGGTTGTTATTTCGCAAATTCTTGTCGTAATATTCTGGAAAGATGCCAAGTTTGGCACAATCCCTAACCTGATTGTTTTAATAGTCTCTTTGGTTAGTTTAGGTTCTTTTTTAATAAAAAGTGAGTTTATTAATCGAGTTAATAATGATTTTTCAGCTAATAACACTCTTTCCACGGAGATTTTGACCGAAAGTGACATTGCTAATTTGCCTGAAGCTGTAAAAAAGTATCTTCATTACACAAAATCAGTTGGTCAACCAAAGGTTAAAAATTTCAGGGCAGAGTTTGTAGGAGGTATTCGTGGTAACCCAACTGACAAATATATGAGTTTACAATCTGTGCAATATAATTTTTATCAAAGTCCATCACGCTATTTTTATATGACAGCAAGTAAAATGGGGTTACCTTCTACCGGACTGCACCTTTACCAAACTAAAACTGCAACCTTTGAAGTCAAACTATTGAATTGGTTTAAGGTTGTGAATGCAAAAGGAGACAAAATGAATCAGGCTGAAACAGTTACCCTGTTAAATGATATGTGTTTTATTGCACCGGCAACACTAATTGATAGCAGAATTTCTTGGGAGATTATAGACGATACAACAGTAAAAGCACTATTTAGTAATGGCGATATCAGCATAAGTGCTTTACTTTTTTTCAATGAAAAAGGGGAGCTTATAAACTTCAATAGCAACGACCGATTTGAAACAGATGGAAAAAAATACGTGAATTATCCTTGGGAAACCCCGGTTCAAAACTACAGAATGATAAACGGGTATTTATTACCAAGCAAGGCTAAATTAATCTATCAAAGACCTGACGGAGATTTTACTTATGGTGAATTGGAATATAAAAGCGTAAAGTACAATCTGACCAATATTGAAAATTAAAAAATACAACAAAATGACTTTTGAAGAAATAATAAACTACCGACGATCAGTAAGATACTACAAAGAGACTCCCATCGATCCCGAAAAGGTTCAGCATTGCCTGGAGCTCGCTTCCCTATCTCCCAATAGTTCAAATATGCAACTTTGGGAATTCTATCACATTACAGACCCACTAATTCTAAAGAGACTCTCAGTCGCTTGTTTAAACCAACAGGCAGCGACAACAGCGCAACAGATGGTTGTGTTTGTAACCCGGCAGGATCTATATCGTAAAAGAGCAAAGAAACTGATTGAACTAGAATCCCTAAATGTTTTGAAAAACAGTCCCGTTGAAAAACAGGAGAAAAGAGTCAAAACCTGGAAATTGTACTATGGATATGTAATGCCATTTTTATATTCACGCTTTCTTGGAATATTTGGAATTTTTCGAAAAATTCTGGTATCCATTGTTGGACTTTTCAGACCAATCACATATCAGGTATCTGAGGCAGATGTAAGGGTGGTAGTTCACAAAACCTGTGCATTGGCTGCGCAGACATTTATGCTGGCAATGGCAAATGAAGGATACGACACTTGCCCGATGGAAGGGCTGGACAGCAGAAGAGTTAAAAGGTTGTTAAAATTACCAATAGGTGCCCAAATCAATATGATTATCTCCTGTGGAATAAGGGACAATCGCGGAGTTTGGGGAGATAGAATGAGAGTACCTTTTGAAGAGATTTACAAAAGAGTTTAAATTGTATGGATTCCTCGGGATTTACTGCTAGAATGTTAGATTCATTTTAGGACAGGCTGCAAAACAGATATTTACTTGTATTTTAAAATAAATACGTTACCTTTGATACTATCATATGATACTATCATCAATTTTTCAAGTGAAACCACCATACAAAATAACAGGGAAAATATTAAAACTGGTTGCTTCTATTTCTGAGAGGATTGGAGAGGTGAATTCTGCACATTTGAATAAACCTCCGACAGAATTAAGAAAGAAAAACAGAATCAAGACTATTCATTCGTCGCTTGAAATTGAAGGGAACACCTTGACAATTAAGCAAATAACCGCAATTGTTAAAAATAAAAGAGTAATTGGCCCCAAAAAGGACATTTTAGAAGTTAAAAATGCAATTGCTATTTATGATTATTTGGACAAACTAAACCCATATAGTTTTGAATCATTCTGCGAAGCACACGCAATTTTAATGAACGGACTTATTGAATCTGCCGGCAGACTAAGAAGTAAATCGGTTGGAATAGTTAAAGGCTCAGAAGTTGCACACATTGCTCCACCGAGCGAAATGCTTAAGCCTTTGATGAATGACTTGTTTGACTATTTGAAAAATGACGAAGATTTAGGATTAATTAAAAGTTGTGTATTTCACTATGAAATGGAATTTATCCATCCATTCATTGACGGGAATGGTAGAATGGGAAGGCTTTGGCAGACTTTAATTTTAAAAGACTCATATCCTGTTTTTGAATATTTACCAATTGAGACTCTAATAAAAGAACGACAAGACCAGTACTATGAATCTCTGAGAAAGTCAGATAATACAGGGGAATCTACGGTTTTTATTGAGTTTATGCTTGCAATCATTCTTGAATCACTTGAAGAATTATTGAATATTCAAAACGTAAGCTTTATTAATATTGACAGAATAAATCTTTTTAAATCAATCGTAAAAGAGGACTTTTTCACACGCAAAGAATACCTGAAAAACTTTAGAGAAATTTCAACAGCAACAGCAAGTCGTGATTTAAAATTTGCGGTTGAAAATGGATTAATTGAAAAAATCGGAGATAAAAATAGAGCGAGATATAGATACAAATTATGAAATGGAAACAAAGTATGGATTTACAAAAATTGGTTTATCTGAGTTTTTAAACTGGATCGACGAACAAAGGGTTGGACGAACAATCCTTACTATTCAGCAACACCACACATTTATGCCCTCTTATCGGGAGTTTAATGGGAGCAATCATTTTGAACTCCAGAAAGGAATGAAGAATTATCACGTTGGCCAAAATGGGTTTAGCGATATAGCACAACATTTCACCATTTTTCCCGATGGGGCAATTTTGACCGGACGTAGTCTGGATGTCAATCCGGCTGGCATAAAAAACAGGAATTCCGGGGCGATTTGCATTGAAAACCTCGGTGATTTTGATATTGGCCAAGACAATATGCTGCAAGAGCAGAAAGATTCAATTGTTCAAGTAACCGCTGCTTTGTGCAAGAAGTTTAACCTTGTGGTGAATTCCAACTCAATAGTCTATCACCATTGGTTTAGGCTGTCCGATGGTTTTCGCAACGATGGTGCAGGAGGCAACAAATCGTGCCCGGGCACCAATTTTTTCGGCGGAAACAAGGTGGTGAATTGCGAAGCCAATTTCTTGCCTCTGGTAAACCAAGCTATTGCAGGGCATCAGCCCATTACTGTAGATACTAACCTCCTAAGATATGCGGTTGTTACTGCAGATTCATTGAATGTTAGGGTTGGCCCCGGGGCTTCAAACAGTTTGGCTCCCGGGAGGGACCCGGTTCAGCTTGGGGCCGTACTGAGGGTCTATGCCGAATCTGATGGTTGGCTCAAGATTTCCAATTCTGCAAGTCATTGGGTGTCTCAAAGGTTTACCCTTGAAGCCAAACGATTCATCGTTGATGCCGGTTCATTGAACGTCAGGTTCGGGCCGGGCACCAATCACCCTGTTGTAAGGAAGCTCGCCAAAGACGATCAGGTTTTCGTTTTGGAGGAAGAAGCCGGCTGGGCCAAAATTGCACTAAATAGTTGGTGGGTAAACAAGATCTATTTGCGGGAGTTTTAGGGTTAAAAATGAAATAAAAAAAATGGAGCTTACACATTTGTTAGTTCTACTTTAGAAGGACTAAATAGACTTTCACAGGGATAATCGCGGTATTTGGGGAGATAGAGTGAGAGTACCTTTTGATGAGATCTACAAAAGAGTTTAAAATTGGATTTAAGAAACTATAACCTCACACTGTATGACTAAGGTGGAGGTTTTTTTATTTTACAGTGAAACAAGTCTTGAGAAAACATTTCATAAATATTTGGGCAAAATATATAAAAATCATAACTTTACGCTGCATTGCCTGCGACACAGCTACGCAACTCATCTTTTAGAGACGGGGGTAAGTTTGAGATACATTCCCCATACATATTCATTCTTAAACACACTTTGCGCAACCCATAAACGTTACCGGTCATTGATCTTTTAAAGTGCGAATTAGAAGCTTTATCAAACTCAATATATGACATTAAACAGAAAAATTCAGGTAGAAGGGAAAGAAATATCAGTTATATTTGATAACGATCAGGAATATATCTCATTGACTGATATGCTTAAAGCAAAGGATGGTGATTTCTTTATTGCTGACTGGTTGCGTAATCGTAATACCATTGAGTATCTCGGTATTTGGGAATCAGTTTATAATCCTGATTTTAATTATGGCGAATTCACCATAATTAAAAGTCAGGCCGGATTAAACAGCTACAAGTTAAGCGTGAAAGAATGGGTGCAAAAAACCAATGCAATTGGATTAAAAGCTAGTGCCGGACGATATGGAGGAACTTATGCCCATCCTGATATTGCATTTGAATTCGGAATGTGGATCAGCCCTCAATTTAAAATTTATCTTATAAAAGAATTTCAGCGTCTTAAGAGTGAAGAAAATGACAGATTGAAATTAGATTGGAATTTGCAAAGAACCTTATCAAAAGTTAATTATCAGATTCATACCGATGCAATTAAAGAAAACCTTATACCTCAAGAAATCACCAAACAACAGATAGCTCATGTTTATGCTAATGAAGCCGATCTTTTGAATGTCGCACTTTTCGGGATTACAGCTAAAGAGTGGAGGGATAATAACCCGGAAAAGAATGGGAATATCAGAGATTACACAACATTGGAACAACTTGTAGTATTAAGCAATATGGAAAGCATTAACGCTTTGCTGATTCAACAAGGGTTATCGCAAACGGAACGACTACTTCAACTCAATAATGTTGCTATTAAACAGATGAGATCACTAGTTGAAAACAAAGCGATGAAAAAGTTAAAATGAAAAAGCAACGAACCGCTAACACGCAGTAATTCCCATTAAAGCGGGACTTACCGCCAACTGTTAGTGGCAAGGGAATAAAGAAAACTACGAATGATTAACCATAAACTGAAGCTTATGAAAAATATAGCTTTAATATTGATTTGCATAATGTTAATGTTTGGGTGTAAAAACTCACCCCCAATTATTAAAGAACCTTGGATTGAAAAACCTGTTTCATCCTGGCCCGATTTTGCTTTAACGAATGAGATTAATTTTTCTGACACAACTTACTATGATATTGCAAACTCATTTCTTGTAGACACTGGTTTTGATACAATTGGTGTTTCTTGTAAACATTTATTTTTGGTTTTTCAAAATCAACTTGGATTTAATAGTATTGATCTGGGTGATAAGTTTAACTACTGGAATATGTATCCTAAGAATCATAAAGAAAAAACAGTTTCTATAAAAAGATTAATAAATAAAAACTCAAAAGAACCAATTGATCAGTTTAACACATTAAAAGATCGTGATTGGATTATTTTTGAATTAGATGAAAAGAATACTCAATTGTATCCATTGAAAATTAGATATACACCTGTAAAAAAAAATGAGATTGTTTATGCGGTCGGATGGGCAAAGAATCAGAAAGATAATAGTAAGCCAGGATTGTTTAAAATGCAGTGCTTTATGAATTTAGGAAATTATTTTTATATAAAACCATCTGAAAATCAGCCTCATGGTAGAAGTGGCTCTCCTGTGATAGATAAGAATGGATATTTAGTAGGAATTGTTTCGGGACAGGATGGAAAATTGGGAGTAATGGGTGCAGTTCCATATTTGACTATGATGTTTGACAAATATGGCATTGAATATATTAACCCCAGCCGTTAGCGTTTATTAATTTTTAGAATAACTTTGTTAAAATATTCGATATGAGCGAGTCCCAGATTCTGATGTTTAAATCTAAAGATGGTTATACCGAAATTCAGGTTAAGCTTGAAAAGGATAGTGTTTGGCTAAGTTTGTCTCAATTAACGGATTTATTCTTTCGAGACAAGTCTGTCATTTCAAGGCACATTACTAACATCTTTAAAGAAAAGGAGCTAGATATAAAGTCAGTTGTTGCAAAAAATGCAACAACTGCTGCTGATGGTAAAACATATCAAGTAGACTATTACAATCTGGATGTTATTATATCTGTTGGTTATAGTATAAAATCTCAAAGAGGCACTCAATTCAGAATCTGGGCAAACAATATTCTCAAGGAGTATTTTATTAAAAATTAAGCTATTAACGAAAAGTCTTAAGAGTAGGAAAATTTAAACAAAAAAACAAAAATGAAAACTGAAAATGTTGTTTTAATGCAAATGGCAAGAGAATCTCTAAAAGGAAAATGGGGATTAGCCATTGGAACCTTTGCCTTATATACGTTAATCATTGTAGGCATTCAAGCTATTCCAATTGCTGGACTTATTGCCTCATTAATAATCGGAGGACCATTTTCTGTCGGTCTTGCTATTTTTTCTTTATCAATTTCTAGAAACAAAGACGCTAAACTGGAACAAATATTTCAAGGATTTAATAATTTTGGAACTGCATTAGGTGCTTATCTATTAATGGTTTTGTTCATCTCTTTGTGGACGCTTTTACTTATAATTCCAGGGATTATTGCCGCCATATCTTATTCTATGACCTTTTACATATTAGCAGATGACAAATCGATTGCTGCAATGGATGCAATTGATAAAAGTAAAAAGATGATGCATGGTTACAAATGGAAGTTTATTTGTTTAGTATTAAGATTTTTAGGTTGGACATTACTTTGCATTTTGACCTTAGGAGTAGGCTTTCTATGGCTTATACCGTATTTGCAGGTTAGTGTGGCAAAATTTTATGATGACGTAAAAGCAAACTCATTGACTACTGGAAACATATAAAACTAGCTCGCAATCCCTTACTACTGCTACAATCAGCCGTTTGTCACAACTGACAGTACGACGGACAATGAAATAAAAATTGAATAAAAACATAACAATAAAAGAAGGAAATCCTATGCAGAAAAAGTCTTTAGTTGTAATTGACATTCAAAATGACATTACCAAAAACTACAAAGAGATCATTGATAATATCAATCGGTCAATAGATTGGGCCGTGGAAAATGAAATTTATGTCGTCTACATAAAGCATTATAACTTATCTGACGGCACAAGGACTTTCAAACCTAATACTCGAGGGTCTGAATTAGTTTCGGATATGAAATTGGTTTCCAAAAACATATTTGAAAAATCCAAAGGCAACGCATTGACCAGCCAAGATTTTGCTGACTTTATCAAGAAAAATGAAATAAGAGAATTTTACATTACAGGAGCAGATGCAATTGCCTGCGTGAAATCAACCGTATTTAATATGTGCAAGGAAAACTACAAAGTTACAGTCATATCAGATTGTATTACGAGTTACGATAAAAGGAAAATTGACGAAATGCTCAATTATTACGAAAAAAACGGCAGTAAAATAATTAATTTGAATGACTTGTTAGATTCTAAATAAAAATACCAGCGGCTAACATTCGCTGGCTAATTGGCGCCATATGCCCTCAAGGGGCTTATTGTACCGTTAGGGGCAAGTTTAACTACAAACGATTAGAACAAAATATGATTTCGCCCGCTCTCCCGCACTAGTTATATTGACATCCGTTACTTATATTTACAAGCAAATTCAACATCAGGTGAAAATACTAAAACTCATAGCGGCAGTTGCGTTTATCTGCCTACTCTCTTCTTGTACGAAAGTGGATGATATGAAACTTAATTATCCCTTCTCAAACGGGACCAAAGAGAGGAATTTAATTGTTGTCATAAGCGACATTCATCTGGGGGCCGATCTATCTTATGCCGAATGCAACAAAAATCTAAGATCACTTGAGCTGTTTCTCAAGGAGGTAAAATGGTCACGTAATGTAAAGGAGCTTGTCATTGCAGGAGATATGCTTGATGAGTGGTTTATCCCTGCAACAGTGGATATTTATCAGGGAAAGGCTCAGGCAGATTATGTGGAGCGTATTGCAACCGCCAACAAAGGAGTAATAAATGCTTTCAATAGTATAATAAAAGAGGGGAAAATTCTTGTTACCTATATCCCGGGCAATCACGATTTAACTATCACTTCAGAGAATGTAAACAGGATACTACCGGGAATTAATCAGGCACGGGATGCAGTGCAAGGTTTGGGGACATATTATCCTGCAGACTTGCCACAAATAGCGATTGAGCACGCGCACCGCTACAATTTCTTCTGCGCCCCTGACCCAATTTCAAATCAGGATATTGCTCCGGGAACCATCACTCCTCCAGGTTACTTCTTTACACGAATTGGAGTCTACAGTTTTGTAAACAATTTTCCTCCGGCGGTTGATGTAATACCGGCAGTTACTCCCAATGCCTCCGGAAGTACCAGTCAGAATATGCTTTTCATTTACTGGAATGTATGGAGTAGAACTCTGGAAAAATATACCATCCCAAACAAATTTGACGAGAAAATTATCGTGACCAATATGGATGGTTTCAAAGGGGCATATTCAGTAAATGATATACTGCCTTATCAAAATACCCCCGGAGGCGTTATAGATGTTAAACTCTACCGGGGAATTCAGGATACTTGGGACCAAAGACAGGCACACAATAATGTTGCCGTAGACATACCTGTCAGTCAGGCAATAGCAAATGCTGCAAAGGCAGGCGAATCTGACCTTCAGGCGAGAAATCAGTATTTTCTGAATCCGCAGTCAGACGCCAGAATTGTTATTTTTGGACACACTCACGACCCAAAAATCATTGCATCCAACAACCATAAGGGTCAGAAATCAATCTATGCAAATACCGGAACCTGGATTGACCATAACAGCGTAGCCACAACAATTATGAGCTTTGTCGTAATCACCCCGCAGAGTGAAAAAGAGGATTCATTCACACACGTAAAATTGTACAATTTTGAAAACGAGATTGTAACTCAAATGGCTAGGGACTCTTTGCGTTTTTAAGAATTCCCTCATCTTTTTTGTGTATATTTGGTTATCCAAAAAAATCAATTATGTCAAAAAGAGTTGTAAAACAGATAGTCAGGGGTGAGCACGCCGTTGACGGTGCAGGGGTACACTTGCGCAGAGTGCTGGGATTAAGAACAGTAAAAGAGTTTGACCCTTTTCTTATGTTGGATGGATTTGACTCTACAGATCCTAAGGATTATGTAAAAGGATTTCCCTGGCATCCGCACCGCGGAATTGAAACGGTGACCTACCTTTTAAAAGGGAAAATTGAGCACGGCGACAGCCTGGGAAATGCCGGAGTGATTGGAGATCTTGAGTGTCAGTGGATGACCGCCGGCTCCGGAATAATTCACCAGGAGATGCCAAAGGAGTCCGAAAGAATGCTGGGGTGTCAGCTTTGGGTGAATCTACCGGCGAAGTACAAGATGACACATCCGATATATCGTGACATAAAGCGCGAAGATATGCCTGTTATAGAGGAGGATAACTCTCTAATAAGGGTAATGTCCGGCAGCTATAAAAACAGAAAAGGGGAAGTTTCGGGAGATTTTGTAAAGGTTCAGTATCTGGATGTGGAGCTAAAGCCAAATTCTATCTGGAGCTACCGTGAGACACCCAATAATCAGACCCTTTTTCTCTATCTGATTGACGGAACATTGTCTGTAGACGAGCCATTTACCCATTTTGAGGAGAAGGCTTGCGCAATTCTATTCAAGAGTACATCTGATGCAGAATCTAAATTTGACGAGGTAGTAGTAAAATCGGGTATCAAAGGTGCCAGATTTTTCCTGATTGCTGCTTCACCCCTAAGGGAACCTATTTCGTGGGGAGGTCCAATTGTTATGAACACTAAGGAAGAGTTGAATTTGGCTTTTGAGGAGCTGGATAATAACACATTCATTAAACATAAGATTTAAAGAGTAAGATTTTATCCTTAGGTAATCCTTCAGAGAAAATGCAATATTAGCCTTTGTGTAATAATAATGTTAACTTTATATGATGATGATAAATGTTAACATCCTTCTTGCCGATGACGACGAAGCAGATTGCCTTCTTTTTAAAAATGCTTTGGAAGAGCTGCCTGTATGCGCACGCCTTACTATTGTTCACAATGGAGAACAGGTGATTGAAGAGCTTACCAAAAAAGGGAATGAGCAGCCCGATGTTCTTTTTCTGGACCTTAATATGCCGCGAAAAAACGGTTTCGCAACCTTAGGCGCAATAAAACGAAGCAGCGAACTGCAGAGTCTTCCGGTTATTATATTCTCTACGGCCTCCGATACGGAGATGGTTAAGATTGTTTTCAGAGACTCAGCGCACTATTACATCTGCAAACCAAATGATTTTTCTCAGTTGAAAAAAGTTATTTATGAAGCACTTACCCTTATTACACAGAAAGATAATCCGCTGCCGCTCGAAGAAAATTTTATGATTACAGGCAAATCAATAGTAATTCCTTAAATGACAATAAAAAAGAGCAAATTCCCGGTTGTTGCCATAGGTGCATCGGCAGGTGGGCTAGAGGCTATGATGGAGCTACTTAAATACCTTCCATCCGACACCGGTATGGCTTTCATCTATGTTCAGCACCTCAGTCCCGACCACAAAAGTATGTTGACAGAGATATTGTCGAAAAAGACAAAAATGAAGGTCCAGGAGATTGACGATATGGATAAGATTGAACCAGATAATCTTTTTGTCATTCCATACAATAAAGGAATTGAAGTAACCGACGGACATATAAAATTGATTCCCAGATCGGAAAGTAGCACATCAATATCTATTGATACTCTCTTCTCCTCACTTGCCCACTCTCAAAAAGAGAGAGTTATAGGAATTGTTCTGTCGGGCAGCGCTAGCGATGGCACATTGGGTGTAAAAGAGATAAAACACAATGGTGGATTAACTTTTGCACAAGACGACACTGCAAAATTCACAAGTATGCCTCACTCGGCAATAGCCGCAGGTGTGGTTGACTTTATCTTATCGCCAAAACAGATTGCACTTGAATTGGCACGACTGAGTAAACACCCTTTTGTAAAACCTAATGAAAAAAATAAGAACAGCGAAAACTTGATTGATAACAGCGATCCGGATTTGAAAATCATTATTAATCAGCTACTAAAAACCACCGGCGTAGATTTTAGCGTTTATAAAATGAACACCATCAAGAGACGAATTATTCGCAGGATGTTGTTGTATAAAATAACCACACTTAAACAATATGCAAAATTGCTTACCCAAAAAAACGAAGAGACAGACATTCTTTACCAGGATTTGCTTATTAATGTAACCAGTTTTTTCCGTGACACCGACACACATAAATATTTAAAAGAGGATCTATTCCCAAAATTGCTCAAAAAGAAAAAAAAGGGAGATTCGCTGCGTATATGGGTTCCCGCTTGTGCTACCGGCGAAGAGGCCTATTCTATCGCAATGATGTTGCTGGAGATTCAAGGGAGTCAACCCAACAACACATCTGTTCAGATTTTTGCGACTGACCTCAGTGGAATTGCAATTAACAAAGCCCGCATTGGTGTTTACACTAAGCAGGAGTTAGAGGCAGTTTCGCCAAAAAGAATCCAGCGTTTCTTTACAAAAGCAGACGGAGGGTTTCGTGTAAATAAAGCTGTACGCGATATATGCGTCTTTGCACAGCATAATATATTAAGTGATCCTCCATTTTCGCGTCTAGATTTTATCAGTTGCTGCAACCTCTTTATCTACTTAGATACCGCAGCACAAAAAAAAGTGATCAACACTTTTCATTACGCTTTAAATAGTGATGGTTTTTTAATGCTCGGCAATTCAGAAAACATCAGCCAATCTGCACATCTTTTTGTAAGTGCCAACAAAAAATATAAGATTTTTTCACGAAAAATAATCTCAGGATTACAGCGACTTCCGGAACTTTCACCTCGCTTTGGACAACAAATTGTTTCGGAGAAAAGCAATTTGATGGCAAGCAGAAACATAAAAAATAGCCCCGTCAATCAGCTTGGACTTGACAATGCTATAGATGCAGTGCTTGTTTCAGAATTTATGCCGGCAAGTGTTGTAATAAACCATCAGTTGGAGATTGTTCAGTTTCGGGGTAAAACAGACCTGTTTCTAACACTGCCAAAAGGTAAAGCCACATTTAACATTTTAAAATTGGCACGACCCGAAATTGCCTTTGAATTACGCAGTTCAATCTCAAAAGTTATTAAAACTAAACACCGCATTCGCAAAAGCGGAATTGAGCTAAAAATAGATTTGGCTGTAAAATTAATAAGTTTTGAAATTGTTCCGCTTACAATAGAGTGTAACGAACCTTTGTTACTTATTCTTTTTACCGAGATGGAACAGCCGGAATTATATTCTCAGGGGGTTAGTAGCGAAGATGTTAATTCAACCGCAAAAGAGAGAAGGATAAAGAGGTTAGAACAGGAATTGGCTGAAGCACACGCAGATGCTCTTGCTATGGCTCAGGAGCACGAGGCATTTACCGAAGAGTTTCAAAGTGCAATTGAAGAGGTGGTTTCAAGCAACGAAGAGTTGCAAACCGTGAACGAAGAACTGGAGACCTCAAAAGAGGAGATAGAATCTGCCAACGAAGAGCTTACCACCACCAACCAGGAGCTACAAACACGAAACGACCTGCTCACAGAGTCATATGAATTTTCTGATGCCATAGTCTCTACTATGCACGAACCTATGTTGGTTTTAGGAAAAGACCTACGGGTTAAATCTGCCAACAAAGCATTCTATAAAAAATTCGGTGTTGCCGAAGAGCAGACAGAGGGGATGCTTCTATACGATTTAGGCAACAAACAGTGGAACATACCCGCACTTCGCGAATTACTTGAAGATATTATTCCAAAAAATTCTCACTTCTATAACTACGAAGTGAAACACACCTTTCTCAACTTAGGAGAGAAGATAATGTCACTTAATGCAAGCCGCATTATTCAGAAAGCACATCGTGAACAGTTGATTCTTCTCGTTATTGCAGATATTACCGAGGTAAGACATCTGATATTAGAAAAAGAGCTCAAAGAGAAAGCGTTGCTCAAGAAAGAGATACGAGAGCGTAGAACAGAAAAACTAAGATTGGAAAAAGCTGTAGATGAAAGAACCCGGGAGTTAAAAGAGGCTAACCAGTCGCTTGAGAATAAAAACAGAGAGCTTTTAAATATGAACAAAGAGCTTGAAGCATTCACCTATGTCTCCAGTCACGATATGCAGGAGCCGCTACGCAAACTGCAAACTTTTGCAGGGATAATATTAGAGAAAGAGAGTCAAAATTTATCTGATGCCGGGAAAGACTATTTCCGGTTTATGCAACAGTCAGCAGAGAGAATGCAGCAACTTATTCAAGATCTGCTTACCTTCTCGCGTGTAAGTGCTGCAGAGAGAAAATTTGAAACCATAGACCTCAACACAATTATCGCCGAGGTAAAAAGGGACTTTAAAGAGGAGATTGCAGAAAAACAAGCAGTTATAGAGATGAAAGATAGCTGCAAAGTACATATTATTCCCTTCCAATTTCGTCAACTAATGCACAATCTTATTGGCAACGCACTCAAGTTTTCTAATCCAAAAACGCCGCCCATTATAAAAATAATCAGCAGGAATTTTAAAAACGAAAACTTAGAGATTGAAGGTCTCTTGCCTCAGAAAGAGTACTGCCACATAAGCATCATCGACAATGGAATCGGCTTTGAAAATGAGTATAGCACCAAAATCTTTGAGGTGTTTCAAAAGCTTCACAGCAAAGATGAATACAAAGGCTCAGGTATTGGTCTGGCTATCGTAAAGAAGATTGTAGACAACCACAAGGGTCTCATAACCGCAACAGGAGAGTTGAATAAAGGGGCAACTTTTAATATTTACATACCAAACTCACAATAGATAATAAACAAAATGCACAACGAACCACTACATATTTTACTTGCAGATGATGATGAGGGAGACCGGCTTCTTTTTAAACTAGCCTTTTCTGAATTAAAAATAAAATCTATTGTTAGCACGGTTAACGACGGAATAGAGCTAATGGAATGGCTCAATATGGAGGTTAACACGTTGCCTTATCTTCTTTTCCTTGACCTGAATATGCCACTAAAAAATGGAATGGAGTGTTTGAAAGAGATTAAGAGCAACAATAGGTTAAAAGATATTTTCATTGCCATCTATTCGACATCGGATAATGAAAAGGATATGGATGAGACATTCTATAACGGAGCAAATGTTTACATTACCAAGCCCAACGATTTTAACCTGCTCAAACAAATTTTAGAAAAAGTAGTTATGACGGCATATAAATATCAGGAGCCGGGAATGATTAGAGATAATTTCTTATTGAGAATTTAATTAACTTTAAACTCATATTGTCACTACGGGGAAGAGAGTTAGCATACAAAAAGATATTAACAGTTACTATTTTCTAAATAGAAGTTGATATCAACATAGCATCGGAATACTATGAAAACTAATCTTATAGACTTAATCGATCTTGAGGCAGTTAATAACCTGCTGGAAGGGTTTAACAAATCTACAGGGTTTGTAACTGCTATATTAGATTTGGAGGGAAACATTCTATCCAAATCAGGATGGAGAGAAATCTGCACAGATTTTCACAGAGTTAATCCGGAAACTTCAAAAAAGTGCACCATCAGCGATACCGAATTATCAAGAAAATTAGTTGATAGTGAAAAATTCCATTTCTATAAATGTTTAAACGGATTGGTTGATGTAGCCGTTCCTATAGAAATCAATGGGGAGCATATTGCCAATCTGTTCTCCGGACAACTCTTTTTTGAAGAGCCAGATTATATATTCTTTAAAAAGCAAGCCGAAAGGTATGGATTTAATGAAAAAAAATACCTGGAAGCCCTTGCGAAGGTTCCTGTTGTCTCAAAAGAACAGGTTAGGTCTATAATGAGTTTTTTGCAGGGAATGACTCAGCTAATAACTGAAATAGCTCTTAAGAAGGTGGAGCAAACAGAGCTTAATAAGGCTCTTAAAGAGAGCGAAGAGCGTTTTCAACTTCTATTTAACAAAGCTCCTTTAGGTTATCAATCTCTGGATTTTGATGGTAACTTTCTTGAGGTGAATCAGCAGTGGCTGGAAACTTTGGGTTATAATAAAAGTGAAGTAATTGGCAGATGGTTTGGCGATTTTCTTACCCCAACATATCAGGATGGTTTTCGGAAAAGGTTTCCGATCTTTAAAGAACAGGGCAGTATTCACAGTGAGTTTGAAATGATGCATAAAAACGGGTCGGTTTTATTTATAGCATTTGATGGTAAAGTAGGACACGATTTAAAAGGAGAGTTTATTCAAACACATTGCATTTTACAGGATATCACAGAGCGGAAAGAGATGGAAGCAGAATTAGAAAGAAGCAATGAGAGATTTCGAAGCATTTTCAATAATCTTCAGGATGGATTTTTTCAGGCAGACCTTAAAGGTAATTTCACCTTAATAAGCCCTTCGGCCGCATTAATGTTCGGATACGCTTCAACAGAAGAGATGTTAGGGATGTCGGCATTTAATCTCTACGCCAATGAATCCCAAAGAGACTATATGTTAAAGGAGTTGTCTGAAAAAACGATTATTAAAGACTTCATAACCGAAGGAAGAAAGAAAAATGGATCTACTTTCTGGGTATCAATGAATGTTCAATATTTGTATTTTAATGGAAAGATCTCTGGGACCGAAGGAGTAGTGCGAGATATCACAGATCGTATGCAGGCAGCTGAGGATTTGCGAAAAAGCGAAGAAAATTTAGCCATTACACTCAACTCAATAGGAGATGCTGTGATTTCTACAGATATAAAGGGGTTTATTGTTCAGATGAATCCGGTAGCCGAAAAGCTTTGTGGGTGGAGATTATCGGATGCATTAGGTAAACCTTTATGCGAGGTTTTTAAAATTATTAATGCAGATACACGAGAACCTGTTGATGGACCGGTTATAAAAGTTTTGGAAAAGGGGGAGATTGTGGGTCTTGCAAACCATACGGTTTTGATCTCAAGGGACGGAACCGAACACCAGATTTCCGACAGTGCTGCACCTATAAAAAACAAGAAGAACGAAATTACCGGTGTAGTTCTTGTCTTTTCAGATATATCGGATAAATATGCATCGGAAATAGCTTTAAAGGAGAGCGAAGAGCGTTACAGGGCATTGCACAATGCATCATTTGGCGGCATTGCTATTCACGATAAAGGTAGAATTTTAGAATGCAATCTGGGACTTACACAAATTACAGGCTACTCCTATGAAGAACTTATTGGAATTGACGGCCTGTTGCTCATAGCCCCGGATTCAAAAGAGATGGTTTTAAAAAACATATTAGCCGGATATGAAAAACCATATGAAGCCATTGGAATACGCAAAAACGGAGAGTTATATCCTTTGCGGTTAGAGGCCAGAAATGTTCCATATAAAGGGAAAAATGTAAGAACAGTCGAATTTAGAGACATCACCGAAAGCAAACAATCGGAACTTATAATTCTGAAAAAAACAGAAGAGGTTGAATTTCATAACCAACGATTAGAGAGTTTGTTAAAAATTTCACAATATCAAACTAATTCAATTCAGGAGTTATTGGATTTAGCATTGAACGAAGCAATTATATTAACCAAAAGCAAAATAGGCTATATCTACTTTTACAATGAAACAGATAAAAAATTTGTTTTAAATACCTGGTCAAAAGATGTAATGCCGGAGTGTCAGGTAATGAACGCTCAAACCATTTATGATTTAGATAAAACAGGCTGCTGGGGTGAAGCTGTAAGACAACGCAAGCCGATAATTATTAATGATTATCAGGCAGATAATTCGTTGAAAAAGGGAATACCACAGGGGCACGTAAAACTTCAAAAATTCCTGACAATCCCTGTGTTTTCTGACGATAAAATTGTTGCAGTTGCAGGTGTCGCCAACAAAGAGAGTGATTACGATAACTCAGATGTAAGGCAATTGACACTACTTATGGATAGCGTCTGGAAGATTTCAGAGAGAATTGTACTTATTAAAGATTTGACAGTCGCAAAAGAGAAGGCCGAAGAGTCAGATAGACTGAAATCTGCATTCCTTGCAAATATGAGCCACGAGATTCGTACTCCTATGAATGGAATTTTAGGATTTGCCGAATTATTGAAAGATCCAAATCTAAGTGGAGATGAACAACTGGATTACATAAAGATTATAGAAAAGAGCGGTGCTCATATGCTCAATATTATCAACGATATTGTTGATATATCAAAAATTGAAGCCGGCCTGATGAAGATTGATTTACATTATTATAATGTTAATGAGCAGATTGAATATATCTACAATTTTTTCAAGCCCGAGGCAGAAGCAAAAGGGTTGAATCTCTTTTTCAAAAACTCTTTGCCGGCAAAAGAGTCCATTCTTAAGACAGACAGGGAAAAGGTTTATGCCACATTCACTAACCTTGTTAAAAATGCAATTAAGTATACAAACGAAGGTTCAATTGAATTTGGTTATACAAAGAAACTGGATAATCTGGAGTTTTATGTAAAAGACACCGGAATAGGAATTCCCAAAGGGAGAGAGGAGGCAATCTTTGAGCGCTTCATTCAAGCAGATATTGATGTTACAAATGTACGTCAGGGAGCCGGTTTAGGCTTGGCCATTGCAAAATCTTACATTAAAATGCTGGGCGGTAAAATCTGGGTAGAGAGTGAAGAGGGAGTTGGATCAACCTTTTATTTCACCATACCGTACAATGCAAATTAATTGTAGGTTTCAGTATTTTAGAAATTTACGACTATATGACAAGGTTAATATAGAGTTTATTTCCCCTCAAACCCTAACAGCTTATTACAAAAAGAACACATTTCCAATTGCAGTACAACATAGCTATCAAGAATCTGCAGCCAAACTTGCAAATTATTTAATAAATCGACAATTATAGATCTGATTTGCATACACCTCCAACCATTGAATACCTATCCTCGCTCCCCGCTATTGCTCCCTCATCCTCTTTTTCTTTTCTTGTTATAAAGTAGTCTCTATTTTTGATGCTTAATAATAAAGAAAAACAATTAGCTAATCCAATAAGTTATGGACCTATTTGTAAAACCAGTTTTTCGTATGAGTTTTATTTTGATCTCGTTCCTGGCAACTTTGCTTCTGATTATAGTTATTGTAATACGGATATACAGTCCGGGAAAACCTACTCCATTTCTTGATGAGACCGGGAAGCTGCTGGAAGGGAGCCTATCAGAAAAAATCTTTGTCAATATTAATGGTTTGGAGCAGGGTATGTTTATTCAAAGCAAAGATTTAAATAATCCGGTATTGCTTTATGTTCACGGAGGAATTCCGGATTATTTTCTTTCAAAAAAATTCCCAACCGGGCTCGAAGAGCATTTCACTGTGGTTTGGTGGGAACAGAGAGGCTCGGGACTATCATACAACGCAGGTATAACCAACGAGTCGATGACGCTGGAGCACTTGATTTCGGATACAAAGGAGGTTACCAACTATCTGCGTAAGCGCTTTGGACAGGAGAAGATTTACCTTATGGGTCGCTCCGGGGGAACCTTTATTGGGATAATCGCGGCGGCACAATCACCGGAATTATACCACGCATACATTGGGGTTGGGCAGATGTCTAACCATTTTGAATCAGAAAAAATGGCTTACCAATATATGCTCAAAAAATACAGGGATGCCGGGAATAGGAGAGTGGTACGAAAACTGGAGGCCGCACCAATTACAGACAAAATTCCCCACGACTACCTACAATTGCGGGATAAAGCTATGCACAGCATTGGAATAGGCACAACACGGGATATGAGGTCAATAATAACGGGGATCTTTTTACCATCGCTTTCGTGCAGAGATTACACATTTAGTGAGAAGATTAAAATATGGCGAGGAAAAGCCCGGGCCGGTGTTCACCCGCTTTGGGATACTATCTTATCCACAGATCTTTCCAATAAAGTTCCGGAGATTGGTATTCCGATCTATTTTTTTCACGGAATCTTTGATTACACTGTCTCATACAATTTGGCAAAGGAGTACTTTGAGAAGATAAAGGCACCAGTGAAGGGGTTTTACACATTTGAAAATTCGGCTCACAGTCCAATATTTGAAGAGCCGGATAGAATAAATAAAATCCTGCTTGCAGATGTTTTGGCCGGAAGGAGCACACTTGCAGATAAATAATTGTCAATAGGATAACGAATTTATTAAATTTGTTCACTAGTGTCCACTAAACTTTATTTTTTAACCTTATAATATCAAGATATTGTGCATTATATAACAAAATTCCTGTGTCCACGATTTGAATTTTTACTTTTGGTAATAAAAGTAAAATCGAGTTATGAACAGTGGAAAATATGTTTTTGCACAACTCATTGAGTTTCTCCCTCAGAAAACTTTTCAACGAATTGTAATGAAATACCAAGGAGATAAATACATTAAATCGTTCAGCTGCTGGAACCAGTTGTTGGTTATGATGTTCGGACAACTCTCCGGTTGTGAAAGCCTCAGAGAGCTTGTCTGCATTACGACCGCCCATACCCCAAAGAACTACCATCTTGGATTTGGCAAGTCTATTATAACTCGTAGTAACCTTGCCAAGGCTAACGCAAACAGAGACAGTAAGATCTTTGAAGAGTTCGCATACAAAATGATATCCATTGCTCAGAACAAGAGAATTACAAGAGAATTTGAAATTGCAGGAAGATTCTATGCTTTCGACTCTACCACTATAGACTTGTGTTTGAATCTTTTTTGGTGGGCAAGCTTCCGCAAGGCAAAAGGAGGAATTAAAGTTCATACGCTCTATGATGTAGTTACTCAAATACCAACATTTATTCATATCACTGAGGCCAAAGTTCACGATATGAACGCTATGGATGAAATTCCTTATGAGCCAAGTGCCTACTATATCTTTGATAGAGGTTATTTTGATCTCGCTAGACTCTTTAATATCAATCTTGTTGGCTCTCTCTTCGTTATAAGAGAAAGGGGACAATTTCAATATAAAATATTGGAGGGAAAAGAGCTTCTTGAAAACCCGAACAATATTCTCTGCGATCAAACTATCCGACTTACAGGGCAATTGTCTGTAAAAAAATACCCTAGCATCCTTAGACGTATTGTCTACTACTCTAATGAGCATAAGAGAACTTATACTTATCTTACCAATAGCTTTACGTCTAATGCTGAGCATATTGCATTGCTTTATAAAAAAAGATGGCAGGTAGAGTTGTTTTTCAAATGGGTCAAGCAGCATCTTCACGTTAAATCTTTTTGGGGAGTAACCGAAAATGCGGTTAGAATACAGATATATTCGGCTATTACGGCTTATTGCCTTATTGCCATTGTTGAACATGATCTTCGTCTCAATCGAAGTACTTTTGACGTACTCCGTATTCTCGGGATGTCTCTTTTTGACAAATCTCCAATCAGAGAGCTTTTCGAAAAGACTGAACCAGTATTTGAAATTAGTAACGAGGGACATGTTCAATTATGCTTAAATTTTTAGTGGACACTAGTGAAATTTGTTTCTAAATGATAAAATCCATCCTTTATGGAAGATGTAAAAATCATAAATTATAGGTAATTTCATTCAAAAATATCAATATGAGCAAAATAGCAATTCTATTAGCAGTTTTCGCTTTTATCCCGATTTCCGGTTTTTCTCAGAATAGTGAGACGGTCAAGAGGATAAATGTGAAATACACTCCTGGCGCGGGAGATATATCTGAAATAATTAAATCCTATGAGATTCTCCCGTTGGATGCTAATCTTGAGGCATATGTAAAGAATCCGTGCAGAGAGATATTCTCCGATTCATTGATTTTGATTATGGATGGTACACTCAATAAGATTGTGATATTTAATAGTAAAGGGAAGTATTTAAACTCAATATCAAGAAAAGGGAGAGGACCGCAGGAGTACAACTTTATTAACGACTTTTTCTTTAATTCTGCAGATAGAGTTGTTTCGGTGGTTGACAGGGATAAAATAAAATGTTACAGTCTTAAAGACGAATTCATTAATGAGGTCTCACTGGGCTTCACTCCAAGCAGAATATCATTTTTACCTCCGGCTTCCCAAATAGTTGAAAAGGTGGTTCCGTCCGATCATTTGGAATCGGATTATTATATCCGCCTGACAAACAATAACTTTAAAACGAAATCGGCTCGTCTGCCATTAAAACCTCTTACTGGTCCGGGTTTCGGGGTAGAGGGGCAAATTTACCGTACTCTTGTTAACGGCAAAAGTGCATACTTCTTCTCATATTTTGGAGATACTGTTTACCACATTAATAGTGAGCGAATAAGGCCGGCGTATGCTTTTAAATATGATAAAAAGACAACAATAGTAACTGACGGGACCTTTAATCCGGAGGTCGATGAGACATACAGATATCTAAGCTATTTTGAGTTGCCTGGATTAAATCTGCTCTTTTATAGATTCAAGAATGAACAATACTGTCTGGCATTCAACCCTAAGAGTGAATCTACAAAAACATTTAAAACTCCTTTTGTATTGAGAGATGTTGTGAACGGAAATGGGATTTTACTTGCTAACTCTTTGTCGATTGGTAAGTTAATTGAGGTGTTTGATCCGGGAAGGAAAAAATGCTCAAATCCTGAAATTCTTGATAATGTTTTAAAGGATTCTGAAAGCGGAATTCAGTGTTTTGTTAAGATATGTTTTTTTAATTTGTAATTAAACATTTTTAATAATTCCGCTATTAATTAAAGAAAATGTTAGAAGCAGAATAAGGAATATTCATTCTGGTAGTACAAGCTGTTTTTTTTCTTCAGAATCCACTTTTCATTTTTTTGATTCTCATAGTACTGCATTTTTTCTAGCAGATGTAATATAGGTATATCGCTTTCGGTATTGCTGTGGTGAAAGGCCGGTGTATTTACGGAAAGATTTCCGAAATGAAGAGAAGTCGTTGTATCCTGTCTTTATTGCTATGTCAATAAGCTGGTTATGTGCGTCTTCCATCATTGTTTTTGCTGCTTCTATTTTTGTACGCTGCATATATACAAATGGGGTGTCTCCAGTTGCATGCTTAAATCGTCTTAGAAAATTGCGTTTGCTCATATTGGTTGACTGAGCCAGTTCGTCTATAGAAATGAACTCATCTACACGCTTTTCTATAGTTTGTTGCGCAATAAGTACAGGCTCGTCGCCGTGTGTTTTCTGTCCGTTAAAGATGGTGTATGGACTCTGTAAAAAGCGGTCGTTATCAATTAGCAGTATTTTCGACATAAAGATTGCCAGCTCTTTACTTAAGTGTTTTTCAATCAGGTATAACATAAGGTTTTGAAATGATGAGGCACCGCCGCTCATACATATTCGGTTATGGTCTATGAGCATCCGGTCAATAACCAGTTCGGTTTTTGGGAATCTGACGGCAAATTCACGGGCATAGATCCAGTGGGTGGTTGCTGTTTTGTTGTCAAGAAGGCCTGTGGCTGCAAGTATGAATGAGCCGGTGCACACTGTGGCTATATCTGTTCCCTGGTCGTAAAACTCACGGATTTTTGAGATCATTTCGTAATTGGAGAGCACAGAGGAAACATCCCGGTCAAATCCAGGAATCACAAGGATATCCGGCCGTTCAATATCATAGATTGTAGTCTCTGCTTCATAGTGGTTTCCGTAACTGCCTTCCAAGAATTTTTCATTGGTAGATGATGCAATAATCAGCTTACATATATGTTTACTCTTAAATCTGCCAGGGTAAATCTGGGCGATCCTGCAGGTTTTCTGAAACATTTCGTATGAGCCAATGAGGCTCCACAATGAACATTTTGGGTAAGCTAAGAATGCTATTGTCATATTGTCATTTTAAAGTATGACAAAAGTAGATATTAAAAATGGCAATATCAACATACAATATTGGCAATAGTGCCATTGCTTGGATTGGTTAAATAGGCATAATTTTGCTGCGTAATTTAAATCTTAAAAGAATGGTTGATAAAAGTAAAAAACTGACAGCTTCTTTAAGCCTTGTGAATGACCGCTTGTTGTTCGAAGGTAGTGTTGAGGGGAATTATCCCGTTGCAATTGATTACATCCCGCCGTTTGGGGATAATCTTGGCTATACATCTTTGGAATTGTTGTTGTTAAGCTTGTCTTCCTGTGTTGGTACTGCGCTTTTAGTTCTTCTCAGGAGAGGGGGTAAAATCATAGAGAAATTTTCAATAAAATCGGAAGGCATTCGGCGCCAGGTTCATCCAACTGCATTTGAGGAGATTCATCTTCATATAGAAATAAAAGCATCAAACCTTACTTCACAGGAGCTTGAGAAGACTCTTGCTATGATTGAGAATATCTGCCCGGTTTGGTATATGATTAAGGGGAGTACAAAGGTTGTTTTTCACCCTAAAATTGAAGCTTGAGATGAAGGATATAGTGCCAGATAAACAGACATCTGCTACAAAATGTAATTGTTTGAATGGTTGGTACGATTTGACCTGTAGGGGTTGCGGGAACTCTCCATCTTCACCATTTGCATCCGATAATTTTGATAAGCTAAATACATTCGGGACATAAATTTCCAAACGATTCTCATTATCTTTATAAGGTAAATTTAACTCCTTATGCAAAGTATCAGTAGTAAGTTTTTTATATGGCTCATTAAAAACAGGCACCTGTTTAAGTTCAAACTTAGGCCGGAGGTTGTGGATGAGTCCTTTTCGGTTAAGAAGTTTCGTGACGAGATAGATAAGGCATCTGCAAGAGTAAAATTGCCGAAAAGCGTTTCTGTTGAGAAGGTTTCGGCAGATGGTGTCGATGCGGAATGGATTACTCCCGAAAATCCGGCGGAAGACAAAGTGTTGTTATATATTCACGGTGGTGGATTTATCTCAGGTTCGTGTCTAACGCACAGGATGCACGTTGCAAAATTTGCAGTTGAGTGCCGGATAAGATCGCTCGTGTTTGACTACAGATTGGCACCGGAAAACCCTTTTCCGGCAGCCCTGGATGATTGTATATTGGTTTACAAATGGTTGCTTAAAGAGGGATTTAATCCGGACAATATTGTTGTCGGAGGTGAATCTGCCGGAGCGAGCTTGACTCTGGCTCTGTTACTGGCTTTGAAGTCAGAAAAGGTTGTTCTTCCGAGTGCTGCTTTCTCAATTTCTCCAATCACCGACCTGAGTTGCAGCGCGAAATCTTTTGAGTATAATGCTAAAAACGATGTTGCTCCAATGGGCTCCTGGAGCGTATGGACAAACTTTTATATTGCCGGAAGCGACACAAAGAATCCTCTGCTTTCACCGCTCTTCGGAAATTATGAGGGAATCCCGCCATTGTACATCTGTGTTGGCACAAATGAAATTCATCTGGATGATTGTGTGAACGTTGCAAAAGTAGCACGGGATTACGGAGTTGATGTAACCCTTCGCAAATGGGAGGGGATGATTCACGCATTTCCTTTATTGACACCACTCTTCCCCGAAGCCAAGCAGGCATTTCTTGAGGTTTGCGATTTTGTAAAAAAACATTAATTGTAGGATTTTTAGCAACTTTGAATATTATTTTTGCATTAAATGGTGGTTTAGGAATGCGAGATTTGTTTCTACCCGTAAAAACTGATTTTAATTGATCAAAACATTATCTTTGAGATATTAAAAATATTCTCTATGGATAACACAAGAATTTTTAAAATGGCATTTGCCGATGTTTATCCGTTTTATGTACAAAAGGCAGAGAGAAAAGGGCGCACCAAATCAGAAGTAGATGCCATTATTTTTTGGCTGACAGGATATAATGAACATTTACTCCATCAACAAATAGAAAGTAAAAGTGATTTTGAGGCTTTTTTTGCTCAAGCTCCCCTTATCAACCCTAACGCCGAAAAAATCAAGGGTCTGATTTGCGGATATCGTGTGGAGGAGATTGATGATAAACTTATGCAACAGATACGCTATCTGGATAAATTGGTAGACGAGCTGGCAAAAGGAAAGTCATTGGAAAAGATATTAAGGAGATGAAAATTCTACTGACCGGCTCGTCCGGATATATCGGGAAACGACTTTTACCAAAATTGGTAGAGAGTGGTTATGAGGTGGTTTGCTGTGTGAGGGATGTAAACAGATTTAATCCGCCGGAGTCTCTCAGGTCAAAGATAAGTGTTGTTGAGGTAGATATGCTGGATAAGGCATCTTTAGATAATATTCCTAAAGATATTGACGGAGCGTTCTATTTAGTACACTCAATGTCGGCATCTTCCAACTATCACCTGCTGGAAGAGGAATCTGCAGTGAACTTCAGAGGTGCAATCAATAAAACCGATGCAAAACACGTTGTCTATTTGAGTGGAATCGTGAACGAATCTGCACTATCTAAACACCTCTCCTCAAGAAAAAATGTTGAGACAGAACTGGGCAAAGGGAGCTACAGTTTAACAACCTTAAGAGCCGGAATTATTATTGGATCCGGTAGTGCCTCTTTTGAAATAATGAGAGATTTGGTGGAGAAGCTTCCAATAATGATTACCCCCAGATGGCTAAATACCAGATGCCAACCAATCGGGATATCGGATGTTATAAATATTCTCTCAAAAACAATTCTGAACCCAAAGACTTTCAACAGAGATTTTGATATTGGTGGTCCCGATATATTGTCCTATAAGCAGATGTTGTTAGAGTTTGGTCGAATAAGAAATTTAAAGCGATACATTTTTACAGTTCCGGTGATGACGCCTAAACTCTCTTCATATTGGCTCTACTTTGTAACATCTACCTCATATAAACTTGCTATAGCATTGGTTGATAGTATGAAAGTTGAAGTTATATGCCGGAATGATGAAATTAATAAGATTTTAGGTGTAGAACCAATAAGTTATAGGGAGTCGTTGGAGACAGCTTTCAGCAATATTGAAAGAAACGAAGTGATATCCAGCTGGAAGGATGCCTTTATAAGCAGTAGCTTCAATTTTAATATATCTGAGTTTATCCAGGTTCCAACTTTTGGCTGTTTCAGGGATGTGAGGGAGAGAGTTTTTGCCACTCGGGAAGGTTGTATTGAGAAGATTTGGAGTATCGGAGGTGAAACCGGATGGTACTACGGAAACTGGCTATGGAGAGTGAGAGGTTTTCTGGATAAGTTAGTGGGAGGGGTGGGGCTTAGAAGAGGGCGTACCTCGGAAAACACCCTCAATGCCGGAGATGCATTGGACTTTTGGAGGGTTCTGTATGCAGATAAAAAAGAGGGCAGGCTACTACTATATGCAGAGATGAAGCTGCCCGGAGAGGCCTGGCTTGAGTTTAGAATTGATAAAAACAGGCTGATACAAACCGCAACCTTCAGGCCTTTGGGGCTGATGGGAAGGCTCTATTGGTACTCTGTATTACCACTTCACGGCTTCATTTTCCAAGGAATGATCAAAAAATTGACCAAAATATCATAGCCATATAAAGATGCCATTATGCGTTTAAGTTGTTCGATGTACTTTGAAAAGTAATAACAATTTGATATCTTTAAGCATAATACTTTTCGTATGGAAAATTTGAAAAAGGGAAAATGTCCTGTGATGCACGGGGCAAATACGGAGGCAAGTAGTTCCGTAATGAGCTGGTGGCCAAATTCACTTAACTTAGATATTTTACATCAGCACGACTCCAAAACCAATCCGCTGGATGAGGGTTTTAACTATAAAGAGGAGTTTTCTAAACTCGATTTTGAGGCGTTAAAGAATGACTTAAAAGAGCTTATGACCCAAAGTGTACAATGGTGGCCTGCAGATTGGGGGCACTATGGTGGTCTAATGATTAGAATGGCCTGGCATAGTGCCGGTACTTACCGAATTGCCGACGGTCGTGGGGGTAGTAATACCGGAAACCAGCGATTTGCACCGCTTAACAGTTGGCCGGATAATGTCAACCTGGACAAAGCTAGACGACTGCTATGGCCTATAAAGAAGAAATATGGCAACAAGATATCTTGGGCAGATCTTTTTATCCTTGCCGGAAATATGGCCTATGAGTCTATGGGCTTTAAGACTTTTGGGTTCGGCGGTGGCAGGGAGGATATTTGGCATCCCGAAAAAGATATCTACTGGGGTGCAGAGAAGGATTGGCTGGGTAAATCCCGTTACTCAGACAGCACCGATAGCGAGACGCTGGAAAATCCTCTGGCTGCTGTTCAAATGGGCTTAATATATGTAAATCCGGAAGGCGTGGACGGGAACCCGGACCCTTTAAAGACGGCCAAGGATATGCGAACAACATTCAGCCGTATGGCAATGAATGACGAGGAGACAGTAGCATTAACTGCCGGAGGACATACTGTAGGTAAAACTCACGGAAATGGTAATGCTTCGCTTTTAGGGCCCAGTCCGGAAGGTGCGCCTGTAGAGCAGCAGGGTTTTGGTTGGTCAAACCCTAAAGGGAAAGGAAATGCAGAGCACACAGTTTCCAGTGGTTTAGAGGGGGCCTGGACAACTCACCCGGACAGGTGGAACAATACCTACTTCTATCTGCTTTTAACTTACGATTGGGAGCTTACAAAGAGCCCGGCAGGAGCGTGGCAGTGGGAACCTGTAAACATAAAAGAGGAGGACAAGCCTTTTGATGCTCATATCCCCGGAGTTAGAAGAAATCCGATGATGACAGATGCAGATATGGCTCTTAAAATGGATTCGGATTATCGAAAAATATCGGAGCGCTTTTATAAAGACCCCGAATACTTTGCAAAGGTTTTTGCAAGAGCTTGGTTTAAACTGACTCACCGCGATTTAGGACCAAGAAGCCGCTATCTTGGCCCAGATGTTCCAAATGAAGATTTAATATGGCAGGACCCTATTCCAAAAGTTGACTATACCCTCTCTCAGAATGAGATAGATGAGCTTAAAATCAAACTTCTCAATTGTGGATTATCTCACACAGAACTTATAAACACCGCCTGGGACAGTGCAAGAACATTCAGATGCTCGGACTACAGAGGAGGTGCAAATGGAGCCAGGATTCGCCTTGCCCCTCAAAAAGATTGGGAGGGTAACGAGCCAAAACGACTTGATAAAGTGCTCAAAAAATTGGAAGAGATCCGGGCAGAATTGAATAAAAAGGTGAGCATCGCAGATTTAATCGTCTTGGGCGGAGGTGCCGCAATTGAGAAAGCTGCACAGGATGCCGGAGTAGATGTTAAAGTGCCTTTTTACCCGGGCAGAGGTGACGCTACAACAGAAATGACAGATGTTGAATCTTTCTCGGTTCTGGAACCTATCCACGATGGCTACAGAAACTGGCTAAAAAAAGAGTATGCTGTTAACCCTGAGGAGCTACTGCTTGACAGAACACAGCTAATGGGACTTACAGCCCCCGAGATGACAGTATTAATTGGCGGAATGCGGGTTTTAGGTACAAACTACGGTAAAACCAAGCACGGTGTATTTACAGATAGAGAGGGTGTACTTACCAATGATTTCTTTATAAATCTAACCGATATGAACTACTTCTGGAAGCCTGTAACAGAGAATCTTTATCATATTATAGATAGAAAGAGTAATGTGATAAAATGGACAGCCACAAAAGTAGATTTAGTAATTGGGTCTAACTCTGTACTGCGCGCTTATGCAGAACTTTACGCACAGGACGACAATAAAGAGAAGTTTGTTAAAGATTTTGTAAAGGCCTGGGTAAAAGTTATGAATGCAGATCGTTTTCACTAGATTTTGTTTTTTTATTTTTTAAAGGCACATAATAAATCAGGTTAAATATGAGAAGAGAGATTATTCTGTTTCTAATATTTTTATTTATTAATCAATTGGCTTTCTCCCAATCGCAAGGTCTCTACGACTCTCTGGGAACAGCCAGGCAACTGATGAATGAAAAGAAGATTAGTGAGGCCATAATGATATTAAGGTCTTGCGAAAAATCTTACCCGGGGAACGTTCACGTAATTCGCCTTCGAGGTCAGGCGCTTTACTGGTCGAAAGATTTTGAGGCAACACACAGCTATTTTAAGGCTTCAATAGAGAGATACCCGAATCTTCAAGTTTTAAACCTTGACTATGGTAGAATCCTTTTTGAATTGAATCAACTCAATGATGCAAAGCTCTATTTGCTAAAGTACCTAAAGCAGGAACCTGAAGATGCAGAGTGTAACCTGATGTTGGGAAAAATTGCCTATTGGCAGGGTAAAAGTCAGGAAAGCTCTTTGAAGTATTTGAATGTTGTCCATAAAAATTATCCGACTAACCAGCAGGCAATAGATCTTATTAAGGAGGTGCGTCAAAATAGATCGCCTTACCTTAAGATCGGGTTGTCAAAATATAGTGATTCACAACCACTTGAATCTATACAAACAAGCATAGAGAGCGGTTTTTATCAGTCGGCCTGGCTTCAGCCCGGAGTTCAATTCCAAAACAGATCGTTTGATGGAAATCTGAATGCCCGCCTTTTAGAGTTTACTAATAAAACAGCTTTTATAAAAAGCAAAACAGAAGTTTTAATGAGAGTAGGAGTATTTCAAAACTCCTGGGCAACAAAGGCTCCTTATACGGCAGGAGTTGAAATCAGGCAAAAGATTTTAAACGATTTTGAAATTACCGGGAATATAGACCTATCACCCTATATGTATACGCTCAAAAGTTTGACTCGGAATGTTATGCAAACAAATTATACTGCATCACTGGGCCGGGAAACAGGAGATAAGTTTAAAGGTAAAGTAACATTCAGGCATCAGCTTTTTGAAGACAAAAATTATGTGCAGTGGTTTAGTATCTGGACTTTATTTCCCATTTTGCGTACAAGCGCATTAAAATTTGAAATTGGATATGCTTTTTTGGCAGCCTGGTCAAAAGAGAACAGGTTTGTGCTGGAAAATCCGGAGGCTGCAAACACATCCCCAACGAGCCAGATTAACAGATATCCGGGAGTTTATGACCCTTACTTTACACCGGAGAATCAAATTGGAAACTCACTCCTGGCTAAAGGTGATTTAAAATTAGGTTCCTCCATAACAATCTCATTTAACGCAAATGTGGGAGTATACTCAAAAATCGACTATCCGGAATTTTTTCAATATCAAACGGGTAATTCTCAGCAGGGTGGAGTAGAGAAAATATTTACAAATACTAAGTACACTCCTCTTGATTTAAAGAGTACAATAAACTGGAGATTGTCACAAAAAATATTGCTGAGTGCAGAATATATCTATTTTAAAACAATATGGTATGATAGCCATACACTTGGTGCCGGCTTGAAAATGAATTTCTGGAATGATAAAAGATAGTACCAAAGATTTATGGACATTCCGAGAGTCCAAAGAACCTTCAAGAGTTGAATTGTATTTTCTTGGTGCACTTGTCGTAGCCGGGGTTATATCAATTATTCGTCTTGCTAACTGGTGGTTCAGAGAGGAGCACGTTGGCAACTTAATTTTGTATATAATTCTCTCCGTTATTTTCTGGTATGGTATGCTGCGCATTATACTTATCTGGATTAACTATCTTGGCATTAAAAAACCTCAAAAGACGGCACCCCCTAAAGATGTTCGGGTTGCAATATTCACAACCAGTTCACCCGGAGAACCACTATCTATGTTTGAAAAAACACTGGAAGCTTGTGCCAATATTTCTTATCCTCATAAGACATATTTACTTGATGATACACAAGATTCCGGCTTTCGTGAGGTAGCAGAAAAATATGGAGCGATATGGCTAAATCTGGTAGGATTACCCGGTGCCAAAGCCGGGAAAATAAATAAGGCGCTGACATTGACAGATGAGGAGTTTATTTTGGTTTTAGACCCGGATCACATTCCTTTTCCCAATTTTCTTGATGAGGTACTGGGATTCTTTGATGATAAACAAGTTGGATATGTCCAGGTATCTCAAGCTTACTATAATCAATACAGGTCATTTACAGCCAGAGCTGCCGCAGAACAGACCTATACATTTTATGGCCCGACTCAAATGAGTTTACACGGGTATAATTCCAGCGTGGCCATTGGAGCAAATTGCACATTCAGACGAAAAGCTCTGGAGTCAATAGGAGGTCACGGCATTGGTTTGGCCGAAGATCTTGTTACGGCTATTCGTATTCACGCAGCCGGATGGCGATCTGTTTATCATCCAGTAATTGTAAGCCGAGGCTTAGTACCGGAAGATTTCGGCTCTTTTTGCAAACAACAGCTAAAATGGGCGAGGGGAGTTCACGAAGTGCTGTTTGCAGAGGTTCCCCGTCTTTTTAAAAAATTGAGTTTTTGGCAAAAAGTTTCCTATATAACAATTGGTACATACTATCTGGAGGGTCTGACAACACTTTTTTATCTGATCATTCCATTCCTCTATTTATGGTTTGGAGTTGTCCCCGCCAAAATGTATTTTATTGAATTTATATTACAAGGAATGCCGGTGCTTATATTTTCGGTTTGGATCTACCTCTTTGTACAACGGTGGATGTGCCATCCGGCTATAGAGAGAGGCCTTCATTTTAGGGGAATGATACAAAAATTTGCCTGTTGGCCTATCTTTTTGAAAGGGACTCTATTATCTCTGGTTAACAAAGAGATCCCCTATATACCTACTGCCAAACAGGCTGTAATTAGCAAAATGTCCCCATTTGCCAGACCTGTTTTAATGCATATTGTAATTTTTATAATTACCTTAACATATACAATTTACGAAAGACGCTATTTGCTTTCAGATGTAGAACTAGTATCTACAAGCGAAAGGGCATATGGTATGATTGCCTTTGCAACAATTCCTTTTTTGCTTGCACTTGGAGCTATTTATGCAGTAATAGAGTCGATTAAACTAAAATCCGAAAATCCCTGGGAAAAGATATGAAAAAGTACATTTATAGAATAGTAATTATTGTTGCTGCGCTGGTATTAGGCGTACTTATGGTAGCCGGACTTACTTTTATTGGAAAAGAGTCATCCGGCCCGGCCGAAGATCTCTTCTCCAAAATCAGTTCGGGCATCTCATTAATAGAGAACAAATTTATTTTGGGTAAGCGTGAAAAATCAAGATTAATAGAGTTGAAATGGTTTGATAAGTATAGGTCAGATAAGAGTAAATTACTCTTGCCGGATAAAATTCTTTTGGGAGCTTATGACGACAAAACATCAGAGACTTTTCAACCCATTGCAGAACTTGAGGACTCTTTAAAAACAGTTTTCCCGCTGATACACATATATACAGCCTGGGGGAGCAATCGTAACCAACGATTTCCGGCCACAGAGTTAAACTCTATCCATAATATTGGATCTATCCCTATTGTTACCTGGGAGCCGTGGCTTACAGATTTTGATAAGGAGGCTATGCCGGGCCTGCCTAACCCGGAAGTAAGAGACAAGGATGGGTTAAAAGCGATTGCCAGGGGCGTGTACGATATTTATATAGACAGATGGGCAACTGAGGCAAAGTTGTATAATAAACTGATTTTTTTGCGTTTCGCTCACGAAATGAACGACCCCTATCGTTACCCGTGGGGGCCTCAGAACAATGTGCCGGAAGATTTTATTGCAGCCTGGAAGCACGTTGTAGAACGCTTTAGGGCAGTTGGAGCAGATAATGTAATATGGATATGGTCTCCCCATCCTGCCTACAAAATGTTCGATGAGTACTACCCGGGTGAAGATTATGTAGACTGGATTGGAGTGGGCACACTTAATTACGGAACAGTTGCCCCCTGGAGCCAGTGGTGGACATTTGATGAAATTTTTGCCAAACACTACGAGTTGCTAGCTAAATACAATAAACCCATCATTATTTCGGAGTTTGGTTCGCTTGCCGTTGGCGGTGATAGGGCAGAGTGGTTTAATGAGGCACTTATAGATTTTCCAAAAAGGTATCCGGGTGTAAAGTCCCTTGTATTCTTCCATTGTTCAAGCGATGCAACAACTACCTATCAAACATTGAATTGGTATTTCAAAGATGATCCTGAAATTTTAAAAGTAGTCAAGAGGACGACATCTGCCTGGCCTAATTATAGCGATATAAAAATTGCACAATAAACGTCATATGTTCAATATATTAGTCCAAATAGTTTAATAATCAATGAGATGGAAACAGGGAAAACATTCAGGAAACCACCTCTTCTCAACAGGAAAAAAACAGACCCCGGTAAATTTATTTTTACGGGCAATAAGCCTGCAGAAGAATTAGATATTCAGCTATTTAAATACAATAAGGGTGATTGCATTGAGACCAAAAACATATCACCCTCAAGCATTGAGTCGTTTCAAAATGATAATTTCAACTATTGGTTGAATCTTTACGGCTTAAATTATTCCGACACCATTGCATCAATATGTAGTCGTTTCGATATCCATAACTTAGCAATTCAAGACATTCTGGATGTTAATCAAAGACCTAAATTTCAAGAATTTGAAGGGTACTCGTTTTTAACGCTAAAATCTATTGTTCCCTTAAATAATGAACTGGTAACGGAACAGATTAGTATTGTTTTTGGCAAGAACTTCTTAATTTCATTTCAGGAAAGAAAAGCAGACTTTTTTGAACACCTGAGATTCAGGCTAAGAGAGGACAAGGGCATTATCCGGGAGAGCAATTGTGACTATTTACTCTATGGAATGCTTGAATCGATACTTGACAACTACTTTAGAACATTAGACCAATTAGAGAGTGATCTTGAAAATTTGAATCTTACCGATACTAAAAAGGAGTTGTTGCCAAACACTCTGGTGATGATAGAAAATCATAAAAAATTTGTTCACTTTATTCAAAAATCTATCCTCCCTTTAAAAGAGTTTTCGCAAATAGTAGAACGACAAGAGAGTAAGTATATTGAAAAGAAGAATTTAAAGTATTTTTTAGAGATCAAAGATCTATGCTTAACCCTTCTAGACAGTTGTGATATTTTACAATCATCCTTAGAGAGCAGCACTAACCTTTTCTTTTCTGTACAAGGGCATCGAATGAATCAGGTAATGAAAACCCTTACAATAGTTTCAACCATCTTTATCCCCTTAACTTTTCTTACCGGAATTTATGGTATGAATTTTCATAATATGCCCGAGATACAATGGAAATATGGCTATGCAGCTTTGTGGTTACTGATAGTTCTGATTTTTACAGGGATGGTTCTATATTTAAAGAAAATGAAATGGTTTTAGCTTATTTTTTGTACAAGCCCAAATGCGTAAATAATGTAATATAATTCAGTAACTGTATAACACACCATAAGTTTATTAAATATAGTTTTGTCCTGCAGAGGTCTTATAGCTATTTGCAAGTGTGTTATGAATAAAAGAGCAAATTCGGAGTTTTCCATCATAGTAAAGAAAGAGAGAGCAAAACGTGCTGACGATTTAATTATTGCCAAGGCAGAAAAAGCAGAACGCAAGTATGAATTAATAATCGCGAACGAAGAGAAAACTGAGCACGCAGCAATGTTGATTATTGCTAAAGCCGAAAAAGCAAAGTTTCAGGCAGAATCGGTAATAGCCAATGCAGAGAGAGTAAAACGTCACGCAGGATTAATTATCTCTAATGCGGAGAAGGCAAAAAAGGCAAATGGAACAATTTCAACCAACAAAGAACAAGCAGCAGCGATAGTCATCGCTAATGTAAAGATTACTAAACAAGTAGCAGAGTTATTAATTGCCAATGTAGAGAACGCAAAACGTGCTGCAGCGCTAATAATTTTGAACAAAAAACCGACATCGGAGCTATTTATTGCAGAGGCAGAGCAAGCAAAGCGTGAAGCGATGTTGTTAATTGCCAGCATTAAGGATGCAAAAAGGTCTTCGGAACTAATAATTTCCAACATAGAGAAGGTGAAAGGAGCAGCTGAATTTGTTATATCCGACAAAGAAGCTGTTTATCAAAACGCTCAAAAAGCAAAACGAGCAGCAGAGCTAATCGTAGCCAGTGTTGTCAGGGCAAAGCGAGCAGCAGATTTGGTAATAGCTAATGTAGTAAAAGCAAAACGAGCAGCAGAGTTAGTTATAGCAAATAAAGAGCTCAACTTGGCAAAGGTAAAAGCAAAGCTGGCATCAGAGCTAATCACTCTAAATAAAGAACTGCTTCATCAAATTGATAAGCGTAAAGAGTCAGATCAGAACTTGAAGGAGAGCAAAGAGAAATTTCATTCATACATTGAGCACTCACCTGTTGGGGTATTTGTTGTAGACAAAACAGGGAAATATTATGATTGTAACCCGGCTGCATATGAGATAGTCGGTTATACTCGCGAAGAGCTTCTATCTATGAGTATTATTGATTTGCTGCCTGCAGATGAAATTGAAAAAGGGTTGCAGGGATTTGATCAATTGTGTAAATTGGGTTATCTTAAAGTTGAGACAAAATTACTCCGGAAGGATAAATCTACCATCTATGTAATTTTGGAAGCGGTTAAATTACCGGAGAACAATATGTTTATGTCTTTTACCACAGATATTCAAAAAATTAAAGTTGCAGAGATTGAATTGAGAAAAAAATTTGAAGAAGTTGAATCCATTAATAAAACACTAGGAGAGACTAATGTTGAATTAATAATTGCCAAAGAAAAAGCCGTAGAGAGCGCTAGGCTAAAATCTGCTTTCCTTGCCAATATGAGTCACGAAATTCGCACACCTATGAATGGCATCCTGGGCTTTGCAAGTCTGCTCAAGGAGCCAAAGTTATCCGGAGAAGAGCAGCAAGAGTACATACACATTATTGAGAAGAGCGGAGCCCGGATGCTCAATATTATTGATGACATTGTGTGTGTATCAAAAATAGAATCCGGAATTATGGAGACCAATTTTTCCGAAACGAATATTAATGAACAAACGGAATATGTTTATAACCTTCTCAAACTTGATGCTGCCAGGAAAAAGTTAACCATTACTTTTAAAAATGGTTTGCCGGATAATGAATCTATTGTTAATACAGATAAAGAAAAATTTATCAGTATTCTCTCAAATCTTGTGAAAAATGCCATAAAATATACCGATATAGGCTCAGTTGAATTTGGGTATATTTTAAAGAACAATAATAAAACAAGCAACTTTTTTAACCTTGAATTTTACGTAAAAGATACTGGAATCGGAGTTCCGAATGATATGCAGGAAGCTATTTTTGAGCGCTTTATTCAGGTAGATATTACAGATAAAATGGCACGATACGGTGCCGGGTTGGGATTAGCAATTTCGAGAGCTTATGTTGCTGTCCTAGGAGGTAGAATTTGGGTAGAGAGCAAAAAAGGGAAAGGAAGTATTTTCTACTTTACTATCCCATATAATATAGGTTCTAAATTGAAACACATAATTGAAGACGAAGTATCGTCAATAAATGAGAACATTACAGAATAAGCACAAAAGATGGAAACAGAAATTATTTTCTTATCTAATAGAGTAAAGGAGCTTGAAAGAGAGAACTCTTTTCTTAGAGAGCAACAACTTGAGATAACAAAAGCCAAAGAGCTGTATTTAAAAATATTTGAAGAATTTCCGGCTTTGATTTGGCGTTCGAGGTTAGATAAATTGTGTGACTATTTTAATAAAACATGGCTTGATTTTACGGGCAGAACAATGGAACAAGAGTTTGGAAATGGATGGACAGAAGGAGTTCATCCGGATGATTTTGATTTTTGTTTAAAGACGTATGTAACTGCATTCGATAAAAGAGAGCCGTTTTTAATGGAGTATCGGATGAAAAATAAATTTGGCGATTATTGTTGGATAAGAGATTTCGGACGACCATTTTACGATTTAGATAATACATTTTTAGGATATATTGGTTCGTGTTACGACATAACTCAAATTAAAGCTAATGAAATTAAACTTATTGAGTTAAATGCGGCAAAAGATAAGTTTTTCTCCATTATTGCCCACGATTTAAAAACCCCATTCTGTTCCATTTTGGGCTTTAGCGAACAAATCAGAGAAATGGTCAATGAGAAAAAATATGAACAAATTGGAGAACTAACTAACATAATTTGGCAATCATCCAACAGAGCAGTGGATTTGATAATGAACCTTATGACGTGGGCTCTATCTCAATCTGGCAGAATAAAATTCAACCCGGAATATTTCGAAATAGACCCAATTGTCAATGAGGTAATACTCTTAATGAAAAGTAGTGCAGAACAAAAATTTATAACCATAACTAATATGTTTTTGTCTGGAATTAAAGTTAACGCAGACAAAGCAATGATTAGCACAGTACTAAGGAATTTGATTTCTAATGCAATAAAATTTACACAAGCTAATGGAAAGATTACCATCATATCGACTCTCAACAATAGTGAGATAATCATTTCTATATCAGACTCGGGAGTAGGAATTCCAAAAGCGAAATTAGACAAATTATTTATAACAGATGAAGGTCACTCAACTAAAGGAACGCAAGAAGAGTATGGGACAGGATTGGGTTTGATTCTATGCAAAGAGTTTATTGATAAAAACAGCGGAAAAATTTGGGCTAAAAGTGAAGTCGGAATAGGATCTACCTTTAGTTTCTCTCTGCCGTTAAGTAAAAAGAATAGCTACAATATTGAATTGTAAACATAGCAATCACCCCTTCTCCGCAATCAAATCTAAAGCAGAGAGATTAATTATCTCCAATTGTCTACCGGAGAGAGAGATGATTTTATCTTTGTGAAAGGCAGATAGCGTATTGATAATGCTCTCTTTGGAATATCCCAGAGCATCTGCCATCTCATCCCTGGAGAATGGAATCT
>Ga0351875_1032_pt3 | contig 39232 bp, 30 predicted proteins | sample BONcelFGM3001C14_FD_206784 | JGI IMG/M metagenome (GOLD analysis project Ga0351875, IMG submission 206784) | Enriched cells from coal bed in the Powder River Basin, Montana, United States - BONCAT cells FGM rep3 HSBNCT.FGM.300.1.C14 ... | reverse complement strand
AACACGAATATCTCCTTTATTAATTACGTAAGAGGAATCCATGCCGGCGCTCTGGCTGAAGTTGTAATTGCCGGACATGAAATCGCTGTCGTTGATATCAAAGGTCGTAGCCACCAGGGAACCCACATCAACCCTTGAGCCGGGAGCGAACAGAACACCATTGGGATTTACGAGAAACACGCGGCCATTGGCAATCATCTGGCCCAGGATCATGGAAGGATCAGCGCCCTCCACACGGTTGAGGGTAACGGACTCGGCGCCGGGCTGGTTGAATTTTACCAGTTCATTCACATTCACATCGAAACTGGTCCAGTTGATGATGCCCTTGTCTGTGAACTGCGAGATCTGCGTTGTCATAGGATCAGGCTGCGAGATCTGCGCGGATCCGCCCACCACAACGCCGCCCTCAGGCGCGGCAAGGGCTGCGGACCCCATGAACAAAAGCGGCGGCAAAATCAGACACGCTGCCAGCGCCCTGCCCTTTCCTGCAATGTGTTTTATTCGAGATAAGAACCCGAAGATTGTGTGTGTGTTCATGATATTGCTCCTCTTAACAAAGATGCTGCAAACAATTCAGTTGGTGCTGGATTTCGTGAATTGCAGGTAATACATTGCCGACTTCCCGGACAACGGTTTCTTGCCAAGCGGGAAGCCTACGTCCGTGCGAATGAAATACCCGTTGCCCGGATTGTATCGCAAACCAAACCCGGCGCCGGTGAGTGTCGTGGATTTCGCCTGACCCAGGGCCGGCGTTTTAAGGGAAACACGTCCCCAGTCAACAAATGCAGCAAGTTGAAACTTGGACATGCGTTCCCGCGATGTGGCGAAACGCAACTCAAGGCTGGCCTGCATGCCGCTGTCCCCAAGGTATTCCGCCTGCTCATAACCGCGCACAGAATCCACACCGCCGATAGCCATCTGCTCGCCCAGAACCAGATCGTCCAAGGATTGCTGTCCCGAGAACCGGGCCACGAGCATGGATTTGGGGCCCAGGCTCTGTACGCGTCCGTATTCGTAATTGAATTTGGTGAATTGGTTATCTGCACCCGGACCTGACCGGCTGGACAGCGGATCATGATCTTTCATGCCGCCCAGTTTCTCTCCAAGGCCCCGCTGAATGGAAAACGAGGCGGACGTGCGGCCCGAAGCTGTTTCCGAGGTCCGCAGCATGTCCATGCGCAGCGACCGGATCGAGTCCTTGCTGCTCGTGGTTCCAAGAATATTCTGCTTGCTGTTTTTGGCATCCAGGCCAATTTGCAGCACTGTCCTGGACTTGCTGTTAATCTGCAAAGTGCGGGAAAAGGCGATACCCATGGCCGATGCGCGGCCCTGAATGTCGAGAATGGCAAATTCCTTGCCCACGCCAAAATCACCGGCTAACCCGTAAAAACTCAATGACGAGCCATCGGCGCCCAGGGGAATCGTGTAACTCGCATTATAGTAATACAAGTTATCGGAACTTATGCTCCGGACCGTGTTCAGAGAAAACGCTGAGCCGCGGCCCAGGCGGTTTAGAAAATTCACGCCCGTGTTCGCGCGGACCCGTGCAAACCGGGACCCGAAATTATCAATGGCGAACTTGCCGGTCACCAATTGTTCCTTTTCAGCGGTAATGATAATATCCGTGGTGCCCTGCTCTTCGCCGGCTTGCAGAACCGATGAGATTTTCATGCCCGGAAGATCATTCATGAGCAGAATCGCACGCTCCATAATGTCCTTGCGGATTACACCCTGTCTGCGCATGCGGTTAAAAAATGATTGCAGATAACCGGGTGCGTAGCCTGTGTCGCCGTTGATGACCACCTTGCCGAGCCGGCCCTCGAAAATGTAAACCTTGATGACGCCGTTGGAAACTTCCTGCTCGGGCAGAACCGCTACAGCCAGAATATAGCCCTGCTTGTGATAGTACGCGGATATGCTGCCGGTGACCGCCTTGAGATCCTCAAGTGTCAACTGCTTGCCCTGAAACGGCGCCGCAACCTGCGCGAGAATATCGCTGCCCACCACGGAATTTCCGGCGAACTCGAAATCCTGAACCAGGATCGTCTGTTGCTCATCAGAAACCGGAGCCGGTCCGCTCTGCGCGGTCGCACACGCGCACACAAGACAAAGCGCCATTATTGTGAATGCTATTGTTTTATGCATAGGCCAACTCCACTGAAATTTTGTGATTGTGTTCAACATCTCGCCGGTATGTGTATTCATAAGTTATCACTTCGCTTAACCGTGTTTGGTTTTTAAAAATCTGTGAACGCTTTCAGATTTTGAAATCTGCCTGACATATCTAAACGTTTTTGTGAAGAATTTGTTTCATATATCATAATTCTGTGTTCATATAATGTATATAGGAAAAAAATCTACTTTATTGTAGTAATTTATCCACATGCCAACCTTGTAGTCCTTTGCCGCCGACAAGAAACAACACCATAAACACATAAACCCAATCCCATAAGCCAAGCTTTATGGGTTGGATAATACCATGCGGAGAATCGCACCATGCCTTTACTCAGACATGTGTGGTTTCTTATTCTTTAAGATATGCAAAAAATCTGCCATTCTTAAAAGGATACAAAATTAGTTATGTAATGAAACAATATTCAACCTGCAAAACAAGCAGACATCAATAAATTCAGTAAAACAGGTAAATTCTTCAGTATTTCGCACCAAGCCGTAAATGAACGAAGGCACTCGCAGTCTGTACTCTTGACATAACTTCATGACATATAAATACTACAGTGTCAGTTTTTTTTACACCTGCTGAATAAACTCCATGCCTTGATACGGCACAAAACACATTGCCATAACACCGCCGCATTAATGCAACATTATGCACTGCCGATGCATGGCAAACGTGACACGCTAAAAACAAAACTCAACGGACGTGCAAAATATTTCACTGAACAAATCTGCGACAAAATTACAAATGCTGCGAGAGACCTGTCGTGCCTGCCGGTGAAGGCTTGTCGCACACGTGCATAAATCCGGGAGTGTCGGGCCTTATGGGCTGCGGCGCCCTTGCTTGCCGCAGCCCGCACCATGGAATCATCGGGGAAGCCGGCGCCCAGGCCGGACATTGCGCTTATTGAATGCCCCGCGCACGATTGACAGATTAATCTGCATTAAAACGCACATACAACAACAAATACATAAAACAGCAAACAAAGCGAATTCTTAACAGACAAACAATTGGTTTAACCAACATACCAATATGATTCCGTGTAATTCCGCCGGTGAGTGCGGTGGTCGGGCCGCCGCACTCACCGGCAAGCAAAACGTGGCCAATGATTCCGGCAAACGAGCCGGACCATTTTCATTTCGACTCCAGGTAATATGCGGCCGTGGCATTATCCGGATCAAGAATGCGGATTGTGCGGCTGATTTCACGCGCGCTGTTTTCATTGCCCTGCCCTGCTTTGATAACGGCCAGTTCGGCCAGGAATGAGACATCGCTGGGATAAAGGGCGAGCATCTCGCGCGCGGCCTTTTCCGCCACATCCCATTTGCCCTCAAGGCGCAGCGCCGTGACCAGGCGCAGGGTAGCCAGGTAGTTATTGCTGTCCTTTTTGAGAACCTGGTAGGCCGCGGTCTCCACGTCGGCATAGCGCTCCAGCGCCAACAGGGGCAGCATGTAGCCCAGGCGCGCTTCAATGGACTCGGGCTCAGCCTGGATTGCAGCGCGGTAATGGGACATGGAATCATCAAATTCCCCGCTCATATAGTACAGCCACCCGTAGCGAAGATTGATTGTGTAGTCTGCGGGATATTTGTTGTACGTGTTCACAAGTGCGTCCATGGCGTCCACGTATTCCCCGGCGGCTTCGCTTTGGTAGGATTCGGCGAATGCACTGGCCGCAGCATCGGAATCCGCAACGGAATTGCCCGCCGCGGAAAGAACCGAGTGCACGCCTACAGAGCTGGCGGCAAGCACGGTGCATAGAACTGCGGCATAAATCCTGGGTGTGAAAATGCTTGTGAGAATCATGTTCATGGCAGTCTCCTTTTTCAGTCAGGTTTTTAAAATGTACGGCCCAGCATGAGGGTATAGCGGGTGGAACTTGAGCTTTCCCCGGTATAGCGCTCCTGAAACAGGTTACGCGCATAGCCCAGAGTAAGCCGGCTGTCTTTTGCCACATTAACACCAACGGTCAATCCCAATGCGCCTTTTTGCACTTCAGGCTTGTTGAACACGGCGAACCCGTTTGTCTGCACGCCGAACACCTGCTCCCCGGCCCAGCCGAAAACTGTGATCGAGTGTTTATCCGTATACTGCGTCACAGCCGCTTCCAGGGAGAAGAAGTTTTCATCATCCAGGCCCATGTCCGCGCCCAGCCGGATCACATGCACCTGGGTAATCACGAACGTTCCGGCAGTATCGGTTTTGGGTTTGGTGCGCGAGGTTCCCACATCGAGCTGATATGCGGTAAGACTCGGGGCCATGTTACTGTATTGCGACACATACAGGTCCGCGTTCCAGGCGCCGCCATTGTCGCGGTCCCCGCCCGCGCCAACAAAAAACACGTTGCCATCGTAAGTATCGATGTCGGACGTAATGTAATGCACGCCGTAGCGCATGCGGCGCTGCGGCTCGTAGCTGTTGTACACAAAGGTGTAATCCTGCTGCTTGTAATCCAGCCCGGATGTGTAGGAGATGGACGTAAAATCCGCGCCCAATTCATACGAGCGGTCCAGGCCGTAGCCGTGGTACACATACAAACCATTCACCGTGGAGTCCTCGTAGGTATCGCTGTTGTAATCAATGGGCACGGTGTACAGCATGACGTCGGTCCTGGCGGCCGGTTTGGCCGAAACCGCTGAACACACTGTCAACAACAGAAGCATCAAGAGCGCACTTTGTTTCATTTTCTTTTCTCCTCATCTGCACGTTATCGAATTGAATGAAGCCAAACCCGCGCACGCCTTCAAGCTCCACAAGGGTTGTGCGGTTCACGCCCAGGATTTTTGATGACACGGCGCCGGCAATTGTTGTTTTACTCTCAAATCTGTACACACAGTCCATGCGCGCCAGGGATGGCGCGAAAGCACTGAAAAAGCGGACAAGTTCGCGGCGCGGGCCAGAGGCCGCAATGCTCATTGGCAAGTGGTCTGACCAATCCAGACCAGGGCGAAAAGCCAGGGGCATGCGGGGCAGGCTGAGGAACAGGCCGCACAGAAGCGGGTCCGCACCGTCCACGCGGTGGGCCAGGTATGCTCCGCGCAGTTTGGTGAAGTACAGGCGGCCGCGCCCCGAGTCGAAATAGAACGTTCCGTCCAGGGCCATTTTCACACAAAATCCCCACTCGCCCGCATCCCTGCCCCCGCGCGTGACCGTGTACCGGAACTCATCATCCAGCATGAATGACATGCGCGCATCCAGGCACGCATCCGCGGGAAGAGGCTCCACGCACTGGCCCTCGGCTGGCAGGCCATTGGCGCAAAATCGCACCCCGGCCGTGAAATCCGCGAAGCTGAAAGGCAGGGTGGCGGCGCCGGGTTCGGGAGTTGCCTGCACCTGCACGTGAATATGGGGCTGCGGGGAATAACCGGAATTGCCGCACTTGCCGAGCAAAGCGCCGGCCGTGACCCACTGGCCCTCGCGCACACGGATGGTGTCGCGGGCAAAGTGCGATATTTCCACATAAAAGCCGCGTTCGTCCCAGATCAGCACCAGATTGCCCCAGGGGTTTGCCTTGTCCACATGGCCCACGGGGTTGTCCGGCAGGGTGCTGATCACCTTGACCACGCGGCCTGTGATAGGTGCCATCACGGACTTGTGCCAGGCGTAGTACTCTTCGAGACGTGCGCCGCTGCCGTGGCCGCTCTGGCCGTCACTGCCGGTGATAATGAAATCAAAGGCGTGGCGCCAGTTGCCCTGGTGGGTCCACGCGCCGTCGAACCCCTGCCACACGGTCCAGCGGCCCGCGAACGGAAGCTGGATGGCGCGCAGGGTGCCGGTGTGGCGGCGCGTGTCCGCGATGTGCTCGTCCAGGGTCTGCTCCGGGGTCGCGCGGATAAGCCGAGGCCGCAGGGGGAACTGCACCACGCCGAGCACATACACGAACGAGATGGTGATCACATTGAACGGCACAGTGAAACCGGGAATGCCGTACCAGGCCCAGAACACCTGCATGGATTTGAGAAACACGGTGGCCGCGGCCACGGCTACCAGGGCCACGGTGTAGCTGCGCAGGGACGGCACCAGAAACACGCCGCCAAGGGCCATGGCGATGAGGATATAGTTAAAGTGCATCATGTCGGAAAACGCTATCTCATACGAGCCGATGAGCAGGCCCGTGATCAGGGTTCCGCAGTAGTAGCCGGCCACGGCCAGCATGAACAGGATGCGTGAGTTGCACAGGATCAGCGCCGCGATGAGCACACCCGGCAGCACATACGGCAGGAAGAAAATCGCGCCCAGGGATTTGAAAAATCCCGCGGCCCAAAATGGCAGAGTCCACGCGGACAACACGCTGCCATGGGTGTACAAACCGGCCACGAACAGGCCCGCGAAATTGCCGGACGCCAGGTGCACCACGGACGCCACGATGGCGAATGGAAGGCTCAGGATGGGCACATGGAACAGTGATGAAAACATGTGGTTGAGCATGATGGTGAGCACAAGAGTGAGCACGCCCGCGGCCACCACGAAAAATGCGGTCAGGGGCGTGAGCTTGAACAGGTATCCCACGGCCAGGCCCACAAGCAGGGGGTTGTACATGTAAAACCCGCTCTTGAGAAAATCGCGGTCCATGCGGATGAGCCTGGCGAATGCGAACGCGGCCAGCATGGACAGGGCGCCGGCCGCGGCCACGTTGGGGTTGAGCAGGGTAATCAGCAGAATGGCCGCGCCCTGCCACACCCCATTGAAAAACAGGATTTCCGAATAACTTCTTAGAATAGTCTTTGCATGCTCGAGCATGGCGGTCTCCTCATATCCCGGGGGAAGCGACAGTTACACGAGAGCGGGCGCGCGCAGCGCCAGGCGCTCGGGCAGGCGTTCGCGCCGCTCGATATCAGTCAGGTCCTCGGCTTCGCGAATCACATCCACATCTCCATCCTCGCTGATGAGCACCACGTTCGGGCGGTACTGGATAAACTGCATCCACTGGGTCACGTTGTACGCGCCCACCGGAGACACCACCAGGCGCGTGCCGCGCGGCATGGGCGGCAGAAGAACGCCTTCGTCCACCACATCGATATTCATGCACAGGGGGCCGTACAGAATGGCTGGCTCGTTCATGCCCTGCACTTCGCGGTCCATTTCAATGTTGAACTTATACCAGTTGGCGGTGAACAGGATATTGACGCCCGCGTCGATTACATAGGCGCGGCGGCCGTCGGGCATGCGCTTGCTGGCGCTGACCGTGGTGATGAGCGTGCCGGCTTCCTCGACCATGGCGCGGCCCGGCTCCAGGATGAGTCGCGGGGTGTGGCCCTCGCGCAGGTTCGCATACAGGGCGTCGGTGATTTTTTCCGCATACTCGTCAATGGGCGGCACGGACACGTCCGGGGGCAGGTACACGCCCTTGAGCCGGTTGCGCGTGGGCAGGCCCCCGCCGATGTCCAGGTACTCCAGCTTGAAACCGAAGCGATCCTCGATGTCGTAACCAAAGGCGAGCATTTTTTCCACCTGCACGGCATAGGCCGCGGGGTCGAGGATAAATGTGCCGATGTGGCAGTGCAGCCCGGTCACGCGCAGGCGGCCGCGGTGCGCGATGCGCTTGACAGCGTCCAGGGCCTGCCCGCTTTCCAGGTTGAACCCGAAGCGCGACCACTGGGGCTGGATGCCGGTGTCCATGTTGAGGCGGATGGCCACATCAATGCGCCGTCCCGTTTGTTCGGCGATGTCCTCGAGGTCGGCCATTTCATCCAGATGATCGATGTGGATCATGGCGCCCTCGCGAACCGCTTTTTCAAGCGCCTTCATGGACTTGTGCGGCCCGTTGAACAGGATGTCCTGGCCGGGAATGCCCATGCCGCGCGCCTTGTCGTATTCCATTTCAGAAACCACCTCGGCGATGGCCCCCTCCTGGTGCATGATGGCGCACACGGCCTGCAGATAATTGGTTTTGTACGACCACCCGAACTGCACATTGGGATAGCGCGTGGAAAATGCCGCGCTCACCGTGCGGAACGTGTTGCGCAGCACGCGCTCCGAGTAAACAAACAGGGGCGACCCGTACTCCCCGCACAAATCGCTCACGGGCACGCCTTCAATGTCCTTGCGAATGCGGCGCGCGTAAAACGGACTGTTGCCGAATTTATTCATTTGCCCGTTCTGGTGTTTCCTGATAACCGGTTTCTCATAACTGGGTGTCATTGGCATGCTCTCCCTTTGTCATCATGTGCTGGAACGGGACCGAATCAGAAATAACCTCGTAGGTGTAGCGGATATAGAGTTTGCCCGGTTCGTAGTCTGTGTTATGGTTCACGGGCAGGCCAAAGGCCTGGCGCACCATGTTTGCGGGCAGGTTGATGCCGAGTCCGGCCGCGAAATAGGACCAGGCCGGAAGGCGCGGGTTAATCTCGATGAGGAATATGTCGTCGCCCTGGGCCATGCACTCCAGCTCAAACGCGCCGCGCCACTTGTATTCCTTGATGAAAGCCCGGGCCGCGTCGAGCATGGCCTGGTTGCGGATGGTGACGCCGGTCCATATTTTGCCCAGGGACGTGGTGCCCATTTTCTTGATGCCCACGAGGCCCAGGCATCCGCCCTGGCCGTCGCCCACGCCCACCACATTCAGCTCATCGCCTGTGACCACCTGCTGCACGATCACAGGGTAACCCCATTCGGCCACGATGTTGTGGTAGCACGCCAGGGCCTGCTGCGTGGTGTGCGCGCGGCACGCCTGGTAGAAAGCGCCCTTGATCATGGCGGGCCAGCCGATTGTGTCCAGGGCCCGGTACAGATCGTCGATGGTGGTCACGACCTCGGTGCGCGGCACGCGGATGCCGATGCGCTCGGCCACGGCCGTGAGCCGGTCCTTGCCCCGCAGCTTGAACTGAGTGCGCGTGGGCACAAGGCAGTGAATGCCGGCCTGGGCCAGTTCATCCGCGAACCGTGTGTAAATGGGCAGTTCCACGTCCAGGGAGGGGATCACGTAATCAAGTCCAAAGGATTCCTTAATATACAGAAGCCTTTGAATATAGGCCTCCATTTCCCCGGAGGGGTACGGCATCACATAGGACTTGTCGAAGAGCCAGTCCATGAAGATGCCTGTTTCCATGGCGTCGTAGGCCAGGCCCACCACTTTCACATCCAGATCCGTGTCTTCCTTGAGAGCGCGCGCCACGCCCACGCCCGGCCCGGGATTATCCACAGCATTGATTCCTGAAACGCCCACAGTGATAGATTTCATGCCAGTCTCCTCATATTAGTTGGAATGTGCGGAGGCGGTCCGTGAAATCAGCCACGTCGCGCTCGGCGTCACGAAGGTTCACGCCGTAGCGGCGCGCCAGAATGTCCGCAATATCTTCCTGCGTGCGGTCTTCTTTGAGTTCTTTGAGAATATCGAGCCCGGTGCTGTTGACCGTAAAACTTTCGCCCGATGACGGGTCGAACACAAAGCCCTCGTCGTTAATTGCCAGTCGGCTCAGTTTTGTCATGGCGGCTTGTCTCCTTTTGTCCTGCGCCGGACGGCGGTCCCAGCTTGCCTGCCGTCCATGCATTTGGCTGATTAGACGCCTGCCTTTGGAATTCGTTACAAGGGCAAACAAAGAAAGCAGGTGTGATTACAATCACACAAAATACCTGTTTAAAAACAAAATATTATATTTGCAATAGGGTTTTTTATTGATCATGCACAAGCGCGCGCTCGCCGGCGCGGAAATAAAAAATCAAATATCTCATTTTATCGGGAATAAATCAGGACTTTAGTAAGCGGGCAAAAACATCCTGCAATTCATGAAATTCAAATGGTTTTTGGAGGAAAGCGGCAGCCCCGCGCGCCAGAAGATTGCTGGCGCGGCCCTCCACGCTGAAGCCGGAACAGAGCACAATTTTCACATCTTCACGCATCTGCTGCAGCTTGTTAAAAACATCCACGCCATCCATTCCGGGCATCATCATATCAAGAAGAACCACATCAATGCTGTCCGGATCCGCGCTGAAATACTGTAGCCCGTCCCGGCCTCTCGGCGCTACAATCACGCGGTGCCCCTGCACACGCAGCATTTCCACAATCATATCTCTGAAATCCGTATCATCATCGATAACAAGCACGGTGCGGCGCACTGAATCCTGGAACTGCGCGCGTGTAGTGATATCATCCATGTCTTCATCTCCGCATGCTGTGGGCAGGTAAACCCTGGCCGTAGTGCCTCTGCCCGTCTTACTGTCCAGTTCGATATGCCCGTGGTGGCTCTGCATCACACCCAGGGTCACGGACAGTCCCAGGCCCGTGCCCTTGCCTTTTTGCTTGGTCGTAAAAAACGGCTCAAAAATCTTGTCCCGGATTTCATCGGGGATGCCCGGGCCTGTGTCGTGTATTTCTATGAGGCCATATAAACCCGGCTCAAGATGCGGGCATGTGCGGCAGAATGCCTTGTCCAGGCGCACGTCCGACGTGGCCACGGTGAGTACGCCCGCTTCGTTCATGGCGTCGCATGCGTTGATACACAGATTAAGCAGGGCCTGCAGCACCTGGTTCACGTCCGCGGCAATGGGCGTGACATCCTGGCGCAGCCTGGTCTGGATAGTGATTTTCTTGGATATGCTGCGCTCCAGCATGTCCAGCATTTCGCGCACAATTTCATTGGGTGACACCTGGCGCACTTCGAGTTTTTCCTTGCGCGCGAAGGTGAGCAGTTTCATGGTGAGATCCCGCGCGCGGTGCCCGACCCGGATAATCTTTCTGATACGCTCGGCATTGGAATCGCTTTCTGGAATATTGCGCAGAGCCAGCTCGGAATTGCCGATCATGACCGCCAGGATATTGTTAAAATCGTGGGCCATGCCCCCGGCAAGCTGGCCGATGGCTTCCATTTTCTGCGACTGGTACAGCATTTCAATCAGGGATTCCTTGTCCTTTTGCGTGTTGCGCAGTTCGGTCATGTCGCGAAAAACGCCCTGGTGAATAGCCTGGCCGTCGATTTCCGTGGTGGACGCGGAAATAAACACGGGCACCACCCGGCCCGAGGCCGTGATAATTTCCGCCTCGCTGTCCAGGGCCGAACGTTCGGCCACGTGGTCCGTGAAGAGTTCAATATAATGATCGCGTTTAACCGGGGGATGCAGTTCGGCCTGGTGCATGCCGATGATCTGGTCCCGGGGCCGCTCCAAAAGCTCCTCGGCGCTTTTATTGCAGTTAATAATGATTCCGGTATCGGGGTTGGCCCAGAAGATGGCGTCGCGCGTATTTTCAAACAGCAGGCGGAACTGGGCTTCGCTGCGGCGCAGAGCGTCCTCGGACTCCCTGCGCTCCGTGATATCGCGGCACAGGGCCAGAATGCGCAGGCCTTCATCGGCTTCCACAACCTTGGCGTTAATTTCCACGGGCACGATTTGTCCGGCCCGGTTCACGAAATCCAGCTCAATACTGCGAATAAAACCCACGGCCAGGCACTCGCGCAGGGCTTGCCGGGCGCGCGTCAAATCGTGGGGCGCGGTCCAGTCGGATGTACTCCGCCCTGCAATCTGGTGCATGGACACATATCCGGTGATGCGCAGAAACTCGGAATTGGCGTCCATGACCATGCCGCTGGAATCCACGATAAGATATCCGGTGCCCGTGGTTTCAATGAGGGCGCGGTACTTGTTCACGCTCTCGCGCATGGCGCTCTGCACGGCATTGCGCCGGGAAATATCCTTGGTAATGCCAATCACCGCGCGGGGCTGGCCCCGGGCGTCACGTATGAGGCTCGCGGAAATCTCGGCGGGAAATTCGCTGCCGTCATCGCGAAGGCATGTGATTTCCACTTCCCGCACACTGCCGAATTCAATGACCTGCTGCAACGAGCGCTGGGCCAGGGCCATCTCGCGCTCGGCGAAAAACTCGAAAATATTCCGCCCGATCATTTCCTGGCGCGAACCCACCCCATGCACCGAGAGCGTGGCCTTGCTGCATTCTGTTATCACGCCCTGGGGATCCGCTATGGTAATGGCGTCGGGTGTATATTCCAGGATATTGCCAAGGGTCTCATGCGCAGCCGGAAGATTGGCGCTTAAAACATCGCCCGCGGCAGACTCCTGTGCATTTTTATTTTCGTCGTTCATTAAATCCCAAGGTGCTTTCCGTTTGTTTTCCAACAGGAAATACGCACACCTATGAAGCAGGCGGCGCGGGCGGGGTTTCCGGTCCAACCGGGGCGTCCCCTGGCACGACATAAAAAGTGCTTGTTGCCGAAGCCGTGGCCCCGGACTGGCTGCGAATCGAAACCTTGACTGTCATGGTGCGGCTCGGAGTATCGTTTTGAAAGGGGAATAATGTACTCGTAAACTGGTTGAGGCCGCTGCTTTTTATGGACGTTTTGCTCACCTTTGAAAAATAACTGGTAATGGCCTGCTCGGCGCCGTTGTCCATTTTGAACGTCACGGCCAGGGTGTTGAAATCCATGGCCGAGGCGCCGGCGTAGCTGATGGATATTTCAAAAGTCTCCTGCGCCTGAGTCGTGAGAAAATCCACGTCCGAGACGACCGCGCCCTGGGCCGGAGACGCCAGGGCAACCACGGGCGCAGCCGGGGTTGTCACGGTTGTGGCGGAACCCGTTGTGGATCCGCCGCCACCTCCGCCGCACCCGGATAAAACCGCGAACACGGCCATTGCCAATATTATTGAAATTGCATTCATTCTCATTGCTTGGACGCCATCCGGGTTATGGAAATGGTTTGTTCTCAATTCATAAAGAGCCGGGACCGCACACAACCGGCAAACACCAACCCTCCAACAAATTATAAGCCGAATCACTGCCCCGGAACAACATGCGGCAAAAGGTTATGGGCGAAATTCCGTAACATTCTGAAATTGGCTCACGTGATAATAGCATGCAACATCCACGCGCAGCAAAGCGCAAGCCGGATCTGTCACAAAATCTTCGAGGTTCGGATGCCTGGCAAGATACAGTTTCTGCAATGCGGCCCGTTCTGCCCCGGCCGTGTCCTCGGCGCGGCCGACCACGGTAACGGCCACAGCCTGCTGAAAATCCTGCTGTGTATTGGTGCGGCTGTCGATGAGCAGGCTCACATCCGGGCACGCCTCAATATTCCTGTGCTTGCGCGTGCCGCGCGCTGTGGCGAACAGGATGTGGCGCAGATCCTCGGTGGCGGCAAAACCCACCAGGCTGGTATATGCGCCCGGAGCCTCGCAAAGGCTCGTGGCCAGAACAGCCAGGTGCTGCCTGCCGAATAACTCCCTCAGTGATTCACGAACATGGTTGTCCTGTTCCATAGCCACTCTCCATTAAATGATCCTGCATCATACCCGGCACATGCATATGAATCATTTTACAGGCAGACTCGGCCGTGCGCCAGAGCTGCGGCGCGCGCGCGCTGTTGCCGCTGTTCGTGCAAACCGGTACAATGGCGGCATATGCATTCCGGGAGACTCCGTTTGGCAAAGACGCTCAGGCCTTTCCTCAAATCCGCGGCATGCGCCCTGCTCTGGGCCGTGTGCATCCTGTTCCTGCCCGTGGCCCTGTTCCGCGTGTATTTCCACCCTTACTACATGGTGTTCGCGCTCCTGTTTTTCGCGGCCCTGCGCCACGGCCTCCCGCGCCTGCTTAAGAAGCACAGGACGCCTTCTATTCAATCCGCCCTGTTTGCCACCGAAGTATTCCTGTTCGTCCTGGGCCTTGTGTATTACATGTCCGACACCCGCGCGCGCGAATGTGGATTCCCGCCAAACCAACGGCTCGCGCCCCTGGCCGCTTACGCGCAGTGCCGGCAGTCCGGAAATGCGCAGCGCGCCGCATGCCTGGACATCGCCACCAACCCCTACGGCCTGGCCGTGTACAAGGACGCCCTGCTTACCGTGAGCGGTCTGGACCACACCACCCTGGGCCACATTCCGCTCAACCATGGCCCGGTGCGGGCCGTGAGCGTGAGCGACGGCAATGCGCAGCAGATCGCCGTGGACCAGGAGCGCGGCCTGGCCGTGCTGCCCCTGTGGCGCAAACCCGACATCCTGCTTTATGACCTGGGCCGCCAGCGCGTTGCGCGCCACTTTCCCACCCGGGGCGCGCAGCTCGTGGGCGCGGAAAAATCCGGAAATATCGTCTATGTGGTGGGCGAAGGCCTGGGCCTTTATTCCCTGGACCTGGCGTCCGAGCGCCTCACGCGCCACCCCCTGCGCCTGCGCACACACCGCCTGTACGATATCCAGGTTGACCCGGGCCGCGCACAGGTTTATCTCTCGGACTGGATGTACGGCGTGGTCTATAAGCTGAACCGGGACGGAATGCACCCCGAGCGCTACCGCATGCTGTGGGGCATGGCCGGGGCCATGGCCCTGGACGCGCCGCGGTGCGAACTGTACGTGTCCCGCCTGCTGTATGGCCGCGTGGACGTGCTGGATTGCCGGAGCCTGCGCACCGTGCGCACCCTGCGCGCGGGCCGCGGCGCGCACGAACTGGCCCTGTCTCCGGACAGCGATTCGCTCTATGTGGTGAATTATTTCGAGGGAACGTTCATGGAAATCAACCGGCGCACGGGCCGCTTGATCGATTCATTCTGCGTGGGCCGCCAGACCCGCGCCCTGCACCTAGACCCGGCCACGGGCCGCCTGTTCCTGGCCTCGAAATGCGGGATCTACGAGGTCAAACGCTGACGCCTACCCCTGCGGCTGCGGCACTCCAAACCCGATCAGGAAAAACGGCGCCCACAAGTTGGGGTTATCGCCGAACTCCTCGCGCGTGGCAAGCTGCGCCTGGCGCAATGCGTCCACGCTGCGCATCTGCGGATACGTGGAATAGAACTTGCGCATGAGAAACGATGTGGCCGCATCGTTCACTTCCCACAAACTGGCGGCGATGCCCGGCACCCCGGCCGAGAAGAATGAGCGGGTGAGGCCCATGATGCCCTCGCCCGGCTGCAGGCGGCCGCGGCCCGACTCGCACGCGCTCATGATCACCAACTCCGCGTCCAGGTCAATGTTGGGTATCTCGCGCGCCTGCAGGTAGCCGTCGTCGGCCTGATCCGCAATCTGGCTCATGGCGATGCTCGAAAACATGGGGTTATTGTTGTTCAGCAACCCGTGGCTGGCCAGGTGCACAATGCGGAACCCGCTCCCGTAGCGCTTGATGTGATCCTCGATGGCGTCTTCGTGAAAATGCACGGCCGCGCGGTCCCCGAATATGTCCGCAATCTCTTTGACCTCTGTCTCGGTTCCGGGCAGCGCGGCCAGGTCCTTGCGCGTGAATGTAGGATTGGCGAACGCCAGCACTTTGTCTTCATTTTTCAACTTATCCACGGCCCGGCGCATTTCCACCAGCACGCTCAGGGACGGCGTGTAATACACCGCCAGCTTGTCGATCAGGTATTTGCCTTCACTGTCCAGCAACACGATGAACGGCATTTCATACAGGCGGCCGTCGGGCAGAATGCCCAGCACGGCCTTTCCCTCCAGCACGCCCTGGAGCGGTTCGAGAATAGCGCTGTAAAGCTGCTGCGACGCCTTTTGCTGCGACGTGCCCCAGACCCCTTCTTCCAGGGCCGAGCGCAGCTTCTTATCCACCATGAATTCGACCTTTTTTGGCGCCTGCTCCAAGTCGATCATTTTAATCTCGTCCTTTGTGATGGTCCACGCGTATATGGTTTCATCAGTCAGAAGATAAGCAATGATGACTTCATCGGCATTGAGGACTTTCTGCACATCGGCCGGGGACACGGGTTCGCTCTCGCCGCGCGCGAACGCGAGTTCGGGGTGCGTCTTATATAAGGAATCATTAAATTGCTGTTGGGCAAGCTTGGCCGCATCCAGTTCCTGCTTGGCGGCGCGCGCTTCGGGGCTGTCCAGGCCCTTGTCTGCCAGGGCCTGGGCGTACGCGCGCGCAGCCTCGGCCAGGTTGATCTTATGGGTGCTCTCCTGCTTGGTTTCCTCGGGGCTCATACCCTTGTTCACATCCACTTTGCCCTTCTGGATGATATCAAGAAGCGACCGCGCTTTCATGCGTTCCAGGTACTTGAGGGCTTCCTCGGGCTGGCCCTGCTTGTAGAGCAGTTCGATGAGGCGCACATACACCTTGACCTTGTCCACCAGGAAGAAATTCTTGTCGTCATCGCCGCCGCCGATGCCCGCGCGCAGGGTTTCGATCACATCCACCGCGGCTTTGTAGGTGGCCACGGCCTTGCCCGCATCGCCCTGCTCCTCATAGGCGCGGCCCATGCCGAACAGGGCGTTCCAGCGCCGCTCGGGGTTATTGGTTTTTTCCGCAGTGTCCGCGGCTTCGGCGAAACGCTCCACCGCGCCCTCGAAATTGCTGTTCAGCAAATATGTCTCGCCCAGGTTGATGAGGGTGCGCAGGAAATCGTCATACGAGCCGATGTCGCGCGCCTCCTGCACCGCGGGCTCCAGCAGTTCAAGCGCCTGGCCGAACTCGCCCTTGAGCCGCAGCGCCACCGCGATATTGTTGCGGTCCACGAGCGCGCCCAGGCGGTCGCCAACCTGCTCGTCAATGGCCAGGGCTTCCCGGTGCTTTTCGATGGCTGCGTCCAAATCGCCCTTGTCGCGCAGCACAATGCCGATATTGTTCAGCAGGAATGAAATGTGGTACGGCAGGTTATTTCTTCGTGCGATATCCAGGGACTGCTCAAAATTTTCGAGCGCGTAATCCAGTTGCCCCTGCATTTTATACACCATGGCCAGGTTGTTGCCGATGGTGATAGACGTATCCGCAGTGGCGCCCGCCTTGAGCGCTTCATTATAAAAACGGCGCGCTTCCCTGTAATTGCCGGAGAAATAGTGCGCGCGCCCGATTTCCGCGAGTGTGTTGGACAGCGTGGGATCGCCCAGTTCCCTTTTGAGATCCGCGGATTTCTGATACAGATCAATGGCGCGGCCCGCATCGCCCTTGTGCAGGGCCATGATGCCTTGTTGGTGATATGTGGCGGCCAGGGCCAGTTTGTCATCACCCTTTTCCGCCAGGGGCAGGGCCTGGTCCAGGACCTCGCGCGCCGAGCCCAGATCCGCGCGGCTCTGGTGCACCAGGGCCATGCCGTTAAGGATCATGATTTCATCTGACGCCATGCCCGCATCGCGCGCCGCGGCCAGGGCCTGGTTGTAATAATCAAGCGCCTTGCCGAATGCGCTGCGCGTGGCCGCCATGTCTCCCAGGCTGCGCAGTACGCGCACCGCGCCCGCCGCGTCCCCTGACGCGCGCACGCTCTCCAGCAGCGGCAGATAAATCTCCTCTGCTTTCACATACTCGCCCGACTGCATATAGGCCAGGGCCAGGCTGTTTTGAATCACAGCGGTTTTTGACGTGTCGCCCAAAGCCGCAAAATTCTCCAGGGCCAGGGTGTAAAATTTTGCCGCATTCTGGCGCCTGGCTGTGGACAGGCTGAGATCCCCGAGCTTGGTATAAATCATGGACAGATATTTTGCCTGGCCTGCGAACGCGGCTGCGGATTTTTCGTAAAACTCGATTGCCTTTGCCGTGTTGGCGCGGGATTCGTACAACTGGGCCAGCATCATGGACGAAAACTGGAGCGCCTGGGTGTGGTTCTGTTCCGCGCCCAGGGCGTACGCCTGCAGCAGCTTATTCTCGGCCCCGTCCAGGTCGCCGCCGCCCATGAGCGCCTTGCCTTCCTTGATCAGCGCAATGGGGTCCGCGGCTGCCTGTGCCTGAGCCGCGGGCTGCTCCGCATCAGCCGCGCCCGGGTCTGCGCCGCGCACCGGCCCTGCGCAAAATATTGTTGCCCCCAGCAATATGCCTGCAATCGGTTTCCAGTTCATAAAAACTCTCCCGCCCCAAAAGGCCGCCGCATGAAAAACGGAACGGCCCCTGTATTAAGGAATCAGAATTCATTATAAATGCAAATGGTGCGCCGCGCCATGATGCGCCGCGCACATGCGGGAAAACACTAATACATAAAATGAACTCTCCCCGGACTGAAGTCCGGGGTATCTCATTATTTGATAAAACATCAAACCTTCTCAAATTGGATGGGGGCGTTTTGTAAGCAAAAAACCTTTTTAAATTAAATTGTTCTTGCTTTGGAGTGCGACAATTCATTGCCGCTTTGCGTGACGGGAATTAATTCCCGTCACATGTCGGCGCATCCCGGATGTTCTCGACCTGCGAAAGCGGCGATAAATCGCCGCACTCCAAAATCAAACCCACTTATGCCCACAATATTTGTGTAAGTTACTGCTTTCTGACCCCGGACTGAAGTCCGGGGAATTCTTTTCCATTAAATAAGGAAATCATTAAAAGTATTATGCACAACAATGGCTGTTGCTGGGGAATGACTGCTTACCGCCGCATGACTCGCTCTTAGTGCATGTCGCGCTTGATGCGCAGATGCGAGACTTTGGAGGGTATTTCGGCCAGGTTGGGGAGCGGAACTTTGAGCACGCGTCCGCTGTGGTAGGACTTGATGGCGGTCAGAGCCACGGCCAGGGCGTGCAGGCTGTCCTCGCCTGTAACGAGCGGGCCATCGCCGTTGTCGGCCATGTTCACAAAGTATTCGAGTTCATTGCGCAGGGGTTCCTGGCGGTCCACGTTGGCTTCACGCGCCCAGTTTTTATCGTACACAATGACTTTCTGTTCAATGAAATCCAGGGTGGCCACGCCCGCGTTGCCCACCACATTGAGCTTGCGCACGCGGTGCGGGGGCAGCCAGCTTGTTTCGATGACGCCGGCGTTGCCGCGGCGGAACTTGAGCATGATGGATGCGTGATCCTCATATGCGTGGAATGCTTTGCCGGCCACGGCGTAGACTTCTCGCACGCGGTCTCCGTACAGGTACGAAATCACGTCGATGTCGTGCGGGGCCAGGTCCAGGATAATGCCCGAATCGGTGATGCGCGGGGAATAGGGCCCCACGCGCTTTGAGGATATGGAAACGATATCGCCGAGGACCTGGTCCTCGATGATTTCCTTGAGAATGTCCACGGCTGGATTGAAGCGTTCAATGTGCCCGACGAGGAGTTTTTTGCCGGCCTTGTTGGCGGCGTTAATCATGTCCACGCCGTTTTCAATGGTGTCGGAAATGGGTTTTTCCACGAGGATATGGCACCCGGCGTTGAGGGCGTCCAGGGCCACGGGCTTGTGCAGCGTGGTGGGCACCACGATGCTGACCGCGTCCAGGTTCTGGGCGAGCAGGTCGTTATGGTTGACGTAGGGCGTGGTCTTGAATTCCTCGGCCACTTCACGCACGAGTGTTTCATTCACGTCGGCGATGCCCACGAGGTTGACGCGTTTCATTTCGCTGAAGATGCGGGCGTGGTTATGGCCCATCTTGCCCACACCTATGACTCCGATACGCATTGGGAACAATCCCCCTACCTTCCGGCGCAGACCCCGCGTTCGCTGGATTCCAGGAATGCGGCGAGGTGCGCGATTTCGGGTGTCTGAATCAGTTCGGACCTGATGCGGGCCGCGGCCTGGGAAAGCGTGGCGCCCGATTTTATCAGGATGCGGTACGCTTTCTTGAGCTGGCTGCGGGTTTCGGATGAAAGCCCGGCGCGCATGAGGCCCACAGTGTTGAGGCTCACAACCGGGGGCCGGTACCCGCCCGCCACGGTCATGTACGGCGGAGCGTCTTCGAGCAGGATGCTGCCCCCGCCCACCATGGCCATGTCGCCGATGCGCACAAACTGGTGCGCGGCCATGAGCCCTCCGAGAAACGCGCGGTCTCCCACTTGAACGAAACCGCCGAGCGTGGCCAGGTTCGCCATGTTCACATAGCTTCCCACCCGGCAGTTGTGCGCCACATGGGTCTGCGCCATGAACATATTGTGATCCCCGATCACGGTCTCGGCGTCCTGGCCCGAGGCCCGGTGCAACGTGGCGTATTCACGGATCACGTTGCCCTTTCCGATTGTCAGGTAACTGGTTTCTCCCTTGAACTTGGTGTCCTGCGGAAAATCGCCCAGAACAGCGCCTGTGTGGATGCGGCAGTCCGGCCCCACTCGGGTGAACTGTTTTACGCTGACCCGATCGCCGATTACCGTGCGATCCCCGATCTGCGTATCCGCTTCAATGATGCTGTAGGCTCCGACCTGGACTCCTTCACCGATTTTGGCGCCGGGATGAATCACGGCCGTTTCATGTGCTTGCATTGATTTGTCTCAGCTTGATGGCGGAGAGCGCCATTTCCCCACCTTATTTTTGTTAATATCTGTTTATATATAATGATCTACAATGTAGATATACGGAGTATTTACGCGAATATCATGGCAATCAAAAGAAACTGCGCGCTATTCTCTATTATCAACTACATTTTGGCGATCAGGATCAAAAATGATCGATAGCGGATCACGGCCCATGCAAAGCCGTAACCACCGGTTTTTGTTGCCCAAGCCTATTATTTGTGCCGGAAATTGCGAAATCAGGCACGGCTGAGCACAGAATCGTGTCAGAATTGACACGAAATTTCTGCCCTTTGCCCAAGCTTCACTCATGGCATTTAATTTCTGAATGAAAAAAATCCGAACATTTTTCAAAGTAGAATGTGTTATATAACAGCACTTGCATCAGAATGGATTCAAATGCTTGATGAATCATGAATAATCCGGGCTGAATTGTTATTTGGAATGGAACTTGATCAACAGGCATAAAAGCAAAAGCGAAAAGGAGGCCGACTCGTGAGCGACAACCAACCCGCCGCCGGCCAGGAACCAATCAAAGCGGATCCTTCAAATACGCAGAACAAACAACTGAAACAAGCAAAAATCGCCGTGATTGCCACGGTGGGCCCGATCCTTGTGCTCCTGGGCCTGATGGCGTGGCTGTCCTGGTCTCCGGGCCTGGCCCTGGAAGACCCATCGCCTGCGGCGCTCACGCCCGCGGACTGCTCGGTGTTCGTGCACGCGCCCGATATAGGCCGCAACCTGCGCTACCTGTCCCAGAAACAGGCTGTGCAGCAATTCGCAAAATCCGGCGCCCCGGGCAAATTCGTGGAAATGGCCATGCGGGCCGAGGGTGAAGATCAAAGTAAAAAAGCCTCGAAAACAGCCGCCCGCATGATCAGCTTCGCTTCAAAGGATGTATCCATATCCTCGTGCGCGGCCCCGGACGCAAGGACCGGCGCGCCCAATGAACTGCTCATTGTGTCAGATCTGGGATTCTCGCAGAGGGTGTTGTTCAACCTGGGCAAGAGCCGGATGAAAAAGGCGGACAAGCAGGGTAACTTCAAGGTGCGCTACGCCACGCGCGGCGGCCGCACGTTTTATGTAACCCTGGCTGGCGGATTCCTCATCGCGGCCACGCACCAGAACCTTGTGGCGCGCGCCCTGGACCTGGGCATGGAACGGGACAATAAAAGTATCGCAACCGCGGATTTTTACAAAAAAGCGTCCGTACACGACAAGCACGAGCGCATCGTGGCCGAGTGGTTCGCCCCGCACGGCGCGTTCAAATCATCGCTCACGCACGCCAAACTGGACTATGGCCGTATCACCACGGGCGGCGGCGGCGTGACCATCAATTTCATCTCACGCTCCCACAGTGAGGACCAGAAATCCACGGCGCCGGCCATGAACCCCGCGAAGTTCCTGCCCGCGTCCGTTTCCATGCTCACAGTCACCCGCAGTTTCCGCCGCATATGGCAGGACCTGCTCCTGGGCAAGGCCATGGACCCCGATGAAGCCGAAACATTCATGCAGGAACTCTATGGATTCGGCCTCGAAGACCTGGCCGAATATTTCGACGGCAACGTGGCCATTGCCGTGGACGGCGTGTTCAAAGCAGGAGACGGCACGCCCGTGCCCTCGCTGATCTTCGTGTACAAAGCCAAAGACCGCGAAAAAGCCAAAGAAAAAGTAAATGAAATCCTGCGCAAAAGCATCAAGGACGAATATGTGGACCGAAAGCTTCTGCGCAATCAAATGGAATACATTGTATTTAAGAACGATGACGATGAAAGCGCGGTCATCGCACCCAGTTACGCCATGGTGGACGACTACATATTTTTCGCACTCACGGACACGCAGATAGAGCGCATCCTGGACGCTGCCGCGGGCAAGAAACCCAATCTGGCCGGCACAGCCGCTTATAAGGCATACGCGCCGGATAAAGGCGGAAAACAGGACACGGCCATCCTGCTTCAGGGTAAAGAACTGGCCGATCAGGCAGTTGATTATTTCACCTGGTTCGGGGACATTTCGTCGCCGGAACTGGCCCGGGCTCTGCACCAGGCCGTGGTTCCGGCCGCGCGCATGCTTGAATATTCCGCGGGCGGCGCAGGCCAGATCTATTACAAAGACGGCCTGATGCACGGAACCATCAAGTTCTTCCATAAAACCGGAAGCAAATAATAAGGTGAGTTGCCGATGAACAATCGCAGGGCGCACATGGTTTTCCTTCTGCTGCTGGCTGTTGCAGCGTGCGCGCCCGCGTGCCGGCACAGTGGCAAGCCGGACTCTTCCGCCGCAAAAAAGAATCCTGCCCCGGCTTCGGCCAATGTCACGCCGCAGCCCCTGCACCTGAAACTGGATCATGCGGAATTGGACGCCAATGGCACGGACCGCGCCACGTTCACCCTGGCGGGCGGTAAAAATTCCGATTCTGCTGAGTGGGACATCCAATATCAGGCCGAACCCGTATGCGCGAAAATCATTGAGCAGACGGACCGCTCTCTTATTCTGCAAAGCACGCTGGCGCCGTGCCATATCACGGTCACCGCTTCTGCCGGATCCCAAATATTCACAAAGAGCATTTCAATCCAAGAAGACTTGTCCGACTCGGACGGCGATGGATTCCCCGACGTTGTGGAGCTGACCGCCGCCAGTGACCGATCGAATTTCCGCGCCTGGTTCACCACCATCGCCGCGTCCCAGTTCGAGCATGCGTCTGATGCCTGGCCCGCGGAGAAACGCGACTGCGCCGGGCTCATCCGCTTCGCTTTCGTGGAAGCCCTCAAGAAACACGACACCGAAACCCTTTCCAAATTCAAATACCTGGCGCGCACGGGCATGCCCGACGTGCGCAAGTTCAATTACCCGGACGCGCCCCTGCTGGGCGACGCCATGTTCCGCACCCGCGCGGGCGCATTCAAAGTTTCGGACCTGGATGACGGCTCGTTCCAGCCCTATGTTATCGCGCGCCTGCTGCAGGAGGCCAACACGCACTTCGTGTCGCGCCACATGGAAGACGCCCTGCCCGGGGACCTCATCTTTTTCCTGCGGTTCGCGGAAAGCGACATGCCCTACCATTCCATGATCTATCTGGGCGCGGACCCGGGCGGCGAGCCCGCTCTCGTGTACCACACCGGGCCGGTGAACGGCACGGCCGGGCGCATCAAACTCATCACCGTGGCCGAACTCATGGCCTTCCCGGACATGCGGTGGCGCCCGGCATCTGAAAATGATAATTTCCTGGGAGTATACCGTTTCAATATCCTGGATTAGCGGCCAAGCGCCGCACGCAAAAGGAGTGACTCACCATGCATTATAAAACACATACCACACCCCGCATTCGCGCCGCGGCCCTGCTCTGGGCTGTGCTGGCCGTGCTCGCCATGTGCTCGGGCGCGGCCCGCGCCCAGGAGTCCCGCACGTTCCGCATCGAGGGCTACGATATCTTCAAGCCCGGCGACCCGGTCACGATCAACGTGAACGCCTACAATGTCGATACCGTGGACATGCGCGTGTACCGCATCAAGGACCCCATTACGTTCTTCAAGCGCCAGAAGGATATCAACTACCCCAACCCCTACAAGGCCCTTGAAGAAACCCGGCGCAAAAGCCTGGTGGATGAATTCAACAGCACCGCCAAAACCCGGTACCGCGGGCTCCTGCACAAGGTGACAAAAAGCGAAGCGCGCGAAACCGCGGTGGAATCCTTTGACATCAACCTGGACGGAAAGAAACCCGACAAACCCAAAAACATACCCCTGCTCAATGAAAAAGACGGCTTTGAAATGGTGGCCCGGTTCGACTACAAGGTGCAGAACCCGGGCATGGATTCATGGAAATACGAACGCGCCGAGCTGCCCGTGAAAGAGCCCGGCGCATACCTGGTGGAAGCCGTGTCCGAGGGCCGCGCCGCTTATGCCGTGGTGCCCGTGACCAATATGCGCTTCATCGATAAAAGCGGCCCCACGGACAAACTCGTGTTCGTGTGCGACGGCATCAGCGGCCGCCCCATAGCCGGCGCCGAAGTCCTGTTCATGGAGCGCACGGGCAAGGGCTACACCAATTTCCACTCCGTGAAAACCGGCAGGGACGGCATCGCCGCATACGACTACAAACGCGATGACAGCATCACATACCTGGTGCGCAAGGGAGACGACTTCCTGGCCGCGGATTTCTATTACTACAACTGGATGGATGATCAATACAAGGTGTACGCATACACGGACCGCCCCGTGTACCGGCCCGGCCACACCGTGCATTTCAAGGCTGTGCTGCGCAAGGACCAGGACCGCGTTATGACCCCGCTCGCCAACAAGCAGGTCACGGTCACGATCCTCGATTCCAGCTATGACAAAGTCGAAGACATGACGCTCAAGACCAATGACATGGGCACGCTCGCAGGCTCTTTCACCCTCAAAAGCTTCGCGAGCCTGGGCCGCTACCAGATCCAGATCGTCATCGATGATTTTTATTACTACGGCCAGTTCAAGGTCGAGGAATACCGCAAGCCGGAATACAAAGTCAAAATCACACCGGATGAAAAAAGCTACATCGCCGGGGACACGGTCACCGCCACAATCCAGGCCGATTACTTTTTCGGCGAGCCCGTGGCCCAGGCCGATGTGGAGTATTTCATTTATCAGTCCCGCTACTACATCCCCTGGTGGCAGGACTACGGCGAGGATTACCAGTACGGCTGGTACTACGCCACAAATGAAGAATACGAGATCTGGGACTCCACGCTCATCGACAAGGGTGAAGCCCTGCTTGATGAAAACGGCCGCGTCCAGATTCAGATTCCCCCGCGCCAGATCGGTTACGACGCCGTGTTCCGCATCGTGGCCAAGGTCACGGACAAAAACCGCATGGCCGTGGAAGGCCAGTCCATGGTCAAAATGTCCCGCGGCCTGTTCACCCTGCGCTCCATCACGGACCGATACAGCTACGACAAGGGCGACACGGTCAAGGCCTCTGTGCAAGCCATGACCATTGAAGGCAAACCCGTGAACGCGCCCGTGCGCGTGCACGTGGAGCGCCGCGAATGGGTCAAGGATAAAAAGGGAAACTGGGAGCAAAAGACCCACAAGGTTTCCGAAAAGACACTGCGCACGTCAAAAGACGGCAAAGCCGCCATGGACTTCAAAGCTGCGGACACGGGCAATTATGTAATCTCGCTCATGGCCGAGGACGAGCGCGGCAATGTGATCGAAGACGAAAACTCGGTTTACGTATACTCCAGATCCGGAGGCTGGTATATCCCGGGGGATACGGGCTCCATCGAGATCATCGCGGATAAAAAAGGCTACCAGGCCGGGGACACAGCCAGCCTCATCTTCATCTCCGCCCTGGAAAACGCCACCATGCTCATCACCGTGGAGGGCGACCGCGTGTACGAACACAAGGTCGTCACCCTGGACGGCGCCAACGCGTATTACGAGGTGAAACTCAAGGACGAATACGCGCCCAATGTGTTCGTGACCGCCACCCTGGTGTCCGGCGGCGAATTCTACATGAATGAAAAAGAACTCGTGTTCCCGCCCCTGGATAAATTCCTGAACATTGAACTCTCTACCGATAAGAAACAGTACCTGCCCGGCGAAGAAGCCAAGGTCACGGTGAAGGTCACGGACCGGGACGGCAAACCCGTGGACGCCGAGGTGTCCGTGGGCATCGTGGACGAGGCCATCTACTCCATCTCCGAAGAAGTGGTCCCGGACATCAAGAAATTCTTCTACAGCAAGCGCTGGAACCGCGTGCAGACCGATTACTCCTGGGGCTTCTACAGCTACGGGTACAGCAAGGAACTGCACATGTTGCTCGCCCGCAACAAGGGCCGCACCCTGGCCCACGCGGATTTTAAAAGCAACAAGGATAAGGTGCGCAAGAACTTCAAGGACACCATGCACTGGGCGCCTTCGGTGCGCACGGGCAAGGACGGCAAAGCCGAAATCACGGCCAAGTGCCCGGACAACCTCACATCGTGGCGCATCACCGCGCGCGCTGTGGACTCACACACCCGCGTGGGACAGGACACCCGGTACTTCATCGCGCGCAAACAGCTCATTTTATCCCTGGGCCTGCCGCGCTTCTTCCGCGAAAACGACACCGTGGTGCTGTCCACCACCGTGCACAACTACCTGGACGGGGAGCGCGAAATCGAGGTCACGCTCAAAGCCGACGGCCTGGACGTGACACCCGCGGGCCCGCGCAAAATCACTATCAAGCGCGGGGGCAGCGAACGCCTGGACTGGACCGCCACCGTGCCCGCGGGCAGCGGCGAGGTCACCGTTTTCGCATCCGCAGTAACCGGCAAGGACCGCGACGCCGTGGAACTCAAAATCCCGCGCCTGCCCTATGGCATGCAGGTGTCCGCCGCAGACTTCCTGGAACTCGCGGGCAAAGACACGTCCGGGGATATAAAAATCGCGTTCCCGGATTCCTCGAAACTCGCCAATGCATCCCTGCGCGTGGAGGTGTCGCCCACACTCGCGGGCGGCGCGTTCTCGGCCCTGGATTACCTCATCAGCTACCCCTACGGCTGCGTGGAGCAGACCATGAGTTCGTTCCTGCCCAACATCATCGTGGCCCAGACCATCAAGGGCACGGCCCAGGAAAAGAACAAGCGGTTCAAGGAACTGCCGGACATGGTGGCCCAGGGCATGGACCGGCTCTACAACTACCAGCACGGCGACGGCGGCTGGGGCTGGTGGGAATTCGATGACACGCATCCGTTCATGACGGCCTACGTGGTCTACGGCCTGGCCCTGGCAAAAGAAGCCGGGTTCCCGGTGCGCGAAACCGTGTTCCAGAACGGTGTGGCCTCCCTGCGCAAACAGCTCACTGATAACAAATTCTATGACAAGGAAATTGATTTCACCACGCGGCTGTACATGGCGTACGCCCTGTCCGTGGCCGGAGACACAGACCCCGAGCCCGCCGCAAGCATGTACCACGGACTCATCACAGGCAAAACCCAACTCAACAACTACGGACGCGCCATGCTCGCCCTCACCCTGCACCGATTGGGCCGCGAGGAATCCGCCAAGCAAGTGGCCAAGGATATCATCAAACACGCAATTACTGAAAACGGCCGCACCCGCTGGGAAGGCAAGCAGTGGCACTATAACTGGCAGGATGATGTGTACGAAACCACGGCCCAATGCGTGCGCGCCCTGGCCGCCATATCACCCGATGCGCCTGAAATCACGCAGGCTGTGCGCTGGCTGGTGCGCAACCGCAAAGGCGGCACGCACTGGCGCTCCACGCGCGACACCGCTATCGTAGTATTCGCCCTCCTGGACTTCGCCAAGGCGCGCGGCGAATTCAAGCCCGACGTGTCCGCAACCATTTCGGTAAACGGCGGCAAGGCGCTCAAACACTCGTTCGGCAAAAATGATGCGTTCGCGGACCCGTGGACATTTGAAATCGCGGGCGCGAACCTCAAGCGCGCCAATGCCTTGAGCGTAATCCGCAAGGGCAAGTCGCCCCTGTACGTGACGGTGACGCGCACCTACTACAAAAGCGATGCGCCCATTCCCGCATCCGACGCCGGATTCACCGTGCACCGCTCGTACAACCTGCTCCAGCCCCAGAAGGCCGGCGGCGAATGGGTTTACCTTAAGAAACCCGTAACCGGCCCCCTGCACCCGGGCGACGAACTCCTGGTCACGGTCAAAGTCGTGGGAACGCGCAACTCCGAGTATGTGATGGTTGAAGATTTCCTGCCCGCGGGATTCGAAGTGGTGCAGGATACGCGCGGGTACTCGATCGTGGGCGATGACTTCCGCGGATTCAAATATGGAGAATCCTACTGGGGCCGCCATGTGGAGTTCCGCGACGACCGCGTGGGCTTCTTCCGCACGTACTGGTGGGACAATGTCGAGGTGCTGCAGTACATCATGCGCGCGGAACTGCCCGGAAAAGTCAGCGCCATGCCCGCCACCGCGGAACTCATGTACTACCCCGAGGTGCGCGGCAATTCCACAGACGCGGTACTCGAAATTCAGCTTGAACAAGAGAAATAAAAGATTTAGGAAAGCGTCTTCGACGACTCAAGGGACCCTTTTGAAAAGGGGTCCCTTGAGAATCCTCCCAAAACTTTTTGGCGGGCAATTACCCGGCAAAATACATGCCGGGTAATTGCCTCACTAAATGTCCGCTTACAAATTCATATCATGCGCCACAGGCAATACCGCGCCACAAGCGCGGTTTTGCCCGCCAAAGTTTTTGGGAAGGTGTGGAAACCCTTTTTGGCAAAAAGGGTTTCCACGCTTGTAAATCATTTAACCAAAACTCATTTCCCCTACTGCGCCGCGGCGCCCATCACTCGAAATAACCGCGCATGTCGCGGGGGATCATGGCCTTGTCCACCTGGAACAATTCAATAAGGATATTATCCGGTGCGGGCACCATGATGTACTTCCACGCGCCCAGGTCGGTGATGTCTTTTTTGAAAGAAATACCAGCGGCGCGCAGGCGCGCAAAATCGCCGTCGATATCATCGGTCTGAATGCCGAAATGGTGGATGCTGCCGCGGCCCGAGTGGCGCGGGTGCTGATCGTAGAAATGGATGCGCCCGCTTCCCACGCGCATGAACACATTGCGCGCGCCCGCCATGTCCGCGTCCACAACCACCTGGCCCCCGAAATACTCTTTATAAAACTGCACGGATCGATCGATGTTGGATGCGAAAATATGAACGTGGTGCACATGATGCGTGGCCATGGACGGGAACCTCACTTTTTTTATTGCCGCTTACATCGTTAAAGCGTCTTCGACGACTTAAGGAACCCTTTTAAAAAATGGGTTCCTTAAGAATCCTCCCAAAACTTTCTGGCGGGCAATTACCCGACAAAAACCGTGTCGGGCAATTGCCTCCTAAATGATTAGAAAGAATTCCCGTGAAACCTGATTTCTTTCCGCCTTTGTGTCGATTTTCCTGGTTTGCGTTTGTGTTGCAATAAGAACAATTACTTTTTCTTTTTGTCAACAAATCCGCCCGCGGATTGTTTGGAACCCTCGCTGCCGAAAAACTGGGCGATAACCAGAAACTGGTGCTGCAGCGCGGACTCGAGATTCATAAGAACACAATCGTTGATCATGCGCTTGGACGCCTGCACTGCGCGCGCATCAAACCCGGCGATGGTGCGCGCCATGTCCATGGCGCGGTCCAGATATTCGGACACGGGATACACGTGGTTTACGAGCCCGATGCGGTATGCCTCAGCCGCATCCACGGCCTGCCCGGTCCAGGCCAGTTCCTTGATGCGGTTCAGCCCCACGCACATCCAGTGCGGGGTCGCGATCTGTGTGATGCCGTGAATGACCTCGGTCTGCTGGAACCGCGCGGTGTCGGATGCAATGCGGATATCGCACAGGCACGCCAGGTCGAAACCGCCCGCATAGGCCGGTCCGCTCACCGCGGAGATGAGGGGCTTGGCGAACAGCGCCGCCTTGTTGAACATGGCTTTGACCGAGTCCAGGAATTCATCCTTGTTGGATGCATCAATGGAGCCCACTTCACGCAGGTCCAGCCCGGCGCTGAAAATTTCGTCGCACCCGGTGATAACAACCGCATGCACTGCGTCGTCGGCTTCCAGGGCGCACAGGCAGTCCGCCATTTCGCCGCGCAACTGGTAACTGAGCGCATTCTTCTTTTCGGCCCGGTTCAGCCGGATTAACGCCGTGTGTGCTCTGGAATCCATTTCCACCTTCAACAATTCGTAATTCATAAGCAACCCTCCGATGTGCATTTCATGCATCCATAGTACCAGAACGCGGCAAGCGCGGGAAAGGTTCGCGAAAAAAGGATGTCTTCGACGACTTAAGGAACCCTTCTCAAAATGGGTTCCTTAAGAATCCTCCCTAAACTTTCTGGCGGGCAATTACCCGGCGAAAACCATGCCGGGTAATTGCCTCCTGAATGATTGCGCAGATATTTTATGAAAACATGCGCGCAAGGCAATACCGCGACTGCAGCGCGGTTTTGCCTGTCAAAGTTTTGGGAGGGTGTGGGAACCCTTTTCCGAAAGGGTTCCCGCGCTTGAAAAAGCATTTACCAAAAATCTGTTTATTGCGGCTTGTGCGGTTCGGGTCCGATGAACTTCTGGAATTTGCCCGAGGCCCAGTTGTGCGCGAGGATTACGGTGATGCCGGACAGGATGCCGCCGATCACGGCTGCGGCCACGATGTCGGGCCGGTGCGCGGCGTCGGACAGCAGGGGCAGGGACGGCGCATGGGCCACGAAAAAGCCGCCGATGGACCCGGCGACCACACCCAGGAACATGCCCACATCCGTGCGCCAGATGCCGGCGAGAATGCCGAGCACGGCCCCGAGCACAACACCCACAACAATCTTATGCACCAGCAGCAGTGCGAGCCCTGCGGCCCCGGCCGCGCCCAGACCCCCACCCACGGCCAGGCGGATGAACGCGTAAAGCACGGTCCAGCATATGCAAATGGCAATGCCCGCGGGCACGCATGCGGCTGCGCGGCGCAGGCGCTGGTGGAATGAATAATCCTCGAGGTCCGCGAGGCTGCCGCCGCACGCGCTGCATGTTCCCGGCGCCGCGCCTTTGGCCTGCGTGGTCTGCTCTGCGTTCTTTTTGTCTTTGGCCATGGTGTGTGCACTCCCCGGCGCCCGGCTCACAGTTCGGGCAGCCCGTCCAGTCTGCTGTTCACCCGTTCCAGGGTTGTATTGCTGATCAGCACCCGCTTGTCTCTTGATGTGGTTCCGGATGTGATTTCGAAATCCGCCCTGGCCGCATCGAAGAAATCAGACAGGGCGGCGATAAGTTCGCTGTTGGCGCGGCCCTTTTCCGGTGCGGCCTTGAGGCGCACCAGGAGCGCGTTGTTGCGCAGGCCCTGCACGCCGGGTTTTTGCGCGCGCGGCTGCACTTTCACATTGAGCAGCACGCCGCCCTTGCCGGCCTGCGCCGGCTCACTGCGGATCTGCCGGCTCATAGGCCGCTCCGAGGGGGCGCGGGTCATCGAGAAACACGCCCCGGTCCTGCTTCTGCATTTCCTCGACGCGCTTGAGGTACGTTTCCAGCATGGCGCGGAAATCCAGCATGTACTGTTCCTTCTGCGCCTTGACACGCGCGAATTCTTCCTGGATGGTTTCACCCTTGCGCCGGGCGTCGGCCACGATAAGCTCCGACTGCCGGTTCGCGTTGTTGATGTACTCTTCGCTGGTTCTCTGAGCCAGAACAAGAGTGTTCTGCAGGGTGTCCTCGATATTGTGGTACCGCTCCAGATTGCCTTTGAGCAACTCAATTTCCTGCAGCAACTGGGTCCGCTCACTGAGGAGTTTTTCCAGTGCGGCGCTGACTTCTTCGAGAAAATCGCGCACTTCATCGGCGTTGAACCCGCGGAACCCGCGGCTGAACTCTTTGTGCGCAATGTCCATCGGTGTGATATCCATGGACCCTCCCGTGCGGCTCAGGACCGCGTATCAAGACATCAGAACCAACAGCAGCCGCGTGATGCCGCTGCTTAAAAGAATCAAAAACAGCAGCGCCAGCAGCGGTGAAAAATCAAGCGGAACCTGCCGCCCTTCGATGCCAAGCAATCTATAGATACTATACAGTATTTCGCGGCACGTGGAAATGAGCGGATCCGTTATCGCGTAAAGAATGTCCAACGGGGCCGTGCGCGGGTCATGCGGAATCCACGACAAAACCGCGCGCGCGAAGATCAGCGCCTCATAGACCAGGAATACGCTTTTTACAAGGCTGATAACAATCATGAGCCCGACCTGCATGCAGGATGGTTCGCGGCGCCCCCCCCCCGGCAATGGATCAGGGCGCCGGGGCCGCGCCGCCCAGTGCCTATAGTATACCGCGCGGTGCGCGCGCGCAAAACCGCAGCTTGCGCATGCGTGCGTCGTTTTGAATTTATTTATTCTGTATGGAAAGCGTTTGCGTGAGTAAATTCCACTGCACCTTGATGCCCAGGGCGTTGCACAATTTCAAAGCATCGTAGAAAACCACACCCTGGTCCACAGTCACGGGAACAGTCATAACCTTGGATTCTTCCTGCCCGGGCAGAGACAGGGTTCCGGCGCCTGTTTTGCTGTTCAGCACCAGCGTACGCTTGCCCGCCTTGATCATGACCAGGGAATCCTTCTCCTTCACGGACGCGCCCGGCAGAACGGACAGGGGCACATACGCGCGCTTTTTCACGAGCAGCAGCGTGTTTTTCTTTTTTACGGGTTTGCCGCTAACCACGAGCGATATCGTGGCCAGGGACATGATGCGCGCCTTGCCGCTGAAGCTGATGAGCACGATTTCCCGCAGGTCGTCCCCGTTGAGGTCCGGCGCCACAATGAAACCGGGGTCCGGCATATTGGATGGAAATGTGCGGAACGCATTTTTTTCTTCACCCGGGGCGAAGATCATCATAGCGGGCCGCGCATCCGCGCCTTTGCCCGTGGTGCCGCTCACAAACAGGTCCGATGCGCCGTCACTGTCCGTATCTGCTGCGTACACGCCGCGCACCGCCAGCCCGGCCTTGGCCAGGGAAATGGGTTCGGCCGCGGTGGCGCCCTCTTCGCTCAGCCTCAAGGGCACGATCACATCACCGCGCGCGCCACGGTACACGGACAGATAAAACCGGTCCCCGGGCGGGTCCGTGGCCGGCCACAGGGACATGATCTCCCCGTCAATTTCGGGAAGGGCCGCGGCGTTGAGCACGCGCGCTTTTTTTCCGGACACCTTGGCCACCAGCATCCACGGCTTGCCATCCATGTTTCCAATAAGCATTATTTCTTCAGCCTGGTCGCTGTCCGCCTGGGCCGGGGCCAGAAATTCGCCATGGAACGAGGCGTACGACTGGGGCAGGCAGGATTTGCAGATGACTTTGAATTCCTTGTTGCCTCCGCCCAACAGGACCAGTTGCCCTTCGGGCCCCAGCAGGGCGCCCTCGTCATACCCGCAATTGTCCCCATCCGCGGCGGCCAGACCGGCCACACGCCCCTGGGCAACCTTGCCCGATGTAATCCACAAATTGATGAGCTTGTCCGTGCGCCAGCCCAGGAAATAGGCGTACCCGTCGCTGTCTATGACGAGCAACTCATGTCCGGGATCGCGCGTGAAATTTCCGGCAACCACGCGCTGGGGAATATAAAACTGGTCTTTGCCCCCCAGCTTGCCCTCCCAACGGGATTCATAGTCCAGGGCCTGCGCGCGCAATGCGCCGGCCCCAAGCCACAGCGCAGCCAGCACCGCATACAAAATTACTCTTTTGAATTCAAACCGCGCTGCAACCACGATTCACCGCCTGTTATCGCCACATGACCGGCTCTGCCACGCTGGAGAAGTCTGACATAGAAAACTTCCCATCATTATACCACGCCGCCGCCCCGCCTACAAATTCCGCCCCGCGCTCATTGCTTTTTCACACTGGGGCCCGTATGCTAATTTTTAATTCATATAATGTGCTGGACCCGGGCGCATTCAAAACACATCCACCCTGTCATGCGCATGGGCCGCGTGCACATTACACACCGGTGAATAATATGGCTGGCCCCGCTTTTAAATTCAACCGCAGCGAAGTATCCGGGTCCCTGGGCGACCTGGGCACGCTCGTGCCCCTGGCCGTGGGCCTGGTGGCGGTCAACCACGTGGATGCATCCGTAATCCTGCTCACCGTGGGCCTGTTCTACATCGCCCTGGGCCTGTACTACCGCCTGCCCATCCCCGTGCAGCCGTTCAAGGTGTTCGCGGCCGTGGCCATCGCCCAGGGCCTGGCCAAAGAAACCCTGTCCGCGGGCGCGCTCATCATGGCCGCCATCCTGCTTTTCATCGGCGCAACCAACCTGATCTCGGTCATCGCGCGCCTGTTCAGCAAACCGGTCATCCGCGGCATCCAGGCCGGGCTCGGGCTCACCCTGTTGCTTAAAGGCGTATCCTTTATTCTAGGGGACAAAGTGTTTGTCACGGATTTCACTCCGGCCCTGGCCCAGCATTTTCCGCTGAACCTGGCCCTTGGCATAGCCGCGTTCCTGGCGGCGCTGATGCTGATCAACAACCGGAGGCTGCCCGCGGCCATCGCCCTGGTGGCGGGCGGGCTCATCGTGAGCCTGGCCCTGGGCGCGCACATGGCCGTGCCCGCATGGAACATGGGCATGCACCTGCCGCGCATCGCGGTTCCCGGCGCCGGGCACTGGTGGCCCGCCCTCATCCTGCTGGCCCTGCCCCAGCTTCCTCTGACCATCGGCAACGCGGTCATCGGCACGCGCGACACATCCGAAAAACTCTTCGGGCAGGAACACTGCGCATGCGTCACGGATCGCGCCCTGTGCTTTTCCATGGGCGCATCCAATATCATGTTCGGCCTGCTGGGCGGCATGCCCTGCTGCCACGGCGCGGGCGGCCTGGCCGCGCACTACCGCTTCGGCGCGCGCACCGGCGGCAGCAACATCATCATCGGCGCCATACTCGTCATCCTGGCCCTGGCCTTCGGCCCGTCCGCCATGAGCCTGCTTACCCTGATTCCCGCGCCCGTGCTCGGCGTGCTTCTGTTCTTTGCAGGCGCGGAACTGGCCCTCATGCTCGTGGATCTGTCAGACCGCACATCCCTGTTCATCGCCATTTCCGTGGCAGGCATCGCCCTGGGCACGCGCAACATGGGCATTGCTTTCGCCTCGGGCATCGTGATCGAGCAAATCATCTCGCGCCTGGGCATTTCCTTTGAACAGGCAAAGAAATAATCCGTTGTCTTTGGATTTTCATGGAGGCGCAGTTGCCGGGACATGCCCGGAACATCTAAAATATAGCCATCCGGAAACGGTATTGGGGTTTGTCGGGAGAATCTGGAATCGGCCCGGGCCAAGCCCGGGCCGCAGAACCGTTAAACTGCTTTTTTAACCTTGTCGGAGCGCAGGCAGCGGGTGCAGATCTTGATCTTCTTAACCTTGCCGCTTTCCATGATGCGAATGCTCTTGAGGTTAGGTTTCCAGGTGCGGCGTGTTTTTCGATTCGAGTGGCTCACGTTATTTCCCGTGACCGTTCCCTTGCCGCAGCAGTAGCATTTGTAAGCCATGATAGTTCCTCCGGAATGGCGCGAAAGTACTTAATCCGGCGCGCCGAACAAACTATTTTAATGAAAAAAACGTGGAGTGTCAACAAGAGTGACTGAGGATGCCAATACCACGGAACTGGATGTAAGCCGCCTGCGCGACATGCTCGTGGGCGGCGCACGCGCCGTGGTGGAAAACCAGGGCCCGCTCAACCGCATGAACGTGTTCCCCGTGCCCGACGGCGACACAGGCACAAATCTGGCCATGACCCTCACGCGCATGGAAGCCGCCATGGCCGAGGCCGGAGACTGCCACACGCCCGGCGCACTGGCCGACACCGCGGCCCAGGGCGCGCTCATGGGCGCGCGCGGCAACTCCGGCGTAATTATGAGCCAGATCCTCCGCGGCTTCGCCGATGGCATGGATTCCCAGCCCGCTCTCAGCCCCATGGAACTGGCCCAGGCCCTGATCTCGGCCTCGGACCGCGCCTACCAGGCCGTCATCAAACCCGTGGAAGGCACCATCCTCACGGTGATCAAAGACGCCGCGGGCGCGGCCCTCATGCGCGCCCTGGACGAGGATACCACCATCCGCTCGGTCCTGGACGCAGCCCTCACCCAGGCCCGTGAAACCCTGGCCCGCACACCCACCATGCTGGAAAAACTCCGCAAAGCCGGCGTGGTGGACGCCGGCGGACAGGGCATGGTCTTTTTCCTCGAAGGCATGCTCAAGGCCCTGCTCGGCCAAGTCCCCGCGTTCAAACGCTCTTACGCCGCAACACCTTCCCTGGATATTTCCGAAGCCGAGGACCTGGCTTTCAAGTACTGCACCGAGGTCTCGTTCCAGGCCCCTCCCGGCGCTCTGGATGCGGTGCGCGCCGCCCTGCAGCATGACACCGACTCCCTGGTCGTGGTGGGCGCCGGCGAAATGGTCAAGGTGCATGTGCACACCAACCACCCCGACGCTGTGCTGGCTGAGGCCCTGCAACACGGAGACCTGCTCCAGGTCAAAGTGGACAACATGGCCCTGCAACACAATGAAATCATTTCCGGGCAGACACAGGAAAACGGGCACAGCCCCGACCCCGGTCAGGAACTCCAGCCCCAGGGCCGCACCGCTGTGGCCGCCGTGGCCAACGGCCCGGGCCTGGTGCGCATCTTCCGCGACCTGGGCGCCACGATCATCATCGACGGCGGCCAGTCCATGAACCCCAGCACCGAAGATATCCTCAACGCCCTGCGCTCCGCGCCCGAACCAGAACTCATCATCCTGCCCAACAACGGCAACATCGTCATGGCCGCCGAACGCGCCGCGGACATGGACGGCCGCCCCGTGCGCGTGGTGCCCACGGATAATGTGCCCCAAGGCTTCGCCGCTCTCATGGACTTCGACCCCGACGCATCCGCCGACGAACTCGCCGACCGCATGCTCGACAGCATGGACAGCGTCATGGTCGCGGAAATCACCCAGGCCGTGCGCAACACCAACACCAACGATCTGAATATCAGGGAAAACGATTACATCGCCGTGATCGACGGCGACGTGCGCGCCAACAGCGCCGACCTGTTCGCCCTGCTCTGCTCGGTTTGCGAAACCTTCACAGACGCGGATCTGGAACTCATCACCATTTACACGGGCGCGGACATGCCGGACGAACAGGCCCAATTGCTTTTTGACAAACTAAAAGATCAGTACCCGGATTTTGAATACGAAACGCACCGCGGAGACCAGCCCCTGTACCACTTCCTGATCAGCGGCGAGTAACACGCTGGCCCGCCCGCTCATCCCTTCGCCAGGACAACACACACCATGGAAATCATCCCGCACCACATTGAAAATAACCCGCAGGAATTTGAAAACTTCATGAGCCTGCCGCCCCAGTACTCGGGCGCGCGCGCCAGCCGCTTCGTGGTCCTGCCCGTTCCCTTTGAATCCACAACCAGTTACCGCACCGGCACCGCGGCCGGGCCCCGCGCCATCATCGAAGCCTCGTGGCAGGTGGAGCTGTTCGATGTGGAACTGGGCAAACGCGCCTTTGAAGCCGGCATCCACACCAGCCGCAAACTGGACCGCGTGCGCCGCAAAGCCGAAACCATGTACAAAGCCGTGCACCGCGAAGTGGCCGCTGTGCTGGACAACGCACAGATTCCCGTGGTCCTTGGCGGCGAGCACACAGTCACCGTGCCCGCAGTGCACGCCGCGATCGAGCGCCACCCCGAGCTGAGCGTGCTGCAGCTCGACGCCCACGCCGACCTGCGCGACACATACGACGGCACCCCCTGGAGCCACGCCTGCGCCATGCGCCGCATCCTGGCCCTGGCCGACCGGCCCCCGCACATCGTCCAGGCCGGCCTGCGCAGCGTGTGCACCGAAGAATGGAACCTGTCGCGCCGCTCCCGCTCCGTAACCTCGTTCCTGGCCAAAGACAACCTCAGCGGCAAGGCCCCGGCCCACAAAATTCTCGGCGCACTGTCCCAGGACGTGTACATCACCATTGACCTGGACGCCTTCGACCCCAGCGAAATGCCCGGCGTGGGCACGCCCGAACCAGGCGGCCTCACCTGGGCCTGGATCAACGACCTGCTCGGCCTCGTGGCCGCCAAACGCAACATCGTGGGCTTCGACATCGTGGAACTCTGCCCCATCGAAGGCCAGAACATCTCCGAATTCCTGGCCGCCAAACTCGCCTACAGAATCATGGGATTATTGGTGTAGCCGCAGCCAATTCCCCTGCAAACCATGGCCCCGCACACAGCGCCCTGCACGCGCTTTTTTCAAAATCATGATAAAATTATCATTAACAACAGGGATTTATACCTTTATACACCGGTGAACGGGAAACTCCCGCCCAATAGGCACAACGCGCACAGCCCCGCCGGATAGAAAGTGGACAATCACATTGAGCACAGCGGATACGCCGGAAAAGAAACCTTTGAAATTCAGAATCATTCGCATGCTGGCCAGATTCATGCTCGTGTGCGTGTATCTGCTGATCCGGATTGTTCCCCTGCAACTGCACACGCCCATCGCCAATGGCATCGCAAGGGCTCTGTTCCGGTACCTGCCCCGCAACCGCAAACTGGTAACCAAACATATCGAAATGGCGTTCGGCGCCAGCATGTCCCCGGAGCAGATTCAGCATACAGCCCTGCTCTCCTACCGCCACATGGTTATGAATGTTTTCGAATTCTTCCGCTTCCCGGCCATGAACTCGAAAACCATCCTGAGCAAGGTGGCTTTCGAGGGCGAGGAAAACATCACCGCCGCCCTGGAGAAAAACAAGGGCGTGATCGTGCTGTCCGCGCACTACGGCAACTGGGAAATGCTGGGCGCCGCGCTCGTGGCCCGGGGCTACCCGCTCACGGTTGTGCGCCGCGACCAGAATGACGGCTATACAAACGATTTGATCCAAAAACAGAGGGACCGCAAAGGCATCAAAACCGTGCCGCGCGACAAGCCCCTGTTCAACCAGCTTGTCTATCTCTTGAAAAGCAATGAACTGGTCGCGCTCATCGCCGACCAGAACGCGGGACCCGACGGCCTGTTTGTTGATTTCTTCGGCCGCCCCACGTCAACGTTCAAAGGCCCGGGCCTGTTCGCAACCATCACCGGCGCGCCCATCATCCCCATCTTCATGGTGCGCGACGGCTACATGAAGCACCGCGTGATCTTTAAACCCGCGGTCACGCACACACCCACAGGCGACACGGGCCGGGACATCGCAGCCATCACCCAGGCCTGCACAAAAGAAATCCAGGACATCATCACCGCATATCCCGAACAATGGATGTGGCAGCACAAACGCTGGAAAACCGATCCCCCGGGCACGGAATAGCAAGTCTCCGACGGCGCAAGGAACCCTTTTAAAAAAGTGTTCCTTGAGAATCTTCCCAAAACTTTTTGGCGGGCACTCCCCCGGCGAAAAACATGCCGGGCAATTGCCTTATTGATTATGTAACGAAACAATCTCACAACATTCGCA
>Ga0351875_1028_pt1 | contig 41545 bp, 18 predicted proteins | sample BONcelFGM3001C14_FD_206784 | JGI IMG/M metagenome (GOLD analysis project Ga0351875, IMG submission 206784) | Enriched cells from coal bed in the Powder River Basin, Montana, United States - BONCAT cells FGM rep3 HSBNCT.FGM.300.1.C14 ... | reverse complement strand
ATGTGAAATCCTTGCGCATTGTGTACGCGATTTCAATGGCTGTGCGGTGGTCGTCGCGTTCGGACAAAGTGGCCTGCTGGCGCAGGGCCGCGGTGATGCGGTCCGTCATGCGGCGCTCGTAGCGCACGGCCAGGGTGGATGTGATGCCTGGCTCAAGGCCCGTTGCGGTGTCCGGGGATGTGCGGTTTTCACGCAGGAATTCGAATTCCAGGCGCCCGTGTTTCGTGGGCCGGCATGCGCCCGCGCGCAGAGATGAGGACTGGAGTCCGCCCGTGAAGTACTGCGCGGCTGTGGTGGCCCCGGTCTGGGATGAGGCGCGGGTGTAGTCAAGCGTGTACGCGGTGGTTCCGAGCGAGAATGTGAGGTTCGAGATCCAGCGCCGGATGCCGCGCTCATTGAATGCGCCATTGAAGTCCGCATCCACATCATAGTAGGCGTTATGGAACACGATATCGTGGCTGCCGGCCATGGTGAGGTCGGCCTTGAATGCGCCGCCGGCCTGGCTGCCCACACTGCCCAGGGTCTGGAAGGAGCGGCCCCCGTCCTGGCTGGCCAGCCAGGAGATGCCCTGGGACACCGAGGACGCCCATTCCGCGTTGAATGCGTTGGCCCAGTGCAGGTCGAGCCCGCGCAGGGAGCGGTCGCGCCCGTCCGCGTTTTCTTGGAGATAGGACGCGCCGATCGTGAGCATCGGGGGCAGCCCGATTTTGTTTGGGGCGTTGGTCAGGTGCTGCCAGCGCGCGCCGAACGCGCCAGTTTCGCTCTGCTGCGCGTCATAGGTGTATTCCGCGGTAATCCATATGGGGTCGCCGCCCATGAGTCCCGGGCTGGTGAGATTGTGCCCATCGGCGAAGCGGGCCACGGGATTGAGCAGGCGCACGGCCCCGGAGATGTAATCGATTTCATAATCCGTGTCGCGGGTGAGTGCGCGGCGCGCCAGCACGCGGTCCTGGGCCAGGGCGTCGCGAATTTCCACGGTTACATATTCGCTGCCCGCCACGATACGGCTGTGCGCCAGATAATAGTGGCTTCCGCCCGTGGAGCGGAACTGGGTGCGCGCGTGCAACTGCTTGTGCTTGGACGTGAATAAGAGCACTTGGTCGCCGGTTGGCAAGCCGAGCAAATCTTCCTGGCTCTGGCTGTTTTTATATTCATATTTTATGCCGGACAGGGAGCGGCGGATGCCGGCCAGGTCCGTGTTGGCGAAGTGCGCGGTGTAATTTCCGATAAGCAACTGTGCCGAGGGCGTGCGCGCATCCAGGAAGAATTTGCCCTGGGATTGCGTGAGGTACTGCACTGTGCTGCTGTCCCCGTACGTGGGGTAGAACAGGTCCGGGTCGCGGTCCGGGAACATGTCGTACGTGCGGTCCTTGGCCGAATCGTATGCGGACGTGATGTGCAGATTGGCGCGCGGATTCCCGGAATAGAACCAGGCCATGCGGCTGCGCGCGGACTGGCCCACGGGGAACACATCTTCGTAGGGGCGCGGCCCGGCGCCTGCCTTGCCCTCGCCGATGGAGGCGTCGAACATGGCCAGGAATATGGATTTTTCTTTATTGCTGCCTTTAGCTGTGTCTTGATCGTCTTCTTCGGAATGGCCCTGTTCCGCATCGTCCGCGGAGCGCAGTACCCCGAAATTGGCCTTGTCCATGCCGCCGGGGGTGAGGGTGACGAAAAGGGACTCGGGCGTGGTGAGTGTTGCGTGCGCGGGCAGGGTGCGGCGCACGATTTTCACGACGCGCATGCCGCCGATAGCCGGGCCTGGCGCTGCGCCCGGCACCGAGTATTTGCCCTCGGCGTCCGTGGTCACATATGTGCCGTCGTCCATGAGCACGCTCACGCCCGCCAGGCCGGGTTCGCTGTTGTCGTGGATGCCGTTGCCGTTCAAGTCCTCGAACACCTTGCCAATCAGGGTGGCGCGGTCAAAGATGGGGTCGGAGATCACGCGCACGGTCGCGCGGTCCGTGTTGGACAGGGAGAAGCCGTTGATCATGGCCACGGCCTGGTTGGTGAGCAGGTAGCCCGGGCGTGCGGCGGTATTAATGGCCGCGCGGTAATAGATGGTCACGGAATCGCCCGCGGTTCCCGCGGCCAGGAGTTGCCCGATAGAGAACTGCACCACGCCGCCGCCGGATTGCTCCACGGTGACGGCCGTGCCGTCCGGGCGCACGGCCGAGCCCTTATGGAACGTGAGGCCCGGGGGCAGGGTATCGCGCACCATGACCGGGTTGGCCGCGTCCGTGGGCGAGGCGCTGAGGTTGGCCACGGTCACGGTGTAGGTCACAAAATCGCCGGTCATGGCCGCGTCCTTGTTTGCGGATTTTTCCAGGGTGAGCGGGGTCTGGAGTCCCTGCGGGGTGAGGGGCACGCGCATGCCGATGGGCTGGTTGGCCTGGTCCACGCGGAACACCTGGCCCGTGTAGGGCTCCTGGATGCCGGCCCAGGACGCGGCGCTGCGCGCGATGGGGTCGTAGAGCGCGGCCAGGGCCGGGGTGGTGTTGAATGTTACGGTGATGTAATAGAACCCGGCGGACAGGTCGCTGCCTGCGCTGCTGCCGATGAACTCGAAGCCCCCGGCCACGCCCGAAGCGCCGCTGAGCTGCGGGTTGGTCTGCGTGCTGGAGGGGTTGTGCGTATAGTTTGCGAAGGGGCCGGCTACGGGGGTTCCGTTTTCGTGGTATAGGGTCACGTCTGCGCCGGCGATGCGCACGCCCGTGAGGGCGTCGTACACGAATCCCGCAGGGTCGAGCACGATAATGAGGGTGCGCACGCCGCGCGCATCGGGCGTGGTGCTTTGGATATCTGACAGGGCGAAGTCCTCGCTGGCCGAGTAGGGGAAGCCCAGGTACTGCTCTTTAATGATGATACGGTAGGATGCGCCGGTTTCCATGTAGCCCACGAACTCGGTGGGGATGTTGCCGTCCGCGCTGGTGGTGTAGTTGAGCACCTTGCCCGTGAGTTGCCCGTTGGCATCGTATTCCATGATGGCGATAGGGTGGCTGGGCAGGGCCTGCACCTGGTATGCGCCGGTGGACGTGAGCACGTTCACATTAATGCGCAGTTCGTCGTTGGTGATGAGCGTCTGTTTCTGAATGGTCACATTGAGGGATCCGTTGCCCTGGATAGCATCAATATATCTGGTGGTCACGATGTCGTTGAACTGCACGCACAGGACTCCGGAGATGCCGTCCGAGTTTCTGCATTCCGCCGTGTCCAGGCGGCCACGGAAAATGCCGGTATTGGGCGCGGTTTCCACCAGGGTGCGCACCTCGGAGTCGCCGTTGCGCGGGTTGGTGACCACCACCGTGATGGTGTCGTTTTTATTGGGGTCCATGTAGGTCTCGAAATCGTCGACTTCGAGGATAATGGGGAATCCGAAGACCGTGCGCTCGCTGGCCGTGAGCGTGGCGGTGTTCCCCACATTGGCCACAACGAACGTGATGCTCGCGGTAACAGTGTTGACGCCGTCGCTGGCGGTCACGGAAAGGGTGTTGGAGCCCATATTGAACGTGGCTGGCGGGAACGAATAGCTGCCTGCGGCGCTGGCGGTTGTGGTGAGGATTGCGCCGGTTTGCGGGTCCGGGTACGTGACCGTGGCGCCGGGCGCCGTGGTTCCTGTGACGGTCTGCACCGGGTTCTGCACCACGCTGTTGTGCAGGGGCGCGGAGATGGTGAGGCCCAGGTTGGGGTCATAGTACAGAGTGTGCAGGTGGGACGTGGAATTGCCCCTGGGGTCCACGGCCACGAATGTGATGTAGTTGACGCCCGGCACCAGGTCCACGCCCGTGAAGGTGAAGTTGCCGTTAGCGTCGGCAACCACCGATATTTCAAGGTCGGTTGCGGGTTCCAGGATGGTGATGGTGGCGCCCGGGTCCGAAGTTCCGGTGATGTCCACAGTGATGGTGTCCACCACACTGTTGTTGGGGGGCAGGTCCACGGTGAGGCCCACGGTGGCGTCCACGGTGATGGTCTCCGCGTCCACTGCCACATTGCCCTGCGGGTCCGTGCTCGTGGTGGTGATATTGTAGGTTCCGTCCGAGAAGAAGATATCATCGAACAGGTAGGTTCCGGCGTTGTTTGCGATGGCCGTATAGGACTGGCCGGATTGCGGGTGTTTCATGGTGACTGTGCTGTTGGGATTGGTTGTACCTGTGATATCCACTAGAGACGTAGTGATGAGCCCGGTGGTGAGGATGTTGTTGAAGTTGCTGGAATCCACAGTGAACGTCACGCTGGTGAAAGCGGTGTTGCCCGCGGTATCCGTGCCGTTGACCGTGACCGTGTGTACGCCTTCGGTGAAGGTGAGAGTTCCGAATGAGTAATTGCCCGCGGCGTCCGCGGTTGTGGTGAGGGGCGCATTGGAAATGGGGTCGGTGGTCGTGAGAACGGCGAAGGGGTCGGAGACGCCTGCCACAGCGTGCAGGGGGTTGCTGTAGGTTGAGCCGTTGGTGATGCTGGTGATATTGAGCGTGATGTCCGGGTCCACAATAATGGACGGATTGGCCGTGGCCACGTTGCCGATGGGGTCTGTTGATGTGAAGTTGAAAGTGTTTACGCCCGCGGTGAAAGCCACGGCATTGAACGTGAATGCGCCGGAGCTGTTTGCCGTGGTGGTGAGCGTGTTGCCCGTGCCCGGCTCCACCAGGGTCACGGTGCTGTCCGGGTCGGTTGTGCCGGTGACCGTGGCCGCAAGCGAAGTGATGGTGCTGTTGGGCACGGGCGAGGTCATGGTGATGCTGTTCCTGGTATCCACATCCAGAGTGGCCGCGGCCACGGCGCGGTTGCCGGCCGGGTCCACGGACTGCACCATGAACACGGTTGTGCCCTCGGGGAAGGTGACATTATTAAAGGTATAGGCGCCGCTGGCGTTTGCCGTGGTGCTGAGGGTCACACCCGAAATGGGGTGGTCCATGGTCACGGTGCTCACCGGGTCCGTGGTGCCGGTGACATTATGCACCGCAGTATTGGACAGGCCTGTTGGACCGGTGATGGTTACGAAATTGGTGTCATCCACCACGGCAGTTGCCGCGGACGCTGTGCCGGTTCCGCCTGTGGCTGTGAGCGTGTCCGTGTAGGTGAAGGAAATGGTCTGACCATTGCGCACCACGAAAATCCCGTCATTGTTTGCGCCCGCTGCCGCTCCGTACTGCGTATTGATGACCGCGGCGAAACGGCCGGTGTCTGGCCCGGTTTCCGTGAATGTTAAGGTTTCGGTTTCTCCAGTGGTTGCATTGGTAAGGGTCATGGAAATTGTGTTGACTGCGGCCGGGCTGCTGTTGAGATCCGCATCCTCGATAACTGCGGACATGGACTGGCCCGGATTGATTTGTGCGGTGGCAGCGGCCGTGCCCGTGCGCCCGCCGGTGATGGTTGCGGATGCGGAAACTGAAGCGGTTCCGCCCGCGGCCGTGAGCGCATCATTATACATACCGGTGATGATGTGGGCAGCCTGCACATTGAAAACGCCGTCATTGTTCGCGCCTGCGGTCGCACCAAACACGGTGTTCACAGTGGCGGTGAAAATGCCTGTATTTGCACCGGTTTCCAGGAATGTGAGGGTTTCGGTTTCGCCGGTAGAGGGGTTAGCGACTGCAAGGGACAGGCTGTCCACGGCTCCCGCGTTTGTATTGAGATCCGTGTCGGCCAGGGTGAAGGTGACGGCTTGGCCCGGGAGCAGGGCCGGGGTGGCGGACAGGGTGCCGGAGCTTCCGCCGGATACGCTTGCGGACGCAGTGACCGTGGCCGCGCCGCCCGCGCCCGTGAGGGCATCGTTGTAGGTTGCAGTGATGGTGTCCCCGGCCTGGGCGTTGAATGTCCCGTTGTTGTTCGCGCCGGCCGCGCCCCCGAATGTGGTGGGCACGGATGCTGTGAATGCACCGGTGTTGGGGCCGGTTTCCGTGAGTGTAATGGATTCGGACTCCCCGTTGCTGCTGGTGAGAGTGATGGACACTGTATTTGCCGCACCTGCGTTTGTGTTGAGGTCCGCGTCCACGAGCGTGAGGCTGATGGCCTGGCCGGGCATGATGCTGGCTGTGGCTGTTATTGTGCCTGTGCTTCCTCCAGTGGCGATGGTGGTGGCCGTAATGGTTGCCGAGCCCCCGGTGTTGGTGACCGCATCATTGTATTGAGTATTTAATAGATCGCCGGACTGGCAGTTCATGCTGCCATTGTTGTTGACCCCGGCCGCGGCATTAAACGTTGTAAGCAGGGTGGCGGTGAAAACGCCTGTATTTACACCGGTTTCCGTGTAAGTGAGCAGTTCGGATTCCCCGGTGCGGCTGTTTGTTGTTGCCAGAGTCACGGTTTGTGCCGAGCCCGCGTTTGTATTGAGATCGTTATCTGTGAGCGTGAGGGTTACGGAGGCGCCGGGGTTGATGGTGGCGGGCAGGGACGTGAGTGTGCCCGTGACACCCGATGTTACCGCGGTGTTGGCTGTTGCCGTGGCCGGGATGCCCGCATTGTTCACGGCGTCGTTATATGTGGCGCGCACGGTGTCGCCGCCCTGCACGCGCATGACTGCGTCATTGTTGGGCCCGGCCGTGGCCCCGTACATAGTATTGAGATTCGCAGTGAAAATGCCAGTGTTTACACCTGTTTCCGTGAGGGTCAGGGATTCGGATTCCCCGGTGGCCAGGTTGACCACTGTAATGGAGTGCGTATTTATCGCCGCGGCGCTGGTGTTGAGGTCAGCATCCGTGACCGTGATGGTGATGGCCTGGGCCGGGTTGATATTGGGCGTTGCCGTAATGGTTCCGGTGTTGGCGGGAGTCACGTTGCCTGTGGCTACGGCCACGGAAATGTTTGTGGTGTTGTTGGCCACATTTGCGTGGAAATTGAAGGGGTACAGGGTGCCGGTTCCGTCGCCCGGATCCAGGGGCACCTGGTCGCCGGTGATGGTGGCGCCCGCGTTGATGGTGATGGTGGCTCCTTCCTGGGCCTTGGTGGGTGTGACCGGGACCAGCACCTCCATGAACCCGGTGCTGCCGGCCGCGGGTGGCACATTGAGGGCGCCGTCCTGAAGCACACCCACGTTCCAGTTGAGATTGCCGGCCGCGTTCAGGGTTGCAGTGCCCAGAGTGGGCGCGGTGGCGATGGTGGACCCGGCCGGGAACACGTCCGTGACCACCACATCGTACATGGGGCCGCCCAGGGCTGTGGTGGTGGGGTTGCTCACAGCCACACGCACGCGGTACACCGAAGTGTAACCCACGCGCGGGGGATCGAACCCGGATTCCAGGGTGGACGTCTTGTTCACGGCCAAGTCGCCCGCATTGAAAATATAGGCCAGGTCCGAGTAATCGATGCTCGTGGCCCAGTTGGGCGTGGCCGGGTCCTCGTCCGAGCGCAGCCAGAAATGCTCCACCGTGCCCGGGGCCAGAAAAGCCGTGTTGAGGGTGATGCGTTTTGCGCCCCACCAGTTGTTGTTGCCCTGCACCCAGCCCAGGTTCTGGGCCGCAGGGTTGGCTGCCATGCTGAACGCATTGCCCGTGCCGCCCGCGTACACCACGCTGTCCCAGTACAGGGTGTCGTGCTCGTTGCTCACCGGGTAATCGATGTCCCAGATTACCGGGAACAGTTCCGCGGCCAGCAGGTTGATGAACACCTCGTCCGTGTCAATGGCGATGGTGCCGTCGCTGGGCTGCGTGAGGTCGAAGGTGTGGGTCCATTGGATGGGGTTTGTGGCGTCCACGCGGTACGTGTAAATATTGAACAGGGGCACGGGGTCATTGCCCAGATTGTTCATGGACCCGTCGGTGAGGTTTGCGAAATTGAGCTGGCGCGTGCCCGTGCGGTCGATGTAGATCTCCGCGCCGCGGGCGCTGAATGGAGACAAAATAAGGAGCAGGGTTGTGATAATGAGGAGCGGACACGCAACACGGCGCAGGGCGCTGGGGAGCGGACTCATGCTCGGCGTTGGGGGATCCGCGTTTCTGTCCATGGCCTGTTACGTCTCGTCAGTCTAGTAGTATTTTTAATAGGCACTCGATCATTATATACCCAAATAAGCATTTATTAAAAGGGAATGTGAATTTCAGGTGCTGTTTGGAATGTGAAGTATTATGATGCAATTTGATCATAATACAGAATTAGTTTTTATTTGAAAAGTATTATTATGGCTGAAAGCCGACAATTCACAACAAATATGCAATATGGATTACTTTTGTTTGTTGTCAGCCATTTTTGGGGTGTTTTACTTGACGCAGCGGAATGTAATGTCGTTGCTGGCGCTGTTGGGGTACTTGACGCTGCGGAATGAAGCGCGCAGGTAAACCGTGCTGTGGTGCCAGGAGCCGCCGCGGATGACCTTGTATGTGCCTGACGCGGCGCCAGTGGGTTCCGTTCCCGGGCTGGTGGCATAGTATGAGCCGTCGTACCAGTCGCTGGTCCATTCCTGTGCATTGCCGGCCATGTCGAGCGCGCCGTAGGGGCTGGCGCCCGAGATCAGGCTGCCTACGCGGGAAGTGTCGCCCACGCACAGGCCGCTGCCGATGAAGGCGTTGGCCAGGATGCAGGCCGGTGTGCCTTCGCCCCAGGGGTATGTGCGGGCGTCTGCGCCGCGCGCGGCCTTTTCCCACTGGGCCTCGGTGGGCAGGTGCCCGCCTGCGTAGTTGCAGTAGGACTCGGCATTGCCCCAGCTCACGTAAATGACAGGGTAGTCCGCGTATGCAGCGTTGCCGTAGTACGTGGTGCGGCTGTAAGAGGCCGTGGACAGGGGCGGGGTGCAAGCGCCAGCGGCCACGCACTGCTGGTACTGGGCGTTGGTCACGGAATTCTTCATGATGCGGTATTCATTGAGGAACACCTGGTGCTGGGGCTGGGCGTCGCTCACGCAGCCCGGTTCCGCGGCGGTGCAGCCCATGGGGAAGCTGCCAGCGGCGATGGTGATCCACCCGTCGTCCACTGTGTGTGTGCATGTTGCGGACACTGTGCCGCCGTTTGCGCAGGTGTCGATGGTGGAGGCGTTTGCGTCGTTGCAGTCCGTATCGGTGATGCAGGCGATGGGCTGGTGTACGCATGTGGCGGAGCCGGTGTTGGGGTTCTGGCAGAAGTCGATGGTCAGTGCATTGCCGTCATTGCAGTCTGCGGCGTTGATGCAGGCGATGGGCACGTAGCCGCAGTAGGAATTGACCGTGCCGGGGTTGTAGCACAGGTCCACGGTGTACGGGTCGCCGTCGCGGCAGTCATCCTGCACCGAGCAGGTGATGGTCTGGTGCAGGCACGCGGCCGAGGCTGTGCCCGGATTCTGGCACGAGTCCGCGGTGGCGGCATTGTTGTCATCGCAATCCGCGGCGCTGATGCAGGCCGCTGCGGTGTGGGTGCAGGCCGAGGCGGTTGTGCCGGGATTCAGGCAGGAATCCGCTGTGTATGCGTTGCTGTCGTCGCAGTCTGAATCAGCCAGGCAGGCCAGGGTCGCGTAGGTGCAGGAGGCCGAGGCTGTGCCCGGGTTTTCGCAGGTGTCGGCCGTGTAATCATTCATATCATCGCAGTCAGTGCTCGTGGAGCAGGTGGCTGCAGTGGCCAGGCAGGTTGCGGATTCTGTGCCCGCGTCCGAACAGGTGTCGATGGTGGCTGCGTCGCCGTCATCGCACTGGGCGTCGGCGGTGCAGTCCACACATGCCGCGGTTTCCGTTCCGCCGTTGATGCAGTATCCGCCGCCGCAGTCCGCGTCCGTGCTGCATTCATAGGCCGCGGGGGTATTTTCGCACACGGCGCTGGCCTGGCCAGAGTTGAGGCAGGTGTCGGCCGTGTCAGCGTCCGCATCGTCGCAGTCCGTGTCCGTGCAGCAGGCCGGGGCCACATCATCGGCGCCCATCATCACGACCACGTTCCACACGCTCCGCGCTCTTTTGATGTTGCGCGAGGTGCGGATCATTTTGTATCCGGCTTTGACGGCGACCACGTCGCGCTGCGAAGCGTAGGGCACATTGCTGAAGTACGCGTTGCCCTGGGCGTCCGTGGTGTCCACCTGGCTGTAGTTGTCCGCGGTGAACGTGACCTGCGCGTCTTCCATGGGCCCGCCGTTGCCCTGGATGCCGACCACGTGGACCCGCACGCAATGGGTGCCGCGCCCGCTGCGGCAGTGTTTGCGCCAGTGCTTGTCCCGGTTGGCTTTCCAGTAGCGCACCATGTCGCGGATCGCGTATCCGTGCTGGTAGCCGTGTCCGTTTCCATGCCCGTTTCCGTGATGTTGGGCCGTTGCCCCGCCTGTGACCTGGGTGCTGGCCACGCACGCGGCTACCGGGGCCGGCGCGGGTTCGGTCCCTGTTTCCGGGGCCGGTTCGGGCGTGGGTTCTGTGGCGTTGATGGCTTCTTCCACGGTATCTTCCACCTGGCCGCCGCCCGATGTGTTGTTAACGAGCTGCTTGAATTCGTCCTTGACGGCCTGGTCCTGGCCCGTGGTCACATCCACCAGGTCCACGGCCGGGGCTGTCTCGGTCTGGTCCATGGTGAGCGCGGCTTCCATCTGGGAGTGCAGTTTTTCCAGGATTTCGGGGCTGATGTCCGCGCCGCGGATTGCGCCCTTGCCGCGCAGCCTGGATTCGAGCACGATGTCCCGCATGCACTCCACCACCAGGGTGGAGGCCGCATCCAGGGCCACGCCGGATTTCTCGCGCCGCACGGTTTCCTCTGCCGAGAACAGGACAACGGCCTTGACCGTGAAGAGGCGGGCCTGGCCGTGGAGGGTGATTTCGCGGCGCGCCAGCAGCACGATATTCTTGCGGGCCGGCACACCGGCGAGCACGAACGAACCGTCTGCGGCGGTTGTGGCGCCCAGGTTCGCGATTTCCTGCAGCTCGCCGTTTTCATCCAGTTCGCACGGGATGATGGAGGCGCCGCTCATGGGCAGGTCGCGGCCTGTGGCGCGGGCCGCGGACCGGGCGCCCACAATGGGTTCGCCGGACAATTCGGACGGGCCGTACACCACGCCCTTGAGTGTGACCGTGCCCTCGGCTGCAAGATCGGAAACCGAGGTCGCGGCCGGCGCCGGGGCACTGGCTCCGCCGCCTCCGCCGCAGCCGGCGTACAGCACCGTTGCGACACACAAAATCAGCCCCAGCAGAGCCTTTTTTGCGGTATGATGGGTGATAATCATGACGGGGATGGGGAGCCGCACGGATTCGCAGCAAGCGGGGTTCCGGTCAGTTGCAGATGTACCGTTGTAATCGCTGTGCCGTTTCATCAACGCGCCTCCCTGCTGTTGTCTTTCCCTTTGCAATCACATGCTAAACACAATTTGCAGAAAATCGGATCATGCGCCGCAGCGCAAAATCGCGTATAATAATGGAATCGAGAATAGGAAATGGATTTTCTGCCCATGATTAAAAAACCGCCCCTTCTGCCAGACGACCCGGAACAGCGCTACGCCATGCTCAAAATGGTTGGCGAAGTGGCCCCTTATTACAAAACCCTGGGAATGATTGTGGACCACCTGGAGCCGGGCCTGGCGCGCCTCAGCCTGTGCATGCGCCGCGAACTCAGCCAGGCCTTGGGCATCATGCACGGCGGCGCCATCGCCTCGGTTGCCGACTCGGCCGTGGCCCTGGCCCTGCTCACCACCACAGGGCAGAAAAACCGCATCGTGACTGTTGAATTCAAGATTAACTACCTCGCGCCCGTGGTGGACGGCACGGTTGTGGCCGAGGCCAAAATCCTGTTCAAGGGCCGCGATCTGGCCTACGGCGAAGTGGATATCCGCGTGGGCGAGACACTCGTGGCGCGCGCCACAAGCACGTACTTCATGATGCCCGAAGAATATGAATGAACCGCCCCGCGTGGATTTATCTATGAATTGAATCAGAGTTCCAACATCATGGAGAGCCGGGATACAATGGACAAAACCCTTACCGAAAAACTCAAGGAAAAAGGCCTTGCTGCGGGCGCGCATAAAGTGGGTGTGGCCCACCCGGACGCGGTGATGCAACTGGACCCCCAAAGCGACGCCCGGCGCCTACTGCGCGGCGCGCGCAGCATCGTGATCGCGCTCGTGGCCGACCCGCCCGCCATCCGTACAGCATCCGACGGCGAAGAATACATGAGCCTGGCGTACCCGGGGTACCAGCTCGCAGACGGCGCAGCCGCCGCCATGTGCGGGCTGCTCAAGAAAAAGGGTTATAAAATTAAGGAAATTGTGCGCGTATGGCACAAGGCGCGCGATAAAGACGGCAAATCCATACCCACCCTGCAACTCAAAAGTGCTGCCGTGGCCGCGGGTTTCGGCCAGATCGGGCTCCACACCCTGCTCATAACACCGAATTATGGTCCGCGCGTGCGCCTGTCCGGATTCGTTACCGATGCGCCCCTGGAACCGGATGAACCATTTGCCGATGACTTGTGCGATGACTGCGGCGCATGCGCCCGCGCATGCCCCTCGGGCGCGATCGTGGAAGGCAAAACCTTCGGGTTTTTGACGTGTTCCGCATACCTGTTCGCGGGCCTCAGCATCAAGGAACTGCGCCCGGCCATGCGTTCCGGCGATCTCGAAACCCTGCGCTGCAATGCCGAACGCCTCGCGGAATCCGTTTCCGGATGGGTCAGCTCCGTGGGCCGCGGCCGCCGCCTGTACTACACATGCGGCAATTGTTTGCGCGTGTGCGCGGCAGAAGCCAGGTTCAACAAACACAATGTCCCGGCCCAGGAAGCAACCGGAGATTAAATTCGCCCGACTTCGATTTACTCATGCTCTAACCATTGACATGTATTGTTCGTACGTGTTATTTTAATGACACACTGGTTCAACCAATATCCGCATGCCAGGAAAGGCCAATTATGAACAGCCAAAGCATGGAATCCCCTCTCAACCCCGTATCGGGAATTGCGCCGGTCAAGCGCAACCGAGTAGCCGACCAGGTGCTGGCGCAACTCGTAAATCTGATTGTTTCCGGGCAATACCTTCCCGGCCAGAAACTTCCGCCGGAACGCACCCTGTCCGACACCATGGGCGTGAACCGCACATCCCTGCGCGAAGCCCTGCGCCGCCTCGAAGCCATGGGCCTTATCACCGTGCGCCAAGGCGACGGCATCACCGTGCAGGACCAGTCTCTCAACGCCACCCTGGAATTCGTGAAATTCCTGGTGTCCGCGGGTTTGAGCCTGGACCGCAAATTTATTCTTTCCCTGGAAGAAACGCGCCGCCTGTTCGCAATCCAGATGATCCGCCTGGCCGCGGATCGCATGGACCAGGAGAGCAGGGAGCGGCTCAATGCCGTGATTGCGGATTTTCCAAAAGAAATGAGCCAGGACCTGTTGTCCGGGGAATGGGATTACCGCCTGTTCCTGGAAATTGCCCGCGCCACAAAAAACACAGTTTTCGTTTGTTATTTGAATTCCATCAAGGATATTTTCGGCATGCTGCGCTGGTTGTATAACCGTCTGGATCAGGACCAGTTGCTCAGCCTGGGTGAGCATAACGCGAAACTGGTCAAGGCCCTGTCCGCCGGCAAAAAGAAGAAAGCCGTGAAAATGGTGGATCTGCGCATGCAGCAGGACACCGAGACTCTGGCCGCCTTGCTCGAACACATGCCGCCCCAGCCCATTGAATAATTTATACTGATCATTAAACAAAGAGCTTTCACGGAATCGGACGGGGTGCGAACAATGGTAGAAATAGTGGACCAGGACATATCCGGGATCATCTTTGATATACAGCACTACGCAGTTTATGACGGGCCGGGCATCCGCACATGCGTGTTTTTCAAGGGCTGCCCTTTGCGGTGCGCCTGGTGCCACAACCCCGAGTCCCAGAAGGTTAAACCCGAAGTCTCGTATTTTAAAGATCGGTGCACGGCATGCGGCGCATGTGTGGACGCCTGTCCCAACCGCGCGGTGCGCCTGGTCAAAGGGCGGGTGGTGCGCGACGCGGATCGGTGCGTGGTGTGCGGGGCCTGCGCCACAGCCTGCCTCAGCAATGCCACCGAAATCATCGGCAAAACAATGACAGTGCGCGAAGTCGCCGAGAAAGTGGCCGGCGACAAGCCTTTTTACGACAATTCCGGCGGCGGGGTCACAATTTCCGGGGGCGAAGCCACGGCCCAGCCCGATTTTCTGCTTGCACTCCTGCGCGCATTCCGCGGCCTGGGCATTCATACTGCGCTCGAAACCTGTGGCTTTTTCAGGCCCGATCTCGTGGATAATCTATGCGAACTTGTGGATCTGTTCCTATATGATTTCAAACATTCGGACAGCGATCAGCACACTAAACTCACGGGTGTGGCCAATACGCGCATCTGTGAAAATTTCCGCTCCATTCTTGCCTGCGCCGGGCCGGAGCGGGTGCTGCCGCGCGTGCCACTCATCCCGGGCGCCAACACAGACGCGGTTACGATGCGCGGCATCATCCATAATCTCAAAGATGCGGGCTATGCCGGCCCTGTGCATCTCATGCCCTACAATTCCATGGCCCGCACCAAGTGGGAGAAAATCGGCCGTTCCAGCGAATATGCGGATATGGGCCAACTGCACGAAGACGATATTGAGCGCATTTCCAGGCAACTTCAGGATGCCGGGTTCAGCGTAACCGTTAATCATTGAATTCAAAAGGTCCGACCAATATGTGATTGTTTGTCTGATTTATCAGCTTTTTGGCAAGTCCTGCCGTTGTGTCAATTTGTGCTTGTCGCGGCCCCCGCCTGATCCTTCATGAAATTCAATCCCTCAGCGCGGTTGCGTTTCATGGACTGATATAGATCGGTGCTTGCGGAACTGTGGCAATCATGCAGGCAAAACATGAAATCAAAGACCGGCAATGCGCATAAACAGTGCTGTCCTCCTTGTCAGTTTCTGAATTGTTTGATGTTTTAATTTGTGTTTAAAAACGAACTTACAGTCCCTGATGGCTCCATGTTTGCGCAATTTCTTTATAAGCCGTGAAACATAAACGCACCATGCGTGTTTATGAGATTAGTAAAGTGTGGAATTATTGCAGGGCAGCTTGTCAAGCAAAGCGTTATGCAAAATGGCAAAGAAGGTGTTTCGATGAATAGTACGGACCCGGCATCCATAAAATACACCCTTGAATATGAAACCGACGGGGTTTTCATGTCAGTCAACACGGATGAACCTGTGTCCGAAGATGTTGCGCGCAGAAAACTGGTGGTTGAACTTGGCCGCACGGTTAAGCACTTGAATGAGAAGCAGCTTCTTTTTGCGGAAATTCCGCCAAACAAGAAAATCCTTATCGCGCCGTCCCAGGAAAAGAGCCGGGATGCAGTGCTGGAAGCTATACTGTCGGACGATGGCGTATCCGTACTCATGCGTATGGAGCCGCCCGTGGGGCTGGGCCTGGCCCCAACCCGCGAGCAGGCGCTCGAAATGCTCGACGCCTGCGGGGCTGTGTCGTTCCGTTTCGATATGGATAAAATCAACGAACTGCTCGCGTCCGAGCATCCTGTGCCATTCACAATCGTTGGAGAAAAAGCCGATGGGGACGTGGACCTGATCGTGTCCAAGGACAAACTTCACGTATCCGCAACCCTGATTCCACCTTTCGGCGGCGAACCGCTCACCGTGGAAGCAGCCGTTAAGCAATTGGCGGATTTGGGAGTGCAGGCGCCGTTTGTGGATGAACGGAAAATCCGGTACATGCTTGAGGCGGAAAAGTACGGCGAAACCTTTTATGCGGCCAACAGCGCGGCCCCGGAGCATGGCGCCGACGCCTGGCTGCAGCCCCTGTTCGACCTGGAAAATCCCAAGCCGAGGCCCAGCATCACCGATGAGGGCGATGTGAATTACTACGAGCTGGGCGTGTTCTCCACGGTGCGCATCGGCGACGAAGTAGCCCGGATCATTCACGCCACCCCGGGCCGCGACGGGATCACCGTTTTCGGCCAGCCCATTCCCGCAAGAAAGGGCCGGGACATCACCGCGCCATGCGGCAATAACACGGACGTGTCCGGCGCCGATGCCGACGTTATTGTATCCACAATCAACGGCCGGCCCTATATCATCGCCAACAAGGCGTCCGTGGAACCGGTTCTGGATGTGGGCGGCAACGTGGATTTTTCCACAGGAAACATCGAGTTCAAAGGGTTCGTGAATATAAAGGGCAATGTGATCTCCGGATTCAAGGTAAAGGCCTCACACGACATCAATATCGAGGGAACCGTGGAAGCCGCGGACATCGATGCCGGCGGCGACCTGGCCATCAAGCAGGGCGTGGCGGGACAGGGCAAGGCGCAGATTCACGCCGGCGGCGATTTGTTTACAAAATATCTGGACAAGGCCACTGTGGTGGTGGACGGCAATCTCGTGGTGTCCGAATCCATCCTGCATTGCGACGTAAGTGTGGATGGCGGCGTGTTTCTGGGAGACAATGCATCCAATCCCAGGGCGGGCCGCATCATCGGAGGCGTTATCCGCGCCAAATCATCGATCAAGGCCAATGTGATCGGCAATGAGCTTCAGACCGAAACCCACCTGGAAATCGGCCTGTCCAAGACTGTCCGGGCCACACTCTCGCGCATGGAAAAACAGATTGAGGATCGGGAGCGGGAAGCGGAGAATATGCTCAAATCGCTTCAATATATAGAAAAGAAAATACAGACCGGCAACGGCAATGCCGACATACAGGCGCAGAAACGCCAGGCCACCATTGAGGCGTACCACAAGAAAACCTTGATTCGAAAAGCCAGGGAAAAGATTGACCAGATCCGCGACAGCATCATCAGCGGCGGCCTGGCCGGAAGCAAGGTGCTTGTCAAAAACACGCTGCATCCGGGCGTAACCATAGCCATCCTGGATTCGCGCAGAAAATTCCCCCGGGAAAAATCCGAAGTCGTGGTTTATGAAATGGACGGCGAAATTTATACAACGGAATACAGCGCCGCCTTTGCCGAAAAAAACAGGCCAGCGCCCATGCACGCCGTTTAGGCGCAGTCCCGGAAATCAGCAGGCATAATTCCGAGGTTCCGGGCCGCGTGGCATACGGATTCCTCCCCCGGCAGTATTTCATTAATGCATCATTATTTTGATCTCCCGGCGCACTGCCGCTAAAATGTCGGTGTTCGCCATAATATTCGTTTCCGGGAGATTCCATGAGCCAACCGTTTCGTTTCACAGGAAAATTTATATTTATTGTCTGCGCGTCTGTACTATTGGCGCTGTGCGCGGGCCGCGCGCCGCGCGCCCAGATTTTGACGGCCATGCAGGGCAAAGACACCTATGAAATCAAGGTCATCACATACAACGTGTGCGGCCTGCCGGACTTCATCACCTATGACCGCGGCCTGGCGCCCACAAAAGACAGGTTCTCGTATATCGGCGAAAAACTTCAGGATTACGACATCATCGCCCTGCAGGAGGTTTTTATCCCCGAGCGCGGCATCATCGAGCAGAAGCTGAAAAATTTTTATGTGGCGCGCGGCACGGATGTGGGCCAGGTGCAGATCCTTGGCAGCGGCGTGTACTCATTCACCCGCTGGCCCGTGGTCCAGTCGCATTTCGAGAAATGGGTGTTTCTTAAAAACGAAGACGCCATGAGCCTCAAAGGCTTCGTGGCCGCGCGCGTACAGGTGTCCCCGAACCTCACCATCGACGTGTACAGCCTGCACGCGCAGACCGGCAAGAGCGAGCGCAAAAAAGAAAATAACCAGCAACTCTACGATTACATGAAATATATGTCCCTGGGCAAGGGCAACCCCATCCTGCTCATCGGCGATTTCAACTGCCGCCTGCATAACGATATCTGCACGCACATGATCGACATCATGGATCTGCAAACCGCCGACCCCACGGACACGCACGTGGACCACATGTTCTACAACGAAAATAATTCAGGCTGGACCATTGAAGTCAAAGATGCGGGTTTCGCATTCGAAGAAAAAATCAAAGGCGGCCTGCCCAGCGACCACAGGGCGGTTGAAGCGGTGTTTGTGTTCAAGAAAAAAGAGTAGGATAGATGGTGGGGCCAGTATAGAAGAGATTATTTCTCAAGGAATTCTTTGTATTTGTCAGGCGATAGGTCGATTTCTCTTACAATCTCTCTGATAAGCGGTCTTGCAAGGTCTCTGCCGGCGTGGTTTGGCACGGTTGTGGATCGTCCGTCCGGGTGTCTGAAAAACAATGGCTCCCTTTTTGCCTCACACATTCAAATCCCATCCGGGTTAAAATTCTGTTCATTGTTTTGAAATCAACAATGGGAAGCTTTGTCATCCAGCAACCTCGATTTGCTGCAGTCCGACAAAGTGGGGCAGGTCTTCCAGGTTCCCCTTGAATTCTTCAATGCATAATTCCAGGATTTCCTTGAGGTTGATGCGCAATTCATCCAGTGTGGCAGCCTGCGAATGAGCGCCCGGAATCCCGGGAACGATACCCACATAAAGTTTGGTTTCCGGATCCCATTCCACGTAAGCTGAAAACGTTTTCATGGCATGCTCCCTTCATATTCAGAATCATCAATAGAGCATATTTTAATTGTACTGTGAACTGCGCGGCCTTGCCAGTCCGGATATAGCTTGAGAAAGTAGAAATGAGGTTCGGGGTATTGAAAATTTACGTGCTGGACATCTGGATCCGCTTCATGAGTTGCTCCCACCTGTGGTCGGTGGCGGCCTGGTACTGGGCGATGGCGGCGTCGTCCACGTGTGCGAAGCGGCCCTGGGATTTGATGTAATCGGCCACGGGCCGGCCCTCTGGCTCCATGGTGAGGCGCCAGGTTTCGCCGTTTTCCACTTCGTAGATGGGGAACACCTTGGACTGCACGGCGCCGCGCGCCAGCTCCACAGTCATGTCCGGGGCCGTGCGCCAACCCGTGGGGCAGGGGCAGAAGATGTGCAGGAAACGCATGCCGCGCGTGTCGCGCGCTTTGCGCACTTTGTTCATGAGGTCTTCGGGATATGCGATGGCGGCGGTGGCGGCGTAGGGAATGCGGTGCGCGGCCAGGATGCCCATGATGTCTTTTTTATCCTGGGTTTCGGGCTGGGCCGAGGGGGTTGTGGTGGTCCATGCTCCGGGCGGTGTGGCGGAACTGCGCTGTACGCCGGTGTTCATATAGGCTTCGTTGTCGTAGCACACGTAGATGATGTCTTCGTTGCGCTCGGCCGCGCCGGACAGGGCCTGGAGCCCGATGTCGAAAGTGCCGCCGTCCCCGGCCCAGGCCAGCACGTGGGTTTCTGTGTCTCCCTTTGCGGTCAAAGCCCCGCGCACGCCCGTGGCCACGGCGGCCGCGGTTTCAAACGCGGTGTGGAACAGGGGCACGTTCAGCGCGCTCGTGGGGTGGCGGCCGGAGATGACCGACCAGCAGCACGCGGGCAGGCACACGATGGTTTTGGGGCCAAGCACGCTCAGTACGTAGCGCATGGCCAGCACAGCCCCGCACCCGGGACACGCCATATGCCCCTGGTTCACCAGCTCGTGGTCCAGGGATTTCGTGGAGTTCAATAATGGCGCTCGTTCACTCATGGCTCAAGTCCTGAAAAACTTTTTTGGCCTGCTTAATGATTAAAGACAATTTAACGGTTCTTATTCGCAAACAGTCCCGGGTTCGGACCTGTAGGGCGGGGTCACCGCACCCCGCCGTGATTTGTTGCGCGGGCCTATTTCCACCAGATCGGCGCATGGTCCGCCGGTGCTTTTTCCGCCAAAGCGTGTTCGGCCATGGCGGTCACGGAATCGGGCGTGATGTCGCCGCCGCCCAGGCCGGTGACGAATCCGAAAATTTCGGGCTGCTTATCGTGTCCATACAAAGATGCGCGCAGCTCCTGTGCGAAAATGCCGCCCAGGCCCACGCTGAGATTGCGGTCCACAACCGCGACTTTGGGCGCGCCGCCGATTGCGGCAGCAAGCAGCTCGCCGGGGAAGGGGCGGAACAGTCGGATGTTGATCATGCCCACGGCTTTGCCCGCGCCGCGCATGGCGTCCACGGCCACGCGCGCGGTGGATGATGTGGTGCCGCTGGTCACGATTACGAGTTCGGCATCGTCGCAGCGGTAGGGCCGGATGAGGCCGTGGCTGCGGCCGAAGCGTTGTTGATATTCCGCGTCCACGTCCGCGGCCACTTGGATCACATCGATCATGGAATCGTGGCGCAGGCGTTTGAGTTCAAAATAATCCTCGGCGCCGGTGATGCTGCCGAAGGCTTTGGGGTCGTTGGTGTCCAGCATGTGGCGGGGCTGGTAGGGCGGCAGGAACGCGTCGGCCTCGGCCTGTTCGGGCACGTCCACGGGTTCGGTGGTGTGGCTGAGAATAAACGCGTCCAGAACGAGCATGGCGGGCACAAGGGTTTGCTCGGCGATTTTGAATGCCTGCAGGGTGGTGTCCAGCACGTCCTGGTTGTTTTCGCAGTAGAACTGGAGCCAGCCCGTGTCGCGCTGGCTGAGGCTGTCGGTCTGTTCGCTCCACAGGTTCCAGGGCGGTGCGATGGCGCGGTTCACATTCACCATGACGATGGGGGTGCGCGCGCCCGCGGACCAGTGCAGGATTTCGTGCATGAGCAGCAGGCCCTGGGATGCGGTGGCGGTGAAGGTGCGCACGCCGGCCATGCTCGCGCCCATGCATGCGGCAAGCGCTGTGTGCTCGCTTTCCACTTTCACGTACTGGGTTTTGATATCGCCGCGCGCCACCATTTCGCTCAATTCTTCCACGATAAGCGTCTGCGGGGTGATGGGGTACGCCGCGATGAAATCCACTTTTGCCAGGCCCACCGCGCGGGACACCGCGTGGTCGCCCATGAGCAACTGTTTCATTTTTCTTCCTCGACAAGCACGATGCCGCCGCGCGGGCACTCGCGCAGGCAGATGCCGCAGCCCTTGCAGTATTCGCTGTCAAAATCCGGGCGGCCGTCCGCGCCCTGGATCACGGAGATATCCGGGCAGAACAGCAGGCATGTGCCGCATGATGTGCAGGAGCCGCAGCGCATGCAGCGCCCGGCCTCGGCCGCGGCGTCGTCTTCGCTCCACCCCATGTTCACTTCATCGAACCCGGTCATGCGCTCCGCGGCGTCCAGGTGTTTTATCGCAACCGGCGCGGTTTTGAGCACGTGGGCTTTATTGATATCCAGTGCCGCAACCACGGCCACGGGCGCCTGGGGTAGGCCGTCCCGGTACATGCGCGAGGACAGCACGCCGGTGTCGCCCACGGTGATGCGCGCCAGAATGTCCTGTGCGCTTTCCATTTCGCCGTTCAAGAAAATATCCATGGCAATGGCCGCGCGTTTGCCCGCGCCAATGGCGTGGGACACGGTGCGGCCGCCCCATGCGGATGCGTCGCCGGCCGCGAACAGTCCGCTGCGCGCCGTGGTGTTAACCAGGCACGTGATGGGGTCCGCGGACAGGGCCCCGGCCTTTGCGATGAATTCCGCCGGCAGCCATCCGGTTTCTGGCATTTCGCCCAGAGCCGTGATCACGGTATCCGCATCCAGCTCGAATTTGCTGCCGGGAATGGCCTCGGGCCGGCAGCGCCCGTCCGGGCCGGGTTCGCCCATCCTGGTGCGCGTGAATTCCACGGTTACGAAAGGCGCCTTGCCATCGATACCCGAGGGCATAACCTGGAACTCGAAAGCAACGCCCTCGGCCTCGGCCTCGGCGATTTCGTCGGGCAGGGCCGGCATGTCGCCGCGCGTGCGGCGGTAGCAGACCGTGGCTTTGGCGCCCAGGCGCATGGCCGCGCGCGCGCAGTCCATGGCCGTGTTGCCGCCGCCGATGACAATCACGCGTTTGCCCGTGTCGGGAGCATCGCCGGAATTTACGGCGCGCAGGAAAGACAGCCCGCCCCACACCTGGGGCATATCCTGGTTGGGGATATCTAGGCGGCGGCTTGCGTGCGCGCCCAATGCCAGGCACACGGCGTCGTAGCCGTCCAGTTCCTTTAAATCCTGTATGGGGTGATTGGTTCTGAGTTCAATGCCGAGTGTGTCGATGAAGTGCAGGTCGCCGTCCAGTTTTTTGCGGGGCAGGCGGTAGGCGGGAATGCCCCAGCGCAGCATGCCGCCTGGTGCGGATTCGGATTCAAAAATTGTGACCGTGTGTCCGAGAAGCGCCGCGTGGTATGCCCAGGCCAGGCCAGCGGGTCCGCTGCCCACAACGGCCACTGTTTTGCCTGTGGCGGCGCGGGGCGCGGGCAGGCACGCGGAATGCTTCTGGACCATGTCGCCGAGTTTGCGCTCGATGAGGTTCACGGCCAGGGGGCTGTCCACGCCGTTGCGCGAGCAGTTTGCTGTGCATGGGTGGTGGCACACGCGCCCGCATGTGGATGGCAGCGGGTTTTCTTTTTTCACGGCTGCCAGGGCCGCATGAAAATCTTTTTCCGCGGCAAGCTGCACGAATTCGCGGATGTTGTTGCCTGCGGGGCACACGGCCGCGCACGGGGGTTGCCGGTCCGCAATCACCGGACGGAAATACCGCCACGTGCCCGTGGGGTTCATGCGGGTATCCGTGGTGGTGCCGAGAATTTCAAACAATCTGTCTTCGCGCATTTTTGCAGGCTTTCTCAAGATGAAAAGCGGGGGAGGGCTGGGGCCTCCGGCGGCTTAAGGGAAACTTAAAAAAATTTCCCTTAAGAATCCCTTTAAACTATTTGTCCCCGCAACTTCACAAAAAACGTAAATTTGCTTTTGTTATTGTCCAGCCGAGGCCAGCACCTGCACCGAGTCATAGGCTTCGCGGCTGGCGGCAACGTTCTGGTCGGGTTTGATGTGCACGGACGAGCGGATGGCAGCTTCGAGATTGTCGATGGTGATGATCTGCGCAGCGAGTGCGAATGCGCCCAGGATGGCGGTGTTCACGATGGGCGCGGTGCGGCTGCCCAGGCGGTGGCTCACAGCGATCTCCGAGGCATTGACCGTGGCCACGTTCAAGCCGCTCATGCCGGGCAGGGTGTCGGGCGCTTTGTCCGTGTTGATGAGAATCCAGCCGCCGGGCTTGAGCCCTTTGGTTACATCCACGAGCTTGAGCAGGGACGCGTCCAGCACGATCACGTGGTCGGGCTCGTAGATGGGAATGTGCAGGGGAATGGGCTGTGCATCCACGCGGGTGTATGCCAGAACCGGTGCGCCGCGGCGTTCGAGTCCGAAAGCCGGGAAAGCCTGCACTTGTGCGCCGCCCGAGAAAGCGGCTGCAGCCAGAACGCGCGACGCCACCACCGCTCCCTGGCCTCCGCGTCCGTGGAAAATGATTTCCTGCATAACTCAGCGCCTTCCCGTTTCCGTCCTACAAATTCTAAAAACGGGCCGGGGAATTTGCAAATGTATGTGGATTCATCATGGGACGTGCTCGAATTGCTTCCGTGCTGCTTCAAAGCGGCGATTTTGTGGCGGCTGGAACTTACACGGCTGTAGTCACCGGAGGCAAACAAACCGTTCAAAGCGAAGCCGTAGAAGTGGAAGGAGGTGGCCGGTGATGCGGAAATCAATGAGGCGGATTGAACACATGCAACGAATCAGCTTGTTCCTTATGGCTCTGGCCGCTCTTGTTCTGGCGGCTTCTGCCACTGCCCTTGCCTGGCACATGCCCGACATGGATATCGTCACCCCGGTTGATGGAGACACCGTGAGCGGCAATGTCCCGGTCAGTGTCACGTAATCAATCAGCAACGGCAACGTGCCTACTATTGAGTTATTCATAGATGACGGACTGGAAAACTCCGTGGCCGTGCAACAGCAAATCGGAAGCCATGTGTTTAACTGGAACCCCGCCCAAGAGGAATAAGTTTTCACCCGGGTCATTCGACTCACGCAATCTGCCGGGCATGGCTCCGCTGGCGCTGACCTACATCCTGAACGCCGAAAACCGCCCGAGCGTGATGGACGCGCTCAAGACCAGACTCGCGGAGATCGGTAATGACGATAACTGACCTCGTCACGCTGCTGCGCCTGGACATCGGGGACACCGCCGGGGAGATGCCCGTAGACGAGTATCTCGCCCGGTGTGTGACCCGGGCTGCTTACGCCCTGAACAAGGATGCCGGTACGCCATTCACGGTCAGCGCCGATGAGGTCACGCCTGACCCGACCGGCGAAGAGCGGGCACGGCTTCTTCTCAAGGCGCACATCAACGTCTGTTCCCTGATGCGCTCCATCACCGCGAAGGCGTTCTCCTTCAAGAGCGGCGACAAGAGCGTGGACAAGAGCGTGGACAAGACCAAGCGCCGAACGCAACTGGCCGCGGTTCTACCACCTGGATTTCGATTTTATGCTCACCGCGTCGAACGGCATGGACCTTCTCGGTCTTCAGGAGAAACGGATCGTTTTCTTCCTGGACAACCACTTCGTACAGGTGCCGGTTGCCCCGGGATTCGGCATAGGAGGATTTGGTTAGACCCGTGGGGCGCATCCGAGGACGACGCGGAATTCCATCTCAGCGAGATGATTCCCATCGGTGGTCTGGAACGCCCGAACTATTCGAATCTCCGACGGGCCTCCGTGCGATATAGCATCGAGGACGTTCTCGTGTTCGACAACGAAGTGTTGGATGGCAAGATCGTTCTTTACCGGAATTTCCACATCTGCAACTTCGGTTCGCACAGGCTTATTGAGACATACATACCAGATGAATGAGAAAAAAAGTTTAAGAGGGATTTTTCTTGAATAAGAAAAACCTAAAGTCAGAAATCGACTCAACTTCTAAGTGGATTTCTGTTGCACCTGTTACATTCGGCGCACCATCTCTATCACATGGATATTTGACGACTAAAAAATACTGTTTGCTGTCCGGAGGGAAATGCTTTTTGACATCACTTTGGATAAAAGAGGCTTCTTTCCCTTGTATCGTATTGAGTTCAATAATCACACGCTCGTCGTTTATTTTGAATGACAAATCGTATTTATATTTCTTTTCCACTTCGCCAATGGCAATTGTCTCGATTTCTCCAACTCTAATATCAGTTATTCGCGCCGTTTCCATATTCTCCAATAAATTCAAGGTCGGATTCTCCAATAGAAAAGATGCGAGTGCAGTATGGATTGCCCATTCAAATCCGTATGCTCTTAGATTCCTTCTTACTCGTGTGTCCGAAATAACTTTTGCCTTAGCAAAGCCCAAGGAAAGCCAGTCTCTCTGAGCATTGATGGTCTGTGTAATGAGTCTTTGTATTGGTTCATCCATAAATTTACGCTCCCGCGTTTATTACAAATTCTATCATTTGAACAAATTTAACAAAAGAAGGAGGTGAACAACCTTTTGAAAACCGTTGTTCTCAAAAACATTTCCGGCGGGCTCCTGACGGTGACCGTCGGCAAGGTGCGCGGGCTTCATCTTCTTGCGGGGGAATCAAAGTTGGTCTCGGCGGGCACGCTGGAGAGCCCGGACGTTGCACGGCTGATGAAGAAAGGTTTCCTTTCCGTGGTCGAGAGCAAGCCCGCCCCGGAGGATAAGAAAGGCAAATCGTAAGGGAGGTGAATCTCCGTGCCCGAATATCGTTCTCCTGACATATACGTTGAGGAACGGGAAAGTAACCGTCACACTATCGAGCGTTTCAGCTCTTCGGTGTGTGGGTGGAGCGACGCGCGAAGAAAGTGCTCGATATCATGAAGAATGATGGCTTCCAGCCAAAGTATTTGATTCGTGACCGGGACGGAAAATATTCTGAAAAATTTGACGAATTCTGGGGATTGCATGGCGTGGACGTGAAGAAAACGCCAGCGCGCAACCCGAGTTGTGATGTTTATGCCGAACGCTGGGTTTGAGCGTGAAGCACGAGTGCCTGAATCATTTTGTGGTTTTCGGGAAAGATCACCTGAAATATCTGATCATTTGTTACTCAAATATTATAATGAATTGAGGCCCCATCAAGGGCTCGGAAACATGCCCATACCGGGGTTGCTGACGCCATCTGCTGAAGGTGGTGAAATAGAGAGCATCAGCATCCTCGGAGGATTTTTCTACCACTATCAGCGCAAAGCAGCTTGATTGCACGTGCGCAACAAATCTGTTGAATTATTGTGTATACAAATAGATACGTGTCCGTGGAATTTTAAGCGTCATATATTAATTTGTTGTTATATTGTTTTCTTGGCATGATTTGTAAGATGTGACGGCAAGTCCATTGGCAAAAGGGCAGAACGATTGTCCGATTAGAGAAAAGCCTTTTAGCAAAAGAATATTTTACGTCTTCCGCCCTGAAAATATTCAATACGATGAAAATGGAATGGAGCCGTTTTATTGATTGCTTGTTGTCAAAAGTATATACTGATCAAATGATCAAGTTGACAACAAGGGATTTATGCGCTTAAATTTATTTACTGCATTAGCAAACCGATAGTGGATATAGAGAGACAAGAATGCGATTCGTGAGAGCAATCTAAACGATTGGCTATTTTGGCGTGTTGCATATTGTATTGGGGACGGGGATTGGATATCCGGAGATAATTCGAGGTGACTGGGAATCGGCGTGCGGCGCTGTGTATTGGGAATGCTGTGCGGATGTTTTGCGGAATGACAATCAGATAATGGAGTGTTTTTCATGAGACGATTAAACGTTTCGGGCCGGGTCAAGGTTCTGACCGTTTTGATATCGCTGTCAGTGGCGCTGGCGGCGATATTTTATTTTGGGGCGATGCCGATTCGTTCGTGGCATATGCCGGATGTTGCGATTCTGCAACCCGCGGACGGGGAGGATGTGTCCGGGGCCGTGGCGGTGACGGCGTCGTATTCTGTGGGCGCTGGAAATGTGCACACGATGCAGACGCTCATCGATGGCCAGGTTGCAGATTCCGTGGCCGTGCATCAGTCCGCCGGAACCTATGTGTTCGCGTGGAACAGCAGAAGCGTTAGCGACGGGCCGCATACTATTGAGGTGCGCGCGTATACGGCGGCGGCGCCTTCCACACATTTCAACAGCAAGACGATTTCGGTGAATGTGCTTAATGCCGCTTGCAGCGCGCATGCGGACTGCGATGATTCCGATGCCTACACTGAGGATATTTGCAACAACCCCGGCCAGGCGGATGCGGCGTGTGTTTACAATGCCATCGCGTGCCTCAATGCCGCGGACTGTGATGATTCTGATGATTATACGTTGGACGCCTGCGCGCAGGCCGGCACATCCGCGTCGTCGTGCCAGTATGTTGCTATAGCGTGCCTCAACGCCGCGGACTGCGATGACGGCGATGCGTTGACCATTGACACGTGCGCCAATGGGGGCGCGGCTTCGGCGGTGTGTGTGAATGCGCCAATTGTTTGCAATACCAATGCGGACTGTGATGACGGCGATGCCATGACATTGGATAATTGCCGCAACCCGGGCGGCGGCGCGGCCGCATGTGTGAACATGCTGATTGCGTGCTATACGGATGCGGACTGTGATGATGCGGATGCGTATACCCAGGACATATGCCTCAATGGCGGTATGGGCGGCGCGGCGTGCGCGAATAACGCCATTGCATGCATTAATAATGCGGATTGCGATGACGGCGATGATCTGACTTTGGATGTTTGCCAGATTCCTGGCGTGGCTGCGGCTGTGTGTTTAAATACGCCGATTGCGTGTAATACTAATTCGGACTGTGATGATGCGGATACATATACTCAGGATGTATGCGCTAATGGCGGAACCGCCGGGTCCGCGTGTGCGAACAATGCCATTGAGTGTTTGAATGATGCGGACTGTGACGATTCCGATGTCTTGACTCTGGATGCGTGCGCGAATCCCGGGTCCGCAACTGCTTCATGCGCTCATGATCCCCTGGAGTGCGGGGGCGATGAGGGGTGCGATGACGGGAATGAGTTTACCATCGATGCGTGTGTAAATCCTGGCGCGGCCGCATCGCGCTGCACGCACACGGCGGTGGCGTGTTTTGTGAATGCGGATTGCGATGATGCGAACGCTGACACCCAGGATATTTGCACGAGCCCCGGCGCGCCCGGCGCCGCGTGCGTACACAATGTTATCGCCTGTGCGAACGACGGCGGGTGCGATGATGCGGATCCCCTGACTCTTGATGCATGTGTGAATCCCGGAACTCCGGATGCGGCCTGCGCGCACACGGTTATTGCGTGCGTCACGGATGCGGATTGCGATGATGCGGATGCGGGAACGGCGGATGCGTGCGTAAATCCGGGTACGGTTCAGGCCGTGTGCCAGAATGTGACGGTTCAAGGCCCGGATGAGCCGCAGCCCGGGGACCCGGTGCTGGATGTCATGTCTCCTGAAGATGCGCTGCTCACCAATGCGGCGAACGTGCTTGTTGCCGGAAAAGCAACGCCCGGCGCAGCGGTCACTGTGAATGATGCAGCCGCGGATGTGGACGCCGCGGGCGCGTTTTCCATGCAGATACAGATTAATGAAGGAAACAATATTATTTGTATCAAAGCCTGCCTGTCCGGCGAATGTGTGACGGAAACGCGTAGCGCGTTTCTGGACACGCACGCGCCCGAGATCGGCGATGCAGCGGTTGAAGACACAGCCATCTACATCGCGGTGCGCGATAACGCGGGCGGCTGCGGCCTGGATGGCGAAGCGCTGATCGTGATGCTTGACGGCGACGAATTTGCTACGGTTTTCGATCAGGCGCGCAAGGCTTTGCGTGTGATTCCCGGAGATTTAAAGCCCGGCTCGCACATCGCAACGGTAAGCGCCGCGGACCTTGCCGGCAACACGGCGCAGGGCGTGGTGCGGTTTGTGTTCCGCGCGAACCGGGGCATGAAAATTGTATTCACAAAACTGCCCGGCGCCGAGGTGCGGCCCAGCGATCCGGCGCCGCAGGTTGCACCCGGTGGGGCTATTGAAGCCCAGGTGGTTTTGCAATCCGGATCCGCGCCTGACCCCGACAGTGTGGTTGTGACCCTGGACGGCGCGGTGCTGGATCATACGTTTGACGCGGACACGCTGCGGGTCACGGCTGTGGCCGAGCCGCTCTCTGAAGGGGAGCACGTGCTGGAAGTGGAGGCTGCGGATACCGAAGGCCTCGTTACCATGGCCGCCACAACATTCGATGCCCTGGCCTCGTCCTATGTGTATTCCATTGATTTTACGAACATCAATCATGTGAGCCACCCCGATCCTTCGGAACTGGCCGTGGGCGACGAATTCCGCGTTGCGTTTACGATGGAAGGCGCGCCCCCGCAGACGCCTTATGCGGTGCTGTACAATGCCACGGACGCCGGGGATCCCCCGGATGTGGAAAACCATGGCATCGGTTTGGCCTATGCCATGCAATTGGTTTCACAAACCGGAACCACCTATGAATATCAGGCCACGAATTTTATTTACACCTCGCGGGATCAGTCCGGCCTGGACGCACAGCAGATTGCGGCGGCCATTTGGATCGGCGACTCCCAGGCCGGGCATTTGACCGGCGGCCCCGTGCTGAACACCCTGGATATTGATAATAACAACAACGGCGTTCTGCGGCCCGCGCTGTTTGACGTCATCCTTGCCAACGCCACGAATCCGTCTTTTACATTCACCCTGAACCTGGGCGATTCTTACCGCGTGGACGCCTCGGGTTCGCGCGGCCTGCAGGACGTGCTCCACGTGCTGGCAAATATCGACACGCTGCGGGATCCGCTGAGCCAGGGCCAGGGCCTGCAGGCGGCGGCCATCGCCAAGATAGATCCGCAGTCGCCCTTGTTCGAACCCATGGCGGAGACTTCGTACGGTTCAGGCCATTATGATCTGGAAATTTCCACGCTCTCCGGGACTGCGGACACAGCGGTGCTGGAGACCATGATTGACGGAGCGGGCCGTCCCGCGCGCGCCCTGGTGTCGGTGCTGTGTTCGCCGTTGAGCGGCATAGCCTGCGTGTTCGGCAATGTGATGTATGCCGGGCTCCCCCAGGACAAGCCTAATGTTTTTCAAACAGCGCTTTACAACGACAGCGGCGAACCCTACGAACCCTTTACCAGCGGCAGCCGGGATTTCCGCGTGGAAGTGCGCACGGGCAATCTGGGTATTCACGCGCCTTATCTCAAGGCGCGCATCATGAATGCGGATCCGCAATTTCTGTCCGCGGACCCGCTGGCATGGGCCGAGGGGCTGCAGGGCTCGCCCCTGCCGGCGCATATGCAGTACAGCATTTCGCCCTTTGTGGAAGACGCTGGCGAGCCCGGCCTGTACGTTGCCCACGGTACATTTAATGAATACACAGACGAGCAGGGCCGCGTCGTGGAATCCGTGATCGCGGTCACGACTATCTCGGAATTCTTTGAAGACAACCGCTCCAACGTCATGAGCGTGGATGCGAATGCGCAACCGCCCACGCCGGTGCCCATGGACTACACTGCGCTGTGGAATGTCACGGACCCGGACACGCGCACCGTGGTGGAAAACGAGACCGTGCGCATTGAAGCCCGCCCCGGAGAGGGCTGGCCGGCCGTGACCGGCGCCGAACTGTACGGCGCGTGCCTGGATGGCTCCGGAACCCAGGGCGCCATGGCTGTTGTGGCCATGGTGGAATCTGAACCGGGCCTGTTTACCGGGCAGGTGCAAATGCCCGCGCGCCCCCTGTGCGAATCCGGCCAGGATGTGCAATTAGTAATTGTCAATCTGCTCCTGGCGGATGGCGGCGCGTATATGGTTGACGAAATTCTCACATGGCGCGAAAGCATCCTCGCCGTGCACATGAGCAATGACACTCGCCCCGGGGCAACAGACATCGCACCGGGCGAAACCCTGCGCATTACCGCGCACGTGGCTGCGGCCCCATCAGATGATCTCGCCGCAATCCTCACGGACGCCGTGTTTTATCACTCGCTGGCCGGAGACGTTCACGGCGCAATCCTGGGCGAGCTGGGCGCACTGGCCCAGGACCCGCTGAATCCCGGGCAGTACTATATCACCACGCCTATGCCAGCTGTTGCTCCGGGCGTCTTCAAAATCCGCTGCCTCGCGGGCAGCTTTTCCGAACCCGCATTTCCCCCAGTCATGAGCACCGAAGTGCTGGACGTCATCAGCGTCCCGGCGCCGGCAGCCACCACCATCGCCAGCATCGCGGGCGTGAATGTTGCGGATGCGCATGTCACCGCGCCCGAGGCCCAGCCCGAAATCGCGGGCGCGGCGCCGGCAAACACCACCGTCACCATCTATGAACTCACCCCCGGAGGCAGCATCGGAACCCTCACCGGCGCGGCAGCGCCCGCGGCGGTTCTTATGAGCCCGCAGAATTTTATCGATGATTTTAATGACCAGGGCCGCTCTGACAACCTGTGGTCGTTCGGGGCTTTTTCCAAAGATGATTCCGAATACCGCACACAAATTGTGAATGGCGCCGTGGAGATTGAGCCCCGAAACGATCCCGCGTGGCTTGAGTCACAGGGTCCACTCTCGGCGCCCGCAGATTTTTCACTGCAGTTTGACATTCAGCTCCCGGACATAACCCAGTCGGGCTCGAATTCACTCCGTTTCGGAACCCGGGCGCCGTATCAAAGCAACAATATGTTTCAGATTTACTGGTTCGGAGACGGCCGGATTCAAATCGAGAATCAAAACGGCGTTCAGACTACGGTGCAGCACACGCCTCCGGCGCCGGGCGCCCTGTACCCCGTGCGCGTGGACTACAGCGACAGCGCGCACACTCTGACCATGTCCATCGGCGGCGCCGTGGCGGTTGTGAGCGATCCTGCGTTTTTCCTGTCCGGCAGCGACATGAATCTGATTTTCTCAATTAACCTGGACTCTGGCGGCGGCCAGATCGCAATTCTGGACAATGTGTCCAGCACCCTGGCCATGCCGGGCGGTTATGTGATTGACGGCCCGGCCCTTGGCATTGACGGCGGGCCTGTTTACGATGCCTTGGCCACGGGCTACGGCATGCTTCCCACAGACGGCGAGCCCCTGTTTGCCAACGGCGTGGCCAGTGCGCCCGGAGTTGACGGAAGCAAGGATATCTATGCCGCGCTGGTGCGGCTGTTCAACGTGCGCACCAGCGATACGGACCCGCCCCTGGTCGAAGCCGGGATCACATTCTATTCCGCAGGGGATCCGTCCAATCCAAGCGACGATCAAATCAAAACCATAAGGCAATTCCTCGAAGGCTTGCAAGACAGGGGGGATATTACCGGCTACATCATTGACGCTGCGGGCGTTGTTCTCCAGGCGCAGGGCCAGGGCCTGAGCTATCTGCCGGGCGCCATGTCCGCACAGAGCGCAATCTGCGCAAGCCAGCCCGGAACGCCGCCGTCTCTGATCTGGGACGCCGCGCAAAATACGTACCTCGGATCCTATACGCCCCTGAAATATGACGGAGCCGTTTACAGCGATTACTTGGTCTGGGGGCCGGCCCAGGGCGCAGACGCGCCCAATATCATCTACCAGGACAACGCGCCCATCTGGTGGGCCGACGCCAGCGCCAACATCAGCGCCGCGGTTTTGTGTTCAACCTCCCAGGGATGGTGCGGCTCCGCATATGGGCCCGAAGATATGTTCGCCCAACTGGTGGGCGGTTCGGATCCCGAATTGCTTCAGCTTGCAGAACGCGTGCTCCTGGCCCCGGCCGCACTGGGCGGCGACTACATCTACGACCCCGCGCCCCTGGCCGCCGCAGGCATGGAACCATACGGCCCGCTCACCTGCGCCGGATACGGCCGCGTCCCAATAGCCAACACAACCGCAGACAGCGCAGGCACATATCAGGTGACAATCGACAATCCCTTTGCCACATCCGGTGATCACCTTCTCTATGCCGAAAGCACCGACCCGGCCGGCAATCCCATGAATAACAGCAATATCGTCACCTACACCCTGCAAACTGCGCAAACCATCACCACCACCATCACCACCATCGACAACCAGAGCGTGGCCGCCGGCGCACCCGCGGGCAGCGACTACACCCCCCGCGTGTGCGGCGCAGCCCCGGCCGGCGAAACCGTCACTCTGATTCTTATCGGAGACAACAGCGCCGAAACCCCCGTGGGCTCGGCAACCGCTCTTGCGGATAATACATTCTGCCTGGACGTGGATTCCGCCACCCCGCTGCCACAGGGTGAAAACACCCTCGTTGCGCGCACGCCCGGGCAAACCTCAGCGCCCGCCACATATATCCTGGAAATGGACCTGCCCGGCGCTGCGCACAATGCCTCGGAATGGCCCAAATTCCGCGCCAACAACAGCAACACAGGCAGCACCTCCGCCACCCTGAACCTGCCCCTGCAATTAAACTGGAAAACAAGCCTCGGAGACAGCATCCTCAGCTCCCCGGCAGTGGCGGGCGGCAAAGTGTTCGTGGGCTCCTACGATAATTATTCCTACGCCCTCGACCGCGACACCGGCGATATCGCATGGCGCGTCAACACCTTCGCCGATGCCCTGTCCTCGCCCACCCTGGCCGGCGGCAACGTGTACCAGGGCTCCTACAGCGCCCGCATGTTCTCCATCAATCAGGCATCCGGCGTCACCAACGCCATATACAACTACCCCGGCTGCGGCATCGTCTCCTCACCCGTCACCCACAACGACGACAAAATTATTTTCGGATGCGCAACATCCGTGGGCGCCAACAAAATCCTGGCCCTGCCTCTGCCCATGATCAGCTCCACCCCATCAACGTATCTGGACCTTCTGCTGTGGTCCGTGGACACCGCCAGCCCCTACGGAACCCACTCCAGCCCCGCGCTCGTGGACGGCGTCATCTACATCGGCACGCACAGCGGCCAACTGCTCGCCCTCATGGCCCAGGACAAACAGGAAGTCTGGACCGCGCAAACCCTGCACTCCATCTACGGCGCACCGGCCGTGGCCTACGGGCGCGTGTACTTCGGCAACATCTCGGGCGCCTTCTACGCCCTCGACAAAAACACCGGCGCCATCGACTGGCAGGTCACCCTGGACTCCGGCGTCCGATCCTCTGCCGCCGTGGCCTATGGCATCGTATTCATCCAATCCATGAACGGAACCCTGTACGCCCTCGACGAACGCACCGGTGACCCCGTGTGGCCCGAAATCCACTTTACCGGAACCAACAACTTCTCAAGCCCCGTAGTTGCCGATGGGAAACTCATCATCGGCTCCATGGACAACAAAATCCACATCCTCGACATCGCCGGCCAGGGCGCGCAACTCGCCGAACTCGAAACCGGAGGGGAAATTCATTCCACACCCGCGGTGGTGGACGGAACCATCTACGCAGGCTCCTATGACGGATTCCTCTACGCCTTCGGCCCGGGCGACGATGAAGACCCGCCCGTAATTACCGACATTACAATCGACCCAACCGCCATCTCGCCAACAGTAACAGGCGACCTTTTCGACACAACCCGCATCACCGCCGCCATCACAGACGCCAGTTCCTTCGGCTGGATTCTTATCGCGCAGGATGCGAATACGCTCAATGAACTGGAACTCGACTTCGGCACAGACAGCAACATCGACTTCACCTGGGACGGTTCCGAAAACGGCGCGCCCCTGGCCGACGGAATGTACAACATCATCATCACAGCCCGGGACTTCTCCGGCAACGGGATCGAAAGCCGGGTCACCGCACCGCAACAAATTCAAATTGACAACGCGCCGCCCAGCGTTGCGATTCAGACACCCGCGGCCAATGAATTTGTCGGCGGCTCACTCAATGTCACCGTGCTCGCACAGGATCCGCAGCCCGGTACAGGCGTTTCCGAAGTCACTGTCTGGGCGGACGGGCTGCCACCCGTTGCCGCGCAAGCCACAGGAAATCCCAACGAATACACCGCAACCCTGGACATATCCCAGCCCGCGCAAGGCCCGCTAACCATATTCGCACAAGCCAAAGACATTGTGGAAAATCACACAGACGCCCAAGTGGAAACCATCAAAGACACCCAGGCGCCCGTGGTCACAATCACCCTCGCGGAGCCGCAATATTTCACCAAAACCAACCCCCTCGTGATCAACGCCGGCATCCAGGATGCCAATTCATCCAACGCCTGGACGCTCACCATCACGGACAGTAACACCGTGCCCGTGTACACCATCAACGGAACCGGCGACGCCATTGACGCCACATGGAACGGCACCGACACCAACACCGCCGCGGGCGCGCCACTTCCCGATGGCGAATACACCATCACCATCACCACCACAGACCTCGCCGGCAAAACCGGCCAGCAAACAGCCGCCGCCACCCTGGACAACACACCGCCCGCCATTCTAATTACTGTGCCGCAGATAGGCGATGCATTCGGACCGCAAACGCACACAGCGGAATTTGCCATCGCCGATACGGCTCTGGCTCCGTCCAGCGTGATTTGCATGCTGGCGCCTTATGACCCCGACAGCGGGCAGTTTGGCGATCCCCTGGCCGGTGTCGCGCAGGCGCCCATATATCAGGGCGGCGACTCCTGGACCTGCGAGTTGAATATCGCTCTCATAGACGCCAGCCTCACGCACCGCTTCACCGTGTCTGCTCAGGACACGGCGGGCAACAACTCCACAAAGCACGTGTCAGTGTTCGTCGATACTGTCGCGCCTGTCATTAAAAATATGGCTGTTCAGTGGCCCGTGATTTCACCCAGCAACACAACCAGTGAAAATGTGAAGGATTTCGCGGTTGTTACCGCAAATGTTCAGGATGACAATGCCGGGAATTGGACTGTGACCGTTCAAAACGAACTACTTCAGACTGTAAAAACCTTCACCGGTTCCGGCAGCGATATCTCTGTTGCGTGGCTCGGTGATGATGAAAACACGAGTTTTGCGGGTGACGGTCCGTATACCGTCCGCATCAACGCCAGCGATGCCGCGGGCACCCCGGCGCAGGAAGTCACAATTGCGATCCTTGTTGACAATGAGACCCCGCTTCTGAGCATGCAGCCGCAGGAAACCGGCATCCTGAAGGGCGCGCTGCACCCCATCATCATGACCGCCACGGACAACGATGAGATTGAAACTGTGGAATTCAGGGATGATTTTTCCGAGCCGGTTTTCGTAACAAGGGCCGCAGACGGCGCCTATATTTACGACTGGTCATCAGCGGACCTTTCGCATGGGGATTACACCCTGTATTCCAAAGCCACGGACAGGGCCGGCAACAACGTCACCACATCCATTACCGTAAGCGTGGCCAATACCTTTGCGCCCGACGTGGAGATCACATCCCCGGACAGCGGCTCGGAAGTCAGCGGCAGAGATGCCCCCATCCACGTTTCGTTCAGCACCGACAAGGGACGGGTCCGAGATGTGAGTCTGCTGATTGACGGCGTGGTCATCGCCGGCATCGCGCCCGGACCGCAGGAAACAGAGGCCGTGTTCCTGCTCGACACCACGCTGTATAAAGACGGCGTGTACACGCTCACGGCGCAGGCCTTGCAGGGCAATGTCAGCGGCGGCCACGTTGCCGTATCCGAACCCGTGCAGATTGTGATCAACAATGGCCCGCCAGCTATCACATTCCTGGAGCCTGTCCCGTTCGCGGCCCTGCAAGCCGGCCCCATCACCATCAGAGCCACAGTCACAAGCCCGGCGCAGATACCCGTTCTGGATGAAAACATCACCGTGCTCGTCGAAGAATTGCTCAACGGATCGCCCCAGCAATCGTGGGAGCCGGATTTCACCCTGGCCAATGGCGAAATTACCGCTGCCATTGACCTTGCCGACGCTGAATACCGCATTACCATTACTGCTGCAGACACCGCTGGCAACACCGCCAACGCGGAACAGAGATTCTTTGTGGGCCTCACTCTCCTGGCGGAGCCGGAATCGTTTAATCCTTCTTCCGGGGAGTCAATCACTCTGAAATATATGCTGCCCCAGGATGCTCTGGTTACGCTTACGGCGCGGTGCCTGGATTGTAAATCCACAACTTTAATTAAAATCCGGGATCATGAGCAGCAGGCCGCCGGATGGAAAGAAATCCCATGGGATGGAACTGATCAATCAGGGACCGTTATACCGGATGGAGGCTATTCCTTTGAAATCACAGCATACGTATCGGGCTCGGGCTATATCACATATGCCAAACCCAATACGGCCCCTGAAGCCTCCATACTGAATGTTGAAGCGAATGGCGTCAACAGGGACCTTGATATGAAAGAGTTCGTTAACTGGAATCTTTCTCAGAAAGCGCTTGTCAATGTACATGAAGATTCCTGCAGCATAGGAACTAAAACCGTGCGCCTGGCGGGTGTGCATCGCGACGAAGTCGACATCCGCTCGTGCAATGGCAAACTCGATTTCCCAGTAACAGAAACCGGGTATGAGGTATATCCTGTCAAAATTCCCTGGAACGCGGTCGTGGCCCATGGCAATGCTCCTGTGGTGGACGGCCCCACGGTGTATCCGCATCGCGTGAATCCGGACCAGGGAGAAACCAGCCCCGTGTCATTTACGCTGTCACAGGATGCTTTCGTAACCGTAAAAATCCTAAATGGCTCGTTGGGAGTAGAACGGGTTTTCATGGACCGCGCCTGGCGCGCGGCGGACGGCAATGCCCTCGTGTTTCAGTTCGACGCCCTGGCTGCCGACGCGGCGGCTTTGCCCACGGGTCCGTATGAAGTCCTTGTGGTTACAGAAGATGCCCAGGGCAATCAGGCCAATGCCCGCGCCGTGGCCTGGTCCCGCAGAAATCCGTCCCTGATCGTTGCGGATAACGTCCTCAGAGGCAATATTTTCTCCGGGGAAAATGTGACGCTCACGGTGAACGGCCAGCCTCTGGAAGCGCATATCCCGAATGGCATTCCCAGTTATACATCCAGTTTTGAAGATGTGCCCGGCACCTATGTTGTGCGCGCGGAAATTCGGGATGCCGAGAAACCCGATGTTGTTTACGTTACCGAAGTTGTGTCGGAAATTTACGACTGGCGGGGGGACGAGCAGGTCATCGTGATCTATCCCGAAGAAGGCGAAATCGCAAATTTCAAATACACGCTTCGCTCACAGTCTCCGGTTCTGGCCATGATGAACACTCACGCGGATCCCAGGGGCCCGGTCTATTTTAAAACCGGCGCCTTTGAAGACCAGGGTGAGCACAGCATAACATGGAACGGACGGGATTCATTCGGGGATTACAAATATGGCTCCCATGATTTCATGGTCTCTATTGCCACGGATACCTGGATTAAAGGGCAGATGGCATACAACCTGGTTAAGCATGTCAGGGTGCTTTCATCGATCTTCATTCACATGGGTGATCCCAAGGTTTTGAATGTGGACGGCATATGGAGGCTGCAATTTGACAATTCATTGCGCCCCACCAAGTCGCATATCAAGTGGGGGCCCGATACCACTTATGGTTCCGAATATTACGAACAACGGTATGAGAAGTATCACGACTTCCCGCTTGGTCAGCTTGAAGACGGAGTGTACCATTTCAAGGTCGAGGGCATTGCTTTGTTCGGAATCAAAGGGTATCTTGTCGGCACGTTTTCCATCCCCGACGGCAAGGTGACGCTCACGCGCCAGACCGGGAACGGGCACTACCCCAATCTTGTGAATTTGTCCGCAACCGAGAAAAGCGCAGCGCTTCCCCAGGTAACCTTGTCCGAAGCCGTTGATGCTGCGGATGCAGCGGATACAATGGACCCGGACACGGGTTCATTAACCACGGACATGGAATCCGGCAGGCTCGATACCACGGACATTACACCACACACGCTGGCATATGATTTCCTGCCGACCGCCGCAAGCGTTTCTACGCAGCAACTCTCCTCCGCGCCGTTCAACCCTTACAAAACATATTTGCAGGCCGGGAACTGCCCTGCGGCTGTTCATGACCACGTAAAAAGGAATAAATGCCGCATTTCCATTGACCACGATTTGTTCTCGCCCGATGTCGCAGGAGACGGTTTCTGGACATATGACAAGCCCGTGCGCGCCACGGCCATGCTGGAATACCAGATTGATCGCTTCACATGTCCGTGCAAACTCAATCTGTGCAACTACAGCTATCTGAGCCGGGGGTCGTCTTTCATCGGTCCGTATGAATTCGATGAATGCATGTTTTCCCAGGTTATAGGCATAGTCGATCACATCGATATCGGAGTCAATCACTGGGGTCAGCCATACATAGATTATTCAATTTCGGATGACTTTGGCAAAAACGACCCGCATGACGGCGCAAAACTGGCTGACGTTATCAGTGATCGAGCCTGTGAATTTCGTGGAGGGCCCGGCTCATCCTATATTAACAATTGGACGCATTATGATGATTATGGAACCTGCGACGGCTCCACAGTGAGCCACATTACCTTGCGCGGCTATCAGTATACGAAAAACTTCGTGAGCCGGGTTCACGCCCCCGAGCACGTGTGCTGGAATACGCCGCTGCGCGTGACTACTGAAAATGAGGCTGTCTGGGGCTTTGGCAGTTGGAGGATCTGGAACAACGGCCTTGTTGAGATCGATGATGTCAGTGATTTCACCATCGACCATTATGTGAATTCCAGCCTGTCTGTGGAACTCTGGGACCGGGCCGGCAACGATCACATGCACTCTTTCCATGTGAACCCCGTGAGAATGCACTTGAAGAGATATTCCGGCACTGATAATGGCCTGGACCCGATAACGGTCAGAGTCAAAAGCAATTTGGACATGATATCATATGCGAATCCATATGAGGACAAATCCACAAAGTGCCCCTCGGCGGTCTGGCTCGAAAACCCGTCACTCGGAACCCTTACTGTTAAAGACAAGAATATTGATGAGAACAGGTGTCAAACCACGATCAAATTCAAAGGCAGGGTTCCGGGCGAGACCGATCTGTGTGCGCGCGAACCGCTTCTGGGTTGTGAGACCTGCCGCAAGATCACTGTCGCGTGCATGACCGGGTATGTTTGGGACCCCGCCAAGGAGAAATGCGTCAGAGATAAATAGTCCGGCAATTTTTCGCCTCTTTCGTGGCGAAGTGTAATAGTTTGATATTCAATCAGTATCCTTGTGTTTTGCATGGGCCGTATATGCAATCAGGAAAAATTGGACGTATGCGTATTTGAGCATGGCAAAGCCCATTGCCGGCAATTTGGGCGGGGAGCATGAATCGTTTTTTTATACACAGCGCAGTTGTTACTTCGGAAGTTTACCCCAAAATCAGGGATGAATGCGTAAAAAGGCCAGTAGATAAGCGGATTGGGCTTTAAAACGGCTCGAATATGTAGCTATGAATATATTAACATTAATATTTTTTATCACCTATTGACAATGGCACAATTAACGCTAATATTGTAGTAATGAAGATGCGCGTGGCCTACATTCCCAGACCTCACGAGAATAAAACTTATCGTTATCCCTTCATTGTGCAGTCCTACAGGAACGAGGAGGGTAAACCCCGCACGCGCACGATTATGAATTTGACCGCGCTGCCCGAGCATGTGGTGCGCGCGATAGATGTCGCGCTGCGCAATGGCGACACCGGCGCCGATGCTGTTTCGGCGGCCGATGTGCATTTCGATGGCGCCCTTGATTTCGGACATGTGTGGAGTGTGTGGCGGCTCATGGAGCAGCTCGGGATCGTGGATCTGCTCGATCTTCTGCCCAGGCAGCACCGGCACTCCATCGCCGCGATGATTGCCGACCGGGTCGCCAATCCATTGCCCTTCTCGAAGCGGGCGTTGCGCGACGACTTCGAGGGCGGCCCGCTGGCGCGCATTCTGGGCAACCCGGCGACCGGCGCGCTGAACGACTGGTATGAGGCGCTCGAATCGCTGCTGGCAAACCAGCCCGCAATCGAGAAGGCGCTGTTTCCCGGCGTCGGCGAGCGGGTATTCCTCTATGACATCACATCAAGCTATTTCGAGGGAACACGCTGTCCGCTCGCCGCCTTCGGCTACAACCGCGACGGAAAAAAAGGCAAAATGCAGATTGTGATCGGTCTGCTGTGCGACGCGCGGGGAAGGCCCGTGGCAGCGCAGGTGTTCGAGGGCAACACGGCGGACCAGAGCGTGGCGCTGTCGCAGGTGAGGGCGCTGCGCGAGAAGTTCGGCGTGAGAGAAATCGTGTTCGTCGGCGACCGGGGAATGATCACCAGCAAGCGCATCGAGGAACTGGGCGGCAAGAACTACGCGTGGGCAAGATACATCACGGCCATCAAGCGCTCAGACATGATGGAAATGGTGGAAGACGAAACACATCCGATACAGATAGAACTGTTCGACGAGCGCAATCTGGTCGAAGTGCGCGAGGGGAACGCCCGCCACATCCTGTGTCACAACCCCCTGCGGCGCGAACGCGACGCCGCCGTGCGTCTGCGGCTGATCGAAAAGACGGAAGAGAAACTCGAGAGCATTAAAGCCAACATGCGCGCCGGGCGGCTGAAGAAAAAAGAGAAAATAGAAAAGCGTCTGTGGCGCTGGATCAACCGATGGGGCATGGAGCGATTCTTCACAGTCGAAGCAGGCGAAGGACAATTTTCATGGCGGCGAAACCAAGAGCAGATCGAGCGCTACAGCAGGCTCGACGGCTGCTGCGTGATCACAAGCAACATCGCCCCCGACGCCATGCAAACCGCCGAAGTCGTCGCCCGATACAAATCCCTGCAACAAGTGGAAAAAGCGTTCCGCTCAATGCAAACCGCCGACCTGTTCGTGCGCCCCATCCGCCACTGGAACGCCGACCGCGTCAAAGGCCATGTTTTTATGTGCATGCTCGCCTACCTGGTAACATGGGAGGCCCGCCGCCGGCTGTTTGAATTCCTGAAAAGAGACCCCGACACGCGCCAGTGCGACGGAAACAGCCTGCGCGAAATCTGGAAAACCCTTGCGGGCGTGAAGATTGGCGTACT
>Ga0351875_1020_pt3 | contig 41807 bp, 32 predicted proteins | sample BONcelFGM3001C14_FD_206784 | JGI IMG/M metagenome (GOLD analysis project Ga0351875, IMG submission 206784) | Enriched cells from coal bed in the Powder River Basin, Montana, United States - BONCAT cells FGM rep3 HSBNCT.FGM.300.1.C14 ... | reverse complement strand
TATCTTGAACAAAACACGCTGTTCCATGAGATGCTCGAACAGAACACCACGCTCCACGGAAACGTCATTGTTCTGGACCTGCGTAACCAGCAAGAAATCTTTACCGGAAACCGGTTCCTGCTCTACAGCCTGTACCCGGAGCAGAACATTTCCATGCAAGTGATGTGGGGCCTCAACCGGCAGAACATTGTCATCACCTGCGGCTACAGCATCATCAATAAAACATCGCAGGTGGATGTGGGCTCGATCATGCTCCAGCACGGCGGCGGCGGGCACAAGCGCGTGGGCACATGCCAGGTTCCCATAGACAAGGCCGACGTAATTATCAAACAACTTATTGAACAGATTAACGGAAACCAATAAGCACCGGGCGCACGGGCGCCTGTGTTCTTGCGGGCCGCGCGCATTTTCGCCATCCAACCGCATCTTTGCAATCTTTAGAAATGTTTCCATAGTAATAACAGCATATCGCCAATTAATAAATTGGGTGCGTCAGGACGACATCAAAATCCGCGTGGGCGTCGTTTACACCACCGAGCAGGAGGACTGGTCCGCGGTGCGCGACTGGCACATCGAAAGCTCCGAATGCCCGCACCGCAAATTCATAGACAGCGCCACCATCATCCCCATGGGGCTTGGACGCTTTGTGGTCTTCTCTACAGACTTCACCCGCGAACGCCTGGGACATAACATCCGCTCAGCACTGTGCCCACACGCATCGGCCTGTCCGCTATGCCCGAACACGGCGCCACCGCCGACGACCTGCTCACCGTCGCTTTCACCCACGCCATCAAGTAGAGGAAAAAAACAACAAGAGACGAAAAGAAGAAGAAGAAGAGAAAAAAAATAAAGCGATCCGCATAGAAATAAACTTTGAAGAAGAACGGATCATGCACAATGTCAAAGCAGAAAAATTGACCGAAGAAACCTGTCCGGGCTTCCGACAAAATCCATTTTCGAAATATTCCTATGAGCCGGCGCACCTGCCGTCTGGTTCGGCGCCGGTCTTCCATGGGTGCATGAATTAGGAAAGTCCCCAGTTTTAGAGCACAATACCATATATGTCCCTGTCTCCCCGGCCGCGCCGCGCTTTGGCCGGATTCAAAAAAGGAGCATGATGCATGTGCCTGGCTGCGCCTGTGTTATGAACTTATCCCTTCAAGTTCACGGCCATTGGGGGTAAGATATGGTCCATGCGTCTTATTATGATGACAACGGAGTGTGAGATATGACCGGAGCATTGGCCGGAGCATTGGATGGACTGCGCGTGCTGGATTTGTCGCGGCTGCTGCCGGGCCCTTTCTGCAGCCTGCTGCTGGCGGACATGGGCGCGGACGTGGTTAAGATCGAGGATCCGCAGGGCGGGGATTACATCCGCTGGATTCCGCCCTACATCCAGGGGCGCGGCGCACAGTTCATGGCCCTGAACCGCAACAAGAAGAGCTGCAAGCTGAACCTGAAACATCCGCGCGGCGTGGAGCTGCTGCTCAAGCTCACGGAGCAGTATGATGTGGTGCTCGACAGTTTCCGGCCGGGCGTGCTGGACCGACTGGGCGCGGGCTACGAGGCCGCGCGCGCGCGCAACCCGCGTATTATCTACTGCGCCATCACGGGCTACGGCCAGGACGGGCCGTACCGGGACCGCGCCGGGCACGATTTGAATTACATCGGATACGCGGGGTCCCTGTCTCTGACCGGCAATGCGGACCGGCCTCCGGTTATTCCGGGCGTGCAGGTGGGCGACCTGGGTGCGGCGCTCCTGGGCGCGGTGGGCATTCTCAGCGCGGTGATTGCGCGCGAAAAAACCGGCGCAGGACAGTTCGTGGACGCGGCCATGATGGATGCGGCCATGGGCATGCTGCCCCTGGTCATGGCCATGGTGGCGGGCGGCGAGCCCGCACCGCAGCGCGGGGAATCCATGCTCAACGGCGGCCAGCCCGTGTACGGGGTGTATGAAACCCGGGACGGCCTGTTCGTGAATGTAGGCGCCATCGAGCCAAAATTCTGGAAAAAATTCTGCGCCCTGGTGCAGCGCCCGGACTTGGAGATGCTGCATTTTGATACGGGCGCGGGCCGCGACAAGCTGCATGCGGAAATGACGGCCATGTTCAAAACCCGCACGCGTGCCCAGTGGATGGATCTGCTCGAAGAGCAGGATGTGTGCGTGGGCCCGGTGCTGAGCCTGGACGAGGCCATGCAGGACCCGCACGCCCTGGCGCGCAACATGATCGTGGATGTGGACACACACTCGGGCCCTGTGAAGCAGACGGGCACGCCCATTAAATTTTCCGCCACCCCCCCGTCCCTGCGCATGCCCCCGCCCGAGTTCGGGGAACACACCGCGGAAATCCTGGCCCAGGCCGGGGTGGACGCCGCGGAACTTGAACAATTGCAAAGCCAAGGAGTTATTTGAACAATGGAAATCCAGACACGCACCAAGAACCGCACCCGCACCCTGCTGGCAGGAGTTCTGTTTTTCGCCGTATTCGTGTGCGCATGCGCGCCCGCCCTGGGCGCCGCAAAACCCAAGTACAAAATTAAAATCGGCTCGTACGTGACCCCGCAGAGCGTGTGGGGGAAGACCGTGCAGAAGACCATCGACAGCATCAGCAAGCGCACCAACGGCGATGTGCAGCTCGTGCACCTGCACTCGGGCATGCTGGGCAGCGCGCAGAACATGCTGGAGCAAGTCATGCTCGGCGGCATCCAGGGCGCGGGCATCCCGTCCTCGAACCTGGCCAACATGGTTCCCGAAGCGCACATCATTGAAATGCCGTTTCTATTCCGCGACCGCGTCGAAGCCTACTATATGCTGGACAAGGTGATCGCGCCCATGCTTCAACCCAAGCTTGAAGCCAAGGGCCTCAAGACGTCCGCGTTCATGGAAGCCGGGTTCCAGGACATCGTGTCCAACCGGTTTATCAAAAAGCCCGAAGAACTCAAGAAAGTGAAGATCGGGTCGTGGGAGAGCCCGGTGCATGTGGCGTTCTGGAAAGCCCAAAGGGGCAACCCCAACCCCATTCCGGCCACCGATGTGTTCCGCGCCTACACCAGCGGACAGGTGGACACGGGCTCGAACTGCCCCAACGCACTCATGGCCTGGGATTCTCTTTTCGGCACTGCCATCGACCGCAAGAAGATTTTTTTCACGGACATGGATTTCTCCTACCAGAGCGGCGTGCTGGTCATCAACAAAAAATACTGGGACGCCCTGCCCGCCAATTACCGCAAAATCATTCAGGAGGAACTCGATACCCTCACGGTCAAGATCCGCACGGGCCTCACCGAGGCCGAGCCCAAGAGCGTGAAGCTGCTTGCCAAGCGCGGCTACAATTTCTACACACTCACAGCCGCGGAGAAAAAAGTGTTCATCGACAACAGCGCCGTAGTGTACAAGGAATTCGAGGGCATCGTGGGCAAGAAATTCCTGGACAAAGTGCTGGCGGAAAGAGACAAATACCGCAAGGGCAAGAAATAATTCGAGGCGCCTTGCTCAAAATTGCTTGAAATTCCGAACCAGTGTGGGAGAGCGCCTGTCTAAAGGGTTATGAACAAGAGCACATACAAACTACTGGGCACGCTGGCCGGCCTGAGCTTCGCAGCCGCGGCCGCGGTGCATGGACTCACTTTCCTGGGTGTAACCGTACCCGGAGCGTTCGTGCTGCACATCGCGGCCCTGGCCCTGTTTTTTCCGGCTGTAATCATTTCCTCAACGGCCCAGAGGCGCCAGAAGCGGCCCAACAGCCCGTGGGCCGCCTTTGCCATTCTGGCGCCCGCGCCCCTGTGGATGAAAATCGTGCTGCCCCTGTGCTTCTTGTACACGGGCGTGAATTTTTTATTATTCATGGCGCTCAGCGGGGGCGGCGGACCGCACCAGGAAGCCGGCAAGTATTACATCATGAACCACGGCGTCATCATCCGCGAACTCACGGCTTCGGAATACCACTGGCAGCAGGCGTACGTGGCGCGCGGATTTTCAGGCCACTGGCTGCTGTTCCTGTTCGCGGCGTGGACCATTTATACGGCGGCGGCGCGCCGCGCTCAAGACGTTTAAAAGCACCATAGAAGTTGCCGTGCGGCAATGAAAAAGCGGCCTGCAATGGTGCGCCCCGCACTGAAAAACTATTCAAAATATCATGAATGAATCAACTGCTCATAAATTTCCTGAATCTGTTTGACCGTGTTTTTCACGTCGAATTCGCGGGCGGTAAGATCGCGCGCGGCGCGAGCCATGGCGGCCGCGCGATCCGGATTATCCAGGGCGTCGCACAGGGCCGCGGCCAGGGCCGCATGGTCCCGCGGGGGCACGAGCCATCCGGTTTGCCCGTGCTTAATGATCTCGCGGATCCCGGCCACATCGCTCATGACCGCTGGCTTTTCAAACAAACACGACTCCACGAGAATGATCGGGAGGCCCTCTTTGTCAACCGACGCCAGGGCCGAGATGTCCATGGCGTTGAGGATGCGGTGCAGGTCCAGGCGCGTGCCCGCGAACACCACCTTGTCGGCCACGCCCAGGCGGCGCGCCTGGTCTTCGAGGCCCGGGCGCAACTCTCCGTCGCCCACGATGAGGAAGCGCGCTTCGGGATGCTTTTCGAGGACAAGCGGGGCTGCGTCCAGCAGGTGCGTGTGGCCTTTCATGGGCACCAGGCGCGCCACGCTGCCGATGACTTTATGGGACGCGTCCCACCCGAACTCGGCGCGGGCGCTGTCCGCGGGGTCGTGGCCGCGCAGCACGCGGTCCAGGTCGATGCCCGTGTACACGCGGCGCATAAAACTCTCGGGCACGCCCTGGGCGCGCAGGTCGTCGTAAACATAGCCCGAGCATGGAAGGAGCATGCTGCATTTCATATACCGTTGCTTTTTGGTTATCTTGAGAACCGAGGCCACACAGGGAATGCTGGCCCAGCGCGCGGCCGCGGACCCGAGCTGCGCGCTGCTGGTGAGGTGCGTGTGCAGCACGTCGATGCGCTCGGCGCGCAGCATGCGAGACAGCTTGAGCGCGGCCCAGTAGTCGAGCTTGCTGCTGCGCACGGGCAGAGAAGATACATTCACGTTGTCTCCGACCAGCCTCTTGTAGTTCACTCCGCCGGGAGGGAACACCACGCGCACGAAATGGCCCTGCGCCTCCTGGGCGCGCACCGTGTCCAGAAACATGTTGTACCAGCTGAGGTTGATGTTGTTTACGAAGTGCAGGATGCGCATATCATACACCGGCGCCCGGAGCCGAAAAGAAACCGGGAAAGGGGAATATCCCGAATGGAAAAACCGCCCCGCAGCACACCGGATGTGCAGGCTGCTGGAGTTTCTTTCCGGCAACAGGGCCATGGATTTTCAATTTTGCTTGCAAGGTTGTTTCGTGTGCCTGGCGGGTCATATTTTGTGATTGCGGCGCCTTTCGCGCCCTTGGCGTTTGTGGTTGTATATCCGGGTTTGTTAATCAAAAGCCGACATGTAGATTTGTTCGGTCTGGTCCACCATTTTTTCCACGGTGAAGGAGTCGGCGATGCGCTGGTGAGCGGCTTCGCCCAGGGCGCGCGCCTTGTCTTTATCCTGGAGCAGGGACAGGATGCTGGCCGCCAGGGCGTCCACATCTTTAGGGGACACAAGCAGCCCGTTGGCGCCGTGATCGATGGCTTCGGGGATGCCCCCGACATTGGTGGATACGATGGGTTTTTTCATGCACATAGCTTCGAGGATCACGTATGGCAGGCCCTCGCTCATGGAGGAGAGCACGAAGATGTCGAATGAGTATATGAGGTCGCGCACGTCCTGGCGCACGCCCAGGAATCGGAAGCGGCCGTCGAGGCCCGCGTCGCGCGCCATGGCTTCGAGTTCATCTTTTTGCACGCCGCCGCCCACGCCCAGGAACACCACGTTGGGATATTTTTTCAGGATGGCCTGGGCCGCGCGGATAAAGAAGGCGTAGCCTTTGCGCGGGGTGAGGGATGCGACCATGCCCACCACGCGCGTGTCTCCATCGAGCCCAAATTCATGTCTATATTTGGCAACCATCTCGCGGCCGCGCGCAGCGTCAAACAAATCTGGCGCGATGCCGTTGTGCACGGTGGTGATGCGGTCGGGCGCAGTGCCAAAGTTGCGGAGCATGTGCTGGCGCACAAAGGCGCTGACTGCGATCATGGAGTCGCCCATGGTCATGACCCGGCTGCCCACATGCACGCTGTATGTGCTGTGGCAGGTGGTGATGAACGGGCGGTTGTCTTTATCGCCGCGCATGGCCATGTAGCAAATCCAGGCGGGCACGCGCGAATGGGCGTGCACCAGTTCGATATTGTTTTCCTTGATGACCTGGTGCATGCGGCCCACCATGGAGGAAATCACCAGGGGCGATTTGGAATGGATGGGCAGGTCCACATGGCGGATATTGTCCTGGGCGAGCTTCTCCACAAGTTTGCCGCCGTGGGACACCACCAGGGGTTCATAGCCCTTGCGTTTGAGCCCGCGCGCCAGGTCGATGACGTGCGTTTCCACGCCGCCCACCTGGAGTTCGGGCAGGGCCAGGAGCACGCGGGGGCGGTCCATGGCCGAGGACGCGCGCACTGGCTGGAACATTCCGTAGCTGGTGCGCAACACGTGCGTATACACGTCCAGGACTTCCTGAAGCATACGGCGCCGGGAGAAGCGGCGGGACACGGTTTCGAACCCGGCTTCAGTGAGTCGCGCGCGCAGATCCGGGTCGCCCAGCAGGCGGTCCATGTACGCGGCCAGGGCGTCGGTGTCCTTGGATTCGGCCAGGAGCGCGGTCTTCTCATGGGTGAGCATTTCGGGGATGCCGCCCACGCCCGTGGCCACGATGGGCACGCGCCCGCTCATGGCTTCGAGGCAGCCCATGGGGAAGCCTTCATACAGGGAGGAAACCACGTACACATCGAGCATATTGAGGATGCTGTACACATCGGTGCGCACGCCGGTGAAGATCACGTTGGCGTCGATGCCCAGCTCCGCGGCGCGGTCCTGGAGTTCCTTGCGCAACTGGCCGTCGCCCACCACGAGCGCGCGCACATTCGGTCGCTTTTTAGCAAGTGCGGCCACGGCGTCCAGGAAGTAGCGCGGTCCCTTGGTGATGGTGAGGCGGCCGATGTGGCCCACCACGGGCGCATCCTGGGGGAATCCGAATTCGGCGCGCATGTCCGCAGGGTCGCGCGCATCGCGCAGGTGGGCCAGGGCCTCGTCCATGTCGATGCCGTTATAGACCGTGCTCATGCGCGCCGGGTCGGCCTTGAGGCGCGCGCGCATGTGCTCGCGGATAATGTCGCTCACGCAGATAATGTGGTCGCCCCAGCCCATGACGCGGCTGCCGATGTGGGACGCGTATTGGCCGTGGGCCGAGATGATGAATGCGGCGCACGCGCGGCGCGTGGCGAAGTGCGCAATCCAGGCGGGCACGCGCGAGTGGGCGTGCACCACGTGGATGCCGCGCCGCTCGATGAGTTCGCGCACGCGGCGCGCCTGTTCGTTCACGGTCACCGGGGACTTGTGGTGCACGGGCATGACCATGTGCTCGATCCCGCCCTCTTCAAGCCGGGGCACGAGCGCGCCCCCGTTGCTTATTACCAACACGTTATGCCCCAGTTCTTTCATGCCCAGGGCCAGGCTCAGCACATGCGTCTCCACGCCCCCCACATTCAACTCTGGAAGCATATACAGGATGTTCAATTTCTTGTGCTGTTCCATAGGTCCTTTCCCGTGCGCCGATCCGGCATACGCATTCGCAGAGCAGCACGCAGCCGCTCAACGTAATAATATGTCTACTCAATATAATTCGCAAAGGAGTGTGTTTTTTGAACCGGTAAATAAAAGAACCCGCGATATGCGCGGGCGCCGCAGAGGCGCGGGGATCTATTTATGGGGACGGTTCACGAACTGATCGGCTGGAAAGGCCAGGAGCTTCTGGTAAACGAATCGGGCCACATCCTGATCCATGTGCGGGGTGCGTCCCATAAAATCCCGGGCCAGGTCGTTGGCGTCCGAGGCTTCAAAAACTCCGTTGAGCACAGGCTGGGACGCCTGCTTGCACGCAAAGCGGTGGCTCTCTCCGTCCATGTCCACAAGGACCTTGTCCTCGCCGTCGTCAATGCCGATGTGGGCGAACACCTCGTGGTCCCCGTGCTCCGCCTTTTTGCGCCACATGATGCCATGCGTGTCTTCAAGGGCATTGTATACGAGCCGGAACTCGCGGATGGTTTCCGTGTCCGACATATCGCCGTTTTCATACCACACGCGCAGGTGCGTGGTGCAGTCCGTATCGCTGAACACGCGTAACTTCTCCTGGGGATCGGTAATGGTCTCTCTGAGCATGGCAATGGTCTCCTAAAGAAATAATCAAATCAATTATATCATAGGCGGGAGAGCGCGCAACAAACATCCAGCGCAGCATCACGCGGTGTAGCAAACAGATAACAGTGTCCGGATTCGGACACAGCAAAACTCCCTTTCCGGCAACACGCAAATATTTTAACACACAAAAACCTCTTATTTGAAGGGCATATTTATGTTTCCCGCAAATGCGCACGGCGCACGGCACGCGTATTGAAATACAGAGCGTTATATCAACCGCACATACCGCATCCGGGGAGAAAGAAATGATCAAAAAGCAAAACCACAAACAACATAAGAGCTTGAAAATGATTGTGGGAACCGCGCTGTTTGGCATGATACTGGCCATGTCATCATGCGGCGGCTCGGGCGGCGCAGGCTCTGACGCACTGAGCGCCGGGCAGCCCGAACCCCAGGCCGCAGCCAGCGCGGCCCCGGTTCTGATTGTGGATGAAAACCGGGAAGCCCCGATGCTGCTTGGCGATGAACAGCCCATGAAATCCGTGTCGACTGCATTTGCTGATACGCAATCAGCGGCCCGTGCGGCCACACCAGCCGCAGGCGCTAATTGTTCGTCACCCGCGCAGCCCGGCGCCGCCGGCGGACCCGGTATCAATGACTACTACACGCCAGCCAATGCGTTTGACGGGAACTACAGAACCTGGTGGGCGGGCGCAAAAAATCCGGCGCACTGGGAATTGTGCTTCGGCTTCCAGGAAACCTATGAATTTGAATCCATTAACATCAATTTTTACAACAGCGACTATGTGCCCGGCAACCTGTTCGTGGATGTGAGTCTGGATGGGAGCGGCTGGACGCGCGCGGCGCATGTGAACCGCAACAGTTTCCCGGGCGCAATTTCCTTGAACAGCGTGCGCGCCCGCTTCATCCGCATCACTATGGACGGCAAACCGCGCTCGGGATTCCCGATCATCCGGGAAATTTCGTGGTTGCCGTTTGTGGAAAAGGCCGGCGCATTCGCCCTGCCCGGCGCCAATGACACCTGGTACTTTCCGTCCAATGCCTTTGACGGCGATCAGGACACCTGGTGGGCGGGCGAGCCGGGTGCGGGCGCGTGGGACGTGTACTACAATTTTGAAACCCCGCGCTTCATCTCCATGGCCACCTTCCACCTGTTCAATATGAACTACTTCAATGAAAACATGGTGCTGTATGTGAGCGGCGACGGGGAAACCTGGGAGCGCGCCGGCGCCCTGGGCCCGGGCCCCAACACATCGCCCTTCAACGCATCCGTTTTCGTGGGCCGCACCGTACTGTATCTGCACCTCGAAATCCGCGGCAACATGCCCAGCACATATCCGCTTATCAAAGATGTGACATTCGGCTTGCCGGCAGGCGCGGCCACAGGGGACAGCATCAACACCTGGTACCAGGCGGCGAATGCATTCGACGGCGATGCGCAGACCCTGTGGGTGGGCCGCCGCGGCACAGACACGTGGAACCTGTTCTATACCTATGACGCGCCCATAAACATTCAGAATATCAACATCGCCTATTTCGCGGCCACGCACGCGCCCGGCGAAACAGAGGTGCTTGTCAGCAACGATGCAATCACCTGGGAAAGCGTGGGCCGGTCTTCGGCATTCACGATTGACACGCCCGTGGAGCGCACCGCGCGCTATGTGCGCTTCATCATGCGCGGAAATCCGTCCACAGACGTGCCCGTGCTGCGGGATATCCGCATCACCCGGCAATAAAGCAAACCGAAGCTGCGCCGCGCGGGTTCTCTGGGGGAGGCCTGCGCGGGGCGCCCGGTTTTTTCGGGAGGCCGCCGCCCTTCACAGGGCGGCGGCCTCCTGCATTTGCGCGCAGTTGCGATTACGCAACTATTCCCGTGGCGGAAGCGCCTCCCCGCCTTTGGGGCGGGCTTTTGCCTTTTGAAAATAACCGCCATGGATTTTCATCAGAACCTGATATCACGCCGCCGTTCCCTTGATTTGTGCGGGAGAGCCTATATCACTGAACATGGAACAGATACCCTGATTCAGTTTACGCGTTTGCGGGTACTTGATATAATGCGGTTGCGTCACGAATCGGTTTCAACGGCGCCGGGCGTCCCGGCGAGGGAGGCATTCAATTTGGGCAAGCGGTTCACGCAGTTCCTAATTATCACCCTGTGTGTGCTGGCCGCGGCATGGGCCGCGCATGCCGACACCCTATCCCTGGAATCCGGGGTGCGCGCGCGTTTGAGCCTGAATGGAACATGGAAGATGCGCGCCGGCGACAACCTGAAATGGGCCGACCCGGGACTGGACTCCAGTGCGTGGGCCAACGCCACAGTGCCGGGCGCCCTGCCCCCGGCGCCCTCTGGAAACGGTTCGCGCGTGGTGTGGCTGCGCAAAACCTTCACCGCGCCAGCGGGAACCGAATACGCGCACCTGCGCATGGATCGCGCCATGGACCAGGCCCAGGTCTGGATTAACGGGCGCAAACTCACCAACCCCGCATATTCTAAACCCTTTGAAGACACACAGTTCGGCGTGTTCGCGCGCATCTGGTCGTTCCCGTGGCCCGACGCGTTCGAGACCAACGGCCTGGTGAACCCGGGCCGCGAAAACCTGATCGCCGTGCGCATCGAAGACCACGCCGAGCGCAACACCAAAACGTTCCAGTCCCACCCAGACGACACCGCGACCGGGGCCGCGGGCATCCTGGGCGACGTGTACCTCATAGCGCGACCGCCTGTGCACATCAGCTCCATCGAACGCGTGCACCCGCTCTCCCTTTCCGGCCAGAGCATGGACACGCACCTGTATCTGCTTCTGGCAAACGAAACCCTGGAATCCCAGGCCCTGCGCCTGTCCCTCACAATTTATGCAGACGCCAACGGCGGGCACGCCGTGTTCGACGAGCAACGGGAGATCACCCTCACCCCGGGCGGAGAACTATTCGATTTTCTGTGGAAGGCCACGCCCTCGTTCATGCCCTATCGCGCCGTGGCCACAGTGCGGCGCGGCGCCGCCATCGTGGACACCATTTCCCTGCGGTTCCACGGCCTCTACGTGTCCGTGGAACGAAACGGGCTGCGCGTGAACGGCGAGCCGTTCGCCATGCGCGGCGTGCACGGCAACCCGGGCCTTGTGCGCGCGGGCGCGCACACCGGCAGCAACACCCTCACCTGGGAGCAGCTTGACCGCGACCTGGACGCCCTGCGGCGCGCCGGCGTGAACACCCTGCACACCAACAACCCCACACCGCGCCTCATGACCCAGGCCATGGAACGCGGCATCATGGTCGTTCCCGCGCTCACGGCCGAGTACTTTAACGAAACCGTATTCGCGCTCAAAGAGCACCCCAATATCCTGTTCTGGGAAATCAGCACAGACAAGCCCAATAGTTTGTATGTCATGGCGTCGCTCATCGCAGCCGTGGATCCCTACCGCCGGCCCGTGGCCTACCGCGGCCCGATTGACATTGCTCCCGGCGACCGCGTGGCGCGCAATATTTCCATGGTTGCCCGAGCGGCCCGCGGGCCCGGCGCCGCGGCGGCCTGCGCCGCCGCTTCGGACCAGACCCGCAACACGCTCCCCTCCTACATGTACCCGTGGGACGCCTCGGGCGCGGGCGTTTCGCGCGCCGCGCCGGCCCACGCCGCCGCGTTTCTTCTAAGCACCTGGGCCGCCTGCGTTGAATCCGGCCCGTCCCCCTCAGGCGGCATCTACACCGCCTTCACAACTCAGAGCCCTGCCCTGCCTGGACTGCGCGCGCCCGATGGCACAGCGTATGACCCCGGCATGAAAACCGCCCTGCGCGAGACATTCCGCGAACTCGAACCCGACCTGTACACCAATGCCGCCGGCAGCCCGGTTTTGACACTGCGCAACATTGCAGGATACACACTGCGCAACATGCTGATCTTCATCGGGTCAAATGCGCGCCCGGCCGGCAAGCAGTCCCTGCTCGCCGCCGGGCGCCGCTTCAACATGACCCCGCCCAACGCCGGGCGCGGCGTGGTGCGCGTGGAATCCACTACGCACGGCGGCCTGCCCCACTCCGTATCCATTAACACCTCCGAGCCGTTCTTTATTCCCGACCGGTTCCGGTTCGACACAGCCCCCGCGTCCCTGAAGCCCGGTGGCCAGGCCCGCGCCACCGTGATCATCGCCAACCACACCGGCGAAACCATGAAATGCAGCATCACGCTCAAGCATGATGTGAACGGCCTCACCCTGGACGCACCCGGCCGCAGCATTATCATTCATCCCGGAGACACGGCCCGCGCCGTTATCACCCTGCATGCCGCGCCCGGCGCAAAGCCGGCGGCCGGAGGCGTCTCCGCAATTCTGGCCTACGACGACACGCGCTGGCGCCCGCTCACAGCAACCCTGCCCGTGGCCATCGAATAAAATTGACTCCGGCGACTTATAAGAAAATCTTTTAAAAGGGTTTCCTCAAAATCCTCCTAAATCTTTTGGCAGGCAATTGCCTCAATAAACAGCCCCGCATCATGTAACGGGATTCTTTGAATATGCCATCAGGCTCAAAAACTTTCTGTGGCCGGGAATAATGCGCGTGGCCGGACATCTCATATAATGCAATGGGAAACCAGAGACTGAAAACAACGCCCCTGCCGGGGCCGCGAGCGAGAGCCGCCGACTTGGACCGCAACACCAACGAACAACTGCTGGGCGAACATGTAGACAAACTTTTCAATGCGGTTTACTGCATGCTCGGCAATCACCAGGACGCCGAGGATGTAATCCAGGACGTGTACCTCAAGGCGCATGTGCACCTGGACGAGTTCCGGGGCGAGGCGGCCCTGTCCACATGGCTCTATACCATCGCCATGAACGCGGCCCGGGCGCACCTGCGCAAGAGAAGCCGCGGCCTGCGCCTGGTCACTGGCCTCACCGGTGAGGAACTCGATATGCTGGCCCGGTTCGCAACAGAGTCCGACACCCTGGAGCGGCGTTTTGAACAAAAACAAACGGGCCAGGCCCTGCAAAAAGCCCTGCTCAATCTGCCGGCCGAGTTCCGCGAGGTGTTCGTTCTCCACCAGTTTGAAGACAAATCATACAAGGAAATAGCTGGCATTCTGGGCATATCCATAGGCACTGTGGAATCGCGCATGTACCGGGCCCGGGAGAAAATGAGAAAAGATCTTTGGCCGCAGATGTAACGGCCGGGGAGAGTGGTAAACATGAACCAATGCCGATATGGAAAAACCGCGTCTCGCTATTTCGACAAAGAGCTTGGCGCCGGGGAAACACAGGAATTCGAAGCGCACCTGGCCGAGTGTGCGGCATGCCGCGCGCGCTTGAGGGACTATGCCGCTCTGGCGGCTCTCATGGGCGCAAAGCCCGCGGCCATGGCCGCGCCCGATTTCATGGAACGCGTGCGTACGCGGGCCTCTGCGGGCCCAGCCCTCGCGTCCGTGTGGCGCGACGCCGCACGATTGAGCCGGGCGATGATCCCCGTGGCCGCGTGCCTTTGCCTGGCCCTGGGCGCGCTTCTTTATGTTCAAATCGCGCAGCTTAAGAATGTCCCCGCACCGGTTGTTTCCGCGCAGGCCGCGGCCACTCAGGCCGAAGCGGTTGCGGAAATCGAAACGCCCCTGCTCGGCTATGCCCTGTCCGAAACCGAACAACAGTACCTGTTTGGGGACAGAACCGCCGCCCTGGACAGCATTTACGCGGTCACAGCCGCGCAGGACTCTGAAAACGGGATGTGATGATTTATGAAAAGTAATAACAAAACATGGTTTGCGGCTGTTCTCGTGCTGGTGTTCGCTGCCGGCGCACTGGGCGGCGCGCTCATCGGATACAACCGCGCACGCTCCACCGTGGCCGCGCAGTGCGCCAGGGCGCCGAGACCGGACAAAGACAAAATCTGGATGCACAAAGGCGGGCCCGGCAGACCCGAGCCTGACAAAGAACAAATCAAAAAAATGTTCCTGTCCCGCATCACCGAAGAATTAACGCTTACGGATGAGCAGGTTCAAAAGGCGGGCGCTATTTTCGACGCGCAGCATGAACAGCTCATGGGCATGCGCGACCAGATGCAAGTGCGGTTCCAGGCCATCGAAGACGACACCGTGGAGCAACTCGAGGTAATCCTCGATGCGGATCAAAAAACCAAGCTTGAGAAACTCGTCAAGGAACACCGCGCCATGCGCGACAAGAACGGCCACCGCCCCCCCCCTCTTTATGAAAGACAGACGCGGGAATGATGGCGCAAAACGCGGACACGGCAAAGGCAAATAAATCCCACGTAACTTTTTCCCGGCGACAGGGAATAAAACATGGATAGTGCGCATCCAACAAAACAAGCGCACACCAGTCCGGGCCTAAGCACCGGGCACGCGGAGGGAACCATGAAGAAAACACTGATTTTCACGCTCATCCTGCTTGTGGCTGCAAGCCTGTCTATGACCGGCGCGTCATGCAAAAGCGCGAGCCCAAAAAAGCCCGCGGCACAGGACGCCAAGCCCGAGGCAAATGGTGGCCAGAAAAACGCCGATGGGCAACAGGGCCGCCAGGGCGGGGAAATGGGTAAAGGCAATAAGGATCACAAGCGCGGAGAAAAAGGCCCGCGCAACGATCAGCGGCGCGGCGCCCGCAAGAACAAAAAACAGGCCCGCGGCGCGATGCGCGAAAAAACCGACCAGCTCTGCGAAGCCAGCCCCGATGAATGCGATACCCTGCGCTCCATCCGTAAAACCTTCAAAACCCACTGCGAAGCCAATCCGGACCTGTGCAAAACGAACCGGCCGAAAATGAGGGGATTCACAGAAGCCGCCATCGATTCCTGCCTCAAAGACAAGGCCCAGTGCGCCGCGGCAATGAAGGATCTGGACACGAATATTTCCAAACTGATACAGAAACAATAATCAAACGCAAATCACACCGCGCGCACACTGTGCGCAGGAGGCTGTTATGAAGAAAGCGATTGTCATCATCCTGGTAGTAGCCCTGGCCGCCAGCTCTATATGGCTCTGGAAAACCAAGGGCAAAAAAACGGATGAGATCAAAGAAGAAGTCAAGATTGTGGAAGTGACCCGCGGACGCATCGCCAAGACCGTGGAAGCCAGCGGCGTGGTGGTGTCCAACATGGACGTGGAAATCAAGAGCAAGGCCAGCGGCGAGATTATTACTCTGCCCTTTGACGTGAGCGACACCGTGCCAAAGGGCGCACTCGTGGCCGAACTTGACCCCGTGGACGAGCAGCGCAACTTGAACAAGGCGCAGGCCAGCCTGGATTCGTCCCGCGCGGGCCTGAGCAAAGCCCAGGGCAACCTGGCCGTGTCTGAAAAAAACCTGGCGATTGCATATAAAAATGCGGAAGTAAGCCTCAAGTCCGCAAAGAGCAAAGCCCAGGACGCGGACGCCAAGCTCGAACGCGTGCGCCAGCTCTATGAGAAAAAACTCGCCAGCCGCGAGGAACTCGACACCGCGCAAACCAGCGCCACCACAGCCTGGGCCGCCTACGAACAGGCCAAACTGCGCTTTGACGAACTCGACGCGGACAAGGCCGCGCTCGTGGTTCAGCGCCAGGACATTATCCAGGCCCGGGCCAACCTCGAATCCGCATCCATGAATATGGAGCTGACCCGGCAGGGCCTGGACGACACAAAAATCTATGCTCCCAGTGACATGGACGGGGTTATCACCGCCCGCAACGTGCAGATCGGCCAGATTATTTCCTCGGGCATCAGCAACGTGGGCGGCGGCACCACCATCCTGGTCATTTCCGACATGTCCAAAATCTTTGTAAACGCGGACGTGGATGAAAGCGACATCGCCAATGTACAGCGCGGCCAGCCCGTAAAAATCACCGTGGACGCTTATCCCAATGAGCGCTTTATGGGAAAAGTGGAGCGCGTGGCCCGCAAGGGCAAGAACACATCCAACGTGGTCACGTTCGAGGTGAAAATCGAGGTCATGAGCGATAACAAAAATCTGCTCATGCCAGAGATGTCCGCGGATGTGGAGATTATTGTGGAAATGAAACAAGATGCGCTCACCATTCCCGCATCAGCCGTGAGCCGTAACGACAAGGGCGAGAAAGTCGCAACCCTGGTCACGGGACCGGACAAGACTGAAAAACGCGTTGTGGAAACCGGCATTGAAACCGGATTCCTGGTGGAAATCACAAGCGGGCTTGAGCCGGGCGACAAAATCCAGGTCAAACAGGGCGCGGACGCGAGCAAGTGGAGCCAGACGGGACGCCAGGGCCCCCCTGGCGGCGGCATGATGCCCGGCGCCGGCCCGGGCCGCCGGGGCGGACACTGATCGGAGACACACACGCATGCTGATTCAAACGCAGGACCTCATCAAAATATACCACATGGGCGACGCCGAAGTGCGCGCGCTCGACGGCGTGAGCATCACCATTGAGCAGGGCGAAATGGTGGGCGTGATCGGCACGTCCGGCAGCGGCAAAACCACGCTCATGAATATCCTGGGCTGCCTGGACCGGCCGGATTCCGGCTCATACGTGCTGGCCGGTGAAGACGTGTCCCGGCACAACAAGGACAAACTCGCGCACATCCGCAACAAGCGCATCGGGTTCATATTCCAGTCGTTCAACCTGCTGCCCCGCATCAGCGCGCAGCAGAATGTGGAACTGCCCCTGCAATATGCAGGCAAATCCGACACGCATCATCTTGCGGCCAAAGCCCTGGAAGCCGTGGGCCTGGGCGACCGCATGCACCACGAGCCGGCCCAGTTGTCCGGAGGCCAGCGCCAGCGCGTGGCTGTGGCCCGCGCCCTGGTCAATGACCCGGACATCCTGCTCGCCGACGAACCCACGGGGAATCTGGACAGCCGCACCAGCGACGAAATCCTGTGCCTTTTTGAGGACCTCAACAAACAGGGCCGCACCATCATCGTGGTCACCCACGACCCCGAAGTGGCCGGCCGCTGCGGCCGCACCATCCGCATGAAAGACGGCCGCGTGTTCAACGGCGTATAAAAGGACGCGACAACCATGCTTTTCCTTACCATTGTAAAATCCGCGCTCAAGAGCCTGATTGCCAACAAGCTACGCTCGTTTCTGGCCATGTTGGGAATTATCATCGGCGTGGGCGCGGTCATCACCATGCTCGCTATCGGCACGGGCGCGCAAAAAGATGTTCTGAGCCGCATTCAGACCATGGGCACCAACCGGCTCAGCGTGCGCCCGGGCGCGGGCCGCGACCGCGGCGGCGTGCGCGGCGACGACGTGCAGACCCTCACCGTCGCAGACGCCCAGGCTCTGCTGGCCCTGGACGGCGTGAATACCGTGGCCCCTGTGGCCAACGGCAACGCCCAGCTCAAGTTCCTGAACAAGAATGCCCGCACGCGGGTGGTGGGAACCGCCATCACTTACCTTTCCAGCAACAACTACCAGATGGATTACGGCCGTTTCTTCACGGACACGGAGACGGATCGCAACGCCCGTGTCATCGTACTCGGGTCCGAAGCCGCCGAGAGCCTGGAACTCACAAAAAACGATTTGGGCGGCCATATCAAGGTCAACGGTTTGAATTTTGAATACATCGGCATGCTCAAGTCCAAGGGCGGGGACTCGTTCTTCAGCGCCGACAACCAGGCCATCGTGCCCTACACCACGGCCATGAACATTATGTTCGGACTGGACTACCTGACCGGCATCGAGATCCAGGCCAAGGACAGCAAGGGCATGAAAAAGGTGGAAGAGGAAATCGCGGCCGAGTTGCGCAAACGCCACAGAATCACCAACCCGAACGACGACGATTTCGAGGTGCGCAACCAGGCGGACATGATCGAAACCATGTCCACCGTAACCAAACAATTCACATTTCTGCTCGGCGGCATCGCGTTCATTTCCCTGCTCGTGGGCGGCATCGGCATCATGAACATCATGCTGGTGACCGTGACCGAGCGCACGCGCGAAATCGGCATCCGCAAAGCCATCGGCGCGCGGGATCGCGATATTTTGCAACAGTTCCTTCTTGAGGCTATGATCATGAGCGCCGTGGGCGGGATCATCGGCATGGCCGCTGGCATTGGCGCGGCCGCGGCTATCGGGCATTTTGTGCAGGACTTTAATCCTGTAGTGTCTGTGCAGAGCGTTGTATTGTCAATGAGCTTTGCCGCGGGCGTGGGTATCTTCTTCGGGTTCTACCCGGCATGGCGCGCGGCCCAGCTCAATCCCATCGAATGTCTCTACTACGAATGAATCCAGGTGAATGAAATGAAAAGGAATTTTCAAAACCAGATGACTACAGCCCGCACAATGTTGTCCGCGGCCTGCCTTGCTGTTGCGGTTCTGCTTTGCATGGGCGCCCCGGCTTGCGCCGGGCAGCCCGCGTCATTCGATTTGTCTCTGAATGACGCCATACTGCTCATGCTCGAGAACAACCCGGCCCTGGAAATCCAGCGCCTGAACCCCGAGAGCACAAAGCTCAATGAAACGCGCCAGGACGCAGCCTTTGACACGGATCTGTCCGCGTCCGTGTCCGGCTCAAACAGGGAAGCCGACTCCGGCGCCAAGAGCCGATCCAACAAGGCGTCCGTGGACCTGTCCCAGCGCCTCACGTCCGGGGAATCCGTGTCCCTGGGCCTGACCGCAACCAATGCCGACGCAACCACCGCGGACGGGCGCTACACCACGGGCCTGGGCCTCACCGTAACCAAGCCCCTGCTCCAGGGCGCGGGCAGCGCTGTGAACCTGGTGAGCCTGCGCCAGGCCCAGCTCGATTCCGAATCGTCACGTTTTGAATTGCAAGCCTACGCCGAAACACTGGTTAAAAACGTCATCGACACCTATTGGAATTACGCCCTGGCCCTGCGCAAAATCCAGATTTATGAATCGTCCCTGCAACTGGCCAAGGATCAGTATGAAGAAACGGACACGCGCGTGGAAATCGGGAGTCTGGCGGAAATCGACCTGGTGGCCGCACGCGCCGAGGTGGCGCTCCGCGAGCAGTCGCTCATCAACGCGCACAGCAGCGCCGACGCCCTGCGCCTCACCCTGCTGCGCCTCATGCACCCGGGCAGCAATGCAGATTTCTGGGATGCGCCCGTATCCGTATCCGACGCCCTGGCCGCGCCCGCCGCGGACCCTGGCCCGCGCGACGCGCAAATCGCAGCCGCCCTGCAGCACCGCCCCGACCTCAACCAGGCGCGCCTCAACATCCAGCGCGGGGAACTCGATGTGGTGAAAACCAAAAACGGGCTCCTGCCCTACCTCGACGCTTTCGTGACCCTGGGCCGCACAGGCTACGCGTCCACGTTCGGCAGCTCCGCCGGGGATATCTTCAGCGACGCGTCCGACATCTCGGCCGGGCTCAGCATGAGCTACACCCTGGGCAACCGCAGCGACAAGGTTGCGCACAAGCAAACCCAGATCAAACAGGAACAGCTTGACCTGGCCATGGCCAACCTCAAAGCCCTGGCCCAGGAAGACGTGCGCGGCGCATGGATCGAACTCGAACGCGCGCGCAGCCAGGTCACCGCCACCACCGCATCCCTTCAACTGCAACAGGAAAAACTGCGCGCCGAATCTGAGAAGTACCGCGTGGGCCGCAGCACCATCCTGCAAGTGAACCAGGCCCAGCGCGACGCCCTGCAGGCCGAGGTGGACCAAGCCCAGGCCCTGGCCGACACCATCAAGGCCCTATCCTCTCTTTATGCTCAGCAGGGCCTGCTCCTGGATAACATGGGCATTACCCTGTAACTGACCGCCTCAATCCTATTGTCCCTGGATTCCCGGACATTGCCGGCATTATGTGATGATGCCCTAATGTTCGGGGCCATGGCGTTTATGAAACATCCGCACAGGCCGAAAGCAAATGCGCGGCGTGCGGGCGGCGCCGGGTCACGCCCAGCTTTGGGCTGCGGGTTGCGTGGTTTGGTTGAGGGTGACGTGCATGTAGCAGTCTACGAATTCTTCGAGGTGCGGCAGGTGCGAGATGAGGAAGATTTGCTGAAAACCTTCCTTGAGTGTTTCAAGGAGATCGAAGAACAACTCGCGCCGGGATTCGTCGAAGGCGCTGATGGGTTCGTCCAGGAACAGGAACTGATTGGGGTAATAGGAGCCGGACGTGGCGGCGCGCGCGAAGGCCAGGCGCAGGGCGATGAGGAGTTGGTCCATGGTGCCGCCGCTGAGGGTGTCCAGGCTCACGTAATCGCCCTTTTCGTCGGAATACACGCTGATGTCGAAGTCGTCGCTGAGCCGCACCTGGTGGTAGCGGCCGCGGGTCAACCGGGGCATGATCCATGCGAAGTACGATTCGATCTGGGGGATGAGGCGCTTTTTGATGTCCAGGCCTGTGCTGAGGAACAGATTTTCCAGTTCACGCAGCTTGAGCACATGGTTTTCCATATCAAGCGCCTGGTCCTGCAACTGCTGGATTTCTTGTTCAACGGCCGTGGCGCGCTCCAGGTCCTTGCGGATGATTTTGCGCTGCGCGTCGAGCCCGGCCACGCTTTCGCGCAGGGTCACGATGGTCTCGCCGGCTTCTTCTTTTTTAACCTGCATATCCGCGAACCGCTCGTCCGTGCAGTCGATGTCGCGGGTGGCTTCCTTTAATTCGTAGAAATGGATGAGGTCCGCGTCGATTTCGTTGATAACCTGTTTGCGCTTATCCTCGATGACCGAGGCCTCGTCCGCGCGGGCCCGGATGCGCTCGATCTCCCGCTTGTTTTCCTCGATTTCGCGGTGCAACTGCTCCACCTGCAGGTCCAGGGACTGGATTTCCTTTTTGAGATCCGGCTCGTCCACATCGGTTACGCCCAGGGCGTCGAGTTCGTCTTCGATGGCGTTGAGTTGCGCCTTTTCCGCGGCGATGGAGTCGAGCAGGGTTTCGCTCTGCGACACCAGGCCGCGCATATTTTGAATGTCTTTTGTCAGGCTGTTGATCTCGGCTTTCAATTCCTCGCGGCGCTCGTGTTTGCCGGACAGCAGGCCCCCGGCCTCCATGCCCGCGATTTCCAGAAACGGCAGGTCGTCGCTGACCAGGGACCGCAGGTTTTCGTAGCCTGTGAGAATTTCCTCCATGATGGCGCGTGCGCGCGCGAGTTCCTTGACCGCGGAATTTTCGATGGTATCCACGGATTTGCCGAGGTCGGCGAAGCAGTCCGTGTAAATGGACTTGCAGGCGTCCACCAGGCGTTCCCTGGCCGTGATGTCCTGTTTGGCCTGCTTGCGCTTTTCACGGCTTTCTTCCAGGGATTCTTCAATTTCAATGAGAGAACGCTGTGTGATATTGAACGCATAAAATTTCTGTTGCGCGGTGACAACGCGCTGGCGCGCCCTGGCGAGCCGCTGCTGCATGGCGTAGGCCGCGCCCCAGGCCGGGATCAGGGGCGCCGCCGCAATCAGGAACAGCATGTTGCCGAGAATCAATGTGAGCACAGCGCCGATAATCATGGCGGCCATACCCACGGCGATGGAGATGTCCCTGTTGCGGGACACCGCGGATTCCTGAGCCTGCAGGGTGGCGAGCTGGTCCGCGGTGACTTCCTCGATAGTCGTGCTTTTGAGCTGGCGCTCCATGCGTTCAATCTGCGAAGCGAGCTGCCCGTCCTGGGTGACGGCGTATTCATACTCGCGGATAAACGCGTCGCGCACTTTCTGCAATTCTGTTTCCAACAACTCCGTGTCCTTCATCAGGTTGGACACCATGCTTTGAAAGCGCTGTTCGCCGGAAAAGGATTCCAGAAAGAACTCGATGGATGTGAGTTCCTGGGCCGCTTTTTTATAACGATCTTCTTTTCCTTCATATGTTTCGAGTTGCTTTGTGATTTTCGCCAGGTCGGCTTCTTTTCTTTCAATCACCTTGACCTGTGTGTCGCGGTCCGCCGTGCGCTTGCGGTACTGATCGATGCGCGCGAATTTGTCCTCAAGCTCCTGCATGCTGGATGAAGAAATTTCCTGAATCCGCTCTTCCTTGGCCGCGCTGTCTTCGAGGATTCTGGGGATGCGGTCGGTTTCGCGCATAAGGTCCGCGGCTTCGGCCTCAAGCTTGCGCAAGTGTTCGCGCCGGCTTTTGATGCGCGAGTCCAGCACATTGAACTGCTCGGACTTGCGGCGGATTTCTTCAAGCAGGCTGTAGGTGGAGACGAGCGCGTCGCGCTCGCGCAGGGCCGCCACCAGGTCGCGGTTGCGTTCGTCCAGTTCGGCTTCTACGCGGAACAGGTCGTCGCGGCGCGCCTGGTACACGGCGCGCACCTCGGACTTGTCGTCCATGCGGCGGCGGTGGCGGTCCAGGGAGACATCCTGATCCCGCCTCTTATCGGCAACGCGGCGTGAGATTTTTTCCATGAGGCCCACGCCGAGCATGCTGTTGAGCACGTCGCGGCGGTCCGATGCGCTGTGCAGGATGATGTCGAGTTCGTTTTGTGCAATATACGTGGAATAGCGGAATTCTTTAAAGCCGTAGTTGAGGCGGTCGCTGACCGCGGCCTCGATGTCGCTGGCCTGGCCGGCCACGCGTTCGCCGGTGGCCAGGTTGATCATGAGTCCCTGTTGCAGGCCCTCGGCGCCCAGGGTGCGCTGGATGCGGTACTGCTCGTGGCCCACGGAAAAAACGATTTCGGTTTCGCACTCGGTTTCGCCCCAGCGCACGATGCGCCCGGGGTCGCCGTCCGGGGCCTTGGTGGTGCGGCCGAACAGGCAGAAGCAGATGAGTTCGCCGATGGAGCTTTTGCCGCACTCGTTGTCGCCGAAAATGCCGATGAGGCCGCGGTCCGGCAGATCGTCCAGTGCGAAGTCGGCGAAGCGCATGAAATTGCGGGCATGTATGGAGTGGATGATCACAGGTCCTGTTCGATCTCCCTCATCCCCATTTCGAACAGTTCGGCCAGGAGTCGTTTTTCCTCGCTGCCGTCTGTTGCCTGGGCCATTTCGCGTTCCATGAAGCGGCGAAACTCCTCGGCGGGCGCGCCCACACGCAGGGCGTTGAAGTCATAGCCCGTGGCCCGGTCCGCGAGCACCAGGCGGTTGTCCAGGTGCACGGCGGCATAGCGCTGGCGCAGACTGGCCAGGGTTTCGCTGTTTCTGAATTTGTTAAAAGCGTCGAATGCCATCTGGCCCTCAAGGACCAGGTACAGGATTTTTTCTTTGCCGCCGCTGCCGGCCATGTCGTCCAGGGTGGCGGGCACGCTGTCTTCGCCCAGGGAACAACTGAGGGTAATATATTCGAGCGGGCGCACGCGTGTGCGCACGGGTTCGGGCGGGCCGGGCGCGCCGTTGCGGTCAATAGTAAATGTCACGAAATATTTTTTCCCGCGGTCTTCGTCCACGGCCAGGCGCTCGAGGCTGCCCGGATACACGGCCATGATATTGTCGTGCTCAATGGTGCCCAGGCTGTGGTTGTGCCCCAGGGCCACGTAGCGGTAACCGCGCGCGGCCAGGGGTTCGAGCACGCGTTCCTTGAATTCATTGGTATCCAGGGGAAGCAGGCGGCGGCGGCGCGCATAAGCGTGCAGCAGGAAGATGCCGCATCCGCGCTTTACGGGCAAAATGCGCCGGGGCGTAAAATCGGGTTCGAAAAACAGCTCGAACGGGCACGAGCCCACGGTCACGTCCTGGCCGTTGAGGTCATAAACTTTGCGGTCGCAGTCCGGGCCGCGCCCGATCACATCCACATAGGAAAGATGCTCGAACACGCTGAGCGTACAGTCCACGGACCCGTCCTTGCGCACCAACACTTCATCTTCGCCGGGCGTGAGCACGATGCGCGTGTGGGGCAGTTTTTCATGCACGGCCGCGAACCACTCCAGAACGCGGGAGATGGTTTCGCGCTGTATGTTGGTGCGCGCGAACAGGTCGCCCGCCACCAGCAGCAGATGCGCACGATCCTTGATCACGGATTGAATCATGTCCCCGAACACGCGGAACACATCTTCCGCGCGCATGGCTTCGGCTTCCTTATCCATATGCGGAAACCGCGTGCCAAGGTGCGAGTCCGCTGTATGCACCACTTTGACTGCGCCCAAACTACCGCCTCCATCCGGCCGGGATCAACGCCCGATTAATGTGTGAGTATATCATAGGCTAAAAGCCAATACCATAACCGGGCCGGTCTCCGGCCTCTAAATAATGTCCGGCGTGGAGCACGTTTTTTTGTTTCCTAAGCGTTTAAGCGTGTCGCGAATGAGCCATCGCGTTATAATTTGTTTGGTTTTGTGTTAAAATCAGCCGGTTAAACGAGTTTGAGCCAGAGAGGAACACCCGTAGATGAAAGCCGTAATTATCGGCGGCGGCGCCGTGGGCCAGAACCTGGCGGACATGCTGACCCGCGAGGGGCATAATGTCACCGTCATCGACAACGACGACGAAAAGCTGGCGGCCATTAACGAGAAACTGGACGTGGGCACCATGCGCGGCGAGGGCACGGACCTCAGCGTGATGCGCATGGTGGGCGTTGGCGACTGCGATTTCCTGGCCGCGGTCACCAACGTGGATGAAATCAACATCCTGGCGGCCATGGCCGCGCGCAAGCTGGGTGCCGGGAAAACCATTGCCCGCGCGCGCAAAGCCATTTACCAGCCCGGGCCCATGTACGCCTACTCCTCCCTGTTTGAAATTGATCACATCGTGAATCCCGACACCCTGACGTCCAATGAAATCGGCAAACTGCTGCGCACGCCGGGCGCCCTGGCCGTGGAGAATTTCGCGCGCGGCAAAGTGCAGATGCGCGAGCTGGCCGTGGGCGCGCGCAGCCGCGCCGCGGGCAAGCCCCTGCGCGACTTGCCCCGCGACCGCGTGGGCCTGGTGGCCGCCATCTCGCGCGCGGGCCGCATCATCGTGCCCACGGGCGACACCATTATCGAAGCCGAGGACCGGGTCTACATCATCGGCAAAACCGAAAACCTGCACAAAGCAAACAAAGTGTTCGGGCGCAGCAGCCCCCCGCGCCAGAGCGTGTTCATCCTGGGCGGGGGCAGCATGGGATTCGCCCTGGCCCGCATGCTGGAACGCGACGAACTGGATGTAAAGATTATCGAGCGCGACCGGGACCGCGCCGTGTTCCTCAGCGAAAGCCTGGAGCGCACCCTGGTTCTGGCCGGAGACGGCACCGACGCCAACCTGCTCAAAGAAGAAGGCATTGCAAACGCCGACGCATTCGTGGCCCTCAGCGGCGAGGACGAAGACAACATCCTCTCGGGCCTGCTGGCGCGCGAACTGGGCGTGGCCGAAACCATTGTCATGGTGGAGCGGCCCGACTACGTGGGCATCGTCAAACGCCTGGGCATTGACATGGCCGTGAGCCCCCGGCTGCTCACCGTGAATGAGATTCTGCGTTTCGTGCGGCGCGGCAACATCGAATCCGTGGCCGTGCTGGAAAAGGAAAAGGCCGAAATGATTGAAGTGCGCGTGGCGCACCATGCCGAAGTTGCCGGGAAGAAACTCATGCACGCGGGCCTGCCCCGCGGGTCCGTGGCCGGCTCCATCGTGCGCGGCGAAGAAGTCATCATTCCGTCCGGCAACGACACCCTGGAGCCAGGGGACACCATTATCATCTTCACCCGGCCCGAAAACATTTCAAAAATCGAAAAACTCTTTTATTAAATGAATCTTATGAAATACCATGATTTTAAAATTCATGCAGGCGCACAAGCAATGGTCGGGCCCGCAGGCCCGGACCGGTTCAGCATGCGCGCCACGCGGAGGCGCCGCGCATGCTGAACTGGCGGATTATGGCGCGGCTCCTGGGCCTGCTCATTATGCTGCTGGGCGCGAGCATGATCTTCAGCGCGGCGTGGGGTTTTTATTACGGCGAGCGCGATGCGTGGGCCATCGTCGGATCCATGGCCGTGTGCGCGCTCACAGGCGGCAGCCTCTTTTTCATGGGCCGCGGCGCGCCCCAGCGCGACGTAAACCGGCGCGAGGGCCTGGCCATGGTGGGCCTGGGCTGGCTCGTGGGCGCCGCGTTCGCGGCCCTGCCCTTTGTCCTCGCCGTGAACAGCCCCGGATTTACAGGCTGGGCCGATGCTTATTTTGAATCCATGAGCGGCCTGACCACAACCGGCGCGTCCATTCTCTCGGACATCGAAGCCAACAGCCGCTGCATTTTGTTCTGGCGCTCTTTCACGCACTGGCTCGGGGGCATGGGAATTATTGTGCTGTTCGTGGCCATAATGCCGTTCCTGGGCGTGGGCGGCCGCCAGTTGTTCAAGTCTGAAGTGCCCGGCCCAACCCCTGAAGGATTGCAGCCCAAAATCCTTCATACCGCGCGCATCCTCTGGTATATCTACATCGGCATCTCGGCCCTGGAAACCATCGCGCTCATGATCTGCGGCATGGATCTTTTCGATTCCCTGTGCCACACATTCGGCACCATGGCCACAGGCGGATTCAGCACAAAGAACATGTCCGTGGCCCAGTTCCACAGCGCGCCCATCGACATGGTCATCACCCTGTTCATGTTCGCCGCGGGCTTGAACTTCGCCCTGTACTTCATTGCGCTCAGAGGCCAGCTCAAGCAGGCGCTCAATGACCCGGAGCTTAAAATCTACGCGGCCCTGGTGGGCCTGGGCACCCTGGCCGTGACCATCAATCTCATGGGCGCCGGCACATATGACAGTATCTGGAGCGCCCTGCGGTACAGCGTTTTCCAGGTGGTGTCCGTGCAGACAACCACAGGGTTCGGAACCGCAAACTTTGACACCTGGCCGCCGTTTTCAAAAATTCTGCTCGTGGCGCTCATGTTCGTGGGCGGGTGCGCGGGCAGCACAGGCGGGGGCATGAAAGTGGTGCGCATCGCGGTCATCGCCAAATACGCCATGCAGAGCGTGGTGCGCACGTACCATCCCGAAGCCGTGCTCACCGTGCGTATGGGCCGCACGGTTGTGCCGCGCCAGGTGGTGGGCCAGATCCTTGGCTTCTTTGCATGCGCCATGGCCCTGTTCGTGGGCGGCTCGCTCGTGGTGGCCGCATTCGGACACGATGTGGTGACCAGCACCACGTCCGTGGCCGCCACGTTGTGGAACATCGGCCCGGGCCTGGCCCGCGTGGGCTCCGTGGAAAATTATGGATTTTTCCATCCCGCAGTGAAAATCTTCCTGTCCATCCTCATGGCCATGGGCCGCCTGGAGCTGTTCACCATTCTCGTGCTTTTCAGCCCCGCATTCTGGCGCAGATAACCGCGCGCGCCACGCCATTCCACCACCCCGAATATGACAATGGAAGCCGCTCCATATCAACAGAATAACGGCGTGCGTTATAGTTTTTGAATCGGTCTATGAGCTGCTTTTATGCGGCACTATGTCGGTAAGGCGGGCGAACGGGGTGATGAGGTAGCGGTACTGGAAAGACGCGATATGCCAGAACGGGACGCGCGCGCGGCGCAGGGCGCGCACGGCGGCGCGGCGCACAGGAGCGGGCCCGGGCAGCATGAGCGCGGCGTAATAGGGGTTGTTGATCTGAGACGCGTGCCCGGGCAGAAACACGTCATACTCCATGTCCGCGAGCACGTCAAACGTGCGCTCCCAGTCCCGGCGCACGCCATTCACACGATCGCAGCTCGGGGTGAGGCTGTCGCCGGCGAACACGAATACTTTGCCGTCGATTTCCAGGCGATAGCACACGGAGCCGGGGGTGTGGCCGGGCGTATGGATAACATCGAACGAGAGCCCGGCGATGTCAAATGTTTCGCCGCCGGTGAATGCGTCGTCCACACGTTCGGGCTGCAGGGCGCGGCCGAACATCCAGCCCGCGCACGTAAGCTCCTGGTCCGCGTCTTCCACGGCCGGTGCGTCGGCATGGTGCAGGGACAGGCGCAGGTCCGGATTATGCCGGCGCAGTTCAGTGATGCCGGCCAGGTGGTCGTAATGGCAATGGGTGCCCAGGACACCGGCGATGTCGCGCGGATGTACACCGAGTTTTTTCAGGTTGCGCAACAGAGGCGCGCGCCCTTCCCCGCTGCCGCAGTCAACCAGCACAGGCGCATCGCCCATGGCTATGTATGCGGCGCAGTCCCGCGGGTGCGTGAGCAGGCCGTCGCACACGGCATGCACGGACTCACTGATTCGGTAAATCGCCAAAAGAATGCCTCCGTGGGGCCGCGCAGGGTGTCACCACGCGGCATGCCTATTACAGCAACAACCGCGTGCGCATATTCCATATGGCACAAGAAAGCCGGGCCGGATGCGCCCCCTATTTGCTGTGCGGAACATCCGGTTTGCGGATCAGCCACTTTAAATCCAGGGGCTTGCCGTTTCCATTGCCCGCGCTCTTCGGGCGGTATTCCGAGGATTTCCACCGCGAGCGGATCGTGCTGTTCTGGTTGTATCGGGGTTCATCGGACGAATCGTTCTGCTTGTGCGGATCATCGGCCACTGGTCACACCTGCACAGAAACAGGATGGAAGGCCGCCCCTTGCGCGGGCCGCGCCGAATCCCGGATCTGGTCGCGTGAGCCCGCATGGCCTTCACTAACAGTATTATCTTACCCCGCAAATATTTTTTAAACATAAACCCTGAAATATCCCCGAAGATTGTGGCTTTTTTCACGAATGCGCGATGTGTTGGCGCACACGCTCCATTACGGCTACAATATACACGCAGGTTTGGAGAAGGGATCTGACTATGCCGCACAATGCCATGCAATCCTATGAAATCCGCCCCGCGCGAACCCGGCGTGAACTCGATGTCATGATCGGCAACGCTGCGAGCGTGTTTCAGGTTCATGAAGGGTTGTTCCGGGATGGAGTGCTGCGCTCTCCGGGACACAAGTTGAGCCACACGCGGCTGGCCATTTACGATGGAGGCATTGCCGGCGGCGTGGATGTGCTGCACCGGGTGTTCCGCATCAACGGCAGCAACGTGCCCGTGGGCGGCATCGCCGATGTGCACACCCTGCCCCAGTTCCGCGGCCGCGGCATGGCCGGGGCGCTGATGCGCGACGCCATTTCCTATATGAAATCCCGGGGTTATCTGCTTTCCGTGCTCTTTGCGAATCTGCACGATTTTTACGGCAAGTTCGGTTACGCCTGCGCGCCCCGCCCGTTTTATTCCATAAAAAGCGATGCGCAGGCGGCCCGCGACCGCACTATCATCTGCCGCCGCAGCGACTACCTGGAATCCATTCCCCTGCTGCGCGATATGTACCGGGACAGCGACGCGCCCACCCGGGGCCTGGCCCTGCGCACCCCCGCCTATTGGGCCGGCATTCCCATGATGCACAGGCACCGCAAACCGTTTTCCATTATCGCCGATGTGCAGGACATGCCGGCAGGCATGATCGTGCTGGAACCCGATGCGAAAAAGAGCCGGTTGCTCATCGGGGAATGTCACGCGCCCGGAGCTCACCCCGAGGCCGTGTGCAACGCCCTGCTGCGCGAAGCCCTGGACGCGGTCCGTGGCTCCGGGTGCGAATCCCTGGGCGGTTTTTTCCCCTGGCAGCATCCCATGGCCCAAGCTATGCTCGAACACGGCGGCGCTATGCAACCCAATAATGACCTCATGGCCCTGGTGCTCGACCCCGAGGCCCTGGCCAGCGCCACGGGCATCACCGGACAGGACGGCCGGCCCATGGATGCAGCCCCTGCCTTCCTCACACGCGCCTGCGCAAACACCGGCGGCTTCATCATGTGGGACGACGATAAATTCTGAGCGGTTTCCGTTTGTATCTGAAATGAAATTTCAACCCGCGCAGCCGCGCCTTGGCGCGCATGTTTTTTTGACTTGCCAATCCATTGAATATATGATCGGATCGAGTATTAGGATGGACCCGGATTCAAGACCATTTGCCGGAGGGATATTCCATGGGAAAGCCGAACAGCGAATCGCGCTTTGATCCATCGTATGACGCGATCGTGGTGGGCGCGGGAAACGGCGGCCTGGGCGCGGGCCTGGCCCTGGCCGTGAACGGCGCTAAACCGCTGGTTCTGGAACAGCACAACCTGCCGGGCGGATTCGCCACGAGTTTCGTGCGCGGACGCTTCGAGTTCGACGTGTCCCTGCACGAGTTGTCCGATGTGGGCCCCGATGACATGAAAGGCGGCGTGCGCAAGTTCCTGGACGATGAGGCCGGGTTGCATATCGACTGGATGCGCGTGCCCGAAGCGTACCGGCTCATCCTCACCGGCCAGGACATGAACGTGCGTGTGCCGTTCGGTGTGCAGGATTTTATCGGCTGCATCGCCGATGAAGTCCCGGAAAGCCGCGACGCCATCACCCGCTACATGAACCTGTGCCAGGATATTTACGACTCGTTCGGCTATCTGGGCCGCGGGGGCAAGCCCGGCCCCGCAAAGATGGCCAGGGATTTCGCGGACTTCCTCAAGAACGCGGACAACCCGCTCACGGGCGCGCGCGACCTGTTCACCCACGCCGGCAACTTCCTGCGCACCGCCCCCTACACCGTGGCCGAGGTGCACGACGCCCTCAAGCTGCCCGCACGCGCCGAGAAAATCCTCGCTCCCTACTGGTGCTACATGGGCATTCCCATGGACCGCCTCGGGTTCCCCATCTGGGCGGCCATGCTGGTTTCCTATCTCACCCTGGGCGCTTATGTGCCGCGCTGCCGCTCCCAGGAAATGGCCATGGCCATGGAAAACCGCATCCGCGAGCTGGGCGGCCACGTGGAATACAATACGCGTGTGCAACGTATCCTGGCCAGCGGCGGCCGCGTCACCGGCGTGGTGACCGCGGACGGACACACCATTAAAACAAACCATGTGATTGCCAACGCCTCGCCCAACCTGGTGTACGGGTCCCTCATGGAACCGGGCCAAGTCCCTGCCAAAGCGCATCAACTGGTGAACGCGCGCAAGGTGGCGGCCAGCGGGTTCGTGGTCTATATGGGCCTGGACGCAAACCCCGATGAACTCGGCATTACGGATTATGGATATTTCATTTCCGATGACATGAATACACGCGAACTGTACGATGCGTGCAGCATGCTCGGCCCCACCAAAATGCAGGCCACAACATGCCTCAACCGTGTGGCGCCCGATTGCTCGCCCCCGGGCACATCCATTCTGTGCATCACCATCCTGCACATGCCCGAAGCCTGGTACAACGTCAACCCCGCGGACTATGTGAAAACCAAGAATGACATCGCCGCTGCGCTCATCAAGCAATTCGAGAACGCCACGGGCGTGGATGTGCGCGCGCACATCGAGGAAATCGAGGTGGCCACCCCTGTGACCTTCGCGCGCTACACCGGCGCGTTCAATGGCGGCATCTACGGCTATGAACCCGATGTGTGGGACAGCGTGCCCGCGCGCATCATGAGCCTGGCTCAGGAAAAATACATCAAGGGCCTGGAGTTTGCGGGCGGCTTCGCGTTCATGGGACACGGCTACAGCCCGTCCCTGCTGTCCGGGCGCGCGGCCGGGCTCGCCACGCTCGCGAATCTGGGGGTCAAATCATGAAACAGAAAATTTCGATCAAAGGCGATCTGCGGGATCTGTTTGAATTGCGCCGCCTCATTCCCGAACGCAAGCAGCGCATCAATGCCGCGTCCAAACGCCCCCTGGGCCCGCCCCCGGTAAATACGCTCGCCGCGAAAATACACCCTGTGGTCCAGCACCTGGAAATCGTGGATGTGCGCGATGAAACGCCCAACGCCCGCTCGTTCCGCCTGGCGCCCGACCCCCTCGCCGGCACAACGCGCTGCGCCGTGTTCCGCGCCGGCCAGTACCTGTCCCTCAAAGTCGCAGTGGACGGCATACACATCACGCGCCCCTACTCCATCTGCTCGTCTCCGGACAATGCTGTGAATGACCGTTTCTATGAAATTACAATCCGCCGCAAAGAAGGCGGCTTCCTCACTGAACTCATCTGGAACACCTGGGGCAAAGGCACAAAAATCCAGGCCTCGGCCCCCTGCGGGTTTTTCTATTACGAACCCCTGCGCGACAGCGCCGACATCGTGGGCCTTGCCGGGGGCAGCGGCATCACCCCGTTCCGCTCGCTCATGCGCGACCTGGCCGCCAACCACCCGGATGCGCGCCTCACCCTGATTTACGGCGTGCGCAACGCCCAGGAAAAAATGTTTCACCAGGAATTCCAGGAACTTGAAAATGAAACCGTCGGGCGCATCAAAGCCTATTTTGTGGCCAGCGAACCAGGGCCCGGATGGGACGGCCCCACGGGATTTCTCACCGCCGAACTCATCTCCAGCCTGGCCGGCCCGCCTGCGGGCAAAACATTTTTTATCTGCGGCCCGCAGCCCATGTACAATTTCCTGGACAAGGAACTGGCCGCGTTCCATCTGCCCGCGCGCCGTGTGCGCCGCGAGGTGTTCGGCGAACTCACGGACGTAACCATCTTTGAAGATTACCCAAAAGAGCTGGCCGGAGAAACGTTTGAAATCACCGTGCATGCCGGGCGGCGCACCATGGAAATTCCCGCAAAAGCAACAGAGAGCATCCTGGTGTCGCTCGAGCGCGCGGGCCTCAACCCGCCCAGCCAGTGCCGCAGCGGCGAGTGCGGATTCTGCAACACCATCCTCATCAACGGCGGCATCTATGTGTCGCCCGAAAACGACGGCCGCCGCAAGGCCGGCCTCGCCTACGGCTATTTCCATCCCTGCTCCGCGTATCCTGTGTCGGACATGGAAATCAAGCTCAACCCCGCTGCACACACGGGGTGACAGGCGGGCCGCGGGCACTTATTAGCAACTTACTTTTAGCTAATCGATGAAAGCCGCTCAATCCGTTCATAGTTTTTCGCACAACGGCGCGGGACGCTCACGCGATATGTCATCAATTAATATCTGACCTATACTGTTTGTAATCGTTAAGATGACACACAAAATAATTCTTCAATGCTATTGCTTTTAACATTTAAAAAATATATTAATTGGGTGTACTAAAAAAACCGCAAACGGGTTAAGCGCAGACTGATCGGCCCCTGTCCGTAATGTCCCTGCTTCACAACTCCCCGCTCTGCCTTTTCGCTTGTGCGGCCCGTGCCCAATTAAAGGAGATTCATCGCATGGGATCTAAATTGTCCATGAAAGCAAAACTTATCATTTACGGACTTCTGCTCACGGGTGTGCCGCTCATCATTGTGTTCCTGGTGACATTCACGCAGAACCGCGCCATGGAAGAAGTAGCCGCCAAAGAGACCACGCGCATGGCATACACGGACCTGGACCATGTGGCCGTTGGCGTGTATGCGCTGAGCAAAACGCATGACCAGGTTATCCAGTCCCTGCCGTCCGAAGATCAGGATCAGACCCGCGCAAAGGCCATGGAAGCCATGCGCAAGGCCATCATGGAAATTCAAGTGGGCAAGACCGGATATGTGTACGTGCTGGACAGCAAAGGCAATTATGTGATCTCCAAAGACGGCGCGCGCGACGGGGAAAACATCCTTGAAGCCAAAGACGCCAAGGGCGAGTTCATGATCAAAGAAATCATCCGCAAAGCCCACGCCCTGGGCCCCGGCCAGGTGGGCGAACACAAATACATGTGGCAGAACAAAGGCGAAAACACAGCACGCGAAAAAGTCGCCCGGCTCGTTTACTACGAACCCATGGACTGGATCATCGGGGCCGGCTCTTATGTGGATGAATTCTACGAAGGCCGCGACCAGGTGCATGCCATCGGCGCGCGCAGCAACTGGTTTATCGGCATCATCGGCGCAACAGCCCTGGCCCTGGCATGCCTTATCTGGTTCTTCACTTCCACGCGCATCACCGGCCGCATCGGCCGCGTGGTCCACGGCCTCAGCGACGCATCCACGGAAATCGCCGGCGCTTCCAACCAGGTTGCGGACTCCTCCCAGGCCATGGCCCAGGGCGCGTCCGAACAAGCCTCGTCAATCCAGGAAGTATCCGCTTCCATTGAACAGATGTCATCCATGACCCGACAGAATGCGGACAATGCGGACCAGGCCAATGTTCTGGCAAAGCAGGCGCGCGAGGCCGCGAACAAGGGCAATCAAATCACAGGCGGCATGGCCCAGGCCATGGATAAAATCTCCACGTCCGCGCGCCAGACGTCCAAGATCATCAAGACCATTGATGAAATTGCGTTCCAGACAAATCTGCTCGCTCTTAACGCGGCCGTGGAAGCGGCGCGCGCGGGCGAGGCAGGAAAGGGCTTTGCCGTGGTGGCCGAAGAAGTGCGCAACCTGGCCCAACGCTCGGCACAGGCCGCGCGCGACACCACGGACCTTATCGAAGGCTCCGTTAAAAACACCGACGAAGGCGCCAACAATGTCATTGAACTCACCGAAGCATTCATAAACATCGTGGACAACAACACCAAACTTTCCAATCTCATCGAAGAGATCGCCGCAGCCAGCAAAGAGCAGTCATCCGGCATCGCACAGATCAATAACGCCATGGGCCAGATGGACAAGCTCACGCAGCAGAACGCGGCCAACACCGAGGAAGCCGCATCCGCGGCCGAAGAAATGCACGCCCAGGCCATGAGCCTTAATTCCCTGGTGGACACGCTCACCAACATCGTGGGCGGCGCGGTCCTGATGTCGCGGCAGGAAGCGCCCCAGATGCACCATCAGCAACTGCAAAGGCGCACGACCCAGACTGTCGCCAGCCCCTCCCGCATGGCGCGCGCTGCATCCGCGCAGGGCGGCGTCGCGCTGCATAACACCAACAGAATGAACGCCCCGGCGCCCAGGCGCGTGGCCACGCGAGCCGAGCAGATTCTGCCTCTGGACAATGATGACGAATTCGGCGAATTCTAAACCGATTAATATGCTCACACCGCAATACTCTACGCCGGCGAATTTTTCGCTGGCGTTTTCTTTTACGAATATTTCGGGATTTTTTAATACATCGTAAAACAGACACAAGCCACAATAATATTCAGAATGGAAAATATTTCCAATACGACATTGCCCTTGTTTGGGTTAAATAAAGCCCGGCGCGCTTTTGCCTGAGGATTGCCCGTTCAAGGTTTTTTAGGGGGGGGCTTAAGCCGCCGGAATCGCCGAAACACCGCAGACGGTTGCGCTTATGATTGTCATTATTGTCCTGGTCCGGGCATTTTGTGGCGGGATTCGGGGGAAATGAGGGCCTCGGGTTTCTGGCGCTCCCACCGGCATGCCTCTTTGTCCCACGGCCCGATGGGCAGGAACAGAATCTTCCAACGCAGGTGCTCTCGCACGAGTACGGCTTCGTGCACCGCGCACATGCGCCGCGTGCGCGCCACCGGGCGCGCGCACGCGCAGAACCGCAAATCCGCACGTCCGCCCAGCACGTCCAGTTTCTCTCCATCCCAGGGCTCGTAATACAACTTGTCGTAGGAACTCGCCACGGGCTGGCATACATTGGATCCAAAGGAATCAAAAGACGCCATACCGTCCATCAAGCCGCGCCGCTGGTCCGACACCAGGCGCCAGGCCTTGTCGCAATCGCCCGCGCGCAATGATTCCAGGTAACGCGCCACAGTGACCTGCGGGCTGCGCGGCCTCACCGCCCACAACACCGCCAGCACCACAACGATGCCCGCGGCCCACAGCACACGCCGCACCCACGCATTTTCCTGTGCGAGGATGCGCACCAGTTTATACATTTCAGCCAGAAAAACTCTCATGGGTAAACCCGCTGTTCGCGCGCCGCAGCCACGCTGCTTTGCAGTGTAGCACGGCCCTCAAAACGCGTCAATCCAAGCTCTCTTTTACATGGGATTCCGTTCCGCCCCAAACCTGCTATAATACGGAAACTATGGAACATATCAGACCTTCGTGGGACAGCTATTTTATGAAGATCACGCACGACGTGGCCGAACGCAGCACCTGCCTGCGCCGCCGCGTGGGCGCGCTCATTGTTATGGAAAAGCGCATCCTGGCCACGGGCTACAACGGAGCGCCCAGCGGCCTGCGCCACTGCGCCGAAACCGGGTGCCTGCGCGAAAAGCTCAAAGTGCCAAGCGGCGAGCGCCAGGAAATCTGCCGCGCCCTGCACGCCGAGCAAAACGCCATCATCCAGGCCGCGCGCCACGGCGTGCCCATCTGCGACGCCACCTTGTACTGCACCACCCAGCCCTGCGTGACCTGCGCCAAAATGATCATCAACGCCGATATCCGGCGCGTGATGTTCGAGGGCGACTACCCGGACACCCTGGCCCTGGAAATGCTCAATGAGGCCGGCATCACTTTGGACCGATTCACGCCATGACCCGGGCCGCAGGCCGCCGCAGCGCAGCGTGGGCCGCGGCCGCGGCCTGGTGCGCGCTCATCTTCGCCCTGTCGCACCAGCCGGACCTTGCCGGGCCCTCGTGGCTGGACGCTGTGCCTTATTCCGATAAACTTGCGCATTTCCTTATTTATGCCGTGCTGTGCCTGCTCGCCGCGCGCGCCCTGCGCCTGGAACGCGCGCCCCTGCTGCGCGGCCACGCACTTGTCCTGGCCGTAGCTTTCGCCGCCCTGTACGGCATATCCGATGAATGGCACCAATCATTCATCCCAGGCCGCAGCCCCGATGCCGCAGACTGGGCCGCAGACCTGCTCGGCGCCCTGTGCGCCGCAGCCGCCCTGCGCCTGGCAACTATCAAATCCAAAAACAAAATATAAAGTCTTTACATCTTCGACAACCCAAAATCACTTTAAAACAGAGGGGCCTCGATCAGTCCTCCGATTAAATACGCCTACCAAAAATCTATTTTTTCAATTGACACAAGCAACTCTAAGGCTTTAAAATAGAAACAGTTCAGACCGCTGTGCCCAGCAGCACAGCGGCAAGTCGGCCAGCCACCGGCGCAGCTCTGAGCCACATCTCCTCTTGTTTTATCTCGACTGGTCCCAGACGAATAGGGTATGGTTGCGCTTTTTCCATTTGGGGTGCAAGACACGGGCTGATCCGTGCAACGGGCACAGCTCCCCAAACGGGCAAAACACAACCAAACTCGCATCGGCGCTGCTTCAACTCAGAAACAGCAACACCACTTTGCGAGCGGAGTGACAACCGGCATGGCACTGAGCATCAACACCAACATCGGCATGATGATTGCGCGCAACGCCCTGCGCAACAACGGCAACATAGCCGGGCGCAGCATGCAGCGCATCAGCACGGGCCTCAGCATCAACAGCGCGTCCGACAACCCTTCGGGCGTGGCCATGACCCAGCACATGACCGCGAAAATACGCGGCACCAGGCAGGCCACGGAAAACGCCCAGCAAGCCTTTAATTTTCTAAGCCTGCGCAGCAGCGCGGACACGCAGGCGCAGAATATCATCCTCAGGCTGCGCGACCTGGCTGTGCGCGCATCCAATGACGCCACCATGACAAGCAGTGACCGCAGCGCCCTGTCCGAGGAAGCGTCCGGACTCATTACCGGCCTGTCGCAAATTAACGATTCCATTACATTCAATGGCAAATCCGTTTACGACATCAGTTTCGACACCGTGGACGGCGGCGGAAGCGGGTTCTATAACGGGGGTATCAAAACCGTATCCATCAATCTGGCCGCCAATGCTGTGGCCGGTGTGACCACTGTGCGCTTCGCCTGGTTCAACGGGGCTGCAGATTTCCCGGATGCGAATATCATTTCTCCGGACGGCACCGAGGCCTTCGGCTATTTGTACGGCACAGCGCCCGGCCCCACTGTGGAGGCATATACCACCGGCTCTGGCGCCGCCACTGTAAACAACGGCGCAGCTGACGTTCATGGCCTTGGCACCATGGACAGCGCCACGTCCATCCAGTATTCAGGATATGTGGGCGCGAACATGGGCACCTATGTGGAAGAATCCTTTGTATTCACGGATCCGGCGCCGGGCCTGTGGACCATTGTTATCGACAACCAGTCCGCAACCGAGCGGGAATACGGCATATTTGTGAACGAGCCTTCCGTGGATCCGGTGAACAGGGACCGCGCATGGATCGGCCCAGGGTCGGCCCAGGGCGAGAACGCTTTACAAATCGGATTTTATGAAGTCAGCGCCCTGGCTCTGGGTGTGAGCGCGGATTTTTCCACAGCAGCCAATGCCCGGAAATCCATCGACGCCCTGGACACGTCCCTGCAAACCCTGTCCGGACGCATGGAATCCGACGGCGTATACATGAACATCCTGCAATCCATCATCAGTGAAAACGAGCAGGAAGTGGCCGGCATATCCGGCATGCGCAGCATTTTGTCCGACGCGGACATGGCCACCGAAATATCAGAGTTTACCAAAAGCCGTATCGTGACCGATGGCAATATCGCCATGGCCGCGCAGGCCCTCAACCTGCCCGCGCAGCGTGTACTCAATCTTCTGGGCCAGCAGGGAATCGGCGCCTGACACACAACGAGCCTGCCTGCGGTTTCCCAAGTCATGCAGAAATGATTGCCCGGCGCCGATTCGACGCCTGTACACACATTTGTTAAATCCTCATTAAATCCATATTTTCGCTCGTTTTTTCAGCGGATTTTCCTTGTTTTCGCGAACTATATTTATACTATTATCTGTTCTGAAATCCGCATGGCGCAATCCCATGCGTATTGATATATGTTGATCGGAATTTTTTATTTGTTAAACTGGATATTACTAGTTAAATAAGCGCAAAACAAGCGCATTAATAACAAAGAGAGACGGCAATGACACACATCTGGAAAATCCCGGCAGCCCTTGTGCTGCTGCTCGCCGCGGCCCTGGTGGAAATCCCCGCGGCGCGCGCCCAGAACACGGCACCCGCACCCGCGGCCGCAACATCCACACACGCGGACCCCACGCCCGCGCCAGAGGCCAAGCAAACCATTCCCAAACCCTTTCTGGACAATTTCCCTCTGCACCGGCCGCCCATCACGGTCATCGACCCCATGCCAGAACCGGACCAGAACCCGTTCGATATCGAGTTCGATTCGCCAAGCTCCCCGGATACCGCGCCGCCCCAGGCCTATGATTTCGACACCCTGGTGCGCCCGCGCGCCGCAGATTGCACACCCATGCGCATGGTGTTCGACCCCACTTACCAACAGCGCGTGGACAAATTCTCAAACCGCCGCCTGCTCAAGGAAAAAGAATATTTCACCACACCGTACGTGGACAAGGGCGCCAAAACCCCGCAGCTTACGGATATCATTTTTGAAAACACGCTTCTTATCAACGAGCAGGATCTCCAGCGCGCGGTGCAGTCGTTCAAGGAACAGACCGTGGGCTACAGCGAGGGCGGCGCCTGGACCGCGCAGGATGTGCGCCGCGCCATCGACCAGGGCGCGTCTTTCGATGTGTGCCTGCCCATTCCCGCATATGCCCTGGACCCCACGCCCAGTTATAAATTCCTGATGAACAAGACCGATTTGCTGCTCTATTTGTACCAAGTCTACAACGGCGAAGAAATCCACCTCGCCACGTTCGCCACAACCAAGGGCGGTTGGAATTACGACGCCACCACGGAAACCTCCCACGGGTTCCCCACCCCGACCGGCGATTTCTGGGTCAAGCGCATCACCTACGCCCCGAGCTATATTCACCCCAACTGGTCCAGAACCCCCGGCCAGCAGGACCAGCCCGGATTCTACAATCCCTACGGCATTGTCATGGGGGAAATCTGGAAAACGGACACCCCGCTGTGCACCGCGGACCAGGAAAAATGCGATGGCTACGGGTGGACTTACAAAGGCGGCACCGGCATCCGGTTCCATACGTCCAACCGCGACACCAATGTGCGCACGAGCAGCGGAAAGGCCCGGCCGTCCCACGGCTGCAACAGGCTGTTTACCAAGGACGGCAAACGCATCTTCACGCTGCTGTACAATAAAATTCCGCATGCGGAATGCAAGGCTGTAACACGCGGCACAGTGTGCCCGTTCATTGATACGGTCATTCCCTATCGCATTGTGGAAAAGTAAAAGACGCCATGGCCGATTCACGACACACGCGCAACCAGGACAACCCCGAGGACCTCAATGCCTGGGGCATGCCCAAAATGCGCGAACCGGATTATTCAGATGTGCGCCGGCATATATTCGCACCGCGGCGCATATTGGTTTTCATAGTTGTTTCAATTATCATCTGGCTCATTTTTTATCACTTCTTTCCAAATACCGGCCCGCAACTGCCCAAAAAAGGCAGCCCGCCCACGGCCGCGGAAACGCAGAAATAAGCGCCCCGCCGCGAACCGCCCGGACTGAACAGCACACTCATGCTTTTTCGCATCCACGCCATAACCCACGCGGGAATGAAACGCCGGCGCAATGAAGACGCGTTTTTTATCACCGACTTTGCGCGGCTACGCGCCACGCGCGCCCTGCTCATGGTGGCTGACGGCATGGGCGGGCACTCGGCCGGAGATGAGGCCGCGCGCATCACCGCCGAATGCTTTGAAAACGCGGCACACAGCATACCCCCGGAATCCCTGGCCGAAACCGCGGCCGCGGATTTCATGCTTGGCGCCGCGGCCTCCGCCAACCGGGCCATCGCCGAACATGTGCAGCGCCACCCGCAAACCCACGGCATGGGCGCCACGGTGGTGGCCGCCCTTCTCTGCGGCTCGGGCTGCGCCACCGTGGTCTGGCTGGGTGACAGCCGCGCGTACCTTATCCGCGACAGCCGCCCCGCCCTGCTCACCAGCGACCACTCCGTGGTCAACCGGCTCGTGGCGCGCGGCGTGATCACGCCCCAGGCCGCGCAGCACCACCCCGACCGCCACCTCATCACCCGCGCCCTGGGCGTGGGCGCGCCCGACCCCTGCGACATCGCGCACTCGGATTTGCGGCCCGGAGACATCCTGCTGCTTTGCAGCGACGGGCTCACGTCCGCGGTGTCCGACGGGTCCATTGCCCTGGCCGCATCCATGCACGACGACCCCCAGTCCCTGTGCGCCGCGCTCGTGCAGGCCGCCAATGATCGCGGAGGCCCGGATAACATCACCGTGGCCGCCGCCTTCTGCCTCAACGATTGAGCCGTCCCTCCACCATACGTGGTAAATGATTTCAATATTAAATTGTGCCGGATACAAAAACAGCGGTGCGCAATGCGCACCGCTGTTTGCTTTTCTGCTGATTGCTTCCGGTGAAACGATTATACGTTCAGCTTGACCGCCGCGTTCGTGATTACGTCGTCCCCGCGCTCCTTGGTTTTGGCCTTGACGATGATGGTGTCGTCGGCTTGCTTCCACATTTCCGTGACAATGGTGTCGCCCGGGAAAACGTGTTTGCTGAAACGCACCGCGATGCTTTTGAATTTGGCTGGGTCGTTGCCGCAGTATTCCTGGAGCACGGCGCGGCCCACGTGGCCGAAGGTGCACAGGCCGTGCAGGATAGGTTTTTCAAAGCCGCCCATTTTGGCGAAGTTGGGATCCGCGTGCAGCGGATTGCTGTCCCCGCTCAAGCGGTAAATAAGCGCCTGCTGCGGGAGGGTCTTCATTTCCACAACTTTATCCGGAGCGCGGTCCGGGGCTATGTTGCCGGGCTTGGGCCCCGGCTCGCCGCCGAAACCGCCTTCACCGCGCAGGAACAGGCTGAATGAGTTGAAAAACACTTCGTCACCTTTTTCATCCGTGGTCACGCAGTCCAGCAGCACCACAGCGCCCTTGCCCTTGTCGTAGATGGCCTGAATTTTCGGCTTGTTGGTCAGTTTGCCTTTGATCGGAATGGGGTTCTTGCGGATTTCCATGTACTGCTCGCCGTG
>Ga0351875_1026_pt1 | contig 42518 bp, 25 predicted proteins | sample BONcelFGM3001C14_FD_206784 | JGI IMG/M metagenome (GOLD analysis project Ga0351875, IMG submission 206784) | Enriched cells from coal bed in the Powder River Basin, Montana, United States - BONCAT cells FGM rep3 HSBNCT.FGM.300.1.C14 ... | reverse complement strand
AGCCGTTGAGCCCCATCCTGCACGGGCGGCGGCGCGCGGCCCCCGTCGCGGGCGCGGATGTGAGCGCGAAAGCGAATGGCGAGGCATAACCCAACACATACACCAAACAGTTAATCGATAGAGGGCATAGAGGAGGCAACCGACGTTGTCGATGGTAACGCAAAGCGCCGCGCAAACACAGGCGCTGGGGCGGCGGCTGGCCGCGCAGCTACGCGCCGGAGACGTGGTGCTGCTGTGCGGCACGCTGGGCGCTGGCAAAAGCGAGCTGGCGCGAGGCATCGCGCGCGGGCTGGGCATAACGGGGCCGGTGCCCAGCCCCAGCTTTACCATCATGCAAGTGTATACCGACGGGCGGCTTCCGCTGTACCATTTCGACTGGTACCGCATCTGCGGCGCGGAGGAGCTGTACGAGCTTTCCATGGAAGAATACCTGCTGGGCGACGGCGTGGCCGTGGTCGAGTGGCCGGAGCAGGCACCGGAAGCCCTGCCGGACGCGCGCCTGCGCGTGACCATCGCCGCGCCGGACGTGCACACCCGCCGCTTCACATTCGCGCCGGAGGGCGGCTTTCGGGCGCTTGACCTAGCCGCACTGGAGGAGGAGTTCGCATGAACGTGCTTGCGCTGGATACCTCGGGCCCCGTGTGCGGCGTGGCCATCGCCGATGAAACCACCGTGCGCTACGAGGGCGCAGCGGTTAACCGCTTCACGCATTCGGTCAGCCTCCTGCAAATGGTGAACGAGGCCTTTGCGCATACGGGCCTGACGGTTGGCGACATCGACCTGTTCGCCGCCGTGGTGGGGCCGGGGTCGTTTACGGGCGTACGCATCGGCGTGAGCACGGTCAAGGGGCTGGCGCACGGCGCGGGCAAGCCCTGCGTGGGCATCAACGCGTTGGAAGCGCTGGCCACGGGCACAGGCGCCCCCACGGCGCTTGTGTGCCCCATACAGGACGCGCGCGCCGGGCAGGTATACGGCGCGGCCTTCACAGCGGGCCTGCCGCCTGTGCGAGCGCTGGCTGATGTGGCCGCCAAATTGGATGATTATTTGGATCTTGCGCTGGCTGCGGCAGGCGATACGCGCCCGCTGCTGTTTCTGGGCGACGGCGTGCGCCCCAACCTTGCGCGCATTCAGGAGCGCCTGGGCGCGCGTGCCCAGTTCGCGCCGCCCCACCTTGCGGCACTGCGCCCCGCCGCCGTATGTATGCTGGCGTTGGCAAGGCAAGGCGAGCAGGTGGATTACCTCACGCTTGCGCCCCATTACCTGCGCGCGCCGCAGGCGGAGCGCGCCCGTGCGGAGCGGCTTGCGGGGGGCGGTGTATGACCATCCGCCGCATGACGGCTACGGACGTGCCACAGGTGCACGCCATCGAGGTGGCGACCTTCGCCATGCCGTGGTCGCAAGAGAGCCTGCTGAATGAAATGGAGCGCAACGCCTGCGCACGCTATCTGGTGGCCGTGGACGAGTGCGGCACGGTGCGTGCCTATGCGGGTGCGTGGATCATCTTCGACGAGGCGCACATCACCAACGTGGCGGTGGAAAAAGCGCTGCGCGGGCAGGGCTTGGGGCGCGCCATCATGGCTGCGCTCATACAGTATGCGGCCAACATGGGCGCCGCGTACATGACGCTGGAGGTGCGGCGCAGCAACACCGTAGCGCAGGCGCTGTACAACTCCATGGGCTTTGTGGAACTTGCCGTGCGCAAGCGCTACTACGAGGACAACGGCGAAGACGCGCTGCTGCTGGTGTGCGATACCTTGCCGCCCGTGGAGCCGAACTTTGCCGAGGATGGGGATACGCCGGAAGACACGGCGTAGGAAGCCCGTGTGCCATCCTTGCGGGGAAACGTTCAAGCGCGCAACATGCGCACACCGCAACGCATGCGGCCTGCGCGCGATGTTTTTTGGCAATTCCAGCCGCGCGATACCCCGCCGATGCACCTGAACGCCTCCGCCGCCACGCGGAGCGTTTTTAATTGCTGCCAAACGGCGGGCGTATTTTTACCTTCGGCGCAAGCAGCGCTACAGTCTCAAACTTCTGCGACAGGCAACCGACTCCCCTAAATGCCACCGCCCAAAGGCGAGGGTGTTTTTGTATTCTGTCGCACAGCGCAGGTTTTCGGCCTCCGTTGCAGCCAGCGTGCGTTCACACGCATTGCTGCAACAATTTGTACTTGACGTTACATTTCATGTAATGTTATACTTTGTGTATCGTAGAAACAGGAGGTGCCTTCATGCAAACCATCACCCTGCGCGGCAAAGCGGAGCTGGATATCTACATCAACCCCCGCCGCCAGCACATCCTGCGGGAAATGGCCCTGCACGGCCGCCCCATGACCCCCAAGCAGCTCGCGCAGAAGGTGGGCATATCGGCCTCGGCAGCGCAGCACCATATCGCCAAACTGGTTTCACTGGGCGTGGTTGCGCCGGATCATACCGAGCGCGTGCGCGGCATCACGGCGCAGTATTACCGCCTGCTGCCAGTGACCGTACGCGTGGGCTACGGCAGCGACGCGCAGGATGCGCCCGCGCGCCTCGCCCTGATCCAGAACGGCGTAAACGAAGTGCTGGGCGGTTTTGCGGCGCATGTGCGGCAAAGCCCGCCTCCCCCGCTGGAGGCGGCGGTATCCGGCGACGTGCTCTGGGGCGTCGCGCGCCTGACCGAAGCGGAGGCGCAGGCGCTGTTTGCCACCATCCGCGACTTTCTGGCCGAGCACGACGCGGCGGCGCGGGAGGGCGACGCTTGGGCATACGCGCTGATCGCCTACCCGGCCGGAGGCCAAGGCGATGCGTAGGGGGTTGCAGGTTGTCATCCTGCTTAAAAACACCGCGACGGGCATCCTTGCGCCCGTGCTCACGCTGGCGTTGCTGCGCCACGGGGCCAGCATCGGCACCCTGTCGCTGATGATCGGCGCGTATTCGCTGACGGTGATTGTCATGGAGTTCCCCTCGGGGCTGTTTGCGGATCTGTACGGGCGCAAGACCGCCTTTCTGGTGGCCTGCGCGTGCGGCGTGCTCAGCTACGGCCTCCTGCTGCTTGCGCACTCGCCCGTTCTGCTGCTGGCGGGCATGGCAGTCAGCGGCCTATCGCGCGCGTTTGCATCCGGAAGCCTCGACGCGCTGGCGATGGATGCGGCGCCGGACGGCATCGCCATCGCGCGGGTCTCGGCGCGGCTGGCCATGCTGGAGAGCGCGGGGCTGGCCGTCGGCGCGCTGGGCGGCGGGCTGCTGGCAGGCATCGGCACCGCCTATGAGGCCAACCTATGCCTCAACTTGCTGATCTATGCGTCGCTGATACCGCTGACGGCGCTTGCCGTGCAGGAAGCTCGCAAGCCGGTTGTTATAGCGGCAACCGCAGCAGCTGGCGGCGCATCAACCCCCGCCGCGCAGTGCTGCGCAGAGGCCTTGTCGCCTGCCAGACAGGCAGGCGATATCACACAGGGCTGTGAAGCAGCCATACCGCTTACCAGACAGGCAGTCGCCACCTCCAGTGCCGTGCAGACACCGCCGCCCCGCAACCTGCATGGCTTTCTGCGGCAGGCGAAGCGCAGCCTCGCTTTCGTGGCGCACAGCGCCATGGCGCGAGCGCTGTTCCTGCTGGCTTTTGTGACGGGCACGGCGCTGGCCGCCGTGGAAACATACTGGCAACCAGCGCTGGAAGCCCTCGCCCCCGCGCCTTGGCTGCTAGGCGCATTCAGCTTTCTGGGCTTCTGCGCCGTGATGCTCGCCAGCGTGTGGGCGGAGCGCCGCATGATCCGCCGCCCGCAGACAGGGCTTGGTTTCGTGCTGGGGCACAAGGCGCTGATGGCGGCGTGCGTCGGGCTGCTGGCGGCCTCGCGGGGGACAGGCGCGTTTCTGGGGGCCTATCTGGGGGCCTACCTGTTTTTGGGCGCAGGAGGCATTGCGGAAACAACGCTGCTCAACCGCGAAGCGCCGAGTACGGAGCGGGCGGGCATCCTGTCGCTGTTTTCATTCACGTTGCAGGCGGGCGGCCTGCTGAGTGCTTTGCTGGGCTACCTCATCAGCGCGCGCGGCGATTTCCGGCTGACGTGGGTGGTCGGCGCGGCGTTGCTGCTGGGCGCGTTGGCATGGCTCACTCTGCGGCGGCAGGTGGCTGCGGGCTGCGAACGGCTGAGTCAGCGAGGCTGAACAGGGCGTTATGCATGGCCATGCCTCACATTCGGAAAATGGCTTGCAAAGCGGCAAACAACCGCGCGGCGGGCATTGCGCGCGCCACGCCAGCGCGACTGAACCGCAGCGTTCACCTACGCTCCCATGGCAGAAACACCGTCGGCGCAAGACAAACGCTTAGCATGGGCATGGCTGCCCACGGGGGGCGCGGTGCGCCATGGGCGCGCGATGCCCCGTGCGGCAAACGGGCCGGAGGCAATGCCTCCGGCCCGTTTGCCGTTTCGTTATCCACGTTTTCCAAAAGGTAAGTGCAATAACCGCCTGTGCCCACGTTGCCTTGCGGGCCGCAGCTTTGCTCGCCCTTACCTGCCAAACGCACCTTTGCCCGGATACGCCGCCGCCGCGCCCAGCTCTTCCTCGATGCGCAGCAGGCGGTTGTACTTGGCTACGCGCTCGCTGCGGCTGGGCGCGCCGGTTTTGATCTGCCCGGCGTTCAGCGCCACGGCAAGGTCTGCGATGGTCGTGTCCTCCGTTTCACCCGAGCGGTGGCTGATGACTGCCCTATACCCCGCCTCCTGCGCCATGTGCACAGCCTCGACCGTTTCCCACAGCGAGCCGATCTGGTTAAGTTTGATCAGGATGGCGTTGGCGCTACCCTCGTCAATGCCGCGTTTGAGCCGCTCCGTGTTGGTCACGAACAGGTCGTCGCCCACAAGCTGCACCTTGCTGCCCAGTGCGGCGTTCAGCTTTTGCCAGCCGTCCCAGTCCTCCTCGTCCAGCGCGTCCTCGATGCTCACGATGGGGTACTTGTCCGCAAGCCCCTTCCAGTAGTCGATCAGCCCGTCGGTGGTGTAGGCGGTTTTGTGTTTTGGCAGCAGGTAGCCGTGCTCGGCCTTCCATTCGCTGCTGGCCGCGTCGATGGCGATCATGAAATCGTCATACGGCCTATACCCCGCAGCTTCGATGGCCCGCAGCAAGTACCGGATGGCTTCCTCGTCGCTTTGCAGGTTAGGGGCATAGCCGCCCTCGTCGCCCACGGAGGTGGATAGCCCGTCCTTCTTGAGAATGGCCGCCAGCGCGTGGAACACCTCCACACCCCAGCGCAGCCCTTCACGGAAGGTTTTCGCGCCCACAGGCATGATCATGAACTCCTGAATGTCGATATTATTGGCGGCGTGCGCGCCGCCGTTTAGAACATTCATCATGGGCACGGGCAGCGTGTGCGCCGCCGAGCCGCCCAGAAAGCGATACAGCGGCACACCCTGCGCCGCCGCCGCGGCCTTGGCCGCCGCCAGCGATACCGCCAGAATGGCGTTTGCGCCCAGCCTGCTCTTGTCCTTGGTGCCGTCCAGCGCGATCATCGCCATGTCCAGCGCGGCGGTCTGCGACGCGTCCGCGCCGTGCAGCGCCTGGGCCAGCTCGCCGTCCACGTTTTGCACCGCGTAGAGTACGCCCTTGCCGCCAAAGCGGTTCTTATCCTTGTCACGCAGTTCCAGCGCCTCAAACTGGCCGGTGGACGCGCCGCTAGGCACGGCGGCCACGCCCTTCGCGCCACCCGCCAGCGTCACCACAGCCTCCACCGTGGGGTTGCCGCGCGAGTCGATGATTTCCCTGCCGTGAATGGTTTCAATGGTATATGCCATCATACGACCTCCTTTCGTGTGTCGGTACGGTTTCGGGCAAAGCCCGCAGTTCATGGGATATGTTTCCAAAGTTATTATACACCACCTCACGCGGTTTGAACCCACGAACCCTACCGTTGCGGCCGCCGCTGCGCCGCAGGCAGATTGTCATACCATTTCGAAATATATGCAAAGAAGATCACAAGCGATTGTATGCTGTAGCGAGGAGCGGACGCGAAGGCGTAACGGGGCTACGTGGCACTATCGCGACGAAGTCATGGGATAAGAGCGCCGTAATATGGAAGCGTTTATGTTGAATAATCGTATAAGCGCGCCTTAACCTGCGTGCCGTCGGCTCTGCGTATGTAAAACTCACCGCCGCTTTGCGCCCTGTCCCGCCGCCTACAGGGCCGCCGCGCGGTCGTGGTCGGGCTGCAACAACCCCTAATCTGCCCGCGCGCCTACTCAGCGCGGAACACCTGGATGGTGATCACACCCTCGCCCGTGCTCTCCGCCAAAATGCGGATGGGAAAGCCGTAATCGTTGCGGAAGATGAAATTCAGGCTCTCGTTGCCCACCGCCGCGTCCTGGTGCATGGGCAGATAGCGCGCGCAGCCAGGGCCGTGGGGGCGGCGCATCAGCACCGTGATGCCCGGCAATTGGCGCACGGTATTGTACAGCGTGCTGCTGCTCTGGCAGGTGCCGCCGCCGTAGCCCGGCTGGCTACCCCCGTCGATCAGCACCGGCGCGGGGAAGTAGCCGTTTGATTTCTTGTACGGACCGATCTGGGCGTTGAAGTCCAGTTGCTCGCCGGGCTGCATTACGCGGGTCATCAGCTCGCAGCTGCGCACGATGTTCTTCACGCGTCCGTCGTTGAGCTCCACGCCGTTGTTGTACTTGAAAAACGAGCTGAACGCCGAAATAGGCGTTTCCGCGCTCATAGGCTCATCCGTGGGCGACACCACCACCAAATCGGTAAGCCCCGCCGCGTCGATGTAGCCGTAGCTGCGCCAGTAGAGCACTTTGGCAAACCCGTCGACAAAGTCCAGAATGGCGACAGTCGAGCCGCCCCCCACCTCGATGGGAAACGTGGTGCTGCGCGTATCCGGGTCGGTATAAATGGGGGTTAGGGCGATGGTGGTGGCCACATACTTGTACTTGGTAACCCCATAGGGCGGGGAGGTCTCGGGGTTCAGGTTTTCGGCGTTCTCGTCAATGCAGGTGCGCTTGACGAAGCCGACCGTGCCCTTGAACGATACCAGCACATAGGCAGGGTATACCTTATAGATGGTCACGATATCGCCCACGCTTGCCGTGCCAAGGCTCTTGCTGTTGTCGTCCTGCGCAACGCGGATGCTGGCCATGGTGCCGCTTGCGGTCAGCAGCTTGATGCGGGTGGTATACAGCGGCGCAAGGCCGTCGATGCTGGGCTTCTCCTGCTCCATCTTGCCGACGACTTCGCTCATGCCGTCGTCCTCCACGTAGTCCTGCACGATTTCCGGCTCGGGCGTAGGGGCGGCAGAGGGCTCCTGTGCCAGCGCGGCGGGCGCAAAAAGCGCCAAAACCAACGCAATCAGTAAAACGCGTTTCATAGTGCGCGCACACTCCTTCGTTACTGGGGTTCAGTGCCAGTATACCACAGTTGGGCAGCAGCCGCGCGCCGCGTGTCAAAATTTACAGGGGCTGGTTACCACGAAAGGGGATGCGATGCAATGCTGTTTCAAATCGCCGCCGCACAGCGGCGCGAGTGCGATGTGACACGGGTGCGGGCATCAGGGATGCGCCGCGCGTTCGCTACGGAGTGACGGGTTCAAAGCGCCGCAAGTTGGCTACATTCACGCGTCGCAATTATATGGACACGGTTGACAGTAAACGCCGCGGCCTCTATACTGATGGCAGCCCGATTTGCCAAGTCAGGCGCAAGCGGGGTTGCCCCCTTGTGCCACAGGCCGCGACGGTCGGGACACGCGTTGCGCATTTCCCGTGCGCATCAAATTCGGGGTATGTATGAAGTATGACACGATTATCGTCGGCGGCGGCATCGCCGGGCTAACGGCAGCCGCGTTCCTGTGCAAGGATAACCGCCGGGTGCTTCTGTGTGAAAAAGAAGAACAGGTCGGCGGGCTGGTGGGCTCGTTTACCGTGGACGGCTTTACGTTTGACACCGGCCTGCGCGCCATGGAAAATTCGGGCGTCCTGTTTCCGATGCTGAAAAGCTTGGACCTCAATGTAGAATTTCTCCCCAACGACGTATCCATCGGCATCGATAAGGAAATTGTGCGCCTGCAATCGGAAGACAGCCTGCAACTGTATCGGGATATGCTGCTGTCCTGTTTTCCCGATGATTCCAAGGATATCGACGCTTTGATCGCGGTTGTGCGGCAAACCATGCTTTACATGGATGTGCTCTATGGGATTGACAATCCGCTCTTCATGAACTTGAAGGAGGATCGTAAGTACCTGTTGAAAACGCTGCTGCCTTGGCTGTTGCGCTATGTCTTCACCATCGGGAAAATCAAAAAGCTCAATCGCCCGGTGGAAGAATACCTGGAAGGGATCATCCGGCATCCGTCGCTGCGCGACATCATCGCTCAGCATTTCTTCCGCGCGACACCCGCGTTTTTCGCGCTGTCGTATTTCAGCCTGTATCTGGATTACAACTACCCGCAAGGCGGAACAGGTTCCCTGATACGGGCTATGGAGACATACATCGTGCAGCACAACGGGGAAATCAGAGTTAAAACCCCGGTTCAGTCGGTTGATCCTTCTCGGCGAAGGGTAACGGCTGCGGATGGCACGGCGTTTGATGCCAACACCATCATCTGGGCCGCGGATATGAAGGCGCTGTATGCCGCTGTCGACCCGCTTGATTCGTTGCCCGTGGCAGCGCAGCGGGCGATACGCAAGCAGAAGGAAAGCATCGCAGGCCTGCGCGGCGGCGATTCGGTGCTGACGCTTTACGTGCGCACGGATCTGGAGCCCGCCTATTTCGCGGGCATTCACAGCCCGCATTTCTTTTATACGCCCTACAAAACAGGGTTAAGCACGGTGCCGCTTCGTGATATTCAAACGCCAGACGGGGGCTATATCACGGACCGGGCACGCTTGGTTGCCTGGCTGCGCGAATACCTGCGCCTGACCACGTACGAAATCTCCGTGCCCGTTTTACGAGATGAAAGCCTGGCACCGCCGGGGCATACGGGCCTGATCATCAGTACGTTGCTGGATTTTTCATTGGTCCGGCATATTGAGGCGCAGGGCTGGTATGAGGAGTTCAAAGCACTGTGTCAGGCTGTTATGCTTGAAACACTCACATGTACCGTTTACCCCGCGCTTGAAGGCAGAGCGTCCGACTGCATGATGGCTACACCGCTCACGATTGAGCGCCGCACCGGAAACACGGAGGGCGCGATTACCGGCTGGTCGTTTGAAAACCCGCAGATACCCGCAGTGTCAAAAATGACCCGGATCGCCCAGTCGGTACAGAGCCCGATACCGCATGTGTGGCAGGCGGGGCAGTGGACATACAGCCCTTCCGGTTTCCCCATCGCCATATTGACAGGTAAAATGGCGGCGGACGCCGTATCAAAAAGCCTTCGGTAACCCGGCTAGCTCCAGGCTCTTGGCCCATACCGCATCGCGCAGCGCATCATCCAGCGCATGGGGCATCGGTTTTTCATCGATGGTCAGGTTAAAATACCTGCCTGTGGTATGGCGCAGTTCCGGCGCGGCGGCGAGGTAATACAGCGCACTGCCGGAGATGGCCGGATCCTTGAGAAACGGCCATATAACCATGCGCTGCCATGCGCGGTACAGGATGCCGTTGTTGCTGCCGATGCGGGTGCGCACCCCGCCGGGATGCATGGCGTTGATTGTAACCGACGTATCCGCAAGGCGCTGTGCCAGTGTGCGCACCGTCATCAGTTGCGCTGTTTTGGAAGCGCCATATGCACGAAGCCCAAAATAATGCCGCTTGCTCCAGGCCAAATCATCCACACGCAAGCCCCCGAAACGATGCCCCTCCGAATTCACCTGTATGATGCGCCCCTGCGGACTGTTGATCAGGGGTTCCAGCAGCAGCATCGTCAACAGAAAACTTGCGAGATGGTTGACCTGAAAAACCAGTTCGTTGCCATCTGCGGTAAGCTGCCGCCGCGTGCAGTACAGGCCCGCCGAGTTGATCAGCACATCGATTGCCGGGTGCGCGTCACGGATGCGCAGCGCGGCTTCCCGTACGTCGTCCAACCTGTCAAAATCAGCGGTTACAACATCGACAGCCACATGGTGTTCCTGTTCCAGCTGTGCCTGAAGCGCTGCGGCCTTGTCCCGGTTGCGGGCAACCAGCACAAGATCCGCTCCGCCCTTGGCAAGCATTCTGGCCGCCTCCAACCCCACGCCGGAGGTAGCGCCCGCAATCACGCAGCGTTTGCCCTTCATGGATGCCGTCGTGCTGTGCTGCGGCGCGTGCGCATTTTTGATAAAAGCCAGATCTTCCTTTGTATACTTCATGGTTCACCTCATCCGAATTTCCTGTGCATGAACCGCCGATAGGGTTTCTTGAACCATGGGATCCCGTTGAAGATATCCCCCCACAGGTCGTAATAGTCCCTTTGGCGAATGATCCGGCCATCGTCGTGCAGCGTAAGCTTTGTACAGCCGTACACCGGCGTACTCGGGAAACGCTCAAACATCATGGTCATCGTCCAGTCAAAGAGGATGTCGCGCTCTGTGCCGGATATGGTCTCAATATCCATGCGAAGCTGCTTGCACCGGCTGGTAAGGCGGTTGCACAGCCCGATAAAGGCTTCCTTTCCTTCAATGCGCTGGATGCTGTCCTGAAACACGATATCATCATGATAATACGGAAACAGATGCGACCAGTCAGGTTTGCCATCCGTGTTGTAGGTTTTGGACCACAGTTCCGCAACCCGTTCGACCGTCAGCAAAGGCGCTCCATGCTGCGTTGTGCTTGTATCCATGCATCCTCCTGTTTTGGTTTGGGACGCCGCCCTGTGTATGTGGTATTGGTGCTGTACTGGCCTCCGGCAAAACGGCGTGCCGTATATGTAAACAGTACCCAAGCCGGAAGCCCGCGGGTTGCCGTATACGGAATTGTATCAGGCAAAGCCGCCCGCCGTCAATGGCTGCACCAAGTTCGAAAAGCGGGTGACGCTTGCGAATCGAGCCGGGATAAAACAGCCGCAACCGTTTATCTTGCAATTTCAAATATACATGCGTCGAAGATCACGAGCGGTTTTATGCTGTGGTGAAGAGCGGAAGCTAAGGCGCAGCCGTGCCATCTTGCGCTTTCACGACGAAGTCACGGGATCAAAGCGCCGTGAGATGGAAGCGTTCGTGTTTTTACATCATATAAAATTTGCTTTGAACCAACATCAGGTGTATGCGCCACACCGCGAGGGCCTGATGCGATACCGCTTAACCATGAATGCTCCCCACATAGATAGCGCCGGTTTGCCTCCACGGGGGCTGGCTGGCAGCGCCCAGCAGGGCCCGGCGCTCAGGCACAGGGCTAGCGGGCAACCGGCAATCGGGTTGAGCGCCAGACGCATTACCGCACTGGAACATGCGCTGGTGCCACGGTGGTGATGCTCGCGCGGGGCAAGGAGAATGCCCTGCCGGTAGCGAATTGACAACTAGGGTGCGCGCCCTTCGTTTCGTTGCCAAAGCACGCGCGCCACCAACTCGGTCGGCCTGCAAACATATTCCCCCCTTGATGCGCAGACTTGGAGGCCCAGCATATGGACGAACGCTCAATGCGCGGCAATAAACACATTCGCCTGACAATTGACGATTCCGGGCATCTATACCGCGTCACACGGGCGCTGGCCAACCCCGTGCGCCTGCAAATTCTACAGCTGCTGGGCCGAAAATCCATGGTAAGCGTCAATGATCTGGCTGCGGAGATGGATCTGCCCATTTCCACGGTCGCCCTTGCGATACGCACACTGGAAGAGGCCGGGCTGATCTACACCGAAAACATGCCGGGGGTGCGGGGGGTGCTCAAGTTATCCTCCCGCAGGGTGGACAGCCTGAGCATTGAGCTGATGCCCTACGAAGCGCACGAAGGCAGCGTGCTCACCATGCATATGCCCATCGGCGGCTACAGCCGCGTGGGCAACATCAAGCCCACATGCGGGCTGGCGGATGAAAACAACACCATCGGCATGGACGATAACCCCCGCACCTTCTTTTTACACGACCGTTTCAGCGCGCAGATGCTTTGGTTCCGCGAAGGGTTTGTGGAGTATCTTTTCAGCGTGCTGACCATTGAGGATATCGAGATCGACTGGCTGGAGCTTTCCTTTGAGGCGTGCTCCGAAGCGCCCATGTATCGCGACCCATGGAAAAGTGATGTTCACGTATCCATCAACGGAAAAACGCTGGGCATCTGGACAAGCCCCTGCGACTGCGGGGAACACCGCGGCCGCCTGAACCCCGCGTGGTGGTCCGACCTGAACACACAGCACGGGTTCTTGAAAACATGGCGGGTGGATGGCAAAGGTAGCTATCTGGACAATCTGTTCATTTCTCACACCACGCTCTCCGATCTGGCATTGGAAATGCAGGATGCCATCTGTGTGCGGATCGAAGTGCCACCGGATGCGGAAAACGTGGGCGGTCTGAACCTGTTTGGGCAAAGCTTTGGCGATTTTTCGCAGGATATTGTTTTGCAGGTGGGGTACCACATGAAGGATGTCTCCGCCAATAAGCTATAATATTATTGCACTAAATCATGCGCAGCTAAATTACGAAAACAGCTTTCGTAAAGTAATTCTAACCTATTGACAGTCATATATGGTCAATGTTATGCTACATCCAACAAATGCGGTGCCTGTTGCTTGGTTAAACAGAGCAATTCGCTTTTGGGAGTGGCATAAATTTTGTATTTATCACGGTTGTATTGCCATCATTGATGCAATATTATTGTAGATAAATGCACTGTTTCATGTACCCTTGATGAGTTTGGAGGATCCGATATGCCCGAAACGCACCTCATACCCCGGCCCGAGCACCCCAGACCGGACTTCATGCGCGATACATGCTGCAACCTGAACGGGCTGTGGCAATTCGCCTTTGATGACGAGGATACCGGTCTGGCAGAGCGCTGGTACACCCCCGGGCATACCCTGCCAATGACCATCACCGTGCCGTTTTGCTACCAGTCCGAGGCCAGCGGTATCAATACCCAGGAGATACACCCTGTGCTGTGGTACCGCAGAGCCTTCCGCGTGCCCGCCGATATGGCCGGGCAGCGAATCCTGCTTCGCTTCGGCGCGGTGGATTATAGTTGCCGGGTTTATGTGAACGGCCAGATGGCGGGCGAACATCGGGGCGGCTATACGCCATTTATGATGGATATCACGTCGCTGTTGCAAAGTGGGGAAAACGACCTCTGCCTGCGCGTGGAGGATCAGCCGGATTGCACGCAGCCACGCGGCAAGCAGTATTGGGAAACCGGGCTGATGGGCTGCTGGTATACGCCCTGCAGCGGCATATGGCAGACGGTCTACCTGGAGGCGGTTGGGCAGTACGCGCTCACGCAAGTGCACATCACGCCGGATGTGGATCACAATATGGCCACGCTGGAACTGGCGCTGGATCGCTTCCCCTCCGGCGCGCCCGTTCGGGCGGACGTAGCGATCACCTTTGGGGGCAAAACCATCAGGCATGTGACCGTGGAAACGCTGGATCGGCAGGTGCGTATCCCCGTGTGCATGATTGGCAAAGGCGATTTGGAGCCGCTCCACCTGTGGAGGCCCGGCAACCCCCACCTGTATGACGTATCCATCCGCATCCTGGCAGGCGAAACGCAGACCGACCACGTACAAACCTACTTCGGTATGCGCAAGGTTGAAACGGTGCGCGGCAAAGTACTGCTGAACAATTCGCCCATTTACCAGCGGCTGGTGTTGGATCAGGGGTATTGGCCGGACAGCCTGATGACCCCGCCCAGCGACCACGCCATTTGCAAAGACCTGGAACTGACGCTGGCCCTCGGCTTCAACGGCGCTCGAAAGCACCAGAAGATAGAAGACCCGCGCTATTATTACTGGGCAGACCGCCTTGGGGTGCTGATCTGGGCCGAAGTGCCCTCCCCCTACGATTTTGCGGATGAAACCATCCGCAACCTGAGCGAGACGTACCTTGCCTTTATCGACCGTGATTTTAACCACCCGTCTATCATCGCGTGGGTTCCGCTGAACGAAAGCTGGGGTGTGCGGCAAATCTACGCCAACAAACGCCAGCAGGCCACGGCGCGTATGCTCTACCATTTGGGCAAGGCAGCGGACGGAGCGCGGCTGATCTCCGGCAACGACGGTTGGGAGCAGGTCACCACCGACATCTGCGCCCTGCATGATTATGCCGCCGATCAGGCGGTCATGGCGCAGCATTTTGCCACACGCCAACAGGTGGAAAACATCGGTTGCGACTGGCGTATGGCCTACGCACAGGGCGAAACCCCGACCGGCGAGGAAGCGTTTATGATCACCGAATACGGTGGCATCGCCTTTGCCAATCTGGGTGAGCAAAACGAAATGGGCGGCATGGCTACCTGGGGCTACCATGAAAAGGTGACCGGAGAAGACGCGTTTTTAAAGCGCTTTGAGCGTTTGACCGATGCCGTGCGCGCGCTGCCCTACTGCGAAGGGTACTGCTATACGCAGCTTACCGATGTGATGCAGGAGATCAACGGCCTGCTGATGCCGGACCGCACCCCCAAGATTGACCCCGCCAAGATCCGCGCACTGGTCACCAACCCATTGGGGAAAAACGGCTGACGTGAAAGCGAACCGCTTAACACGCCATACGCTGCACAGGCCCCTTCGAGCCGTGCTGGTTTGACCCCCCCCCAACGCACCCGGCCCATCGCAACGCGGGTTTGATCGGTTATTATCGCGACAGCGATAAAATAAAGGAGGTTATCCCATGAAAAAACTGCTAGCCATGGTTCTTGCGCTCATGATGGTTTTCGCTTTGGCGTCCGCCGCCATCGCCGAGACCGTCGAACTGGACTTCTGGACTGTGTTCACCGGCGAGGACGGCGTAAACATGGACCAATTGGTCGCCAACTTTAACACGGCCAACCCCGGCATCAAAGTGAACCATATGAAGATGGATGCCGCCGACCTGTACACCAAAGCGCCGCTGGCCGTTACCACCGGCGAAGGCGTGCCGGATGTGGCCATCATCCACGCGGAGCGCATCGCGCAATTCGTGAAGGACGGCGCGCTGCTGCCCTTTACCGACGTGCTTGCCAATGGCGATTTTGCCGCTGAGCAGTATCTTTCCGCCGGCTGGGACCTGGGCGAGATTGACGGCACCCGTTACTCCCTGCCCCTGGATGTGCACTCCTGGGTGTGCTACGTAAACCTTGACCTGCTCGCGACGTATGACCTGGAAACCCCCGTGCTTGCGGACAGCATCCTCACCTGGGACGAAGTGAAGGCCGTCTCCGAAAAAGCGGCTGCGGATCAGCTCACCGGCCTGTGCCTGACCTGGAACCGCCCCTACCTGCTGTCGATGTACTATCAGCTGGGCGGCAAGCTGACCGAGGATGGCGTTACCGCCACTGTGAACAATGATGCGTTCATCAAAGTGCTGGACGACCTGAAAGCCATGCACGACGCGGGCCTGACCAGCGTGGATGGCGACGATCCCTTCGGCGGGCTGTTCGTGGCCGGTATGGCCGTGTTTTGCCCCGAAGGTATCTGGATGAACAACGGACTGAAAGAAGCGCCCTTCAACTACACGATGGCCGTCTTCCCCCAGTACGATGCCAACAACGTCAAGTTCTGGGCGTCTTCCCATCAGTTTGTCGAGTTCAAGAAGGAAACCACGCCTGAAAAGCAGGCGGCCATCGCCACCTTCCTGGCTTACGTGCGCGACAACTCAATGCTGTGGGCCGAGGCCGGCCAGACGGTCGCCTCCCTCAAGCTGCTGGAAGACCCCGCCTATCAGGACATGCGCCAGGCGTTCCTGTCCAGCTATGGAAGCAACATGCAGGTTTCCAACTACATCAACTATGGCCTGCTGGTGGATATCCTTGACCCCATGGGGTGGGAGAACACCTTTGGCCGCATGACCTCCGCCGAGTACGTGACTGCGCTTCAGCAGAAGGTGGATGAGAAGATCGCCGCGAAGTAAACCATACCGCCAAGTGGGGTGCCGCATGTTTTGCGTACGGCACCCCCTCATTTCAGCGTTTGAAAACGAAGGAGCAATGCCCATGAACGCCATAAAAAGCACAGCCCCCACCGTCGGCAGGCATCACCTCAAAGCGAGCTTGACAGCACTAACGTTTTTGAGCCCGCATCTTTTGCTGTTTGCGGTGTTTTTTTTGATCCCCTCCGTGGTGGGCATTGTATCCGCCTTTACGGATTGGCAGTTGGGCAAGCCCATGGTGTTCGTCGGCTTGGATAACTTCAAGACGCTTTTTTTCAACGCGGATTCGCAATACTACTGGCAATTGCGCTGGGGGCTTGGCAGCACAGTGCTGTTTGTGCTGATCACCGTGCCTTTTCAGATCGTCATCCCGCTGTTGCTGGCGGTGGCGCTCCAGCGCAAACCATTCGGGCACAGGATATTCCAGTCGCTGTTCTATCTTCCGGCCTTGCTGAGCATTGCCGTGGTTATGCTCAGCTGGCGCTACATGTTCAACATGTCGGCGGGGTTCATCAACCAGTCGCTGGGGCTGGGCAAGCTCAACTGGGAAACCGCCATCCCCTACAATTGGGTGGCGCTGGTCATCATCACCGTCTGGTGGGTGGCCGGTGGCAATATGATCATCTATCAAAGCGCGCTGGCCTCGATTCCGCAGGAACTCTACGAGGCCGCCTCGGTAGACGGGGCGAACGCCTTTCAGAAATTTTGGCATATCACCATCCCCGGTATGCGCTATCCCCTCACCTATACGGCAATCACCAGCGTGATCGCGCAATTTAACATCTACGGCCAGCCGCTCATGTTCAACGCCGGCGGCCCCACAACGGCGGTAATCAACGGCTTTGACAGGCGCAGCAACTATGTGTTGTTGATGTACATATTCGAGCTGGGCTTTGGCCGCGCTGGCGGCAACCCGGGCATGGCGTCCGCCATGTCGCTGATTTTGGGACTGGTGATCCTGCTGGTGTCCATTTTCCAGTTCCGCGTGCTCAAAGCCAACGCACAGTAAAGGGGGCGACAAGATGAATCATGCAGCGCGTATCCGCCGTAATCACAAACGCCCCACAGTATGGCTGCGAAACCATGTCGGGCAATTGATTGCCTTCGCGTTTCTGCTATTCCTGCTGTTGATATGGATCATGCCGCTGGTATGGACGATCCTCTCCAGCTTGAAAACCAGCGCCGAGGCCAAACAGTTTTTACGGTTGCGTAACATTGTGCCGATTAACTGGTCGCTTGAAAATTACAGGTACGTGTTCAGTACCGCCACAACCCCCATCTTCGGCTGGATGCAAAACTCTGTGATCGTAGCTGTGTCGCAGGTTGTGCTCGTGCTGTTCATTTCCTCCACATCCGCCTTTGCTTATGAGCGGTTGCGCTTTCGGGGCAAAGAGGCGATTTTCTGGACTGTATTCGGCCTTTCCATGTTCCCCAGCGTGGTCAGCCTTGTGCCGCTGTTTCAGATCATGAACGCGCTGAAGTGGCTGGACAAGCTGCCTTCCATCATTTTTCCCGGCGTGACCGGCGTTTTCAACATCTTCCTGATCCGCAACTTTCTTAAGGCAGTGCCCAAAGAGCTTGACGAGGCGGCGGCTATCGACGGCGCAGGCGCGTGGCAACAATATTTCCGCATCATCCTGCCCAGCATACGGCCTGTGCTCACGGTCGTGGCGCTGTTTGCGTTCACCGGCGCGTGGAATGATTTTGTATGGCCTTCGATCGCCATCACCAACCCCAAAAACCTGACGCTTACCCCCGGCTTGCGGCTCTTGCAGGTCAGCGAAGGCACGCACATCGTACGGCAGTTGGCAGGCGGTGTGATCGGCATGATTCCCACGTTTCTGATTTACCTGTTTGCGCAGAAGTATTTTCTGACGGGGCTCAACCTGAGCGCCGGTATCAAAGGCTGATGAGCGATGCAGCCAACGGTGGATGCAATGCGGGCCATTCCGTCTGTGCGATACGGTGCGCGCAGCAAACCCGCCTGTAGGCTGCTTCTTTCGCCCATAAGGCGCGTAGCTTGCCGGGATGTGGCCGGCGCAATACTTATTATGCTAAGCAGCGTGCACCGCAGCCTATCCGGGTTGTCCGCAAAACGATATCATCTGAGGTTCTTTCGCTGTTACTGGCTGAACTGTAGATCGCTGACGCAGAGCAGGTTACACTCGATTTGATATAAAACCTGATACTGCATGACCCAAGCGCCCTGATAACGCCACTGCCCGATGATTTCAGACAGTCTCACCAGTGCCGTGCTGATATCCGCGCCGTTGGAGAACGGCAAAACCAGGCCGTTTCGCTGATCACTGTATGCCTGTGTCAGGCTTTCATGCAGCACGGTTTGCAGATCCGCACCCGCCGCGATGCGTAGGCCCTCGCGGTTGTAGTAATTATCAGCCAAGCTGTTGCAAGCCGGCAGAGGCCAGCCTGTAAGGCTTTCGGTGGAGCGGGTTCTTGCGCTCATCATCATATTGTCGTCGATATTGAAAAACGGTAAGCATGGCTCCGCCAGTGCATGATCCCCGATCGATTGGGCAAACCCGTTATCCCATGTGGCATCACACTGGTACCAGATACCATCAATGCCAACATAGCTCCACATATGCGCAACCGGCGATATCACACCATTATCGTAGGTTTTCCCCACAACTTCACCGCAGGGTATGCCATAATAGCGCAGCGCCAAATGCAACCCTCGCGTAAAGCCATCGCATTCCCCGTACCCCCGCAGCCATACCGCGTTGCCTTCACTTGCGAAAGGTTTATCTACCTGATACTCGCAGCGGCCAATCAACGCTTGGTAAATGGCAAGCTCAGTATCGTACATACACTCCCCAATGTTCGGCAGCAGCCCCAAAGCCTTGATTTCCTTTAAAAGGAGGGCCTGTTCAGCTTCATATTCCGTTTGTTCCATTGTGTATGTGAAGGCGACATCCACCAGAAACTCTGCGCGCTTGCGGTAGGCTACCTCTTGGCGGTTGAGGAAGAAGAGCTCAGGGCAATCAAAACGCAGAACATCCACCACAGGTTGCAAATCCGTTTCACGGTAATTCTCTTGGAGCGTTACCTCCGTTTCAAAATCCGCTATGCCGTCATACAGCTCCGCAAACAGCGCCTTTTGGGTCTGTGTCAATCCATGATAATAGAATCGCGTATCAGGTGCATACAACATGAACAGCGACGACGTTGGCATTATGGCGCTAGTCGGCTGTTGCGCCGTGCTCGCCGCGGGAAAACCTGCGTCGGTTGCAGCAGGCGTAGCCACAGGCAGTTGATTAGGCGGCAGGTTCGACGGTTTTGTTGCGGTTGCGGGCAATATACCTGTTGACTGTGCAGGGCTTGCAACGCCACTGGTCGGGCTGGCCGGTGGCGGCGCAAGCCACTGAACGGAAAAATGATGCGGTTGGCTCTCTGCGCTAGCGTTACCTGTCAGTGAAAATGCGTGTGCCTCACAGGTATAGCTGCCATTCCCCAGTGTTATATCCGCCGTCAGTGTAAACGTGGCTTGTGCGGCAACAAGGCTTGGTTCGCCAACCGCATAACGCGCACCTGAACCCGAGGCGAGCATAAACCCCGCCGCATACACCTGGCTGGTATCCAGATTGCTAAACACATACGAAAGATGCACCTGCACCTCGCCATTTGGCATGGGTGTTTGCGTAATCGCTATGCCCGCTTGTGTGGCGCGCTGCGCATCCGGCACCATCAAAACCGTAAATGCGCCGCACACCCAAACTTCATCCGTCCAATAAAACGGCCTTATGCGCGTGTTCGCATCCGCCGTAAACCCAGCCGGAACCAGTACCGATAGCGTCGTCGTATCCGGCTGCGTTTTTTGAATGGAAGCCTGCCAAACCTGCCCTTGATCCGTTACAACACCGCCCGCCCGCAACGCGGTATCGGTAACGACCATGAAACGCAGCGTTCCGGCTGGGCCCTGTACGACGCTGAGGCTCGTATCCTGCCGCATGGGCATAATGGCCCCGCGAAATGTACCCGCATATGCCAGCACAGCGGCAGCGAACAACAGAAACACTGCCAAAAAGAAGGCTTTCCCTGTATGCGGTGCGTGTTTATGCTTTTTTTGCGGCTCAGTGCTTATCACCGTTGCATCCCACTCATCCAGAGGCGTGTGTTTGTTGCGATCCATGGGCACCTCCGCCGCGGCAACCCCGCAGGTCTGCCGTACGTGACGTCATAAGGCGGCTAAAAGAACGTGTCGATAATGGTTTCTGTGCCCCCGTCCGTGATTCCGCGATTCGTTGACCGGTTTTTTCGCATCAGTACAATGCCAAACAAGGCAAACATCAACGCCTCATTGACCCAAACAGGCGACAGCGGATAGGCTAACAGTTTGCACAAAACGAAAGCGGCAAGCCCCATCAGCGGCGAGAGTAATAGCTGTAGCCGTTTTTGCCGCTGATGGCTTAACATGAGCGTAAGTGCAAACCCCAGCACCAGCCCCTCCAGCACAAGCAGAACGCCCGCCGTTGCCGTTGCAGCCGGTGTCTGGTCGCGCAGCAGATCAGGATGGCTCACACTGATGTTTGCCAGCCCCCCAGCCAACTGTGCGGCATTGCTAACCAGCACACCTGTCCCGCCCGTGGACTGTACGATGCTTTGGATCGACGGATCCATCAGCCCCGTCAGTTTCACGCAGGACACGGATATGTCGGCCGCTTTGCAGCGAATGACCATCTCCGCCAAATGTGTCGAAAGCTGTTTGGTGATGTCCGCTTCCGATTCTTCGCCGTCTGTTACGATCACAATGCTCATCTTTCGATTCGTTGCCGAACCTGTGGAATTGACCATATCCAGCGCCGCAGAGAGCGGCAGATAGAAATTGGTGCTGCCATCGGTCGGCGTCGCCAATGCGTTGAGCAGATCTCTGCGATGCCCTTGCGTGAGCTTGGCTAATGGAACAGTATCCATTACGGTATCGGAAAACAGCACGAGTCCAGCTCTGGCATTGTCGCTCATCGCGCTTAACGTATTCTGAACAGCGCTTGCGCTTTCGTTGGAAGGGTCGTTAGAACTCATGGACACACTGCGATCCATCACGAAAACAATATCCGTAGGCTGTACAAAGCCATATTGGTAAATAATATCCCCCAGGCAGCCCGTCATGAACGCCACCGCAGCGGTGATCAACGCGACGGCAGCTTGCGCGCCGCGGTTGAAACGCGGCGTCATGGCGTCTGTACGTTCTTCCACCATCAAGGCACCCAGCAGCACCGCCACGGCGGGGGCCATAAAGATGATGCCCATCAGCCATGGGGCGCGCTGCGGTATCCCCTGCGTTGCCAAGGCCAGCAGCGTCGATACGAGCGTTGCCGCGGCCAGCGTAACGGCCGAAAGAACCACATGCCAACTGCCCTTGCCCGGCATGTTTGACGATGCAGCTTTTTGATCGTCAAACGCTTGCGACGGTGAAGCCACCGCGTTTTCCGTGCTTAGCCAGTCCTTGTCCTGAAACGCCATGCCATTCACGCCTTCCTACGTCCATCCATGGTAAACGGGGCAAAGCAAACGTCGCGCGCGCCCTCGCGTTTGGGCAGGGGTTACCTTGACGCGGACGTGTACGGGGGTTCCTCGGCACGTGTCAGGTGCAGGCGAATCCAGTCGCTGTTGGCCAGCCCCAGTACGATGGGCTGATGATCGATGGCTCCGCCGAGTACTGTCTGGTATGGCTGCGTTTTGATGCCGGCCTTTTTTGCGCGCGCCCCACACACAATGAACGCTACATCTCGCTTCGCAGGCCGGATACGGATATCATCCAGGATGTCGAAGTCAATGCCCCGTACCGGTGGTTGGCGACAAGCGACAATCAACGTGGATAATGCCACGCTACGTTTGTGATAATGGGCCAGTGAGATGTACGTATCTTGAGGTCGATACTCACCAAAGCTATCAGTATAAGGCTCTACAATGGAAACGCCTGCAAAGACGCCGCGGAAGCTCGGTTTATTGAGCCAGATCAGCAACAGTACAATGCCGCAGATCAACAGCGCGGCAGCTGCGGAAATGCCCACCGTAAGCAGGATGCGGGTATGGCTTGAACCCAGACGCACATTGTACGTCAACGTGTCCGCGCTCGCTTTTTCCGTATCCTTCGCCCGGATGGCAATCGTTGCGGAGCCTGGTTCTAAAAAGGTTATGTCCACGATGCAGGTGTCTTCGGTGGGGCTGAGCGTGTATTCCTTGTAGCCTTCCCCCTCCACCGAGGCCTCAACCTCGGCCTGATTGTGCGTGACTGTAACGGGCATTGCACCGTCCACCCGAATGGTAAACCGGAGATGGTCCGTATTCTCCCGATCCGAGAACAGCGTTAGCAAATCCAGCGGCTTGCCTGTGATTGTCGACAATGCCTTTGCAACACGCGCGTCGGGTGCGCCATCAATTTCAGCCGTCAGAGACTGCGATGCATGTTCAGGGTCGATCAGGTACGGCGCGGTGTTGACCACATGAATGTCGGTCTGCGGCATTAGCTTGTCCAGTTTTTGCCCCAATATCTCTGCGGAAAATATCACGGTATAATCCGTTTCACTGTCCACGGCAGGCAATTCACAGGCGAGCAGCAGCCCCGTAAGCGCGTTTTGATCCGCGGTTTGCGCGCGCAACGTGCAATCCGGCAACGCGCTTTGCTTTTCGCCGTCTTTCAACAGTGATTGAATGCTGATATGCAGCTCCTGCGTGATATCCTGAAGACTGTACTGCTGCTGCGCCTGCTGGTACAAGGCCAGCGCGCTTTCCGCTTCCTCCCCCTGCATGCGGTAGAGAATGCTCAGCGGTCGTTCCAGCGCACCTGCATAGTCGCCGTTCTCCTCCCGCCAGACGCTCGGGGTCGCCTCTTCAGACGCTCCTTGTTCAAATGCCCATTTCTGCATACTTTGGAGCAACGACTGCTGCGTGATCTGAAGCGTGACCGTCGGCAACTCGCTCCTTTGGTCTTTTGGCGCGCTGTCTTCAGCCAGAATGGTCAGCTCCACCGTCTTCTGCTCATTGCTCAGGGGATTATAATGCAAATCGCTCCCATCGATATAAGCCGAATACCCATTTTGCTCTGTTTGGCTCTGCGCAAGGGTAAAGCGAAGCGTCTCCCCATCCGGATCCATAAAGAACGAGTTCAGATCGATAACCTTTTCCCGTGTCTCCATGCCGGGCACGTCGAATACGGCGGTCATATCACGGTTGGTACCCTGCACGACCTGCGGCGGGCGATTTTCAATGGTAAAGCTGGTTGACGACGCTGAAAGAACAAGGTCGTTGGGCAGCATCGAAACAAGCGTTGCGTTCAGTGTTTGCGGGCCGAAAGTTTGCAGCAAAACCTGCGCTTGCCAATGATAGGCGCTGCCGGGCATGTCCTCTATGGCCGCAAACGCTGCGTCCACCGGCGCGCCATTGGCTTGTAGTTCGATTTGCCATTTGGCTGCCGGGATTTCCAGCGCGTCCGTATAAACATCAACTAAAAAATCGCCGCGGGGCACTTGGCTGTTCTCCTGCAAGGCATCAGCGCCGTCCCTTTGTTTCACCGTGATCCAAGCCCTGCGAGGGGGCGTAATTCGATAGGGCCACAGCGTAACTTGAACGGTTGTATCCTGCGCATCGCTGAAGACCAGCCTGCATTGGTAGGTACCGGCCGGCAGGTTACGCACCAGCAGCCAGGCGCATCCATCCGCCCAGATATGCTGCACAGTTGCGCCCAGCGCTTCCACTGTGCCGTCTGTCTGCTGCTCGGCAGTCGTCATGGTCAAAACCGACGAAGGCGTTTCCGCGTTTAGCGAATCAACCGCAAAGGCATCCGTGGAAGGCGGCCCGATTTGCGTGGCGCCCGTATCCTGCGCAGAATGAACCACGGCCTCGCTATCCGCCGTTACGTCCGCTGCCGCAGGATCAACCGCCGCAGCAGCGCCCGCATCGGGGTCTGCATCCCTGTTTGCGATGCCTTCAGCCGTCGACGGTTCCGCCGATGTCAACGGTGCCTGATCGGCCGTTGTGTCCGGGGCGGATACCGCGGCGTTTTCTACAGCCGCCTGCCGGGGCGCTACCTCCGCTTCGGTCTGCGGCGTAACGGGCAGCAACTGCACGTCATAATTGCCCTTTACCCCTGCAAAACGCAGGTTCAACAGTACATCGCCCGTTTCGCCGACAGGTGCATGGATGTACGTCGCCTTCCATGTCATCGCTTGGGAATCCGCCTCTGCTTCGATGGGTAGGTCGACAATGCTGGCGCCCAAGGCGTCCCGCACGGTGCCAATGAACGAGTCCGGCCCAGTTCTCACCATCTCGTCCTGCGTGTCAGCCGGTATGTTGTGTGTGATAACGCGCGGCTGATCCGTCTCTGCCAGCGCTGCCAGCACCAGATCGTCGATGGTCCGCAAACCGCTCGAGGCATCGGGCTTGGGAAAGCCAACATGTACAAAATGGATACGCAACCCCGGCCACTTGATAAGCAGATCTGCCAGCTCATTGGCAGCCCGCATCAGCGGCCCCGTGTTCGTGTTATCCTTTGCTGTGTCAAGCGTCAGCAACGGTCTGCTGTTGATGAACCATAGCTCGATATCGGCCTGCCGATCGGCGTTCAGTTCCTCAACGGCAGCTCTCATCGTATCGCACAGCGTCAGCATTGACATCGTCAGATTCTGAATTTTGCCGATGCGTATGCCCTCAAGCTTGCTGTAGCTTTCCTGCAGTTGCGCATCGTCGGATATCGTCAGCCTGGACCATAACTCGCCCGCGACTCCATCCGCCAACTGATAGCAGCCCGTCTGTGTCGCGGTGCCAACCCGGTCCGCCAGCAACAGCTTCATGAGCGTAACGCCAGCCCGTCGGTTGGCGGCGAACACGTCATCCTTGCTTGCCAACACCGCAAAATAGCGGGCGGCCGGGCTGGTCGGCTCCGCATCGGTTTCGTGCATTGGCACAGTTGTCTCTGTCAACGCAACCAATGCTGCCCCAACGACAAGTACCGCGAGTATGAACGCCGTCAGGCGCATGAATACTTTTTGACCCGTCATGGAGGCCAGCTCCTTTGCGTCTTATTCCGGTTGCGTTACCGCTAGAAGTTCAGATCCTTATCCTCTTCGTTCTTAATCGGTCTGCGCCGCCTGTTGACCAGCAGCTCCGCAACGATATGCCCCACGCACAGCAGCATACACAGTATGCAGCCGATGCCGGATGTCACATAGAGTATGGTCGTTACATCCATACCGACGGCCTGCGTTATCCAGTTGCTCGCCAACATCGTAAGGGCGTTACCGCTCACCAGTACCGACCGGCCTGTCAACAGCAGGATGAAAACCAGCAGCAGGGTGCCCGCAGCGATACCGATGCTGATTTTGGGGTGAAGGATCAGCGGCGCCACAGCCATGGCAATGCCCGCTGCCAGCGGCAAGAACATCACAGCGCTGACATATTGCAAAAGCGACCAACCGTTGACCGGCACCATGACCACATTGTAGAACGGCAGAAACAGAAAGCTCAGAACAAAGGCGATGCCACAACCCATGGCAATCCAGTTTGGCTCAGAACGCGACATTAAAATCATCCTCCCTGCGTTTTGATCGTTTCGTTTCATTGCCCATCAGCCATGCCCGCATCGCACGGGAAACCGCAACTTCGTTGCGCACCTGCGCGTCTGCCAGCCAAGGGAAACAGTCGGCAAATTGCTTCCGGTCAGCGCGCAATCTTTCGGCATAACCTGTCCATCTGTCGTCCTTTTGCAGAAATTGGCTCAACAGATCCGGCAACAAGGGGTGAATTCGCCCCAATTGCTCAAACAGGGCGGTAATCGTCGCAAGCTTCTCCCGATGCTTGAAGGGATGCTGCCAGGCATCCTGCGGCCAATCTGTAAATACCTCCAGCAACTCAGCCGCCCACAGCACCGATGTGTCCGGCAGGCAACAGGCCGCGGCTACCGCCACGCTTCGTTCAAAGCGCATTGCCAAAAGCTGTTGCCTGTGGTTTGGCTCGATAAGCATCAAACACAGCAGGTATTGACGCATGGCTACGTAGGGTGTGCGACCCCTGCAATTCAGAAGGGCGTTCATCACACCGCGCACATGCTGATCCAGCGACGCCACCGGCATTGAACGCACCTGCTCCAGCGCTTTGATGGTGCTATCCAGCGTGCGTACGATCTGCTCGCGCGCACCGCTGGCCTGATCGCCGCCGTAGGGTTGACCCTCTGCCACGGAACCCTGTGGGCTGCCGAAACGCTGACCGTCGCCCAGCAGCTTGCCCAGCTCTTTGAACTGCTGATACTTGCTATCCGCATCAACGGTTGGGGCTACGCCAAACGCCTGCCTGCCCTCCGTTGCCGCAGCCGCGCTTATGTCTGTATCGCGCGCATCCCCGCCATGGTTGTTTTGATGGTTATCATGCTTTGACGTTTCGCGCCTGCGTTTGATCGCATCGATATCACGGCCGAGCGCATCTTGCAGCAAGGCGTCATATTGCGCGCGGAAAGCAGCCCCAAGGCGTTCGTTCCATAACCGTTGGAAACCGTCCGCCGGTTTGGCTCGGCCTGTTTCGTATGCATCCGCATGCTCCAGCACCGTGTTTGTTCTGCGAAACAGACTGTCCAGCGTAGCGGCAAGCGTCTCCCGCACCCCTTCCGCCAGCGCTGCATCCGCGTTAAGGCCCGCCTTGTCCAGATCAGCGCGCATGCTATCCACTGCGTTCCAATAGAACTGAACCTTACCAAGCGAAAGCAGTTGCTTGCGGATATACTCGCCGTGGACACTGGCAAGATATGGGTACCCCTTGGTGCTCCTCAGCTGCGCAAGCAGCTCCCACAGCTGTGTTTTGCCTGCGTCCGCACACGTTTCATACAGCGCTTTGAGCTGTTCTTCCGCGCCCGGTTGCGTTTGCAGGCGGCCTTCGCGCAGCCATCCGAGCAGTGCCTGAAACGCTGTCTGCTGTGGGGGCGTGCCGGATGTAAGCCCCCATTGGAGCACGTATGGGATGCCGCGCTCATCGTACGCATCCGCACGGAGCAGGTCAGCCGCCCGCAGCCCGGAAAGCCAATCAAACAAGTTTTGGCCTGCCTGAAAGGATTGCGCCAGCACCGCGTCCACATACGCCAGCAGCCCTGCGTAAACGCCCATTTGTTCTGCGGTTAACGGCACCAGTTTTGAAAAGAGTTCCGATATCCGGCTTACGGTCAAAGGAGTTGCAGCATTGGAGGCATTTGCACTCTCCTCCGCAAAAAAGCTGCGCAACGATAGGCCCGCATCGACATTGATTGCTCGGATTACCGCTTGCAATGGCCCCAGCGCGTCAATATGCCGCCTGATACATGCAACGTAATATCCTTGCAGTTGTTTATCGTGCTCGGCTGTGCTGTTCCCCCATGAAGCGCGGATATCCTTGCACATCGCGTCGTCGGGAAGGGTGTCCACATAGCTGGAGCGGAGCAAATCCAGCGTTTGCGTGAGCAACGCTTGACCGTTGAGATATTGCATGGCGAGCGGCAGCATGAAAAGCGTGTTTTCCGGGTGCCGCTTCCCTGCCTTCAAAACATAGTCCGTCATCGCTTCGTTTATTGCTTCATGTGATTTGCACAGGCTCGAAAAGGCTTCGCTGGCGAGACAGTCTCGTTGCTTCAGATCCAACGGTTCCTCCACATACCCGCGCTCCAGCACAACCGCGAGCACCTTGGCGGTGCGCTGTGTGTCCGCCCGATCGATGTCCAATAGCATATCGCCAATAAACGGTTCTTGCCGCTCGGCCTGATGCCGCGCCAGCAGGGTGATCTCGGCATCCGCAAGAGGGCCATCCGCCGTCAATGCTCGATGGAGCAGAAGCCGCGACTCCTTCAACGCGAAAGCGGGCAAACGCTCCTGCGCAAGCAGCTGGCGCACGACGATGCCGTCGACATCTACCAGCATTTTTTCTGCCAGCGCTTGCCCCAAGCCATGCCGCTGGGCAAGGTATTCCCCCAGAAGATACCACAGCCGCGGGAGTTCTTCCGGTGGCACGAGGCCATTTTCGAGCCGGAAAGCAGCCAGCGCGATATCAAAATCCGCCATGAACGGGCAATGCTCGGCGCTGCCATGGCCTGTTACAGCTTGGTAATGCGTGAGCATATCGCTTCGCAGCCGGATCTCACCGCCGCGCAGCAGATGCGTTATCATCGCCACCTCGTCGTTGGATGAGGGCCGATAATGCCCGGTGCGAAGGTCAAAATCGCAGCTCATCTCTTCTGTCGGGTAGAGAAACGCGAGCGCAGACCCGGGATAGGACTGCAAAACATGGCGAGAGGGTACGGGGGCGCTCATACTCATGATGTTTTGCGTTTCACGCGGCAAACCCGTCGCGATGACCGCTGAAAAGAAAGCCTTTGCTTCCTCAATGATATGCAGGCAATCCGTCTCTTCGCCAAGGCATACGCGTACGGGGTTTTGCGTGCCGCCGAATATGCTCTGCGTGGCGGCCCGCCAATACTGCGCAAGCAGCGCCTCCCGAAACCCCTGGGGCAAGGGCTTGCTCCACTGAAAGCCTCCATCGGCTGGCGGCTGCCAGTCGCTAACAGGCAGCACGCTGACCGTATTGTCAATTTGCCAGAAATCCTCAAGCGACATGAAACGATCAAACGCAAGCAACTGCCATGCGCTGAGTGTGTCGGTGAAAACGCCCTCGCCGATCATGGGCAAGGCAAAATCGCTGTAGGAATGAACGCGCTCCGCACCCATACAGCCTGCGGCCGAATGGATGGCCACCAGGTGCCCAAAAGCCATCGGCTGTACCTCAAAGGCTCTGTGCCGCTCAATGAGCTGTACAACGCCCGGGATCGCCTTTCTTTCGTAGGGTACTTCACTGATGGCCAGCCGCACCACTTTGTTGTTGCCCATCGGTGTGGTTTGCGGAAACCCGGGCGTAATCAGCGAAACACCAAACCCCCATTGCGGCGGGTCGCCCACGATGCGATGATAAATCTTCACCCGAACCACTCCTCTGCATGGCGCACATGCGCGCGAAGCGCTTACTTACGTTTGCCTCGCTTGTTGGGTGTGCTCTTGTCGCTGGCAGTCGATGCCACTGGCATAGTTTCGGCGTTTACAGGTACCATGTTGGAAATGGCAAGCAGTTTGAGAAACGGTTCGATGATGCGATGTTTGCGCGCGGATTCAAAGTAGTCATTCTTAAACTGCATTCGACCATCCGCCGATCTGTTAAGCGTATACGTGCTGACAGCCAGCAAGCTCACAACCGGGCTGTTTCCGCTTTCACCTTCAAACGCTTTGGTAATGATTTTGATCAGGTTTCGCTTCAGTTTATACTGAAAGTAATGGACAAGCTCGGCTTCCACCCGCTGAAGCGCCGCGTCGTTCACACGCTCATTGTGGATATCGCCCGTATCGCGCATAATCAAGACGTTTTGCGTGGCAAATATCTCGCGCTCGTACGTAATCGGTTGGTCGATTTTGGTAACCAACGCGATCACATCCCGCACATTGCGCAAGATGCCAAGGCACCGGTTTTCGGTGATTGCGTTGGTTAAAAAATCGGGGATCGCCGTGCCAAAGAAATCATGGGGTTCATGTCCTTCCATCACGACCGACCCGATGCCTTGCATACGGTTTTCCGCAGCCTTAAATGCCCCGTTGTTCAGCTGATTTGGATCCAGCACCAGCAACGCGACCTGCGCTTCCTGAATGCCTCGGTGGTTGAGCAGATACCGGACATTGGCTCGATTCTCCTTGTTTTGTACCGCCTCGCCTGCAATATCGTATATGGCGATGAAGCAGGCGTGTGTTTCTTCACCGTTGTTATAGTTATATTCAAACACGAGCGGAAACAGCCGCTCGGTGGTCGTTGGCATGGTAACGCCACCATGATCTACGTAGTAGTTGATTTGCAGGCGGATAAACGCTTCACTCTCGGGCAGCAAACGAACCGTGCCCAGGTTATACTGTGTGAGTTGTTTTTGCAGCTGCTGTATCATGGCGATCAGGTAGGCTGTTTTACCGGCGGCGCGACCCCCAAGCATGGTTACATTGATCGTGGGTATGGTTCCAAATCGATTGGGCAGGCTGCTATGGCAATGTGGGCAAGCACGGTCGCCCAGCTTTATCTTCTCTTTGCTTTTGGACGGCTTCTCTTCACTGGGCAGATGATCCGGCAGTTCCACCCGTTGATCCGGCGGAAGCTCTTTCTCCAACTCACACGGCGTAAGCGCGTCGCTAACCAGAACCTCAATAACAGTCGGAAACTGGTTGGCATCACGGGCAAGGACGTTTTCGTCGGTCACGTGAAAATACAGTCCGCGGAAATTGCGCAAATCTTCAAGCGGATATTCTTTGAAACGCCCTACCAGTTCGTTATAGCGGCGCACATCCAGATAGTGTTTCTCAAAGGTTCTATCGACAAATAAAACCTGATCCGGACCAATATCCTCGCCGCAGATCGGACAGTTATACGACATCGTGCATTCCCCGCTATCTTGCGATATTGATGATCGCGCTATGGTGTCTATTTCCCTTTGATTGCCTGCACCGTCGGGTACGGATCCTCCGGCGATGGCATCACGCTGGTTTCTTCGCCGATGGGCAAGCGCAGGCCATGAATCGAGTAGAGCTCATCAGCACGCGCTGCATTGATCGGGTATAGCAAGTTACTTGCCGTTCCCTTATTGCCAACACAGAGCACCAACTTGCACATGTCTTCCCTTCGCCCTTTGAGCTGCAAGGTCACAGTGCCGTCGGATGCGTGTTCCAACCGGTAACGAACCTGATTTTTGCGCCCCGCCATTTCACGGTACGCATACCGTTTGCCGTTCACATACACGCTGACTTCGATCTTGCCATAGGGCAAAACGCTGGATACATCCAGCCCCTGCGCGGGCGCGAATTCCGCTTCGGAGCAGGGCATTGTGCGCAGTTCTCGCCCCTCACGCGCGAAGGTAACCACCGCCGTATTGGTATGGGGCATCCATGTCCATGCAAGGATGTATCGCTGGTCATCCGCATGTAATGTGAGACCCCGTGTAAGGTCTTCGCCTGCCGTAACGGCTTTGGGGGCGTTTTGCGAGGCCTGTTCCGGGATAAACGCGCGGGTTGACCACAGGTGCGGCGCATCGCTGCCCGAATCGTGCGGCCTGGTGATGGCGTTCAGGTAGAGGTTGTCGGGGTTGTTAAGATACCATTTCAGATCGTGTGTCAGCGGATAGATGTCAAACCTTTCGACATTGTCGTTACGCGCCGTTTCACAGTCGTTCCTGATCGCAATGATCCATGGATGGTTGATGAAGCTTCGGTCAGCATAGTAGAGCATCCGTGGCACTGACCTTGGGTTGGATATGTTATAGAGCATCCGTCTGCTCTCGGTCAGGTACCTGTCAAAGAAATTGCTCAGCGCATCAGCCGTAGGGCATTCCTGATTTACAACGTTGCAAAACGACCCCGGGAATTGTGCCATCATGCTGTGCTGCAACTGCTTCTCGCCGTCTGCAATCAAGCTTCGCCACGTTTCAGCGATTGGCATACCGTTTTCTGCGTAGAACGGTGCGTGAGCCGCTTCCCATGTATCGTCAAACAGCGTTTCGCCGCGATCATGTTCCGTATCCTGCACGCACGCCCAGTACTTCGGGTATTTTTGCTTCAGGTACTCCAGCTGGTCGGTTTTGAGGATTTGCTCGCCGATGATTTCGGCCAGGCCTCTGGTTGCATACAAAAACGCGCGGAGCGCTTCCAGTGCGTCGCGCAACGCGCCGGCACACAAGCCGACCATGCGCAACGGTGCGGCTGCGGCGCAGTTTGCCTCGAACACATCGCAGCACGCGTTGCAGTAATCCACGGCAGACATCATCCATTTCCGTTTGGGCGGCGTTTTGTTCGACTTGCGCGGCACATACTGCTCCATCCCGTTCAACTGCGCAATCAGGCTGTCCACAAGCCAAATGGGGAACGAGTCGGCATTGATTGTGTTGCGTAAGGTCGTGACCATCTTCAGCAAATACTTCTCTTTGAGCCGTTCGCGGGCTTCCTTTACTGGCTCTCCACTGCCGCTGTTGAGGCTGTAGAAGCGTTCGATGGCGTTCTCCATCGCGCTCATGTTGAGCTCAAGCTGGTATACGCCCGAAAGGATACGGTTGTTGCGGCGCTCCGTCTCATTGGGCAGTGTGATCTCGTGTGACGCAACATGCATCATCCACTGCTCCACTTTTGTGCGCAGCGCGAGCTGGCTCGTATCGCCCAATGCATCGTTGCTCTGGGTGATGATGCGCCATGCCTCGGCGGGCGTAATCTCGTGGGCCGCCTTGCGCCGTACGACCTCATAAGCCTTCTGGCAGCGCAGGTTTCGTAGCTCGCTGTCGTTTGCGTTCAAGCTCGAATAGCCCAGTGAGTACAGTTGCCCATTCATCAGGGTTCGCCGGTAGGCGCTGTTGGCCAGCATTTCACCAAATACGGCTCTCCAGAGGATTGCGCCATCAATCGTGGAGGCATCGTCTGCCATGTCGCTGAGCAGGTAAATATGCGCGTTCAGATGATCCTGCAGAACGCTGAACACATTGCGCTGCGAAATGGTCGCCTGCACGTCGGTTTGCAACAGCAGGTAATAGATCGTATCGACAACGCCCTGTGGAAACGCCTGCACGATGCTATCCACCAAGCACACCGCATTGTGCGCGCCGGGCTGCGCCTGCGCAAAATCAGCGCATACACACTGTAAAAGGGCTCTTCCCCCTATCAGCCTTTGCCGAATCGCGTCCGTGATGTTGGCAGGGCAGGCGGTGCAATCAGTACGGATGAGCCAGGTATTGCGGCGCAGTACTTCTTCAACATCCCGTGGCACCACTGGCTCGGGCAGCTTGCCATCCGAAACGAGCACAAAAAGAAACTGGTTCCATACCACGGGTTCGAGTATGGTTGTCCAGTAGTCGACCATACCTTCAAATCGGTTGCATGCGTCCTGCCCGTAGAGGATGATGGCGTTGGTATATGAAGGCGTGAGCATCTGGTTGAAGCGTCCTCCCAATTTCAAATCCACGGGCACCGCTGTGGGCGTTTACGCCCACAGCGGCGCAGGTTGCTCAAATGAACATCATGGTGTTTTCAAGACCGCGGCGGATGATGCTCAAGCCGCTTTCCAGCTTCCTGAGCATGCCCAGTACCAGCTTGGTGCGCTCAACATCGCCGTTTGGCGCTTTCAGCGCGCTATTTTGCGTGTCGATATCCGCCTTGAGGATGGTATTGAACTTGTCGATTAACGCGATGTTCGCAGCCAGGTGATCCTTTGAGATGCTTGCGCTGTCCACGCCCGCCTGCAGTTCATCCTTGCGGTTTTGCAGCAGTTGCTCCAGCTCCACTCGCATTTGATTGTCATCCCGCAGGTCGCCCAGGTAGGCCGTCAGCTGTACCAGTGACGTATCCGCGACGATATCGCCTGCCAGCAATGTAGGCTGAATCACGCTGACCAGTTCTCCCGTATAGGTTCGATAACGCCAGCCGGACGTGGAGGGTTCAAACAGCCCATACCCCAACATAGCGGCCACCTGATCGGCATACACGATACGGGGGTCCCAGATGGACTCAAGCACCACGAAACGCTGCAGCGCCTCATGAATGCTCTCAAACCCGCTCACCTGCCTGTCCAGTACGGACAGGGTCATCGGCATTGTCGAAATCACGGCGGTTGCCAGCTCGTCGCACAGCACCTTATGATTTGCGCGTGCCTTGGCCATGGCGGTAGGGTTGCCAGAGATACCCTGATCCCACGGGTCGCAGGGCTGTTCGCTCAAACCCATCCACGCTGCCATACAGGTCGGTTTTTTATCGCTGGGAATTGTATCCACAACAGCGGTATCCAAATACGCTTGCAGGCGCTGTTTCTGCTTGATACGCGTATACTTCGCGCCTGTTGCCGGATCGATATCCCGCATGAGTGTTTCAACTTCCTGCACGACCTGCTGCGCAAGCTTCACGGTGCGCTGCTGCTGGTTTTCATAGAACACGCGCAAGCTGATCGTGGGCAGCGGGCCGCTGGCGTCGACGATCAGCATTCCGGCATCGCGTGCGCGGCGCACAAGTTCTCTGGCATCCTCAAACGTCTTCTCGGCGTTGGGTACGCCGTGTGCGCCAAAGAAGTAGTACGGGCGGGGGGATGGCAGGCGCGTCCAGTTTACGGTATAGTCAGAGTTTGGCTCGCCATCCCACACCAGATGCACGCCCATGCTCATTTCCACGCGTTTGAGGTTGTCGTCATAGATTTTTTCCATGCTCTCCATCAGGCTGTAACGGTAGAGCGGTAAGCCGTCCCAGGCTGTGATGCAGTAGATATGGTCATGCAAGGCACTTCCCTTGGGCACGATTTTTTTGTTGCCCAGGGTGTTCTTGAACCGCTCGATGTGCATCTTCGCATTATCCGGTACGGACAGGTAGCTGTAAGAAGCCACGTCCTCAGCCGCCGCCGTACGGTCCTGCGAAAACAGCGGCAAAGCGCTGGAAACCACCGAGTTGGCCAGATCATCCATATAGGCCTGCTGCCTGCCCACATCGTCTCCCGCCGTCTGGCGCATGATGGAATCCAGCGATTGGCCGTTGATTTCACCGAAGCAGTTGTCCAAATGCTTGCGCATGACCATCAGTAGATTGTTCATGCCATTGCTGCGGTACTCGAAACTCACGCCGGAGCCGTGGTCGTCCACGCTGGTGGCGGTCTTGAAGCACTCATCGAACAGTTCGTTCAGAAAACCTACGGTAATGGCGCCATTGGCATTTGCCAGCACAAAATCGTCGTCGATTCTGGTGCGCACGGGCGCCAAGTCAAACAGGTCGCTCTCAAAATCTTTCTCGGTGTAGCCGGTTTCCTTGAACTCTTCCTGCAGGTGGAGCAGATCATCGCACAGGGAACCCAGCGAGTCGCGCAAGTAGTCGCTGATGCGCCTGATCAGCTTATCCAGCGCGACGGTATGGGATTGAATGAACGCGCTTTTCCGTACGGCGTCATAGTAGTCCCGAAGTGCGTTCAGATAGGCGTCGACGGACTTTCTGGCGCTCATCATCGGCGGCCGGAGGAAGTCGGCCCACGTGTTTTTGCAGTTCTCATACTTCGTGCTGATACCGCCTGTGATGTTCGCGCTGGCGCCGTTCCACTGCACCAGCATTTCCTTGATCGCGGCGCTCAGTCCTGTGGACGGGTCGGTCAGGTATGCACGCAGGCTAAAGGGGCCAAGTTGCGGGTCGCTGATTACGTTCTTTGCGAATGACTGAAACCTGCTCCACGCGGCGTCAAGGTAGGCGACTGCCGTTTGGGCAGCGGCGGGCTTTACGACCGAAGACAGCCACTGCCCGGGCTTACTGTCCACACGGTCGTGCGGCGGGGGTTGCAAGGAGCGCAGCTGATCAAGCCGCTCCTTTTCGCTTGCCTCCACCATGCAGACGCTGTGCAGCTTGACAATGCGGGCAAAATCACTGTAAAGCGTTTTCACATCGCCAACGATCCCTTGCGCGCGCAATACCGCCTTGCCATCCTGTAGCAAAGCCGCGTTTGGCACGAGCCTCCCCTGCGAATCGCGCGGCGGTATAAACGTTTCAAACAACCTTGTGCCCTCGTGGTAGAGCACTTTCTTTTTGGGGATGTGTTTGGTGTAGGCCCCGATCGCCCGATAACCGTAAAACAGCGGCAAGCGTTTATTCAGGGCTGTCACCATACGGCCCAGGTTATCCTCATAGCTGATGTAGGTGTACTCAATGGTACCATCGGCCTTGGTTTCAAGGCTTTCATTGGCGAGATAATGCAGCAGATTCTCGGCGATGGTCTTTTGCATGACGGTATACCCGTCGGTATAGACCGTGCCGCGGACGTTAATGCCGCTGATCAGAACGCAAGAGTTGAACGGGCGCATGTTCCAGCTGATGACGCCCGATCCGCTGTACTCCATGCTATAGGGTGTCTGATGAATATCTGCGCGCATCCAGAAGTCAAGCTCTTTGAGTGCGGCGAACCCGTTCTGCTGAAATATCGTCTTCTGCGATGCGTCGCCATTGACATTGGCAATCGTGATGTCGGGCATCACGATGTACCCCGTGATCTGGTACTTTAGCCCATGCAGCTGCGCTTCGCTTTGCATTAAGTGACGGACAATCTGCGGGATATCCAGGAAAAGCCCCGAGCCCGTACCGCCGCAAATGCCGGTAACGATGACGATCTCCGTTCGCCCCACGGGTTTGGCGTTGCCATGCTGCACGCTTGTGATGCTTGTGAGCGCGTCAAGAAGCGCGTTATACACCAGATTGTAGTTTCGGCTCAGCATGAAACGCGCCGCCTGCCGATGGGTGCCCGCGCCAAAACCGTTGCTGGCGGCGTTGAGGTTCTTATTGACCCATTTATTCTCATACTCCGTCAGGTTGTACTTCCTTCTCGCCGGATTCAGCAGCACTTCCATCCCGGGAAACGAGATGTCCAGAAACTCGTTGTTGTCAAAACCGCCGCGCTGTTTCACATCGGTATCCAGCGCAAGGTATGCGGTTTTGCTGGGCACAGGTCGGATATTGCCGTGGGCATCCTTGGGCAGTTCATATCGCTCCGCGAATGTGCGCTTGATTGTGCGTACGATGTCGCTGCCCGTGCCGCCCAACCCAATCACCAGTAAGGGCGAGTCAAGCTTAGGCACGCGCTCAATGGAGATGTCCAGCTGTTCATCCTTCTTGATTTCCATCGCCAAATTGTCGTTCGGCATGCCCATCCCTCTTTCTGTGTTTCCAAAGTATCATCTGCACTGTGTGTGTCCGCAATGCCGTAAGATGCGTTTGAGCAGGCGGCGGGTTAAAACGCATCGCCGCCGGAACTGCCATTGTCGCCAAAATTGCCGCCCTCAAAGCCGCCAAAACCGAACGGAGCGCTGCCGTTGCCAAATCCGCCTTGTCCGTCGCCTTCGTCAAAGCCACCGAAATCCTTGGCGTTGCTGAAATCGCCACGTACGCTCGGCTGGCCGAAAGAGCCGCCGTTTTCCTCGAAATACAGGCCGCCATATCCGTTGTCAGGGGTATCCATCAAGAACTGTACGCGCAGATAGCTCGTGTTTCCGCGCCCCATCAGCTTGAGCTCATGGCCGGGCGCCCAGTGCATGGCGCTCTTCTTCAACGGCACACCGTCCAGTTCCACCAGGTAGCCCGGGAACTGCTTGACCTGCTTAACGGCGATATGATCGCCGGGGCTGCGCACGGGCTTAATGCAAATACGCTCAAGCAGTTGGATGCTGATCCCGGTACGGTCGGCCATCTCCATATCCACGCAGCGGCTCAGCGGAATGGTTTTTTGGCTGGGCACAAGCTCGTGATTGCTGGGGAAAACCGCGGCATTCTCGTACGTCGCCAGCGTGCTGTCCTTGGGGAACCACGGGCGATGCTTCAGAACCCACAGGATGATGCATAATGCGAGCAACGCCAGCGCCAGAACCGATGCGATGGCAATCCACATCCACTTTACGCTGACACTGCTGATAGCCACCGTATGGGTGACCGTTACCGTTTCGTTGTCCCCGTCAGTCGCCGTTATGCTCAGCGTCACCTGCCCCGCTCCGACCGGAACCAGCCGTACTGTTTGCCCGTCGCTGTGCACCTGCAGCAGCGACATCGCATCCACATCCGCGGACGCGGCTACGGTGGGCGCTGAGAAAACGAGCCCCGTTTCATTGTCCTGATCCATGAAAAGGCTTGGCATCGAAATGGTTAAATCCGCATCCGGCGTTGCCGCTTCCAGGAAGGCGAGCCCTGCGGGCAGCGGGTCGAAAGTGATCTTTTTCGGCAGTGCATCCACAGCCGCCTGCGCAAGCTGAGGCGGATGGTTTTCGACATGGAATAATTGCTCAAACTCGCCCGCATCCTGTGCCGCGTGGCCAAACGTATACATGCAAACGGCTTTCAGATCAGCCTTTGCATTGGTGGTGCGATACACGCCGATCAGCTGCGTGCCGTCGTTATCCAGCGCCATGTCTATCTTTTGCAGGTAGGTATCCGTGTTGTCTGCGCGGAATATATACACCGCACCGTGGAAATCCTTCACAGCGCCGAATGTATCAGCCAGCTTGGTTTCCTTGCTGTTCAGATGCATACGGAAGGTGACATCGCTGTTCTTGGGGGCAATGTCTTGAGGCCCAAGCCCGTCCACAATCGTTTCACAAACGTAGGCATTCAGCGATTCGACGGTCTTGGATCGTACGGTCACCTCCAGCGTCAGGTCGAGCGTCTCCTCCTGATCGGATACCGTAAGGGTATAACGCGCAGTACCGTACTTGAACAGCTTCCGCGCTTGATCGTATATCGTGGTGCCAACGGCGGCAATCGTACCGTCCGCCATGGTGACGATCTTCATATCAAGAATGTCCCGCGCCTGCCCTACGGGTTTCAATTCGCTGAACAGCAGCAAATCGTTATCCGAATCCCGTACGTACTTGCTCAGGTTCATCGTTATCGTTTGCGGCTTCTGGGTTTCAGGTTTCTCTGGGTCATCAACGTAGACAAACTCAATCAGCGGGTTGATGCTGATGATGGGCGCGTTATTGCGCAACGTGATTGGCAGTTCGTTTTCTCGATGCAGACCGGCGCCTTGCGCGATGATGCGTAGGGTATATGCGCCGCTTCGCAGCATGTTTTTTCCTTCGCTGCTCAGAGCGGCTGTCTTCAGGTCAACATCGGCGGTAAAACAGTCCCCCTGTGATTTCATGCCGCCGGTAAACATGACGTTGCCCCGCGCATCCAGCAACTCGTAAGTCCCCCGTATGGTTTCCCACGCGGGTCCGTTCTGGATTGCATAAAGATTGCTATCATTGGAAGGTACGCCGTTGCTATCGTAAAAGCGGGCGGAAATGTGGATCGACTCATCTTTGGCAAGCGACAGGCCCGCGCCGATTTCATCGAGCGTGGATGCGCTCTTGCCAATCTGCGATCTGAGGCTGATATCATAGTTATACAACAGGCTGAAGGAAATGTCCTTGATTGCTGTGCCGGGCACGAGCGGCTCAAACTCCAGCCGCCAGTTGCCAAGCGACCGGGGGTTGGTGATCTTGAACAGGCGGAAATACTTACTGGAGCTCGTCAGCACATCCCGTGATCCGCTGGATCGGTCTACGTTGTCTGCATCGAAAAGCCAGATCTGTTCCGGATTCAGGTTCACCAGCGGGATAAAGACGTTGGCCTCCATGACCGAGCGGTTCAAAATGGGCAAATCCATGGCAAAGCGCCCGGGTTTATCTTTGATCTCATAGATGGTAAGGTCCATGTCCTTCAGGAGCGTACTGCCAATCTGTGTTGCAAACATACTGCCAAAGAACTCGGGCAGCCGCAAAGCGTCCGCTGAGCTCACAGCGGTTGAAAGGCCATTGGTCTCGTCGGACATGTTCTGCAGGTTGTTGACATATTCGCGCACGTCATTGGATTCCAAGCCTTTTTTTTCGCTGTAGAGCGCGATGGTATAGATCGGAATTTGATGACTTTTGGCAACCTCACATGCCGATTTGCTCAGCTGGTCTGCCATATCGTTGTTGTACTTGCGCAACATGGTAAGCACAAAGGTCTGCGACGCAGGGTCCCAAACATCGACCTTTTTGTCGGTCGGATCGCCCACATCGTTTTTGCCGTCCGTCAGCAGCAGAATCATCGGTTGGTTCGTGGTATCGCTACGGTTGATAAGCAGCTTGACAGCCGCGGTCAGCGCTACGCCAACATCGGTGTTGGCCCCAAGGCTGACATCGCCGCGCAGCTTTTCGATATGTTTCAACTGTTCCTGTCTGCTTTGGGTGTCACTCATCTGGATGAAATCCGTTTTATCGCTCGTATGGATGCGGCCGGAGAAAGGCAAAAAAGCCACGCGTGATTTCGTGATATCGCACATGCCGATAAACATCTGCGCCGCATCCAAACGATAGTCCAGCGGGTCGCTGTTGCTCAGCACGCTATGCATGGAAGAGCTCTGATCCAGCACGATGACCGCATCAATAGACGTAGCGTGCTGATCCGTTCCACTGCTCTGAGGATCAGAATCGGCCCATGCGCCACCTGCGCAAGCAAATAGCATCAACAGCGCTGCAAACCACGACAGAATCCTTTTCACGAAAGAAAGCCCCTCTCATATGCCTCATTGGGAGACCCGTCTATCAGCCAAATGGCCAGGATAACACAACTGGAGCCATGTAGCGCGGAACGAAGCCATCATCTGATGGACGGTAATCCATGACGTTAACATGAAAATACTGACCCCGCTCGCAGCAGTTTGCGAAGTCTCCGTATTTTACGTCAAAACGCCTACTGTAATGCAATGATCACTTAGCCACGATATCAAACTGAACTGGCGGAGATGAACACCAACGATGATTTCCGTTTCCTCGAACAAAGCGGAACCAATGCGATAAAATCTTAGCACAAAATAGATACAGATTCAATAGCTTTATCCTCTTATACCATTTCTTATCTGTGGAACAGAATGCATCTTGTGCAGTGCGTCATGCATGCTGCCCCACCATGCGACGCAACGGTTTTGAAAGGCGGCGACAAACAAGGCGGTTATCTTGGCCTGCCGGGTAGCGATATAACGCAAAATCGTCCATTGCAGGCACACGTTTTCGGCAACGTGCCGCGGCGGGGAAAGGTAACGCTCGTAAAACCTTGAATATGCTTCTTGAACCAAGCTACGCAGAGCAATGGCTATGAAGATTGCTTCGTTGACAGTACGTTGACGGTAGAAACGGTGAGCCCAATATTCCCCCACATACCCAAACAAGAAATCCCGCCGTACATCCTTTTACGACGGGCTTTGGGAAAGGCTGCCATTTTGTTGCAATCGGGGGTGGGTGCATGCTGAAACGGGGAACCGCGTAAAACTGGCAAGCGCAAAACCGCACCGTAGCTATCCTATCTTGCAGAATCACAATAGAACAGCATACAAAGCAAGACCGGTGCGGGGGCGGTGGAAACACATTGCAGGCATTGCGGAATATCGTTGTATGGGATCGGTTTACGAACAAACCGAAAGACCGGCGGTGATCGTTGCCCAATGACGTGGCAGAAAGGGCGCGCGGAGGAAATCAAACGGAAAGCGTTATGCCACCTGCTCTGCGCCAATCATGGGAACGCCTATGATGCCTATGCGCATGGCCGTACGTATTGCTGCGTGGCGTGCCCTCATGAGATGCGTGATATAAAGAAGGAAATGTGGATTCAGATCATCGCTGAAGCGCGTTGATGCACTGCCGAGCGTTCAGGCAGAAAGGAACCGCTTATCCTCATGACAAGCGCCGTGCGGGCTCTATTGACGGCGTTTGATGTACGGTAAGGCTTGACGCTTGCCAAAACTGCTACGGAATCGACCTTCCGGTTTATCAAGGCGATAACTATTGCGGCCCGGAAAGCTTACACACTTGGGCGCACCGCTCCGGTCGAGGCCCGAAAGGTGTGTGTTGTTTGATTGCGTCCGCCTGACTGTGACAATCCCGCTTCAAACAACGGCTCGCCGAGGATACTCAATGCACAGCAAGTGCTTTCGCGCCTCATCTTCCTCAACGACAGGGAAACGCCCCATTGGTACGGCAAAGCAATTGTCCGAATGGTCGTCATTCACCTGTGAAACCTCGCCAACCATCACAGGGCCTGTCGTTTCCTGTCCCCAGAAGCTGTGGTATTGCAACGGCGGAAGTGTGATGCTCTCCCCCGGCGAAAGCACAACAGTACCGCCCGCGGGCAGCGTTATCTGTCGGCCATCCAGTCGCGCCACCACTTCGCCTTGCGTATCGAGGCGCCCGTTTGCCAGGCTGTTGTTCAGGCTTATCATCAGGTTGCCGCCGCCACGGTTGATGATGTCTTCCATCTTATGCCAATGAAAATGGCAGGGTGTTACTTGGCGCGGTCGAACCATCATGATCTTTTCTGCATAACGTTTCGGGTATCGCGGGTCTACGGTGCTGCCGTTACGAATGGTAAACAACAGCAACCCTTGCGCTTCAAAGTTGCCACCGCCAAAATCCGTTATGTCCCAGCCCAACATGATATCGCGGATCTCGTCCACATTTACGTCTTTGGCCTGCCAGTCCGCCTCTGTCCAGTACGCAAAGGGCGGCAGCGCAAAGCGATGCTCCCGAAAAAACGTTATGGCCTCGCCAATGTGTTGATTGATCTGGCTTCGCTTCACAGGAAAACCTCTTTCATGCAGCAATGCCCGGCAAAGAAGGCTTAATAGAACCTCCTGCACGCCTGATGCCCAGCGCAAGGCTTTGCGGCTTGCATTGGCTGTGCCCTGTTACCGATGTGATATGGCCATACCGGCCGCAAGCCCGCCCGCAAAATAATCACCAAGCCCTACGGTTGTTGGCATCCTGATATAATCCAGCTTCTTGCCGGGCATGCCGTACAGCCAATCGCCATTTTTTGTCTGGAGGCTTTCACAAAGATATGTCCCGCCCGGGTGGTCGCTCAGGAGACGGGTCCTTTCAAAATCGCTTTGATCGAAGTGATCGCCCAGCCGAAATCGGGTGGCTGCCAACATGATACCGTACGTGATTGATTTTTGCAACCTCTGCGCGTCCCTGCCATAGGCAAGGGCCCAGAACGCAGTGTGTATAATGAGGTTAGGAATACCAAGGCGGCCATAG